>Ga0102947_1000127_pt1 | contig 27156 bp, 25 predicted proteins | sample SalPon2A_A_D2_MG_FD_78210 | JGI IMG/M metagenome (GOLD analysis project Ga0102947, IMG submission 78210) | Soil microbial communities from South San Francisco under conditions of wetland restoration - Salt Pond MetaG R2A_A_D2_MG | ecosystem: Environmental > Terrestrial > Soil > Wetlands | place... | reverse complement strand
GGGGACAGGCCATCGGTCGGCTGGGCGGCCGCCGGTGCGGCGGCGAGGGCGGTGACGACGAGCAGGGCGGTGAGGCGCGCGGCTGCGCGCAGACGGGACTGCGGGAGCGGCCGGGGCGTGGCGGGATCAGGGATAGGGAGTTGCATTTCCGCTCCAGCACGGCTCGATGAGGCGGCCGAGGGCAGAGGTGGTGGGGAGGCCGTAGAAGGCAGGCTGATGTGCTGCTTCTTCAGGTACTTTAGGGGGAGGGGGGGGATGGAGGCGACGGTGAGAATCGAACTCACGAATGAGGGTTTTGCAGACCCTTGCCTTACCACTTGGCTACGTCGCCCGGCTGGTGTCGCCGTTGTGTCGCCCCAAAGATGCTGCGGGGGGTGCGGCTACCGCTCCCAGGATACCAAAAACGGCAACGGCCGCCAGATGGCGGCCGAGTGTCTGGCCCGGTGCTGCTGGGCCACCTCTGGGAGGTGAATGGAGCGGGAAACGGGATTCGAACCCGCGACCCCAACCTTGGCAAGGTTGTGCTCTACCACTGAGCTATTCCCGCTTCCGGTTGCCGCCCCGCGAAGGCCGTGGCCCGCGCGGCGAAACGTGAGGATAGCGACCACCCCCCCGGCGTGTCAACCCTCCCCGGGGAGAGCGCCCGGATTTCCCTCGGCCCCGGGCTCCACGTCCCGCCGTGGCTCGACGAAAATCTGCCGGACTTCGGGGAACTCTTGGCGGATCCGGGACTCCACCCGCTCGATGACCCGCTCCACCTCGTCGGTCTCGAGATCGGCCATGGAGACCTCCAGGGAGAGGAGCACCCGGTCCGGGCCGACGTGCATCGACATCATCTTGCCGACGTTGTCGATTCCATCGACGCCAATGGTCAAATCACTGATCTGCCCTTCGATCGCGGGGTGGAGCGGCTCGCCCACCAGCAACCCCTTGCTCTCGTAGAGCAGGACGCTGGCCACGACGCACAGGATCACCCCGATGGTCACCGAGGCGGCGCCGTCGAGAACCGGCATCTCCAGCGCCCGGGAGAAGTAGAGGCCGCCCAACGCCACCACCAGGCCGGCCAGCGCCGCCGTGTCCTCGAACAGCACCGCAAACAGCGTCGGGTCCTTGGTGCCGCGGATGAAGTCCCAGGAGGAGCTTGTCCCCTTGGCCGACTTGAACTCCTTCCAGGCGATCCACCAGACGACGGCCTCGAAGACGATGGCCAGCAGCAGCACGATGTAGCTCACCGTCGGGTCGCCGGGCTCGGCCGGGTGGAGGATGTGGCGGATGCCCTCGTAGATCGACACCCCGCCGCCCAGGCCGAAGATCAGCACCGCCACCATCAGGGTGTAGAAGTACACCTCCTTGCCGTAGCCGAACGGGTGCTTGGCGTCGGGCGGGCGGCTGCCCCGCTTGAGGCCGAGCAGCAGGAGGCCACCGTTGCCGGTGTCGACCAGGGAGTGGATGCCCTCGGAGAGCATGGCGGCGCTGCCGCTGATGGCGGCGCCGACGAACTTGCTGATGGAGATCGCCAGGTTGCCGACGATGGCGGCGTAGATCGCTTTCTTGCTGGAAGCCATAGATAGACAGCCTAACGCAAGACGCGGGCCAGGGGTGGGTCAGCGCTGCCGGGGGTCCTCCTCTCCGGATGTACCCTCGTCCGCCTCGTCGTGGACGGTGAGATGGAAGCTGGTGACGTCGCGGAAGGTGCCGTCTGCGGTCTGCCCTTCGACGACGAGGACGTGGCCACCCACGCTGGGGGTGAACTCCGGGCCCGGGCGCACCACGAAGCGGTAGGCACCGTCGGCGACCTCCCGTCCCAGGCCCAGGCTGGCCGGTTCGCCGTCGAGGGTGACCTTCAGCGCACCGGCGTCGAGCCTCGCCTCAGGCCCCACCCCGTGGAGCGTGATCTCGAGCTGTCTGAAGTTCTGCGCCGGGATTCCCACCAGGGGGGAGACGTTGAGGTGGACGAAGGGCTGGCGCTGCTTGGGCTGCGGCAGGTCTTCGCCGCCGACCTCCCGGGCCGCCACCACCAGGCCGCGGAGGTCACCGCCGTCCACCAGCAGGCCGCGCACGTCATTGCCGGCGCCGAGCAGCGCATTCAAGCGCGGCTGGGCCTGACGGTCGAGGGCGCTGATCGCTTCCCCCGGCTTACCTTCCGGGGGGGCGGCGCGGGCGACGGTGAACGCTGGCGCGGCGGCCTCTGCGGCGTACCCTGGGGCGGCCTGCGGGCCGTCGGAGGGATGGACCCGGAGCTCCCCGGCACTGAGCTGGACGGCGAGTACCCGGCCGTCGCCATCGACCCGCACGTCGGTGATTTCGCCGCCTTCGGCCAGGTAGTAGGTGCAGCCGTCGCAGGCGGCCCCGGGGCCGGCGCCCTCACCGCTGCCCGCGCTGACGACGGAGCCCAGCGGCATGACGATCCCGTCGACGTAGAGGATCGGCACCGGGTAGGGGCGGAAGCGTTCGAAGCGGCTGCCCGCACCGACCGCCGCCCCCGGGCACGGGGAGCGCAGGCGCCACAGGCCCCGCCCGTAGGAGGAGACCAGGACCTCGCCGGCCTGGGAGAAGTAGAAGGAAGAGATCCGCGGGATGAGCCGGGAGCCCGGCACCCGCCGCCAGTTGGCGCCGGCGTCGGTGGTCTCCAGGATCCCCCCCTGGCGGGTGCCGACCAGGACGTGGTCGGGGCAGTCGGGGTTGAAGCCGAAAGCGGAGACCTGGCCGAAGCGGTCCCAGTCGAAGCGCAGGGTGCCGGCGTCGGTGACCAGGCCGGTGAGGGTGGCGTCGGTGGTCCAGGTGGCGCCGCCGTCCGGGGTCACCCGCACCGCGTGCTCGGCGAGGTCCGGGACCATCAGCACCGAGGGGTTTTCCGGATGAACCCCGAAGGGCCTGTACCAGGCGAACATCGTGGGGAAGGTGGGCAGGCCGCCGATGCCCGGCACGTAGGACACCACCACCCGGGAGCTGCCCAGGAGGTCGTTGGCCTGCACGATGCCGATGGCCTCGATCCTGGGCGCCACCTCTCCCGGCTGGCGGTACCCGATCAGCGCCGCAGCCGGCCCGGAGGCCCCGTCGCGGGCGATCTGGGGGAAGGTCCGGACCGCCTCCGGGAAGCTGAACCGGAAGTCCCACGTCCGCCCCAGGTCCGGGGTCGTCTGGTAGACGTTGAGGTCAGTGCTCGCCCCCTCGGTGTTCTCCAGGTAGGTTCCCGGCTCGACCAGCCGCGGGTTGCCCCGGTCCGCCGGCGGATCGGTCCAGTCGCGATAGCCGCGGAAGATCGGTTCGGTGATGAAGTCGCGGCAGCCAGCGCAGGTGACGCCGGTGACCCGGGTCTCGTCCGCCGGCAGGGGCTGGCGCGGCACGCCGAGGAAGAAGCCCTCACAGCAGATGTCGCCGGGCCAGGAGGCGCCGTTGTCGGGGGAGGCCCGGAGGTTGTTGTCCTGGGTCCCGTAGTAAAGGTCCGAGCCTACGCCGGTGCCGTGGAGCTGGCCCGTGACCTCGGTGATCTGAAGGGCGTTGTAGCCGCCGGCGCCGCCGCCGGTGAAAGTCCAGGTGAGGCCGCCGTCGGCGGTGGCGTGGAGGCCGCCGTCGCTGGCCATCAGCACCGGGCTGCGGCCGTCCGGGGCAAAGGCCACGTCGGAGACGTCGCAGTGGTCCACGGTCAGGTCGGTCCAGGCGCCGACGCTGGGCACGCTGCCATGGCTCACCGTGGCGCGGTGGATCTGGCAGCCGCCGTTGCTGTGGTACATGGTGTAGACGGCGGCCACCGGCGAGCCCAGGGCCAGGCGAATGATCGGAGGCCGGCTGATCCCACCCTGGTCGATGATCGGGCTCCAGGTGGCGCCGTTGTCCGCCGACACGTAGAGGCCGTTGCGACCTTCCCATCGGTCGTCCCACAGCCAGTAGGAGAATGACCACAAGAGGTGTGTCGGATCGAAGGGTGAGACGGCGAGCTGGTTGTGCCCCCACCGGTTGATGCGGCTCGGCAGGCCCGAGTTGGACACCGACCACGAGGCGCCGCCGTCATCGCTGACCTTGACCCCCTCGTCGGTCAGGATGCGCAGCCGGCCGGTGGCGGGGGAGACCACGGCGTAGATCCGGTCGTGGTCGTACCCCGGCACCGCGGGCAGGTAGTTCCAGGAAGCCCCCCGGTCGTCGCTGAACGCCGCTCCGCACTCGGTGCCCGCCCACAGGCGGCCGGTGTCGGGCACGCGGTCCAGGGCGCGGGCCCCCAGGCCGTCGGCGCAGCGGCCGGCGGGGGGTGACACCGCCACCTGGTTCCAGGTGGCGCCGGCGTCGTCGCTGCGCCAGATGCCGCCGCCGCTGGCCACCTTGGTGTCGCGCCGGGCGGTGGCGACGACGACGTCGGAGTCGCCGGCGTACTGGACGTCGGTGAAGTCGAAGGTGCCGCGGCCGCTGACGTGGGACCAGGTGGCCCCACCGTCGGCGGTGCGGAACAGGCCGCCGGTCTCCGAGGCCACCACCATGCGCGCCGCCTCCCCGGGATCGACGGCGATGGCGACGGCACGGCCGCCGGCGTCGATGCCGCTGGGCAGGTGCTCCAGGACCGGCGGTCGCACCGGATCCCTCGGCTCCGGGACTCCCACCTCGCAGAGAGGTCCGGAGATCCCCGGCGCTCCCAGGCAGCGGTCGCAGAGGTCGCCGAAATGGCCGGCCAGCTCGCCCGGCGGCAGCGCTGCGCCGCCCTGTTCGCTCCAGGCGTGCTCCCAGGCGCCCGCGTCGAAGGGGGCGCAGAGAATCACCAGGCAGAGGCGCTCCTGGAAGATGCGTTCGTTGCGGGCGATGCCAAACGGGCGATCCCGGCATAGCTGGCGCTGAAAACGGCTCACCGCCGGCAGCCGCGACGTGCCCACCAGGGTGTAGAGCCCGTCCCGGCCCACGGCGCTTCTGAACACCCCCTCCTTGGCGTCGTAGCGGCCCCCGGGCATGGCTACGAACCGCGCCGCGCCCTCCTGCCAGCGGGCCAGGCGGAGGGACGCCGGGTCGAGCCAGCGGACCGACCCCGCGGCCACCGGTACCGCCACCCCCTGGTTCCGGCCGGCGGTGCCTTCGATGCGCACGTAGACTCCGCTCGCGCCGAGCCCCGGCGTGGCCCCCGCCGGGGCCTGGGCCTGCCGCACCGTGGTCTGCCCGGCGGGCATCAGGGACGGGCAGCCGGCGAGCACCAAGCCGGCGAGCAGCAGCAACGGCAGGAACCGGCGCTGGCGGCGTGCGATGGATCGGGGAGCGGTGAGGTGACGGCGTCGCGACATGGGGTCTCCTGGAGCATTCATGAAAGGGGATCGAGGTCAGAGGCTGTGGCCAGATCGATCCGTTACACCCTTAACGAGAATCGAGTATCATCTGGAGAATGTTCACCCCCCCGGAACCGACCGCTCGGCCGCGGCGCCCGTCGATCTTCGGAATGATCACGCTGCTGCTTCCCTGGCTTTGGCTGGTGGCCTGTGGTCCGTCGCCGGCACCGGGTGCGGCGGACGGTGCGCCGCTCCGGGTGGCGGTCAGCGTGCCGCCCCAGGCCTGGCTGGTGGAGGCGGTGGGGGGGGAGTGGGTGGAGGTGGTCTCCCTGGTCGGGCCGCGGGACAGCGCCGAGACGTACCAGCCCACCGACGCCCAGGTCAGCCGGGCGATGGGAGCGCGCCTGTTTTTCCGCGGCGGCGTTCCCTTCGAGCGGGGCGGGTGGTTCGAGGCGCTGGCTTCGGCGCCGGGGCTGGAGGTCGTCGATCTGCGCCAGGGGCTCGACAGCGGGCCCGACGCGCTGCCCATGCACCATCACCACCCAGGCGATGAGCACCCGCCGGAGAGCCAACGGCACAATGACGGCGTCGATCCCCACCTGTGGCTCAGCCCACGGCGCCTGAGGGTCCAGGCCGGCACGGTGTCCGACGCCCTGGCCCGGATTGATCCCGAGCACGCTGCCGAGTACAGGCGTAATTTGGCGGCCACGCTGGACCGGTTGGACGTCCTGGACCGGGAGCTTTCACGGCGCCTGGCTCCCCATGCCGGCGGCTCGTTCTACGTCTTCCATCCCGCCTGGAGCTACCTGGCCGCCGACTACGGCCTGCGCCAGGTGGCCATCGAAGTGGACGGCAAGAGCCCTTCCGACGCCGAGCTGACCCGGCTCCAGGAGGCGGCGCGGCGCGACGCCGTGGGGGTCATCTTCGTCCAGCCCCAGATGCCCCACCAGGCCGCCGACGCGGTGGCCGCGGAGCTGGGTGCGGAGACGGTGGTCCTGGACCCACTGGCGCCGGACGTGCCGGCCAACCTGCTGCGGGCGGCGGACGCCATCGCCGCCAGCTACGGCGGGCCCACGCCATGAGCGCCGCGACCAGCGGCCCCGCCGTCGAGGTGGAGGGCCTGAGCTTCGCCTATCCCGGCGCCGACGAGCTGACCCTGTGCGACGTCAGCTTCCAAGTGCCGGGCCGTGAGTTCGTCGGCCTGGTGGGGCCCAACGGCGGCGGCAAGACGACCCTCCTGCGCCTGCTCCTGGGGCTCCTGGAGCCGGACACCGGGTCGATCCGCATCCTCGGCGAGCGCCCGGCCAAGGTGCGCCAGCGGATCGGCTTCGTGCCGCAACAGTCCGGGGTCGATGCGACGGTGCCGGCCACGGTCTTGGACATCGTGCTGATGGCCGCCCTGGGACGCTCCAACTGGGGGCCCCGGTTCTCCTCCCGAGACCGGAAAGCCGCCCGCGAGGCGCTGGAGCGCACCGAGATGCTGGAACTGGAGCACCGTCCCTGGTCGGCGCTCTCCGGGGGCCAGCGCCAGCGCGTGCTGATCGCCCGGGCGCTGGCCTTCCGCTCGGAGATGCTGCTCCTGGACGAGCCCACCACCGGCATCGACGTGCACCGCGAGCAGGAGCTCCTCGACCTGCTGCACACGCTGAACGGGGAGATGCCGATCCTCATGGTGAGCCACGACGTGGCCCTGGTATCGACCCACATGAACCGCGCCCTGTGGGTCAACCGCCGCCTCACCGACCTGCCGGCCCGGGACCTCACCGTCGCCCGGGTGGAGAGGCTGTTCCACGGCGACAACACCTGCCACCCGGCCCACGATCACGGCTCTGACCACAGCTCTGAGCACGGCGGTGGGCACGGTGATCCCCACGGCCACGCCGCCGAAGGCGAGGCCGGCTGATGGGGAGTTTCTTCGCCGACCTGTCCACCAACCCGTTCCTTCTGACCGGCCTGCTGGCGGGGCTCTTCGCCAGCGTCGCCTGCGGCACCGTCGGCCCCTACGTCGTCACCCGGCGGCTGGTCTTCCTCTCCGGAGCCATCGCCCACATCGCCATCGGCGGCGTCGGCGCCGCCATCTTCCTGCGCTACCAGTGGCCGGATCTCTTCTCCGCCCTGACGCCGCTGGCCGGCGGCGCGGTGGCGGCCCTCCTCTCGGCACCGCTCCTGGCGGTCCTGCGCCACCACGTCTCGGAGCGGCTGGACACGGTGGTGGGCGCCCTGTGGGCCAGCGGCATGGCCATCGGCCTGCTGCTGATCAAGCTGACCCCCGGCTACCACAGCGAGTTGATGAGCTACCTCTTCGGCAACCTGGTCTACGTCAGCCGCGGCGACGTCGCCGCCCTGGCTGCCCTGGCGGCGGTGGTGGTAGGAGTCACGGTGCTCTTCCACCGCCGCTTCCTGGCGGTCTGCCTCGACCCGTTGCAGGCGAGGTTGCAGGGGATCTCGGTGTTGTGGACCGACGTGGTGCTGCTCTCCCTGGTGGCGTTGACGGTGATTTCCCTGACCCGGGTCGTGGGGCTGATCCTGGTCATCGCGCTGCTCAGCCTGCCGGCAGCCACCGCCGGTCGGCTGGTGCCGCGGCTGGCCTCCATGATGTGGCTCGCCACCCTGCTCTGCGTCGCCCTCACCACCCTGCCCCGGATCGCCGTCTACGGCGCCGCGGTCAGCCCGGAGCCGGCCATCGTCCTCGCCGCCACCGCCGTCTACCTGGTGGCCTTGGCGCTGCCGGCCCGGTGGCGGGGAGGGGGCGGTGGGGAAGGGCAGGCCCGAGGATGAGCCGCCGGCCCCCGCAACGCCACGCTTCGCAGCGTAGGACACCCCAGCGCCGCGCCATCGAGAACGCCTTCCGCCGCGCCGGTCGCCCGCTGAGCACCGAGGAGTGCCACGCCCGGGCCCGGCGCGAGGTGGCCGGCCTGGGCATCGCCACGGTCTACCGCAACATCCGCCGGCTGGTGGAGGCGGGGTGGCTGCGGGTGGTCGAGCTGCCCGGCAGCCCGGACCGCTACGAGGTGGCGGGCAAGCACCATCACCACCACTTCCACTGCCGCGCCTGCGACGGCGTCTTCGAGGTGGAAGAGTGCCCCGGCGGCTTCACCGGCATGGCGCCGGGGGGCTTCCGGGTGGAGCGCCACGAAGTGATCCTCTACGGGCTGTGCGACGGCTGCGGGTGATGACCGCGGTGGATGACGGCGATGGATGAGCAGCGCCCTTCGTCGCAGCATCGTCACCTCCGCGAAGCCGGATCGTTGCTAGCATCTTGGTCATGAACCAGCGGCCCGGCATCCTCGTACTCTGTACCGGCAACTCCGCCCGCAGCCAGATGGCGGAGGCGTTGCTGCGCAACCATCTTGGCGGCGACATCCCGGTCTACAGCGCCGGCACCGAGCCGGCGGACGAAGTCCATCCCCTGGCGATCCGCGCCCTGGAGGAAGTCGGCCTGGAGATCGACGGTCAGCGGCCCAAGGGGGTCGGAGAATACCTGGGCCGGCTGCCGGTCCACACCCTGATCACCGTCTGCGGCGACGCGGAGGAGAAGTGCCCCTCGGTGTGGCCCGGGGTGCTGCAACGCCTGCACTGGCCGTTCCCCGATCCCGCCGCCGCCGAGGGCTCGGAGGAGGAACGGCTCCAGGTCTTCCGCGAGACCCGCGACGCCATCGAAGCGCGGATCGCGGAGTGGATCGAAGAGGGCGGGGCGCCGACCGCCTGACGGCGGCCAGCCTCCGGCTCCTCAGCGCTCCGTCACGGGCAGGTGGCGAAGGCTTCGGTGTCGGTCACCGCCGGCGCCGGCGGACCGGCGTAGTTGAAGTAGACCTTGTTGCGGCCCGCCTCCTGGTCGAACACCTCCATGCGGTAGAAGACGTTGGTGGTGGCGGCGGAGAAGACCCACCAGTGGTTGTTGATGCCACAGCCGTTGAGCACCTTCACCATGACCTCCCAGTTGGTGGAGTTGAAGAACCAGAAGATGCCGGAGCGGAAGGTGCTGGGGTTGGTGCGGGTGGCTTGACCGGAGCCGGCAATACCGCCGTCGTAGCTGATCGACACCACGAAACGGTCGTGGGCGCAAAGGGAGGTGGCGGTGTTGGAGCAACCCACGGCGACCGGGAAGGTCAGGGCGGCCACGCTTCCGACCATGAATCCGTCGTGGTTCCCCAGGGCGTCGTCGGCGTTGCCGTTGTCCCACACCGCCACCAGGCCCGGCATCGGGCTGGTCAACGGTTCGTTGATGGTGGCGCGGATCTGCGCCTGGGTTCGGGCCACGTTCCACAGGCGGATCTCGTTCAGGCTGCCGTCCGACGGGACGTTCCAATCCACGTCGCTGCCGAGGCGGACGGGGCGGGTGTTGGTGGTCAAGGCGCCCGCTTCGGCCCAACAGTTGGCCTCGATGCCGTTGACGTAGTGACAGCGCTCAACGCCATCGAAAGTGACCGCGAAATGGTTCCAGCCGCTGCCGCCGATGTCGCCGGCGTCACGTAGCGAGCCTGAACCGCGCAGGTAAGTGCGCATCGTCGAACCACAGATACCGACCCACCAGGCGGATTGCCAACCCTTACCGACGATGCTGCGGCAGGATGAGTCGTCGGAGACGTTGATCCAACCTTCGATGGTGATCTGGCCGGCAGGATTGAGGGCGGGGGAGTGGGGGATCTGGAAGTAGTCGGAGCTGGAGCCGGCGGGGTGGAGGGTCCAGGACCCGAACGGCTGGGCGGTGGCGGCGCCACCGAGGGCGAGGAGGAGGAGGGTGAACAGGGCGAGGGCGGTGGTGCGGGTAATGCGAGAGTGCATCGGCTCTCCTTGTCGTTGATGGCCCGCGGGACCGATGTCCGAGGCGGGTCTGAGTTGGGGTGAAGAGAGGCTGTGCCATGAGTCTATACTGGGCTTGCAAGAGCCGGTTCGTTACAAGGATCTTTTGACGCCAGCGATGCCGGTGGGCCGTTGGCAAATCTGTGGGTCCATCGTTCCCGTGCGGATTTCCCGGATACGGGTTGACTCCGGAGCCGCCCTGTCCTACACTCCCGTCTCCGCGTGCGAAAGTGGCGGAATTGGTAGACGCGCAAGGTTCAGGACCTTGTGGTCGCAAGACCGTGGGGGTTCGAGTCCCCCCTTTCGCACCATCTTTTCCCCTCCCCCAAGCCCTCCCAGCCCGGCGGCCCCGGCAGCGCCCACACTGTGCCCACGACGAACTCGTAGAGGTCGTGGCGACCGGCCCGGCGCGCAGCTTGCTTCTACATTCAGAGTACGACCGAAGCTCAGAGCCCGCCCCCCGGGACGAGTCCCGCAGCCCAACGGCGCCGGACCACCGCGGCGGAGATCTTCTCTGCAAGACAGTCTCTTTTCAAGACAGTCTCTTTTCAAGACACACCTTCCAGATCCACACGTCTCTCCAGCCCAAGTGACGAGCGCGCCGACGGCGCGCCTGGAGAGCCCACCCTGAACAGGACCCCATGAGTCAAGACACCAAGAAGACGACGAGCCCCCCCACGAACGCCACCCCGCCCCAACCCCTGATACTGGCCGGCGGTGAAGCCACCTTCGACGATCAGGTGGAGCAGGCGCTGACCTCCGCCGGCGGCGAAGGCGCCGTGCCCAAGGACCTGCTGTCCCGGTTGGCGGGCAAAGGCGATCCGGACTTCGGCAAGGACGACGTCCTCGCCTCCCTGGAGCGCCTGGCCACCAACGGCCGCGCCATCGAACGTTCCCGGCGCTGGTACGCCCTTTCGGCCACCGACTACGTGGCCGGCCGCGTCGATCGCCTGGACGGCGGCGAGGCGCTGATCCGGCCCGGCACCGCCACCGGCCGCCGCGGCGAGCCGGAGTTCATCGTTGACGCCAGCCACCTCAAGGGCGCCCTGGACGGCGACCTGGTGGTGGTCCAACGGGCCAAGGGGAAGATGCGCACCGCCGTCGGCCGTCGCCTGCCCCCGGCCACCGTGGTCACCGTCGCCGACCGCCGCTCCCAGACCCTGGTGGGCACGCTGGAGACCGACCCCGACGGCCGCCGCTGGCTGACCCCCTTCGAGGCCGGCCTGGACATCGAGTTGGAGATCGTCGATGCGGAGGTCGAGGAGGCGGGCAAGAGCGGTGGCCGCAAGGCGGCCCGCAAGGGGCGCCACGAGGTGCCCGACGGCCACTATGTGGTGGTCGAGGTGATCCGCGGCTCCGGTTCCCACAGCGACTCCCACCCCCGGGGCACGGTGGTGGAGCACCTGGGGGCCATCGAGACGCCGGGGACCGACGTCCTCGCCGTGCTGCGCCACTACAAGATCCCCGACGACCTGCCGGCGGAGGTCCTGTCCGCCGCCGACGACCTGCCCGCCGACCCCACGCCGGAGGACTGGCAGGGGCGCACCGACCTGCGGGACGTGCTGACGGTGACCATCGACGGCGCCACCGCCCGGGACTTCGACGACGCCATCACCCTGCAGCGCCAACCCGGCGGCAACTGGAGCTTGGGCGTCCACATCGCCGACGTCGCTCATTACGTGCGCCCCGGCAGCGGCCTGGACCGGGAGGCCTACCGCCGCGGCACCAGCGTCTACTACCCGGACCGCGCCGTGCCCATGCTGCCCGAGCGCCTGTCCAACGGCCTCTGCTCGCTGCGCCCCAACGTGCCGCGGCTGGCCATGTCGGCGTTCCTCGACATCGGCGACGACGGCGTCATTCAGCGCAGCCACTTCACCCAGTCGGTGATCGAGAGCGACCGCCGCCTGACCTACAGCGAGGTGCGCCGCCTGCTGGAGGAGCCGGCCGGCGGCGACCGGGAGGAGTACGGCGACGTCCTCGACCTGCTGGAGCGCTGCCAGAAGCTGATGCGCATCCTCAACGACAAGCGCCGGGAGCGCGGCTCCATCGACTTCGACCTGCCCTCCGGCGACATCGTGCTGGACACCGACAACCGCACCGTCGGGGTCAAGCCGAGCGACCGCAACGTCGCCCACCGCATCGTCGAGGAGTTCATGATCGCCGCCAACGAGGCGGTGGCCCTGACCCTGGACGAGGTCGACTCGCCCTCCCTCTACCGCGTCCACGACGCTCCCGCCCAGGACGACCTGCAGAAACTGGCGGACGTGCTGAAAGGCGTCGGGATCAAGCTGCCGAAGGACCTGGAGCGGCTCCACCCCCGCCACCTGCAAGAGGTCATGGACCAGGTGGAGGGGCGGCCGGAGGAGCCGTTCATCACCACCCTGGTGCTGCGCACCATGCAGCGCGCCGTCTACAGCCCGGACTGCCGCGGCCACTACGCCCTGGCGTCGCGCCACTACACCCACTTCACCTCGCCGATCCGGCGCTACCCGGACCTGGTGGTGCACCGCCGGCTGAAGGCGTTCATCTCCCACGACGACGAGGCCGGCGAGGGGCCGTTCTCCCTCGCCCAGCGGCTGCCCGGCATCGCCAAGCACACCTCTTTCACCGAGCGCCGGGCGGAGCAGTCGGAGCGCGACCTGTTGCAGTGGAAGAAGGTCCGCTTCCTCGCCGAGCGGGTGGGGGAGACGTTTGACGGCCGGATCAGCGGCGTCCAGCCGTTCGGCATGTTCGTGGTCCTGGATGACCTCTACGTCGATGGCCTGGTGCCGATCCGCGCCATGTCCGACGACTACTACATCTTCCAGGCCGACGAGCACCGCTGGGTGGGCTCCAACAACAACCGCGTCTTCCGCCTGGGGGACGAGGTGACGGTGCGCCTGACCGGCGTCTCCGAGGCCCACCGTGGCCTGGACCTGGAGATCGCCGACCTGACGGAACGCAAAGGCAAGGGACGGGGTCGAAGTGAGGGCAAGGGAGGCGGCAAGAACGGGCGCGGTCGGCGTCCCAGCGGCAGCAGCCGCTCCGGGCGCGGCAGCTCGAAGGGCGATTCCAAGGGCGGCTCGAAGGGCGGCGGCAAGAGCTCTAAGGGCCGCAGCCGCTCCCGCAAACGCTCCTAAACTCGATCAGTGCTAGACTTTTCCCAGCATCCCCAGATCCCTGAACGAGGAAAACCCCCATGGCCAGACACCCCCTGATCCGCGTTCTCACCGCCGTCCTGCTGGCCTCCGGCCTGTGGGCGCTGGGCGGCTGCGGCCCCTCGGAGGAGCGCGTCGAAGCCGACCGCCAAGCCATCGAGGAAGCGCTGGAGCGCTACGCCGCCCAGCTCAGCCAGGCGTACGCCTTCACCGACCCGACGGCGCTGGAAGACGTCGCCATGCCCCGGGAGGTGGCCAGCGTCGAGAGCAACATCGCCCAGATGGCCGAACAGGGCCGGCGCATCGCCGCCGACCAGAAGGAGCTGACCATCGAGAACCTGGAAGCCCCCGGCACCGGCAGCGCCTTCGTCAACACCCTGGAGGTCTGGGACATCCGGGTCATGGACCTGGGGTCGGAGCGGGAGATCTCCCGCGACGAGAACCAGGAAACCCGGGTGCGCTACCAGTTGAAGACCGACGATGACGGCAACTGGAAAGTCCTCTGGCGCCAGCGCGAGAACGACGAGGGCACCCGGGTGGTCGGTGGCGCAGGCGGCGCTGACACCGGTGGCGACTCCTAGGCGCCGCTGGTGATGACCTCCACCACCTGGACCCCCACGGTGGCCATCGTCGGCCGCCCCAACGTCGGCAAGTCCACCCTCTTCAACCGCCTGGTGGGCAAGCGCCAGGCCATCGTCCACGACATGCCCGGGGTGACCCGGGACCGCATCTCCGGCGAGGTGAAGGTGGACGAGTCCCGGGCCGTCCACGTCATCGACACCGGCGGCCTGGTGCCCGGCGACGACCCGCTGGGCTTGAACCGGCAGGTGATGGCGGCGGTGGAGGAGAGCGACCTGCTGCTCCTGGTGGTCGATGGCCGGGACGGCCTGACCTCCGCCGACCAGGAGGTGTGGCAACGCCTCCGGCCCACCGGCAAGCCGACCATGCTGGTGGTCAACAAGGGCGACACCAACGAGGCCAAGGACCGCTTCAACGAGTTCTACCGCCTCGGCATCGACACCCAGCTCCTGGTTTCTGCCGAGCACGCCATCGGCACCTTCGACCTGCTGGACGCCGCCCTGGAGCGCCTGCCGGAGCTGCCCGAGCGGGTGGCCAGCGACGCGCCGGCGGTGGCCATCGTCGGCCGCCCCAACGTCGGCAAGTCGTCCATCCTCAACAAGGTGGTGGGCAGCGAGCGGACCCTGGTGTCGCCGGTGCCGGGCACCACCCGGGACCCCATCGACACCCCCATCCAGCACGCCGGCAAGGAGTACCTGCTGATCGACACCGCCGGCATCCGGCGCCGCGCCAAGGTGGCCGACGCGCCGGAGGAGCTGGCGGTGATGATGGCCCGCCGCCAGATCGAGCGCGCCCAGGTGGCGGTGCTGGTCCTCGACGCCTCCCAGGGCCTGACCACCGGCGACCTGGCCATCGCCGGCAGCATCTGGGAACTGGGCCGGGGCGCCGTGATCGCGGTCAACAAGTGGGACCTGCTGGAGGACGAGACCCGGCGCACCCTGGAGGAGGACTACCCGCGCCTCGACCAGATCCTGTCCGGGCCCAACCGGGTCAACGTCTCGGCCCTGAGTGGCCGCGGCATCGAAAAGCTGTTCCCGGCCATCGACCGCACCCTGGAGGCGCACCACACCCAGATCTCCACCTCCGAGGTCAACCGCATCTTCGAAGCGGCGCTGGCCCGCACCCAGCCGCCGGCGGACAAGGGGCGGCCGTGGAAGCTCTACTACGCCACCCAGGTGTCCACCGCGCCGCCGGTGTTCATGCTGTTCGCCAACCGCACCCTGCCGCGCAACCATCACTACCGCCGGTACCTGGAAAACCGACTCAGGGAGGCGCTGGACCTGCCCGGCATTCCGGTGCGGTTGGTGATCCGAAAACGCGGTAAAGACAAGAGGCAGGAGGGTTGAAGGACGTGCCGGAAAAGTGTCGGCGGCCGTCTCGCGCCGCCCGCTCCCTTGCCCGGCCCTCTTCCCGTCGGCTACACTGCCGCCACAAAATCTAAGAGTTCGACTGGATATTTCTTCGGGAGCCAGACACCACATGGGGTCGAAAAAGAAGGGTGGGCTGACGAAAGCGGACCTCGTCGATGTCGTCTACGACCGGCACGGAGCGCTGACCAAGAACGAGGCCGCCGAGATCGTCAGCACGATCTTCGGCACCGTGAAGCAGAACCTGGGCAGTGGCCGTGCGGTCCGCATCAAGAATTTCGGCGTCTTCGAGGTCGCCGACCGCAAGGGCCGCATGGGGGTCAACCCCGCCAGCGGCGAGAAGATGTTCATCCCGCCCCACAAGGGCCTGGCCTTCCGGCCCTCCACCCGGCTGAAGAAGCAGGTGTTGAAGAAGGGGGTCAAGGCGGGGTCCAAGAGCGGGGCCCGCAAGGCCGGGGCGACTGACCCGTCGGCCAAGGGAAAGCGCTCCGGGGCGGCCCGGGACGACAAGTGAGACGAGCTAGGCGGTAGCCGGACATGGCCAAAAAGAAGATCTTCTACAAGATCGGCGAGGCCTGCAAAGTCCTCGACATCCAGCCCTACGTGCTGCGCTACTGGGAAACCGAGTTCCCCTCCCTGGCGCCCAACAAGTCGAGCTCCGGGCAGCGGGTCTACGCCGAGAAAGAGCTCGACATCATCCGCCGCATCAAGGTGCTCCTCTACGACGAGGGCTACACCATCGCCGGGGCGAAGAAGAAGCTGGAAGGGGAGTTGGAGGCCAACGGCGAGCCGGGGGAGCAGGCCGAGGAGGCGGGGGACGACGCCGGCGGCAAAGAGCGGGAGGAGCGCATCGAGGCGCTGGAAGCGGGGATCCGGGAGGCGTTGGGGGAGGCGCGCTCCATCCTCTCCAGCCTCGACGCCGGCTGAGCCCCTGGCCGCGGCGCGGCCGGCCCGAGATCCGGCCCGGCTACCAACCGGCGAGCTGGCGCAGGAACAGGCCGTAGCTCGGCGCGGTGAGGGTCTTCAGCGCAATGTCTCCCAGGATGCCGCTCAGGGCGATGAGGAACAACAGGTACTCGGGGCGCCCGTAGGGCCACGGCCGCCGCGCCAGGAGCGGCCGGGCGAAGAGGGTCCCGAGCAGGACGAAGGCCGACACCCGCAACACCGACCACGGCACCCAGGCGACGATGGGGGCGACCCACCAGTGCAGCGAGCCGACCTCGCCAGCGGCGCCGTAGCTGCCCACGAAGTAGCTCATGTAGGCCACCAGGCCCGCCCCCAGCACCAACCCCAGGTACCCCCCCGAGGCCCAGGTCAACAGGACGAACAGCCCGAGGTGGAGCATGTGCTCGGGGATGAAGGCCGACGGGGTGTTCTCCTTGCCGATCCCGGTCTCGATCCAACCGAACATCTCCTGCCGGTACGGCTCGCCGTAGAGGATGCCGTCGCCGGTGGCCTCCGGCGCCAGGTAGGTGAGGACGATGACGCCGAGGGAGAACAGCCCGGCCCAGACCATGCCTAACTTCCAGGCGCCGAAGTAGTCGCCGAAGCGCACCCTGCGGGCGAACCAGGTGTAGAGGGTGAGGGGTGCCACCAGGGGCAGGATCCACCGGCCCCCGGGGACCAGGGCGAGGAGGGCGACGAGGGGCGTGGCGGCGAGGAGCAGGCGCCCCCGGGTCTGGCTGTCGAAGTCTAGAGTACGCTGGGACACCGGCAGATGATACCCAATCCTGCTCGAAGACTGGTTTTTTCGCCCGCGACCCTTACGATGGCCGAATCGATCTGCTATATTGCCCGCTCGGTCGGGACGTGGCCAGTTTGGCACTCCGGCGAACATCGGATGGTGGCGCAGTCTGGTAGCGCACTTGACTGGGGGTCAAGGGGTCGCGGGTTCGAATCCCGCCCATCCGACCATTTTTCTCCGCCCTGTTCCCCGACCCGGTTTCTCCCCGACCCAGTTTCCCCCCCGCACCGTCCGCACCCCGAACCGTTCGCACCCCGAGCCGTTCGCAATACTGTCCTCGACACGGCCTTCGCCGCAGGTCCAGCGCTGCCGCCGAGCCGTGTTCCCAGCTTCCGGGAAATGAACGACATCCAAGAGATTCAAGGCCAGGTCGAAGGCGAAGGTCTGCGATTCGCCGTGGTCGCCTCGCGCTTCAACCGCCAACTCTGCGACCTGATGGTCGAGGGCGCGGTGGAATGCCTGAGCCGCCACGGCGTCGCCGACGATGACCTCTCCGTGGTGCGGGTGCCCGGCGCCTTCGAGATCCCCCTGGCCCTCGAAGAGCTGGCCGCCTCCGGCCAGGTGGATGGCCTGGTGGCCCTCGGTGTCGTCATCCGCGGCGACACCCCCCATTTCGACTACGTGTGCAACGAGGCCAGCCGCGGTTGCTCCCGGGTTTGCCTGGAGCACCGCCTGCCGGTGGGCTTCGGCCTGCTGACCTGCGACGACCAGGAGCAGGCCGCGGCCCGGGCCGGTGGCCGCTCCCAGGGCGATCTCGGCAAGGGTTGGGAGGCCGCCCTGGCCGCCCTGGAGATGGCCGGCCTGCTGCGCCACCTGCGCGGCGGCTCCGCGCCGGGCGGGGAGGGCTGAGCCATGGCGGGCAGACGGCACACGGCGCGGGAGATGGCCCTGCAGATGCTCTACCAGCACGACATGGGTGGCTCGGAGCTGCCCCAGGTCTTCCAGGACTTCGACGTCAGCGAGTTCCTGGCCCAGGAGGCCGACGGCGCCCTGGACGGGGGCAAGGGTGGCGGGGCCTCCGGCGATGGCGACGACGAGACCCCACGGCCGCCGGCCAAGCCGCCCAGCGAGAAAGACCAGCGGCGGGTGCGCAAGGCGTTCGACCACGCCCGGGAGCTGGTGGAGGGCACCGCCGGCCATCAGTCCGAGATCGACGAGCTGATACGCGGCCAGGCCGACAACTGGCGTCTGGAGCGCATGCCGGTGGTCGACCGCAACATCCTCCGCCTGGCGATCTTCGAGATGCAGCACCAGCCGGACGTGCCCAAGCTGGTGGTCCTGGACGAAGCCATCGAGCTGGCCAAGAAGTACGGCTCGGACCAGTCCAGCCGCTTCATCAACGGCCTCCTCGACGGCCTGCTCAAGCAGCGCGCCTTTCCCGGATCGCTGACGTGAGGCGAGCGCAGCCGGCGGTTCCCGCCTCCCCGCTCTCCAGACGTCTCGCCGTCCTCCTCCTGCTCCTCGTCGCCGCGCTGGCGGCGGCCCCGGCGGGGGCGGCCCGGGCACCCTCGGTCGCCGGTGCCCAGGGCGGCGACGCCACTCCCCCCCGCAGTCCCGACGCTCCCCGTAACCTCACCGGTGTTGCCGTGGAGGGAAGCGACCGGGTGGTGGTCGGCCTGCCCGAAGCCGATACCGACGACGATGGTGAGGCGGACGTGCCGGCGGCGCCTGGCCTCACCGCTTACAAGAACGCCGGATATGGCTTGCGCCTGGGTGCAGGGGCGACGGTGGGCGAGGCAAGGGCGGTGATCGACGTGGAGCTGACCCCCCTGGGATCGGCGGCGCCGTTCAAGTTCCCCGCCGCCGGCGACGACGCCGAGGCGACAGCGGTGGAAGGGGCGGCGGCGGCGACGGAGGGCGAGGTCGCCGACCCTGAGGTCGCGGCGCTGGCCCGGGAGATCACCGCCAAGTCCGCCACCCTCTACGGCGCGGTGTCCTCCGTCCTCGGCTGGATCGTCCGCAACGTCGTCACCGATGAGACCGCCGCGCTGGTACCGCCGGTAGGCACCGGTGGAGAAGCGCCGACGCCGTTGGCGGCCCTCGGCGAAGACGAAGCCGCCGACGAAGCCGCCGACGAGAACTCCATCGCCGCCCCGCTGTCCCAGACGCCGGCGGCCGTCCTCGCTCGGGGCAGCGGCGATGCCGCCGGCATCGCGGGGCTCGCCGTGGCGCTCTTCCGAGCGGTGGGCATCGAAGCCCGCACGGTCCATGGCCAGGTGGTGGGAACGCCGGCGGTGGGAGGGCCGTGGGGCCCCCACACCTGGGTCGAGGTGCGCTACCCGGACGTCGGCTGGGTGTTCAGCGATCCGCTGCACTATCATCACTACGTCCCGGCCACCTACCTCCGGCTGCCGTCGGCGGCGGCCGAGACGCTGCCGTCCGAGCCGCTGCCGGCAGCAGCGGGGGAGGCGGAGACCGCCGGGGCAGGGTCAACCCTGCAACCGACCTACGGTCCCACCTTCGAGCTGGTCGAACGTCGGGACCTCCGGCAGACCGTCGATCACTACCCGTTGGGCGGGCCCGGCGTCACGGCGCGGAAGAACCTCGCCGTGCAGCGCGCCGCCGCCCTCCGCGTGGTGGTTTCCGAGGCGCGCCGCGGCTCGGCGGTGCTCGAAGGGTCGGACGGCCGCACCTCCCGGATCCTGGTCGATGGCGAGAGCGTCTTCGTCGGTTTGGCCACCGGCAGCTACCGTCTGGAGGTCTACCTGGAGGACCAGCCCCCCATCGTCCGCCAGCTCGACCTTGCGCCCCGGGAGCGCCGCGCCGTCTTCCTGCGCCGCGAGGCCGAGGCGGCGGAGCGCAAGCGGGACGGTGGCGGCGGGGCGGACCTGCCGCCGCCGGACCACTACCGAGTCCATCAACCCACAGCCTCCCGAAACACCCCTTAGGAGCCCCGACCCGTGGATTCAACGCACCTGCGCAGACTCGTCCTCCTGCCCGTCCTCGCTGCCATCGTCGCCACCTCCGGCTGTGGCTACGCCCTCGTCGGCCGGGCCAGCAACGTGCCCGACGACGTCGAGGCGGTCTACGTCGAGCCGCTCCAGAACCGCACCGGTCGCAGCCAGGCGGACCAGTTCCTGACCCGCGCCATCGCTGACGAATTGGTCACCCGGCGGCGCTTCACCGTGCTGAGCTCCGGCGAAGGCTCCGACGCCGTCATCTCCGGCGCCGTCACCGCCTTCGGCATCACCCCCGTCGCCTTCGACGAGGAAGGCCGCGCCATCGAGTACGAGATCGTCATCACCGCCGCCATGGAGTTCCGGCGGTCGGGGGAGGAGGGCGAGGTCCTGTGGCAGAACGACCGTTACGTCTTCCGTCAGAACTACCCGGTGGAGGTGGATGAGACCGAGTACTTCGACCGCGGTGACCAGGCTCTCCAGGAAGCCGCCGAGCGGTTCGCGGAAACGATGGTCTCAGACCTCCTAGAAGGCTTCTGAGGAGCCGTAGGGCACGCCATCAGCGGCGGTCCTCGGTCCTCCGCGCACTCGACGTAGGTTTCCCTACGCCTCCTGCGCTCCGTCCCTGCGGGTCGCCACTGCTGACGCACCCTACGGCCCCTCCCTACTCAGGACCGGCTCGGTCCTCGGTCCTCCGCGCCCTCAACGTGCCTTCAGGCACGCCTCGGTTGCTCCGTCCCTGCGGGTCGCCACGCCTGACGCACCCAGCACGCTCTAACCCATGAATGGGGCGAGTCCCCGCTTCCTCGTCGTGCCTGCGGCACGCCTCGGGCGCTCCCCCGTCCACTGCCCAGTTCCAGGCCGTAGATGGAGGTTCGGACGCGCTCTACGGTTCGAGAGCCCAACCCCTGACCCTTGCCGGGGGGGCGAAGGGTGGTTTCTGCGTGGCACCGTTGGTGGTGGGGTGTGGGGTGTCTCGGAAATGGGGGCGAGCTACTAGGCGCTCAAGGTTGCTCGCAGTGCTGGTGGTGGGGTTGGGTTGATCGGTTGGGAGAGGAGGGGGGAGGGATCATTGCAACAAAGGACTCATCTCCACCATCGGCGGCGCAGCCGCCGACGCCCTTGAGCCGCCCCCATTTCCGAGACACCCCACACCCTCTCCCCACGGCCGTCTCTCCAAGCGACGCCCCGCCAAGCCACCACCCCCGCCCTTCGCCCCCCCGTTCTTCCCCTAGACGCACCTCACCCGTCCCGAGGCACACGCTCACCTCGGCACGGTGGGGTAGGTGGGGCGCCGTCAGCGCCCGGTCTGTTTCAGTAGGGGGTGGTGCGGGGGGTCAGGCCGGCGCTTGGCAGGCGTTGACGGCCTTGGTCAGGCGGGACTTGTAGCGGGCTGCGGCGTTGTCGTGGATGACGCCCCTCTGGGCCGTCTTGTCGATCAACTGCAGCGTGCCCGGCAGCAACTCCTTGGCCTGGACGGCGTCGCCGGCGTCCAGGGCCTCGCGCAGGACGCGGACCGCGTTGCGCATACGGGTGCGCTTGGCACGGTTGCGCTGACGCGCCTTTTCATTCTGACGGATTCGCTTTTCAGCAGACTTGGTGTTGGCCATGCTCTTGGGACCTTCTCTCGTTGTACGTCTCTCGGGATACGTGCCTTTTACAGCAGCGTTTGCCACAAACAGGGTGCTCTTGGCAATAACTACGAAGGCCGCGCCTCAACGCGGCCCGAAAGGTATTTATACCACGCGTTGCCGCAAGGCGTCAATAACGCGGTAACACCAACAACCCCACCTGCAACCGGTCAGCGGTTCTCGATCTCCCGCAGCCGCTCCCGGGCGAGGTTGGCCTCGTCACTGTTGGGGTACTCCCGCTCCACGTACTGGAGCTGGACCAACCCCTGGGAGCGCTCGCCCAGCTCGAGGTGGGCGTAGCCCTTCTTGAGCGCCGCCGACGGCAGCTTGTCGCTGCGCGGGTAGCGGTTCAGCACCTCGTCGAACTGGGCGATGGCTTGGCGGAAACGGCGTTGGCGGTAGTACGCCTCACCGATCCAGTACACCGCGTTGTCCGCCTGCTCGGTGCCGGGGAAGACCCGCAGGTACTCCCGGAACTGGCGCATGGCCAAATCGTAGTTGCCCCGCAGGTAGTCGTTGTAGGCCGTCTGGTACAGGCTCTCCGGGTCGCTGGTGACGATGGGGCGCTGCGCCACCGGGTTGCCGTTGCCGTCCGTCGCCGACCCCGCCTCGCCTTCCACCGGCGAGGGCATGACGTAGCGCGGCTGCTGCGCCCGCACCGCCTTCAATTCCTGGTTGGTGGTGGCGATGTTCTGGGAGAGCTGGGCCAGCCGGTAGTTGGTGTCGTCGAGCTTCGACTGCAACGCCTCGATCTGGGCCGAGAGCTCCTGCAGGCGCACCTGCATGTCCGCCTCGGACTTGAGCAGCGTCGCCATCTCCCGGCCGACGCTCTCCTCCAGGCTGGTCACCTCGTCCTTGCTCGGCGCCTGGCGCTGGAGCTGGAGGATCTGGCGCTGGATCTCGTTCAACTGAGAGTCGAGGTTCTCGATGTCGGTCGACGACACGCACCCCCCGGCGGCCAGGGAGGCCGCCAGGAGACCGGCGAAGAGAATGCGGGAGAGGCGCAACGGCTAGACCTCAGCGACGGCCGGTGATGACGAAGTGGGCGCGGCGGTTGCGCTGCCAGCAGCTCTCGGTGGAGTCGGTGCAGAACGGGCGCTCCTCGCCGTAGCTCAGGGTCTCCAGGCGCGAGGGATCGATGTTCAGCGACGCGAGGTAGTCGGCCGCCGAGCTGGCCCGGCGGTTGCCGAGGGCCAGGTTGTAGTCGTTGGTGCCGCGCTCGTCGGCGTGGCCCTCGATGCGGAACACGTACTCGGGGTACTCACGCATGAACTCGGCGTTGTCGGCCAGGCGCTGGCGCGCCTGCTCGGAAAGGTCCGACTGATCGAACTCGAAGTAGACGTCGTCGATCAGGCCGCGCTGCCGGACCACCTCGTTGAGCTCCATGATGTCGCTGGGGAGATCGGACTCGACGATGTCCTCGGCGGGCTCCTCGATCTCCGGCTCCACCTCGACCTCTTCTTCCACCGGCTCGCTGACCACTTCCAGGTCCGGCTCGGGGGTGGCGGGCTCCTTCTTCGGGCAGCCCCACAGAACCAGCATCAACATCGGCATCAAGACAAACGCAATCCATTTACGGTTCATCGGCATCTCCACCTGAGTATTTTTCATGATTTTCCGGCTCCTCGGCCGCCTCCACATGCGCAGGCAATGTACAGGAAAAACCCTGCTGTATCAAGGGTATTCGGAGGATTGGCACGATTCTTCACGCTTTTCTCACCGCGGCGGGTAGCCGGACCACGACGGAGACTGGTTCTCGCCCTGGCCGGTCAGCGCCCGCAGGTTGGAGCCGTCGGCGTCCATCATCCAGATCTGCTTCGACCCCGAGCGGTTGGAGCTGAAGGCGATGCGCCGGCCGTCGGGGGAGAAGGTGGGCTCCTCGTGACTCCCCGGGCCCCGGGTCAACAGCCGCGTCTCCAGGGTCACGACGTCGGTGACGGCGATGTCGAAACCGCCCCGCCGCCGGCTGGCGTAGGCGATGCGGTCGCCCTCGGCGTTCCAGGAGGCGCCGTCGTTGTAGTTGCCCTGGAAGGTCACCCGGCGGACGTTGGAGCCCTCGGCGTCCATCAGGAAGATGTGGGGGTTGCCCGCCCGCGACGAGGTGAAGGCGATCTCGCTGCCGGTGGGGCTCCACACCGGGTTGGTGTCGATGGCCTGGGAGTGGGTCAAGCGGCGCACGTTGGAGCCGTCGGCGTTGGCGACGAAAATCTCCGAGTTGGCGCCCAGGGCGCGGGAGAAGACGATGCGCGAGCCGTCCGGCGAGTAGGAGGGGGAGATGTTCTGTTTCTCGCCGGAGAGCAGTGGTGACTTGCGCCCCGTGGCCAGCTCGGCGCGGTAGATCGACGGCGGGCCACCGACGAAGGAGGTGTAGGCGAGGTACTGCCCGGACGGGTGCCAGGCCGGCGTCATGGACGTCGAGCGGTGGGCGGTCACCGGGCGCTGGTTGGCGCCGTCGTAGTCCATGACGTAGACCTCCTTGTTGCCGCCCCGGGTGGAGGTGAAGGCGATGCGGCTCTGGGCGATGCCGCGGCGGCCGGAGAGGAACTCCACGATGTCGTCGGCGAAGGTGTGGGCGATGCGCCGGGTCGAGGCCAGGGGGCCGCTGTAGCGCTTGGCGAGGATCGCCTGCCCCCCCTTCAAGTCGTAGAGGCGGCCTTCGAAGACCAGCCGGTCCCGGTTCGGCTCCACCTTGCCCAGCAACACCACCTCGTCGCCCAGGGAGCGGTACTGCTCGAAGTCCTCGGCGCGGCTGCCGGTGAGGTCGAGGACGTCGAAGGCCCAAGGGCCGTGGATGTCGAACATCCGGGTCTCCTCCAGGTCGCCGCGCAACGTCTGGTCCAGGAGCTTGGCCGAGCGGCCCGCCTCGCCGCCGTACTCGCCGACCCCTTCCATGTCGGGGAAGGCGAGGCGGATGCGGGGCCGCTGGTTGTCCTCCAAGGTCAGCTCGAAGCGCTCGTCGTCGGCCTGGTCCGGGAGGGTTTCCGCCTCGGTCTCCGGCTGGGCGTTGGTGGGGGAGGGGTTGGTCGGCGGCTGCTGGGGTGCGGCGGTGGCCAGCGCCCCGGCGGAGATCACGAGCACGCCCACCAGGGCGCCCACGAGGAGCGCCCAAAGGGCCGGGGAGAGGGAGGTACGGCCAGACGTCGGTGCTTGGGTCTTCGGCTGGCTTTGCGGCTGGGTGCGTTTGGGTCCGTGGGTCATGGCTCAGTCCCCGAGGTCGGTGTGATGGGAGGTGGAGATCAACGGATGATCAGGCGGATGGCGAGGGAGTCCTTGCGGTAGCCGGCGGGCAGCGGCGGCAGCGGTGAGGCGGCCTGGACCGCCCGCAGGCCAGCCAGGTCGAAGCTCCCGAGGCCGGATTCCTCGACGACGTCGAGTTCGAACACGCGGCCGTCGCGGCGAATGCGGAAGTTCACCACGACCTCCAGGTTGACGCCGTCGGTGGGCGGCCGGCGCCAGTTGGCCTCGATGGCCGCCAGCACCCGGTCCAGGTAGTAGCCGTAGGTGAAGTCGGGATCGCCCACGGCGGCGATGTCGGTGCCGGTGGCGGAGGTGCCGGCGGCGCTGCCGGTGGGGCTGCCCCGGCGGTCGGCGGGGGGCGCGGCGGTGGTCGGTTCGGGCTGCGGTTCGGGCTGGCGCTGGGGCGGAGCCTCCTCCGGCTCGGCGTCCTCCGAGGGCACCGGCATCACCGGGCGCTCCGGCTCCGGCTCGGGGGCGGGGGCCTCCTCCTCGGGCGGGGTCTCTTCCGGCTCCGGCTCCGGCGGCGCTTCCTCGACCACCGGCTCGGGCCGCGCCGGCTCGGGCCGTAGCGGCTCGGGGGTGCCCAGCGCCTGGGACGGCACGATGCGCACGTTGACGATCTCCAGCGCCTGGCTCTCCTCGGCGCTGAAGATCGGCACCAGGATGGCGCCCGCCACCAGCGCCGCGTGGAGGATCAGCGCGCTCACCACCCCCGCCGGCCGCAGTCGGCCGTGGCGCCAGCGGCGGCGCTGGGAAAGGGTGCGTGCGACCGCGTCTTCCATGGTTTCGTCGCAGTCCCGGCGGCGGCCCGGACCTGCCGGGCCGCGGCGCCTCAGGGCGACCCGCCCCCTTCCCCGGCCGCCTCGGGGTCACCCAGCTCGGTGACCATGCCGACGTTGACGATGCCGCCCCGGTAGAGGACGTCCAGGACGTCCACCACCTGGCCGTAGGCCACCCCCCGGTCCCCCTTCAGGAAGACGCTGTCGTCCCCCCGGGCCTCGATGCGCGGTTGCAGCCGCTCGATCAGTTGGCTGGGGTGGATCGGCTCGTCCTGGAGGTAGACGATGCCGTCGGCGGTGATGGAGACGACCAGCGGGTCCTGGGTCTCCACCGGCAGGGTGCGGGCCGAAGCCTCCGGCAGGTTGACCTCGATCCCCTGGTGCAGCATGGGAGCGGCGATCATGAAGATGATCAGCAGGACCAGCATGACGTCGACCAGGGGGGTGACGTTGATGTCCGCCATCACCCCGTCTTCGTCGCCGCCTTCGCCGATGTGGAACGCCATGACTTAAGTGAAGTTCCGTTCCGACAGGTTCAGGAGCTCCAGGGCGAAGTCCTCCAGGCGGACCTTGAGGTTGCGCACCCGGGCGGCGAAGTAGTTGTAGGCGATGAGGGCGGGGATGGCGGCGGCGAGGCCGGCGGCGGTGTTGATCAGCGCCTCGGCGATGCCCGGGGCCACCACCACCAGGGAGGTGGAGCCGGTGAGGCCGATGTCCTGGAAGGCCACCATGATCCCCCATACCGTGCCGAACAGGCCGATGAACGGGGTCGCCGCGGCGGTGGTGGCTAGAAACGGCGTCCAGCGCCTGAGCTCCGCCACCTCCTGGTGGATCGCCCGCTGCAGCGCCCGCTCCAGGGCGGTCAGCGAGCGGATGCGGTAGCCCCGGTCCTCCTCGACCCCGCCGCCGTCCTTGATCTGGCCGTCGATCTCGGCGTAGCCGGTCTGGAAGACACCGACCATGGGGGAGGCGTGGAGCTTGCTGGCGACGGCGGAGACCTCGCTGAACCGCTTGGCGCGGTGGAACTGCTCCAGGAAGCGCTCGCTGTGGTCGTCGGCGCGGCGCAGTTGCAGCACCTTGGCGATGACGATGCCCCAGGAGACGATGGAGAAGATGGCCAGGATGGCGAGGACGATCTTCGCCATGGGCCCGGCCAGCATGAAGGTGTCCAGCAGGCCCGGCGCCTCGCCGGCCCCCGGGGCGGGAATGGTCAGCAGAATGGATGGCATCAGGTCAGGTCCCCGGGTCGGGTGGGTGGGCGGGTCCGCCACTGGGCGGCGTCGGACGGCAGGGATCGCTGCCGCGGCGGGGTGGTATCACGAACGGGCTCGGTGCCACGAACGGGGAAAAAGCTAGCACGGGGGCCGCGAGGTGTCCATGTGGCAGGGGGCTGCCGGGCCGGTGTGCCGATGTGGCGTGCCGGGCGGTGCTGGGGGTCTCGATGCGGGATCTGGGTTTTCCCTGTGGTCATGGAGTTTAGAGGCTGCGGCTCGGGCCGTTTAAAAGGGGATCTGCAAATCTCCCGCCGGGCGGTGGGCAACTCCCCAGGCGGCTCTCTCCCGGCTGGCTCCTCACCCCGCCGCCGTCTCGGCGGTCTCGGCCCCTTCCGGCGCCTCCACCGGCGGCGGCAGGAGGACTTCGTGGCGCTCCAGGAAGCGGTTGCGCGCCTCGCGGATGACGTCCAGCGCCTCGTCCGCCGTGTCCACCCAGTGGACCAGGTCCAGGTCTCGGGGGGAGGCCAG
>Ga0102947_1000126_pt1 | contig 27297 bp, 51 predicted proteins | sample SalPon2A_A_D2_MG_FD_78210 | JGI IMG/M metagenome (GOLD analysis project Ga0102947, IMG submission 78210) | Soil microbial communities from South San Francisco under conditions of wetland restoration - Salt Pond MetaG R2A_A_D2_MG | ecosystem: Environmental > Terrestrial > Soil > Wetlands | place... | reverse complement strand
TCGGTTGTTATTTTGACGCAGGGGCATTATCAGTTGGCGGAACTCATGTTGCCGGAGTATACCCGTATCGACAATCGGGTATTACCGGTTTTACAAGCGATGGCGATTCGACTATTCATAAAGTTGGACACGGTTTAGGCGCGTATGTCCGACAGGGCGACTATATCTTTATTAATTCCGCCGTAAATATTTCAGACAACAGAAGCTATGTTGTCGTTGCTGTAACTGACGATGCAATACAGCTCAACAAAGCTGTCGTTGGCGTCGGTTCATTAACCGCCGTCCAGCACATTTCAGCGGATATCGAATTTGCAGCGACGGGCAACCGAAATGTCATAGACAGTTCGGTTAGCGGATTGCAAATAGTAACATCTGTCGCCACGACAGAAGACAATCAAGTGCGCAGTCCAACCATGGGGTTGGTATCTGGTGCATTTCCGCCCCTTGGAACAAAAGGAAATGATTTATTTCCTGGAGGTTTCACAGATGTACCTCAGCCGGGATTGATCAATTTATGGGCGTCAACAATTGCGGGATCTGGAACTTTAAATGCGTACTTAGGAAACAGAAATGATCAGGATTCCGATGCGAATGTTCATTTGTGTTTTGGGGGTCTCGATGGCAGTGATCGCCAACAAGTATTTGCATCTATTATGGCCGATAAAGAGGGGCGAAACACTTCACAACCGCATGGCGGTTTGATTTTGCGGACTAGAGCTGCCGGAACGAATAGTTTTCTCGTTGATCGCCTATCGATAGATTCGAACGGAGTCGTTACGGTTAATGACGATCATATTATAATCCAAGACTCTAAAACACCGTCAAGCGCGTCGGATACGGGTACGGCTGGAACGGTCGCGTGGGATTCAAATTATATCTATATTTGTGTTGCGACCGACACATGGAAAAGAGTTGCAATAGCAACTTGGTAAAAAAAAGCGGCACATGATGCCGCTTTTTTTATCTCTTTGTTGCCATAATTTCTTGGATTTTATTTTCATCGCTCATGGTATGGGTGGGGTTCCCGCCCGCTGTGCTAAATCGTGCGAATCATCGACTTTTATCATCCCGTATTTGATGGCTAGGTAAACAGAATTGGCTAATGTGGTCGCACCCAATGCCTGTTTAGCCGCCGCAACATGTTTGTTGGCGGTATCCAGGCTGACATTGTGTTTTCTCGCCGCATCCTTCAGCTGAAGCCCGTCTTTTGCCACGGTTTCGAGCATACGTAATGGCTTGGGTGTCAAGGGAACGTCCATTGCAGGCATGGACTGGAGAAAAAACTCCGCAAACATTGTTGATGCAAAATAGATGATCGCTTGCATTATCATCGGTAGTAATGCTGCAATCCCATCTACTTTTTCCTGGAACGCTCCTTTCTGAATATCCTTCGCAAAAAGAAGCAGGAAGGCCCTATTGGGACCAAAATTCGCCGGGATCATATAGCTATCTATGTATCCCAGTTTTTCCAGCAACTCGGTATATTCGGCATTTATGCCAAAGTAATTTGACGAAAATGGCGCGTTGACGATATATGGCTGGACCACGGATCGGAATAGGGGCAAATCGGACATTAGCGCATGCCCGATTTGCATGTCGATTGCAGGAAAGTTATTTTTTAGTTCAAATTCTTGAACTATGTCGGGTAATGTTGACAGCCTTTTGCCCAAGGGCGCGTTAATTACGCCAAAAGAAAAATCCGTGAACCCAAGCTGGTCAACAATTCCAGCCATGGTTTTTTTAAAGTCGTGAATATTTCTGGCTTGAGCCAACTGTGAAAAGATATCAATCTCTGCTTTCATGTTATCTCCAATCATTTTTATTTATTGTGGAAATAAAATCATAGCATACGATTTTAATTCACATTATATTTTATTAGCATTAATGTTCACGACTTCATTCATTTAAACAAGGTTGTGACATTATTTAAAACTGTATGTCTCCCAAATATTTCTCCTTGTAGAGAAAGATTTGGCAAAGATGACTTGGTTCTATATCGTATTTTTGCGTATATATCAGCTCGCACTCGGCTGACACCGGGTCACCCTTAAATTCCCCCCAAAAAATATCATATTGCTTCCTTTCATGAAGTTCTCCTTGGATTATGGGCAATCCATTCATATAGATGGTTATGTGTTCCCTCATGTTTTCTTCCTTGGATGCCCCTTCTATTAAGATTTCTTTTCTCATCGGCATACATGCCGATAGAAACAGCGATAATAAAATAGTTTTTTTCATTTCTTTACCCTAGTTAAATGTAAGGTGATTTCAGCAAAATATGGACTGCCAGTCAATTAAAAAAAAAGCCTAGCAATGCTAGGCTTCAAGGTTTTCAGTTATAACACTCTCTTTACTTTTCTAAGCTGCCTGTTCGGCAGAAGAAAACGGGGATTTCTCCCCGAATCAATCAATTCAAGGTACTGAATATCTCTCTTATTGGCTATACGTAGCTTTACGTATAATCCCATTGGAGCTTCTGCCCGTAAACTTGCTGATATGGGTCTGTTGTGAAATCTTTGAAATACTCCCGGATATCGGCATACTGAAAGTTGCCCATACGCATGAGCTGAGTAGCAAAATGCCATATCAGGTCACTTGCATCATGTGTGAAGATGGCATGTTTTTCTAAATCATCTGCACAAAATTTCGGGTGATCAAAAGTAAAAAAGCATCGACACGCCAGCGGACGCCACTCATAAATTGTGCACGTGCCATTATTTTGATCTAAAAAAGGGCAGTAATGTCTTGATAGATGGTATCCTTTTCGGATTCGTGTCTGCCGGGAGACTACCTTGTATCCCGTATGTTTGGAAATATACAGGGCTTCGATTAGCGACACATCTACATCTAAGTAGCAACAATGAGCACAGCCCTTTTGGCAGACTGCGTGCTCAACAACTCCGCTTTCACGGAGATCCCAATCCACGAAATCATATATGGCCTTTATTTTCTTCACGGGGTCCATCCTTCTCCGCATTATATTTCTCTCCAATTTTTTGTACTTCTGTCTCAAGCCGGGGATTTTTTTGAACTGTTTATCGCCGGGAAACAGGGGCGATTCCGAGAATCTAGCAATGATGTTGGGGTCGGGATCTGTCACTTTATACACAGTTGTCACCTTATGGCACGTTATATACGTTTAACCAGTGACGATAGGGTGGCGGCATTTTGCCGTCAACTGTGTATATTCACAGGTTTTACTGATTATTTGCTATGTTGAATTTTATGACTCTATAAGATATTGATATTATTATATATTTCTAATTTTCACTTCCCCTGCCAGGGGAGCTAACAAAAAAGTCTAAACCTAGAAGTGGCGCGGCTTTCAAGGCTTACAGGCCTTTTGGCTGTATAAGTAACCACTACCATTCCCCTCTATTTGCTACTTTTCCCTGCTATTTTCATCCCTGATTTGCTATTATTTTGCTACTCAGACAAGGGGGTGAATATATGATAGGCAGTATTACAAAAAGAACGATAGGTGGCAACGGCAAGCCAAGGCGTACCCGGTACGTCAATCAATTCCGGAAGACGATGCCCGATGGTAGCGTTGTAAAGCGCTGCAAGACGTTCCCAACGTATGAGCAGGCCGAGGCCTGGGGGCAAGCGCAAGACAGGGAGCTGTCAGCGCCAGGGGCGCTGGAGAAGATCAAACGCACAGAGCAGGCTGGTATTAGCATAGGGGCGGTGTTGTCGTGGTATAAGGAAGATTACCACGACAACAACAAGATCAAGTTTGGTTACTCAAAACTTATCGAAATTAACTCGATGATAAAGAGATCGGAACTTGCCGATTTGTCGGCAATGGATGTCACAACCGAACAACTGATTCAGTATGCGCAAGAGCGGTTAAAATCCGTCAAGCCGGCAACCCTGAAAAAAGATTTTCAATGGTTACGGTTAGCGTTTCAAGACGTTAGAATATCGAGGGGCATTGATTTCCCCGTTCAAGTGATTAAAGACGTTGAAGAAACACTGAAACGTAAGAAATGGATTCACGCCGGGGAAGAGAGAGAGCGGCGAGCGGAAATCGAAGAGGTTAAACGCCTCATTGAATATTTCATCACAAATAAAAGATCCAAAGTCCCAATGGTGGACATTATCCTGTTTGCCATTTTTTCGGCCCGGCGGCGTGGGGAGATTTGTAGGATTACGTGGGACGATCTCAACGAAGAAAGGCAGGGGGTGATGGTTAGGAAGATGAAACACCCAACGAAAAAAAAGGACACCTTTGTCAAGTTGCCGCCAGTGGCTTGGGCAATCGTCCAGCGCCAACCCAAAACGCATGACAGGATTTTCCCCTATCATCCTGCAACACTCACAATCTATTTAACCAAGGCGACTCGGAAGCTTGGGATAGAGAATTTGAGATTGCACGATTTGCGCCATGAAGCGGCAACCATTTTGGCGGAGTTGGGGTTAACCCCGTCTCAGATGATGAGTGTGACGGGCCATAAGTCCATGACCTCGTTAAATCGTTATACTCACAACCAAGAATATGGGGTGGTCGATAAGTGGCGGGGATTTGAATATCTACCTGAAGTGGAAAATACAGATCAGGTAAAATTAAGTGACGATGAACTACTTGCTGAATTGAAGCGGCGGCAACTCATAAAAGATGCTGCTGGCGAGATTGGTATTTCCGGTTCTTCCGGTACCGATCGTGACTGATACAGTCAATGGCACCCGCTTTGGCGAGTTCATAGAGAACTCGCCAAACGGATTTTTCGTCAATCTTTGTTATACCACTCAACGTAGCCGCATCATAGACGATATCATCCCGCATCGCTTTAAACACTCGATTCGCATAGCTCATATTCTGTTACCGTGTCCTTTATCACCATATCCATATACTGTTTCAGATCGATTTTTCTGACATACCATGACGATTTTTGTCTTCCAAATCTGAATATAGGGAACGGGTATTTTTCAACACAGTTTTTTTTGAACCGGTTTCCTATCCATTTTTCCATGGTCTTTTTCTCATGACCAAAATAATTACGGGCAATATCGTCCAACAAAATATAATCTTCTCTTGGGTCTTTCATCGTTGCCTACCTTAAATGTGATAGTCAACAATAGACAGCCAATGATCATCGGGTACATCATCCAGCAGCATTTTAAATTGTGACCGCCAATTGTCGATTGGATTCTGTACATAGCCAAACCCCATCGGGTTACCACCTTGGTGCCATTCTCCGTTTACGAGTATTGCAAACGTTAGAAATGGTTCGGCTTTTTCCGCCCATTCGTAAGGGCTTGACTCCTCCATCGGCATGCATAGACTAAATCTTCCACAAAATGAATTCAGCACATACGCTTCTTGAGCTGTTTTGACCGGATGTCCATCGGGCAACAGATTAATAAAATCATACAAATATTTGACAGAGGATTTTTGAAACTCTTTTTTAACCTCTGGCATTATTTTTGATGCCTCCCTCCAAACAGATAAAGCGGACTCCCTGTCAATCCCCTTTGTTTCTAACACTAACAATTCCAATTCAATTTGTTTTTTTCGTACATCAACATTCTTTTGCCGCATGGCTTCGAAATCAATATCGCATTTTTGTGCAAAATTGAAACCGATTTCATAAAATTCACGGCCTAATGGGTTCTTGATTTCTTCACTATTTTTAACTTTGATAATGCCAGACCATCGCCCACCTAATTTCCACCAATCCCATTTTTTATTGGGATTTGTTCTTTTCATACACTCGAACAACTCTCCATTGTTATCTATCCGCACCCAACAATATTGATGTTCACCCTTTAATTCAGGATTATCGTACATCCCAATAACGGGATAACCCTCTTCATCTGCAAATTCTGAAATGGTCATAACATCCCTTGCGTCCACCTCAACTAACTTCCATCCTTCCGGCTGAACGCGCACTTTCGGTCGATAGCCTTTCCCATCCCCCCAATCCCTCGAATCGAAATTAAAGTTTCGACAAATGCCAGAGGCAAGAACCGTCATTTTCTTTTTTTCATCGTCCGTGGGTTCCCGGTAAAATCGGTTCTCATAAGGGTTGTGATAATTCCCCTCTGGATCTACATAGCGGGAAGCTTTCGACGTTTGATAGTCCTGTAAAAATGATTCGGTAATATCGACTTCTTTAACATATTGATCATCATCCCCGGTACATTCAAATTCGTGGAACGGTTGCAATGTATCCGCCAGAGAGTTTCGCGTCGGTATATCCGGTGTTACAACGAGTACTGAAAAATGGCTCATGCTTGAAGTCTCTTGTTAATCAATAAAAAGCCCGTTAGGCTCGTTCTCAATAACGCTGGCTATTTCAGAAAATGTGAATTCTTTAATATCGTTCAAATCCGTCAGTGTTGCGCTATTGCCTTTTTCGTCGGAAAAACTCCCGTAGCAATGTGACAATCCCAGCCAATTTGCAACGACGTAATAATCACCATCCAATGACCCGCCATAAAAATTGCCGTCGTCATTGCGGGGTAATTTTTCCCCCGTCTCTTTTTCGTACACTAAACAGCCAACACCTAAACAGCAATACCCCTCGGGGCCGCCAAGCCTACTTCTACTTTGTTTTACATGGGTGTTTTTGAGAGTTTTTACCCATCTTTTCGCATTCTCATTCATGAAACAATCCTTCCGGCTCAGTCTCAACGATGTCGGCTATTTGATTAAAATTGAGTCGTCTATGATCATTGAGATTGGCGAGTGATGTTTTTTTACCATCCATCAAAAAATGCCCTAAATCAGTTTTAAGCCCCAGCCATTTTTTTACACATTCCATTTCATATCTCAGACAACTTCCGTTGTATAAATCATTAATATGTCTTGCCAAGCGCTCGCCGGTTTCTTCTTCATACACGACGCATGCCACCCCCAAACAACAATATCCGTCCACTGTTTGCAATTCGTGACGGGATTGTTTTAAATCATTTTTCCTCAGTCGTTCAACCCACTTTTTTGCGTTTTCATTCATATTTTCACCATATATAAAAAAAAATGGCTGAAAAGAATACGATAACTGTCAGCGTCCGCCAAAATTCGGCATTTTTAGCAATTTGCTTATTGGTATCCTGTAAACTTTTGATCGTGGAATCCATTTGATGACACTTTGATTTGTAAAAATCCGATGTATCAACGATAGGTTGAATAACATCATTGAGTGGACGTTTAAATGCGACATAATATTTCCAGATCCCTGAAACGTTGTCGCGGATGAATTGAAATTCTTTTGACAAGAAATCCAAATTATCGACACAAAACTCATGCACTCGCAAAAAATCAATTTTGTCGTGCTGTGACGCAAGTTCCTGTTTTTCTTCCGGGATTACATCATAAACAGATTCTCTGATATAAACGGGAATTGGATGTTTATTTTGTCTTATGACAAGTTCAATTGATCCGTCTGGATTGATAATATTAATCGGTATCATTTCGTCATATCATAGAAAATTTGCAATTCTTCCGAACTTAATTGATTCTTGATTAACGTAATAGTCATATCATCAAGTTCACCCAAACCTTGCTCTAACCCGGCTTGATCCCCATTTTGAATACAGTTCCGGGTTAATTCTACATACGATTGGAATTGTTCATATCCGCTCTTAATCATTTTATCCACGATACGTTGATACTTTCCTTTCTCCCCCTTGGGGAATGAATGATAGAGATCGATAAACACCTGTTCGTCAACTGTCTCTGAAAAGACTTTCATCCCCAACACATTATTGGATTCAATCAATTGATCGAAATACTCTTTCTGTTCAACATTAAAATGCTTAAATGACGGTGTTGAGACGATAGGCTCAAACCCCTCATTTTCGTTTGATAGATCAACAGCCAGTGACAACCGTTCATGATTCTTGGTACGAGGCCATAATTTATAAGCGCGACGAATTACCGTTTTCTTCGCTTGTTCATTGAAATCGGTTGCCCATGGACCAGACTTTTTGCTCTTCCAAGCATCCGAACGGTCACGAATGTTTAAAACGTCCGACAGGTCCATCACTTCCGTCAGATAATCACCATCGACGGTTTTGGCCACTGAATAAACGCCAACTAAATCGCCACGTGGATGAAACGCTTTATAGGCGTGTGTCGGGGCCTTACCTGGGCCATTATCAATAAAGGTATCGTCCGAGTAGACCAGCTTGGCTTGTATCCATTTTATCGAGCCGGAATCAGTCGCAATCCGGCACAGCCCCATGTAAGACGGTTCCAGCTTTACCGTTTGCGCCCACCTGTCACGTCCGTTAGGATCTTTGACTTTTACATTCCGAACCAAAAAATAGACTAGTTTTTCAGCCGGATTCATGGATAAACCAATTCCGGCAATATTCGTCACGGCCTGTTGTAAGCTAGCGGGATTTGCGCGGGCCGCTGCCATAAGTAAAGGGTCATTTTTTAACGCTTGAACCACAAAGCCTTTTTCGCGTTCATAAATCATTCCAACAGGCGCAATCTGTTGGAACCTATCTTGTGTGTTTTCAATGGCTTCGACTATCGAATTTGCATCCATATGACCTCCAAACCCCTTTCTCGCCACCGGCGGGGTTACCGGCATGAACGTAAGGCTTGCACATTAACATTCGGCATTCGCTATACGCGGCGAGGTAAAACGTATTACGCTAAAATGCTTACATTATCCTATCCGCATGTACCAGACGTGTATCCCCTCTTGGAATCTCTGAGCTTAACTTTATCCATGACCGATAAATTGTTTGCTTCTTGATTGCATGACAGACAAGCAAGCACTTTGTTTTCCAAGCGATTATTCCCGCCATGACAAAGCGATAGTATGTGTTCTTGTGTCAACTCTTTCAGAGCGAAGAAATCTCCACAATAAAAACACATTTTGCCATCCCTTGCCGCCAGGGTTTTTTTCTGGCTGAATTTGTTGAGTCGCCTCGTGCGTCCCTGAAAACCATTCCAAGCCCCGGCCTTTTGAAAGGCGGTAAAAGCGTCATTGACCAGATCATCATTGACGCTGTACGTCTTTTTTCCGGCATATAGTACCCCTACGCCAGCCAAACATTTAAATCGCAACAATTCCCATGGATTGTTACTCGTTCGAATTTCGGCACCGTTTTTCACCAGCCATTCTTTGAAAGGATCAAGCTGATTAACGTCTCCCAAAAATTCCGGCATGCAACATCTCCATCACAAAGCGTTGATAGCGTCCATCCTCTTTGAGCTGCTGAATCTTCCGCTTTGTGGCTTGTTTCAAGCAGGCCCGTCTGGAATCGTCTTCCACCTCATCCTCTGCAATGACAGTGATGCCGCCGACAACCATTGTGGATTGGTAATACGGCTTGCCCGACTTGGGATGTACAAGCGTCGTTGAAAAGGTATCGATTTCGCTCATTAACTCATCACGATACATAAGCGCCTCCGAGTGAAATGTAGAAAAATCGTTTTATGTCCGTCAACGACTATCGGCAAAAAAGCGGGAAATTAGAAAAAATACTCAATTTCTCAAGAGACGTTTATTTTTTTGGCATTTTGTGCTTAGTTTGCATGACACCAACGAGATGCGCGTATGAAAACATGGTTCCGGTTATATGCCGAGTTCGCGACAGATCCAAAAGTTCAGATGCTGTCTGAAATCGATCAGCGGCGCTATGTCATGCTGTTGTGTTTGCGTTGCGGCGAAAAAATACTGACGGACGACCAGGTGGCTTTCCAGCTGAGAATACCCGATTATCAAGACACGAAAAAACGATTGCTCGAACAGGGCTTAATCGATGAGAAAAATCGGCCAATAGCGTGGGAAAAGCGGCAATTTATAGACGCTTCCGAGCACAGTAGTAGCTACGTATATTTTGCACTACTACCCGTAGCTAAACGCGATTACTACGGTATGAAAATCAGTAGTTCCAAGAACCCGTGGTCGAGGCTTAAAGATTTGCAGGCGGAACACGGAAAGACGGTTAAAATTATAGCTTCTTTTCGCGCCAATAGGGTTTTGGCCGATGAGTTAAATGACATTTTAAGGCCTTATCAACTGGACGACAATTGGCTGAAAGCCCCGAAATCATTCGTTGATGCCATTGTGGCGTTATCGAAAAAACGGAAAACAACGGATGACGAGCTACGTCAGTTATGCGTAGATTATCAACGTAGTAACAGCGACGTAGCTACGTCGATAACTAACCCAATAACTACAATAACAGATACAGATACAGATATATCTCTTACTACCGTAAGAGATAGGCGATTTTCAAAACCGTCGATCGATGAGCTTGAAAATTATTTCCGGGAGAGGGGTTGCATTGACGCGTCACAACCGCAAAAATTTTTCCTGCACTACGAGTCAAACGGCTGGAAAGTGGGAAAAAATCCGATGAAAGACTGGAAAGCCGCTGTGCGGCACTGGTTGCTGAGAAGCCAAGACTATGCAAAAAATCAATCAAAACATGATTCAGGGGGCCGTAAACTCACACCGCTCGAACGCGTCCGAGAGCAATCCCGGAACATCATCACGGAAGCCCTGGAGCGACAGAACCGAAACGCTGGTAGCGGCTCTGTGGGACCGTATGACGGCGATCTTTGACCACCGATGGGTTAGCGCGAACGGATACCCGAAACGGGGCGTCGAGGGCCTACAGGGGCGCACGGAGGTGTACGGTGATCAGTTCGCCCTGTGGTGTCGAAAATTAAATCACTTGACCGATGATCAATTTCGCCGGGGCATGGAACGCGTGGAGTACAACGTCCGGGAAGCGGCGAAGCTCGGGGAAAAATCATGGCCGCCGAACTACCTGGAATTTTCGGGGTATTGCGAGCGTCTGCCAGGCGAACAAGCGTGGCGGCGATACGCCCGCCGATTGCCGGAACCCAAATCTTTGCGTCAAAAACGCCGCGAACGCGGAATGGCGGAATGCGCCAAAATTTTGGAGGATTTGCAATGAAGGGGATCATCATCACGAAACACCCTGATATTCAAAAAGTGGAAAATAAAAGGAAATTATCGGATGAAATCAAGCAACAAGTCGCGAATTTTCTGAAAACAAAAACGATCATCACCGTTGCCATCGGGGTGACGGGGGATAAGCGGAATTTAAAGTTTAACCGGGGGAAGACGTTATGAGTTTTCAGCCATTGATTGATGAATTACAGGCCATCTTCCCCGATGCCGTGATTGGGATTGATTTTCTGGATGATGGGGGTTCGATACTCGTTGACCGGCTGGGAGAGTGTGATATCGAGCATTGGGGAGAGGATTTTGACGAGAAAACCCTGGATGACGCGATTGAAAAAATTCGGGTGACACGTGATCGTTAATTCCGACAAATCGCTGGCGTCTTGTGTCCAAGAGATAACCGCGCTCTATCACGAGCACAAATATTTATCGATCACGATTCGAATTGGGAAAGACCGGAGCCTGGAGCAAAACGCTACATGGTCGGCAATGTACAAACGGATTGATCAAGCCTTACATTGGGGTTTTTTGCATGCACGGGCACATTGCAAGTGGTATCACGGGATACCCATTTTACAAAGGGATTTTGAAGGGTTCCAAAAATCATTTTATCGAATTTTCGGTAATTTTGATGAATCAACGTGTTTAAAACTCATGAATGCTAACAAATTATTCCCGGTCGACGGGTTTCCGGTTACGCGGAATTTCTCGACCCGTCAAGGGACGGATTACATTGACTCCATTCGACAAGAATTTGAGTCGCAAGGGGTCTCGTTCGAGGGCATATTGCATGATGAGGAAAGCCGATTTATCGCAGCAGTACGTTAAGAGCATATTACATTACGACCCCAAAACGGGGGATTTTGTGTGGAAGAAGCGTGTGACCAGTTACGTGAGAATTGGTGAGCCGGCGGGACATCAAAATAGTGACGGCAATCTTGTGATATCGATTGACGGTCAAGGCTATCTAGCCAAAAGAGTCGCAATTTTGTACATTGATGGGGCGTGGCCGAAAGGGGATGTGGTTTGTATTGACCGTGATAGAAGCAATTTGCGCTATGACAATTTTGTGGTGATTGAAAAAAAGGGAAGAACGAAAAAACGCAACATCATTATAGGTGAAATGGTTTTTTTGTGGAGTTTACGAAAAGAGCACATTCCCGCGTTAAAGCGAGTGCTCGATGATTTATTCGACGATAGACCAGAATTGATTAACATTTGTTGGCACAAGGAATTGGGTGAAATCGATGAAATGGTAAAAGATAAAATTGCAAAGGATAAAATTTATGGTAAAGATAACGCCAGCCGACAAAGCTTTCAGCTTGTGCATTCGAGAGCGGGCGAACTGGACGTGTGAGCGCTGCCATAAATATTTTGCCAATAAACGCATGGGACTGCACTGTAGCCATTTCCACGGTCGGGGAAAATGGGGGATTCGATTCGATCCCGATAATTGTGAAGCGCTGTGTTATGGATGCCACAGCCACTTAGGACAAAAACCCGCACTGCACAGAGACCGAAAATTGAAATTGTTGGGACAAGAGGCTTTTGATGCGCTACAACAGAGAGCGAATGATATCAAGCTCGGCAGAGGCGTTAAAAGGGCGCAGAAAGAGGTTGCGGCGCACTATCGACATGAACACAAGGGTATGCTGGAAAAGCGTTCAAACGGCGTTACAGGCCGTTTAGCGTTTGGAGGCTGGCAATGCGACTGAAAACAAAAGTGGCGCATGAATTGATGTGTCAGTTTGTCGCCTGGAACCGCTTTAACTTGGGGCGCGGGCTGGGCTACCCCATTGCCGTACCTTGGATTAATCAGATCCAGCGCAATCGAAAAAATGAAGAATCGAAGTCTATAGAATTGCAATCATGGTTTGCCGATGAGGAGGCCTTAGCTGTCAATGACATGTTGTCGATGCTGAAAGAAGACCGCCCACTTGAATTTAAAGTACTCATGTATCATTACTTCACTTTTCAGCAAGTATCGATGACATCCAAGAAATTTCGAATTTATCCCCAGGGAATACAGCAAATCATAGGAGCGGCGCTGGGCTATATTGACGGATATCGGCGGATTATAGAAAAAATACGCAAAAGTGAATGAGAGAGTAGACAACGCACGAAAAATGTGAGACAAAATAAAAAACGGAGGAATAACGATGCTTTCGATTCGACATTTACCGCCAGCAGTCTATCGTTATCATATCGAAAGACTGTGCAGACGGGACGTGCTTGTGATACAAGATGAATATGACCCGGCAAACCCGACAGAGACGGTTACACAAAAGCTCGTTGCAATACTACAAGATATTGTCAATGTGCTGGGAAGACTTCCCCAACACATTATTTACAGAGATGAAAAAGGCCACTGGGATCGAATCAGAGCCACGCCAGACGGGGATTTTTTGGGTTTTTCGCTACTATCCCGCGATGAAGACGATTATATCGTCCTTGATCAGAAAAAAGCCGTACAGCTCGCCGCCCTTGGCGCGGCTTTCTAGACTTCCGAAGGGAAGGCTAGACCTTCCCTTTCCCCCTTGCCTTATTGATCTTTTCGACATATTTTATTATTTTGTCTTTGTCGTCCTTGTGAACCCAAATCCCGCCAAGCGACACAAGGCCCTCTTCCGAGCGTCTTTCTCTTAATCTCTTCTGCCTTACTCTGGTTTGTTCTCTTATTGTTTCTGTTTTCATTTTCGACCTCCAAATCCACATCGTAACACCGTTATACATAACTGTCAATAGATATCTCAAATGCCTATATTCACAGAATGTCATATATTCGATTGAAAATAGAAGCTTTTGCTTATATTAATCATACGAGCGGAAAAATTGAGGTCAACATGTATAAGACGCTTAATTCCAAGAATGTTTGTTTTAAAAAAGGTGGCAATAATATGACTAGGGGGTTGCGCGATGGAAGAGGATATAAATACCATCTTGTTCGGTTGCACTGAACAAATGATGAAAAATAAAATAAAAACTTTAATCAAAGATTTGGGCTTCAGTGATTTTGATTTGTCTATCGTCAATCGCGATCAGATGTTTCGTATTACGACACTCCCCGACAAATTGCAATATCAGTACCTACATACGTGTTCTGGCCTGGATATTTGGCCGGAATATATTCGCTCAAATCGAGAACCTATTTTTCAGAGTACATTATATTCGCCGATGCAGTCTTTTTGCTACGACACGGAAAGGGTCAGAGTGGCAAGGCGCGTGGTTGAAATATTCGAAAGCTTTGCCTATCACGAATATATTTCAATCCCGCTTGAAAGAGATTCGATTGTCGCGGCTGTAACATTTTTTTCCGCGCATACGCTGGCGGAAGATGTTAGAGCGATGTCAAGGCCGGCATTGCAAAAACTGAAATCTATCGCAAGTGCTGTGCTAGCACACAGTTATCATTATGCCACTGACTACCCAAGACTCACAAAAAAAGAGTTGGAGGTTCTAACGCTGCTACCAAAATATGGTGGCAAAGCATCCGATATTGCAACTGCCATAAAGCGGAGCCGTCGAACGGTTGAACAACACCTCAGAGGCATTCGCACAAAATTAGGTGTACACAAGACAGATCTTGCGATTTTAAAAGCGTTGAAATTGAAGATTATCACGTTAGATGACATGGGAGAGTAAGATGGATTTACCGAAATGGTTCTATCGCTCAAAAGAGCGGGGAGCGAATAACACTCAATTTTTCATTAAAGCAAATTTGCGCGATAGCGCGGGTAACCCAAAAAGTTTCCGGGCAAATTACGGAAATAGACGAACGGAAGCGGAAGCCGTGGACGTTATCAAAAAACGGTTTGAAGAGCACGAAAAAAATTTACAAAAAAAAGGATCTGAATAATGTCTGGATATGTGATAGGAATACACAGTAACGTAGCTTCCGGTGCTGAATTTATTGCGGGGCATGCCTGGATAACCCTACATAGAGGCCAGATAGTTACGTCTTATGGGCTATGGCCAGACGAACATCCGGCTGTGAAAAATAACGGAAAAGGAACAGATGTAAGAATTGGGCTGGAACCACCGAAAGGATTAGCAAACCGCTATTATGCGTTGACACCAGTGCAATATGCGGAGCTATTGAGATTAATCACGGAGACGGTACATTGGGCCTACACGAACAATTGTTCTAGTTGGGCCTCATCTATCGTGTACAATGTGCTGCATCGGGATGTGGATGCAAATGACTGGTTGGGGTTGGAAACCCCTAGGGAGCTGGCGCGGAGCATACAACAGCTTGAAAGAAAAGACCCTACATCCATCAATTCGCCAAAAATTGTGAAGTAAATGAAAATATTTACTGTTTTATCGGCTTGCTTACTGTGCGCCTTATTGTACTTGTTAATTGTGTACGTAGGTCGCGACGTATCCATTCTGCACAGTTTTCCTTACGTGATAACTATGAAACTATTATTAGTGCTTTGGATTGCGTCAACGACAATCGCGATTTTCTCAAAAAGGGGCTAAGGCCCCTCTTTTCAAAAAATAAAATTTCCAGCGCTACCCCTTACTCTTCGATTTCAGACAAAAACGCCGCCAGCACTCTTAGTGCTCCCACATATTGATAATCCATTGCTTGGGCGATTTTTTGAGCCATCTGAAGAGTGTCGGCAGCCGCCGGCATCGAATCAATTTCTACTTTTGCTAGATTGTCAACCGCTTCCATGAATCTTTTGTCGGCGGCTTTTTTTAATGCTAGATGCTCATAGGCTACACTGCTGGCCGCCAGCAGTGCTATGTTTTTCGTCTTGATTTGTTTGTTTTCTAACAGTCTCGCGGTTTCATCCAGGTTCATATTGACCTCATCAAAAAAAAGGCGCCATTAGCGCCTTGGTTAAAAAAATTTAATTAATGCCATATTCATCCTTGATTTTTTTTCTCCATTCATCTGACACATTACGACAAATAATGACTTGATCATCCCCGCATATAGGGAGCGCGTCATAAAAATCTTCTCCATCTTTGGCTTGGTAGAACTCCCTTAAATCCTCTAAATCATAATCATCCCCGTACTTTATATATTTGACTCCGTTATTTACGTCTGCTACTAAAAAATACCCCACCTCTATTTTTGGGGCTTCGATCTTGAGTTTTTCTGTTTGATTTCTTGCGCCTATTTTCTTTTTTACAGTGTTCATCATATTTTGCCCTCTTTGGTTGTATTTCCAGGCGGCTCTCAGAGAAAGCCGCGAAAGCATAACTATTGTATTGACTCATGCACTACTTGTCTAGCGCTATTGAGTGCATTGTGCAGTTCATCCTTGACTGCCTGATACGCCTCAGCAACCATTTGCATTTCGGAATGTTTGTGCGCGTAATAGTAACGTGCATAAACTGCATAACTCCCGTAGTGTTTTTTTAGCGCATCACTAAATGCTTTTTCTGCAAATTGAGCTGCGTAATATTTGTCTTTAATTATATCGAACATTAAATTTCCCCTAGTTTTTGCCAATACTCAGCCGTTAGTATGCCCTCAACTAATGGCAGCTCAATATTGTATTGCCTGCTTAGACAAGCAAAAATTGCTGGCGTATCCTTTTCGCCTCGATTGTATGTTTTCGCAATATCTTGAGCCTGTTTTTCCGTTAACTGAATCCCTTTTAAGGATTCAAGCCAGCCTGTAAATCCATTTGCTTTTTTGTATCTGTCAAGATACGTAAAAAAATGCATTTTATGCTTGTACGGGTTTTTGCTGTATTTTTGATAAACCCAGTCATAATAGCTAATGTACATTTTTTTTGCCCTCTTGTGAATTTAAATGCGATTTGGGAATTCGCGCCTTCCATGGCGCTGGATTTAATTTTTTGTGGCTATTCCGGCTGCTACACAAGCAAGCCGGAAGTAACGTTTGTCACGGTTTGAAACGGGATGATAAGAGCGGTTTTCTGTATCTCCCTGATAATAATCAACAGTGCCATCGTTGTATGCCGGGTGAGTTGCCCATGTAATAGTATCGTAATGAGTAGTGTTAGTATGACAATTTTTCAAAAGCTCAACTAATTCATTAAAAGTATATTCTGTTCCTTCCTCATCGATAAAACCGCTTTCCGCGAACTCGCCATATATGGCGCTTTCTTCTGTTATTATATCGTATGTTTCTTTTATCTTGATGCCCATTGCTTTATTCCTATGAATGAATTTTTAGCTTTCTCCGCTGATAGACATATATCGGGAGTTCATCCCATTTTATGTAATATGATAAATATTTATAAAATCCCGGTTTCTGTTTGTTTCGTTTCCTTGACGCTGGCGGGGTTACTTCAAAGGTTCCCACTATTGTGGGCTTTCCCTCTTCACAAAGTCCATAGTCGGCTTCTGTTATAACAACTAAAAACCAATCACCACAATAATTATATCTCCCTACAACTTTGCCTTTTATGTCTAGGGAAAAGCACAATACTTTGCTGTGCAATCCTACAGCTATTTTGTTTTCCATTTTCAAACCCCTCTGTTGATTGACTATGTACGAATAATAGCACTACGTTATGAATAACGCTAATAATATATTAGCATATGAGTTAGTTGATTATTAACTAAATATTATTTGCGTTATGCATAACGCTATGTATAATTGATTCAACGCAAACGAAAAGAGGGTAAAGAAAATGGCACATATGGTTCAACAAATGGCTTATGTAGGCGCCACACCTTGGCACGGTTTGGGTAAACCCATGGCGGCTGGCCAGCCGGTTAACGACAAATGGAGAATCGAGTCTGGCTTTAATTGGGACGCGGAATTGCGTCAAGTTTATTACTCAAAAAAAATTAATGGTCGTAATGTTCCGACCGCTATTAAAGGTCGGTTTACACTTGTGCGGGACGATACGCAAGAGTCTTTAGGCGTTGTTTCCGACCGCTACAAAATTGTCCAGCCAAAGGAAGTGCTGGAATTTTATCGCGACTTGGTGGCGGATAACGGTTTTGAAATGGAAACAGCCGGCTGTTTAGATGGCGGTCGTAAGATATGGGCGCTGGCGAAAACGGGTAAAAATACTCGTATCATGGGGCAAGATCAAGTGGGCGGATATGTTTTGCTGGCGACTAGCTATGATGGCAAAATGGCCACAATTGCCAAGCTGACTACAGTAAGGGTTGTTTGTTGGAATACGCTATCGGCATCTTTAAATGAGGATGGACAAACGCAAGTTTCTGTCGGGCACAATGCTGTTTTTAATGAGCGTAATGTAAAAATGCAGCTTGGTTTAATAGATGGCGCTTGGGATAACTTTGTCGATAACGCTAATATTTTAGCACAAACGAAATTCACTCCCGCCGCCTCTTTAGAATTTATCAATCGCGTTATCGGTGACAATGCCGCGAAAATGGACAAAAAAACCGGCAAAGTAGTTGCCTCCAAACAGACCGAAAAACTAATTCATCTGGCGCATAACGGAAAGGGTCAAGATTATCGCGCCGCGAACGGAACATATTGGGGTTTAGTCAATGCGGTTACTGAGTACTATGACCATCATGCGAAAGGCAAGCAAGATAACCGGATGAATTCCGCATGGTTTGGGCGAGGCGATAACATAAAACAAAAAGCGTTTAGTGTCGCACTTGAAATGGCAGCATAACAACCTGGACGCGCCCCTTGAGGGGCGCATGCGAAAAGCAAACATAAAAGAGGGTTGAAAAATGGATACTGTTAGCGTTTTTTGTCCGCAGTCCAAGAAAATTTTATCTTTTGAAAAACAAGTGATGATTGCATATGGATTCAGAGCTTTTGGGCGCATCTTATGGAGTGATGCGCAAGTAGACAACTACAATCGATACACGCATGAAATCAATCGCGCGACATATTTGCCAGACAGGGATATTTTGTTAAATAGACGGCATTCTTATTTTGTCGATACTACTCAGTTCAATGCTCAAAAAAATTAAGCCCCATTAGGGGCTTTTTTTATGCCCGTTGATTTTGACGGCACTAATCTGTCAACGGATTTACGTAATTATCCGGATACGTATCACTGCGTATATATGTTAGTGTGACTTGAGTGATTATACTTAGAGATAGGTTACGTATGAAGGTATTTAAGGGTTTTAACGAGTGGGGACCAGCTTGCCCCATCTGCAACACAAAAAAGGATTGCGAAACGGTTTTGGTGCCGATACACGGTACTCAGCAAGGCAACAAAGAGCGGGTGCAGCAAGTACACAAAGATTGCGTTGTGCTTATTCTCAAAATGCATAATTACGACATACCGGATTTCGAATGAAAATAAAAAAAATAATAGAGATCTCAAGAGTCAGGAGTTTTGGCGCCAATATTAACGGTAACCCATGATGAGTATGATGCAGAATCGGTCTTCGTCTTCAAGCCAATCGCCCAGGCAGTTATCCTACAGGCAAGTGGCGCCGATTTACCCACAAGTCTGTACGCTTTGGTTTTTGTTTGTATGAGTATTTTTGTTGAGATACATCGACTAGCTGTGCAGCCGAGTAGTGAGCAACTGCAACGCTGCCTGGATTTTTTAGACACTGAGTATAAAGAGGGGCGGCTTAGTTTGCGGCAGTTGAGTATCTGCCTGGATATGGTGGTTTTGATAAAAAGAGTGGAGGGGATATAAAGGCATCCGTGCCTTTTGTTTATCTATATTTCTGTTTCGTACTCATACTCATACTCATACATAACAGCAGCAAAGAGCTCCTCTTCACTTAATTTCCAGCCGGGAACATACCCGGCCCAAACGAATATATATGAGCCGTTTTTTTCTTCAAAAAGTTTTTGATGATCACCTTTTCTACCCCCTCTCGCAGTTGTCTATGATTTTTGCCCCATAATTGGGACATATATATCTACATACTCTGGTGAGATTGCCCTGCAATCGTAACCGGTAAAAGATGTTATGAATCTCTCTGCAGAAATGGCGTTTCCCTCCACTAGCACTCGTACAGTGAGTCTTTGTTTGTGCACTTTGGCAGCTAATAACTCTTCCCAGCTGTAATCCATACAGCTCATACGCTTACCATCTTTGTCTAAAGATGGATAATGGTCTGTTACCCCAGTCCCAACAACCTGGACTATCTTGTAACCTTGGCCCTGGATGCGAACTAGGTTGGTGATCTTAGCGGGGACGTTGTGCTCTATGCTATTTGCCATGACGGGCCTCCTTTGGTGTTTTGTTGATGATTTAATAATATCACTACGTTATGCATAACGCAAGTATTTTTTTATCGCTGTAGTACGATAATAATGCTATAATTAGCAAACTAATTAAAATTAAGAGGGGTGGCGTATGAAAGTACTTGTCGATGTCAAGATAGACATAGACTTTAGTGAGCTGCGATTGCGGCTCAAAAATGACGTGTTCGACTATGATTTTAGCGTCATACAGCAGATATGCGAGAGCAACAAAATCCCGGTTCCGCACGATCAGTCAGCGATCAAGCGGTTTATCGCGTGCTGGTACATCATGCACATAGTCAACGGTGGTACGTATAACTACGTAGCACACAAGCTATGCTGTGATGAGTTCCCGGGCCCCCAGCTGCGGAAATACGGCATTCTCCCGGTTGCGTTATGAGTAACGTGATGCTATCATTAGTTTACAGTCAACAAACAGAAGAGGGTGCGATGTACAAAATTACTGCACAAGTAGGCGATAGCAAAGTCACATCACTAGTGACTGTAGATATCAACGCTGATAGCGCTAAAGCTGCAATAAAGGCGCTTCAGACTCAATATCCGACCTGGTGCATGGTTTCCAAAATCGAAGTTATCTAAGCAAACAGCCATAAATTGTCATAATATGCCGTAACTAGTATAATCAGACTGACTCAGACGCTCTATAAAGCGATCTGAGCACGTTTCGCAACCCACCCTATACCCTACTATCCCCCCAAATCCCTTCATACAGCACAACGCCAGTACTAAGCTTCCACACTACTCCCATCTATCACTACAACCCAATACCCACAAACAATAGCCAAAACCACTCAATAGCAATGATCGATAAATAATTTTTGTCGTGATCATACTTTCCTCAAAAATAATTTGTTGAAAGTGCTGGATACGTCTTGACGGCTGCACACACAAAAGTGTAGCTTCGAGGCAAAATAGGACAATTGTGCAATTATGATACTGACTGAGTTGTTTGATCGACTGCATCAAAAGCTAATCGCAGCCGGGGCAACGGGTACAGCCGTAGCGCCTACTAACATTTTTGGCGAGTATTTGGTGACTCATGGCGTCTGGATTCTGAGCTATGGCGAGTGGTTGCGCGTGATTGCCGGGCTTTACGTCGTGCTTTTGGTCGGCAAGCTACTAAAAATTGACAAGTTAGTTCGCTGTCTACTAAGTAAATTGCGTTAAATTGTCCCTTATTAAGGGACTATATCGATAAAATTCCCTTATTTATCAGTCAGTTATAGTGATTTTGCCGAAAAATAGCGAAAATGTAGCAACGGCTGTGCATGCTTACAGCTGATTTCGCTGTAAGGCCGTTCGATATATTCAACAAAAAGTGCCCCAATGTTGATTTAGTTGCCAAAATCACGGGGTTTTACCCATTCTGTGTTGATTATCATGCACACTGATCAAAAAGTAACCAATCTCAAGTTAGTTGACAGCAAAGCAAATGCGGGGCTGGTCAAACAGCTCAAGCATGCTGTTGAGCTGGCGGAACGTGGCGAACTGGTGGAGGTGCAGCTCATAGCACGGGCAACAGGCGGGCGAATCTATGCGTGTTTTGGTGGTAAGAATGATTCTCCGTTCGAAATGTACGGTGCGTTAGTTGACAACGCAGCACGATACAGGGATGAGCACATCAAGCATCTAATGTGAGCGAGCGTTCGTTCGTTTTTGACCCCCCCACCCCCTGGAAAATTTCATCGCGCGCCCTTGTTACTTAACCCCCAAACCCTCAAACCCAAATCCAACCGTCACCTTGTCGTCAAGAGTCACAATTGATATTTTCCATTTTGGCGCAAAAATTTTCCAAGGGTCACCTTGACGCGTGAATCATTTCATACCCCTTTGCCCTCTTGGGAGGGCTTTTTTGGAGGTCAGATGCGTAAAATAGCGTGGTTCAGTGCGGGAGCGGCGAGTGCGGTGGCGGCGAAGTTATCGGATGCGGATGTGATTGCGTATTGTGATACAGGGGCGGAGGATGCGGATAACGAGCGATTTTTGCGGGAATGCGAAACTTGGTTTGGCAAAAAGGTAAAAATACTCAAATCCGATAAGTATAAATCCACGTGGGATGTTTGGGAGTCTCGAAACTACATTGCCGGCATTCGGGGGGCGCCGTGTACGGGTGAATTGAAGCGTATTCCGAGAGAATTATTTCAAGTGCCCGATGACATTCATGTTTTTGGCTATACGGCGGATAAGGATGATGTGAATCGGGCGAATGGATTTGCGGAACATTGGCCGAGTTTACAGGTTGAATTTCCGTTGATTGAGCATGGCTTAACAAAGCGATCTGTCTTGCAGATGGTGAAGAACGCGGGGATTGAGATCCCGGTGACTTACAAATTGGGTTATCAACACGCCAATTGTATCCCATGTCCCAAATCGAGTAGTCCGGCTTACTGGGCGTTGGTGAGGTCAACGCACCCGAAAGAGTTTAGGAGGATGGTTGAATTGTCGAGAAAGCTTGGCGCCAGGTTGGCGGTGATTCGGGGCAAAAGGGTATTCATTGACGAAATCCCGGACGATTGGCCGACAAGGGATCCGATTCAGCCGGCCTGTGATTTTGTGTGTCAACAAGTGGAAAAGGATTTATTGGGGTATCAATGACGTTCAGTGAAGCCCTGGAGGCCTTGAAGGGAGGAAGCGGTATCACGGGAAGGGTGGGGAGAGAAAGGCTGTTGGGTGGCGTTACAGGAGCCTGGAGAGGCATTTATACATTGAACGGGATGGGGGTTCGGTGCCGTGGATACCGACCCCGGTGGATCTGTTCGCGGATGATTGGTTTACGGAGATCCCCTTTTGACCGCAAGCTTGCGGTGGATGCTTTTGGTTGCGCAAGGTCTTATAGTTTCAACTCCTAACAAAGGGGGTTGATATGATATTGAATTTGACACAACACGCATCCACCCCGGGCCAAAAAGTGGCCGGGGTGATGGACCTTAACGGGTCGCAGCTTGAGCTTTTAAGAGAGCTTCTGACTTTCGAGGCATTGCCCTCGAAGGAAGAGATTGACGACCGGGCGCACGACATTGCCCGACTGGTCATCTCCAATGGACTCGGAGATGACATGGACCAAGATCCGATTTTTGATCGGGCGATGATTGGAGGCGCCCCGTTCCTAATGCGGGCGCTGGAAGATGCTCTGATGGAGCACTATATTCAACCCCTCTACGCGTTCTCGAAACGGGAAGTCGTCGAGGAACAAGTTGAAGGTGGTGGTGGTGCCAGGAAGGTGGCCGTCTTCAGGCATTTGGGGTTTGTCAGCTACGTAGTGTTAACGTAGCTGTTACTACTGTGTGGTTTCATAAGCTTCTCCTGAAACCACATATTGTTATGATTTTGGACGAATCCGGAGAAAGGCCCTTTCGTGTTCTTCAGACATTGAAGAAAAGTTTTAATCTCGGGTCATTAATCGTTTTGGCGAACTCATTGAGTTCGTCCTTGACTCTTGGATTCTCTTCTTGCATGGCTTTATAGAAAATTGCCAAAGCGGCATAAAAGGCTTGCCGCGCATCGCCGTCGCCATTAAGTTCGGCGTAGGCTGCCCAGGCTTCTTCGATCATCTGAAAAGCTTCTCATCGAGTTTGAAGTTGAATGCATCGATTTCCTCATGCAAATTTTTAAGGATATGCAAGTCGGACTCAGTAATGCTCGTTCCGTCATCCACTTGAATCATGATGAAATAAAAAAGGAAACCGGCCCCTGCCATGAAAGCTTGACGGGCGTCTTGGTTGTTGTTATACATTAACTTGTAGCTTTGCCAACCTTTTTCTATATGATGCATGTTTCCTCCAATTTCATCCTAAAGGGAGACGCGACCGGGAATCGAACCCGGAGTGAAATGAATTTAGAATTCTTCACCGTCCAACCCGCGCCGTATAACCGAAACTCAAAACCCACCGCGAGCCCTTTTCAATCTTAGTGACGCGATGGTAATGGTTATCCGCTCGAAACAGCGTGATTCGCCACCACCGAAAAATAACACGTTGGCAAATGAATTGGCCACCCTTTTCAGGCATCTTTAAGACTATATTCAGTCTATAGTGTGGTCCATATTTACCGGGATCTTTATGTTTGGGGATATAAGATCCTTGAGGATAATGAAACACATAAATATCACACCGTAGCTTTTTGCTATACGCTACGGTGAATATTCGGTAACCTGCCCGGTGGATATCATACCCCCACCGCCAAAGTCGTAAAGTTGCCTACATAACGCCTCCCATTTAAGTGTTGCGAAATTTTCTCGCATATCAACGCTTTTGTCCATGCGCATTTTCCCCTAAACTGTATATTTTTTGAGGGGAATGAATATGATAGCGTTTAAATTAAAAAAAGATGCCAGAATGGTAAGAAGGATCATAAAGGATTTTGAAGACAAAAAAATCACAATGGAAGAAATGAGCGTCAAATTGGAGGAGTATGTCACCAGCGTTCGCTTGCAGTCAATCTGGTGGGCAAGTAATAAATACTCAAAGTTCGCCGGAACGAAGGTTCAAGGCCTGCTTGAACTGGCCATGAAAGAGTTGGATTAAGGGCAACCTTAAATTGTATGATTTCGTATTGTTTTGGCTATATCTTCCAGAATCTCTGGAAGATCATTGATAATGATCGGTGGTGCCTGGACGCTGAAGCCATGCCCTTTGGCACCGTCAAAGATTATCACAATGGCTCCTTTTGCCTTGGATTTTTCACGAACCAAAGTACATAAGTTGCCATATTTTCCGGGATTTTTCATAGGCACCTTAAAAAACCCCGCCGGAGCGGGGAAGACAGTTGCCGCTACACTATAAAGATGGAAACTTTTTCCGTCAAGCATAAAAAAAGCCCACTTGTCCAAGTGGGCTGGAGTAAGCACCTGTTAAGGTGCGGAGACTGAAGTTAGCGTGTGATTTCTGATGGCATTGGCATCCCATATACATCCTGATGCGCAATCCCAGCCATAATACCAGCTTAAATTCAAACTCAAATTAAAGCTGTTCAGCCATGGGCTGATGACAATACCTTGATACTCTTGGGCCACGGCAACCCAATGGATCGAAAACATTTCACCACACGCATATTTTTTATATCGATGGGTAAAATTTTTAAGATCGTTTCGGCTGCAAAGCTGTAATATATTTTTAAAATCAAGATCGATACGATAATGATAACGTCCGGGCTTTGCATCTAAACCGTCAAGATAATGTGGCCAATCATTGGGTCCATCCACGGATACCCACAACCCTTTGGGTTTATAGGATGTGACTTCTTGTGGAACTGATTTTATTTTTTTCAACTGTACTTGGGAATAATGAGATAATTTAGGTGATGTCACGAACCTTACCTATGTAGTTTCCGTATTTATCCCATGTTAAATGACCACATCGATGTTCGCCTCGATGGAATCGAGGACGTTCACAACGTCCGGCGACAGAGACGTGTGTACAGCGGGGCCAAAACTTTTTTAGATTTATAGCCACACTTCGACAATCCCCGATTCATCTTCTGGATGTCGGCCAAAACAAACAGGATAGACCTGGTTACATTTTTCCGCGCTCCGCATAACCCAGTCTCTCACATCGTCAAGATCATCGGAGATAAAGAGATCGTTCGTTGGCGCCGGTTTTTTCTGAATGAAGAAACGACGCCCCACAAATTTGTCGGGAACATCGCGGGTGTTGTAAAATATTTGCCAGATATTCATTTTTCATCAACAATAGCTATTTGTAATGCAATATTAACATAAAGTATGTGTGATGAAAATTCATTTTCTTCGCACAGATTGCCTCTCAATTGCCCGTGCCTTTGCGCGACACTTGGAGGAACACACTTTGTAATGATTGTTGTTGTTCATTCTCGTTTTCTTATTGCAAATTACGCATCTATCATATATGGGCATTATGGCGCACCCGACGGGATTCGAACCCGCATGATCTCGGCTTAGAAGGCCGATCCTCTATCCGATTGAGGTACGGGGGCTAAGTGTTTCAAACGGTATCACTTTTTTAAAGTGAGAGAGTTCAACGGGTTTCAGGCCATTCGAATCGGTGTACGTGTTAGACCACTGTGTTCCGAAATATTCAAACGCCAAATTCATGGCTTTTTCATATTCATCGGTCTCTATTGAGACCAAGGTATCCTTGTTGAGAAGGATATCATTGATCACATGTCTTTGACCCCATCCGAATGAGATATACATCATTCGTCGATTACACGTTTTAGAGAGCCTAACGAGCGGGCCACCTTAATCAAGCCGTTGGCAAATCTTATAGCGTCGTCTGGGGTAAAGACAGCGCCGTGGTTTTGCCCCTCAAAATCAAGCACTACATGATTGCGTAGTTGATAAATATTCAATTTGAGATTTTTGGGTTCAGTCATGGTTTTTTCTCTATTTCTAAAAGTCTTCTCATGATAGCGCCGGCAACCTTTGCGGCTTCATGTGGCATAAATTTGTTTAAGCCCACTGGCCACTTGGATTTTGATCATGTTTCGTCCTCATGCGCCAAGCATGACTCGAACCTGCACCCAAGCAGAACCTAAATCCGCCGCGTCTACCCTTCCGCCACCGGCGCGTTTTGGGAATAGTAGTCTGTGGCATCTTAAAAGACTATCCGTGTAAATACTCAAATTTGGTAATACAAGGGGAGTCGGGATGGGTGCGCAACATCTTGCCTTTTTTGACAACGAATCAGGCACAAATTCCTTTATACGTCACTTGATATAGACTATCGACCCTATAGGATTCTCAAGGGCTATAGGTAATCTATAGGAAATATTGGAGATCTTCTAATGGCTGACATGATAAGTAAATTAATGGGTAAAAAAAAACAACTCCCCAATTGGGTGGAAGTAATCCACAAAATATCGATGCCATGGTAGCGGCGGGAATTATAACCAAGGAACAAGGGGAAGAACTGAAAAAACGTATAAAAAATGGCCAGTAAATACAAACCAGAATTCTCTGAAAAGTTAGTTGAGCATTTTAACCGAAAAGCCTATGAGCCGGTGTTGGATAATGAAGGCAACCCCGTTATTACGCCTAGGGGAAAATTGGTATTGCAACCGTGTGAATTTCCCACATTAAGTTCATTCGCCACTGAAATCGGTATATGCTCAAAAACCATTTACAATTGGTTACACGCGGTTCACAAAAATGGTGAATACAAGTATCCCGAATTTCGCGAAGCACACGGTTTAGCAAAAGATTATCAGTATAAAATTTTAACACAAGGGGGATTGGCCGGGGCCTTTCAGGGAAATTTC
>Ga0102947_1000125_pt1 | contig 27370 bp, 21 predicted proteins | sample SalPon2A_A_D2_MG_FD_78210 | JGI IMG/M metagenome (GOLD analysis project Ga0102947, IMG submission 78210) | Soil microbial communities from South San Francisco under conditions of wetland restoration - Salt Pond MetaG R2A_A_D2_MG | ecosystem: Environmental > Terrestrial > Soil > Wetlands | place... | reverse complement strand
TTGGGTGCTCAGGTGGAGCGCCTCGACCGGCCCGCGGACCTCTGATCCACCCTTTCCGCAACCACCACGCGCAAAAAAGGTCCGGTCCCGGGCGCCGCCATCCCTGCGGACCGATGACCTCTCCCCTCCCCCAGCCCACCGCCGCCGCCGTCCTGGCGCCCCTGTTGGCCGTTTCGGCGTGCCTGTGGCTCTGCCTGGGGGTGGCCGGCCCCGCCGCCGCCCAGCCGTCCGCCGACGCCGCCCCGGACCCCCGGGCCCGCCTCGTCGAGTTGCAGCGCCAGGGGCGTTGGGAGGACGCCCTGGCCGCCCTCCGGGCCCTGGCCGCCGAGCAGCCGGACCAGGTCGATCGGTGGGGGCTCCACGTCCTGGCCGGCGACCTCCACCAGCGCCTCGGCAACACCGAGCGGGCGCGCCAGGCGTTCATCGACGGGATGACCTCGGCCAGCGACCTGAGCGCCTACAGCTGCTACCGCATCGCCCTGGAGCAGGCCCGGGCCGACCACCCCGAGATCGCCGCCGGGCTGGTGGCCACCGTCGTCGCCGGCGCCGACGGCACCTCCCCCGTGCCGCCGCGGGCCGACGCCGTCCGCCTGCTCCGCGAGGGGATCGAGGCCGGCGGCAACTGCAACCTCCTCAACACCCTGAAGCCGGACGAGATGGACACCTCGCCGCGCCGCGACGTCCTCCTCACCCGCGGCCTCTGCCTAGAGCGCCGGGACCAGCCGGCGGCGGCGCGGCGCCTCTACCGGGAGCTGCTGGAGGAGCGCCTGGGGGACGAGGAGGCGCTGACCGCCGCCCGCCGCCTGGAGAAGCTGGCCACGGACGACCTGGTGGGCTTGCGGGCCAGCGACGAGGAGCGCCGCCTCCTCGGTCTCGCCTTCCACCAGCACCGGGAGTTCTCCCGCGCCGTGACCTACCTCGCCCCGCTGGTGGCGGGCTTCGAGGGTGACCTCTCGGGCGAGCGCTACGACCTCGCCTACACCCTGGTGCGCAGCCGTTTCTGGCAGGAGCGCTACGCCCAGGCGGCCCGCGGCTTCGCCGCCCTGGCGGCCCGCGCCGCCGAGCCCCCGCTGGTCGCCCGGGCGCTCTACCAGCAGGGCCGCAGCCACGAGCTGCTGGGCGAGTGGCCCCGGGCCATCGCCACCTTCCGCCGCGCCTACCGCGCCGACCCCACCGGCGGCGCGGCGGACGGCGCCCTGGTGGGGGCGATGCGCCTGGAGTGGCGCAGCGGTCGCGAGGAGTCGGCGCTGGAGCTCTTCGAGCTTCTGAAGTCGCGCCGCCAGTGGTCCGCCGTGACCTCCCGGGCGGCGTTCTTCCTCGCCGCATCGGACCTCGCCCTGGGCCGCTCCGGCCGCGCCGGCGCCTGGCTCGACGTGGCGGAGCGCACCGGCGGCGGCGCCGCCGAGCCGGAGCTTTCCTACTGGCGCGGCCGGCAGGCGGAGCTCGCCGGCGACGAAGGGGCTGCGGTGCGCCGCTACCTGCGGGTGATGCGCGACGACGCCTACCATCCGCTGGCGGTGGAGGCCGCCCAGCGCCTGGGCCGGGCGCCGCTGGAGGCCGAGGCCCGGGCGCTGGCCCGGCGCCGTGCCGCCAACGGCACCGTGGCCGGCCTCTACGACGCCTGGCTGCTCTACGACGGCGACGGCGCGGCCCGGGGCGAGGTGGCCCACCGTATTGCCCGGGCGCTGGCCGCCGACCCCGAGACCCGCGACTTCGTCACCCTCGCCCTGGTCCCCACCGAAAACTGGCCGCTGTGGGACGAGCGCCTCAACTCGCCGGCGGAGAAGCTGGTGGCCCTGGGGCTGTGGGCCGGCGGCAAAGACGCCCTGCCGGAGCTCTTCCCGCTGCGCGATCCCTCCCTCGGCTTCACCCGCGCCTGGCTGCTGTCCCGGTCCGGGCGGTTGCGGGACTCGGTGCTGGTGGCCGAGCTGATGGCCCGGGGCGCCCCGGGACGGCTGCCGGAACCGTTCCTCCCCATCGGCCTGCAGCGCCTCCTCTACCCCCTGGGCCACCCGGACATCCTGGTGCGGGAGTCGCTGGGGCGCGGCGTCGATCCCTTCCTCCTCGCCGCCATCGTCCGCGAGGAGAGCCGCTTCGACCGCGACGCCCTGTCACCCGCATCGGCCCGGGGCCTGACCCAGTTCATACTGCCCACCGCCCTGCGCGTCGCCGACGACATCGGCCTGCCGCCGCTCCAGTCCCACCACCTCTACCGCCCGGAGGTGGCCCTGGCCCTGGGCGCCGCCTACCTGGCGGAGTTGGAAGGCACCTTCGACGGGAACCAGCACCCGGTGGTGGTCTCCTACAACGCCGGCCCCAACGCCGCCCGGCTGTGGCGCTCCTACGCCTTCACCAACGAACTGCCCGAGTTCTACACCAAGGTCAGCTACCGCGAGACCCGCAACTACCTGCGCAAGGTGTTGTCGAGCTGGGAGCACTACCGGCAGATCTACGGCGTCCCCGAGCGGCGCTAGCCCGGCGGGCCTCCGCCCGGCTAGCCGGCGGGCTCGTCGATGCGCAGGAGCAGCGGCGGCAGCGACTCCAGCGGCTCGTCGAGGAAGACCTGGACGTCGGCCTCGCGGCGCAGTTCCGCTGTCCAGCGGTCCACCTGCTCCAGCAGGCGTTGCTCCCGGATGACGGCGCGGATCTCCTCGCGCACCTCTTCCAGCGGCGGCACCGGCTGGCCGGAGGCTTCCAGCTCCGGCACCAGGCTTTCCTCGTAGTGGGCGCGGATGTCCTCCAGGGCGACGAAGACCTGCGCCCCCAGCCGCTCATCGACGTAGCGCAGCACCAGGAGCTGGCGGGCGATGAGCTGGCGCAGCTCGGCCTCGGTCAGGCCCAGCTCCCGCAGCCGGAGGTCGAAGGCGTTGCGGTCCGGGAAGCGGGCCCGCACCTCCTCCACCTGCTCCTCGATGCGGTCCACCGACACCCGCCCGACGCCGAAGCGCTCCGCCGCCCGGTAGCGCAGATGGTGGTCGATCAGACCTTCCAGCACGCGCTGCTTCAGCTCCTCGTCCGAGGCATCCGGGTCGGGCTGAACCAGGCCGAGGCCGAGGACCTCCTCCACTTCCGAGAGCAGGATCGCCTCCTCGTCCACCACCGCCACCACCCGGTCGTAGAGGAGGTGCTCCTCCAGCGGCAGGTCGGGCGGGCTCGGGCGGGGCTCCACCATGTCCGGCGGCGAGCTGGCACAGCCGGCCGCGGCCACGGCCAGCGGCCAGGCGAGGGCCCAGGCCAAGACCCTGGCGACGCGGCGGATGCTGAGGCGGCTGCTGGGGCGGGGGCAATGCATCCCCGGCATGCTAGCAGCGCACGGGGGCCCGGCGCCGCCCCTGCTAGCATCCGAGCGATGAGCACCGACCCCGAGCACGGCGAGCCCCGGGCGGCCCCCGAAGCCGACGACCGCCCAGAAGAGCGCCCCGAAGACGGCCCCGACGCCCGTCCCGAAGACCCATTCGGAGACCAGCCCGGCGACCAGCCTGGCGACCGGCCCGAGGGGGACGGCGGCGCGCCGGCGCCGGCCACCCCCCGGCGGGGGCGGCTGCGGGTCGTCGCCACCCCCATCGGCAACCTGGGAGACCTCTCCCCCCGCGCCCGGGAGGCGTTCGAGGGTGCCGACCTGGTGGCCTGCGAGGACACCCGCCACACCGGCAGGCTGCTGGCCGGCGAGGGGATCGACCGGCCCTTGCTTTCCCTCCACGAGCACAACGAGCGGCAGCGGGTGCCGCAGGTGCTGGAGGCGCTGGAGAGCGGCCAGGACGTGGCCCTGGCCAGCGACGCCGGCACGCCGCTGCTCTCCGACCCCGGCTTCGTCCTGGTCCGCGCCGCCGCCGAAGCCGGCGTGGTGGTGGAGGCGATCCCCGGCCCCTCGGCCATCCTCGCCGCCCTGGTCGCCTCGGCCCTGCCCCCCTACCCGTTCACCTTTGTCGGCTTCCCGCCGCCCAAGGGGGGCAAGCGGCGCAAGTTCTACCGCCGCTTCGCCGACCTCGACCACACCCTGGTGGTCTTCGAATCGCCCCACCGCCTGCTGGCCAGCCTGCAAGACGCCCTGGCCGAGTTGGGGGAGCGGCCGGCAGCGGTGGCCCGGGAGCTGACCAAGCTGCACGAGGAGGTGCTGCGCGGCGACCTCTCCGAGGTCCGCGACGAGCTGGCCGCCCGGGACTCGCTGAAGGGGGAGTTCGTGCTGGTGATCGGTAAGCCGGCGTGAGGTTGGCCGGCGTGAGGTTGGCCGGCGTGGGCCGTGACGGCGCGGGGTTTGAATGGATCTCTTGACATGACCCGCGCCCCCCTCCCCGACGACCTGCGCCGCCGCGCCACCGCCTCCCGGGACCTGCTGCGCGGCGCTCGCCGCTCCCTCGACGCCGGCGGCCCCTTCGCCGCCGGCCACGCCGTGCTGCAGATGCGCGACGCCGCGGCCATGCTGCTGCGCGTGGCGGCCGACCACCTGGGGGTCGGGCCGGGAGAGGAGCCGGAGGGCGAGCGAGGGGCGGAGCAGGGCGAGGACGTCGTCGGCGGCGGCGACCTGACGGCGCTGGCGGAGGGCGTGGACGGCGCCGCCCCGGCCCGCCTCACCCACCGCCCCGCCCTCGACCGGGTGGCCACCGCGGCGGCGGCGTTTCTGGCCACCGGCGACGTCCCCGACGACGAGGACGCCCGCGGTCTCCTCCACGACCTGGAGAGCTTCTTCACCGAGACGGTGCGCGGTGTCCTGGAGAGCGACCCCGGCCGCCTCGACCTGCGCCACCTGGTCGGCCACCGGCGCAGCGAGAACTGGCTGGCGAAGGCCGGCGAGGCGCTGCGCGAGGAGGCGCCCGCCGAAGCGATCCGCGCCGCCGCCGCCGCCCTGGCCATCTTCCGCTGGCACCTCGATGGCGGGCAGGGGGGTAGCGGGCAGGGGGGAGGCGAAGAGGGGGCGGATGGAGAGCTCGCCGACCTGCGCCGCCGGATCGACCGCCAGCGCGCCGACCTCGACCTGCTGCTGGCCGGCGCCGACCTCTCCGGCTACCGCCGCTATCGCCGCCTGGCGCCGACGGTGGAGGTCGCCGGAGACGGCAGCCTCCAATTCCCAGACGACAGTGCTGGCTACGGTCCCGCCACCGCGGACCCCACCCTCGGCGACGCCACCTTCTGCCACGACTTCGTGCTGGAAACCCTCCTCACCCTGCGGCAGGGCCAGGCCCCCGGCGCCGCGGCGAGGGACGGCCGCACCAACGTCGTCCTCCGCGTCGTCCGCGCCGTCCCCATCCTCGTCACCCCCGGCGACGGCGGCGAGGAGATCCGCCGGGTGTCGAGTGGCGAAGTGTTGAAGACCCACCGCACCGGCGAGCCGAAGGACGGCCACCTCCCCATCGTCGTCGATGGCGACCCCGCCTGGGTGGCCGCCGACGCGGTGGAGGAGATCGGCTAGGAGCCTTCGCGACTCCAGCTCACGCCAACCCGCTGAGCAATGGATTTTGCAAGCGCGGCAAAATCATCGTAAACACCCTCCACCGCCTTCAGGTGAGATCCGATGGCGCCGTCCGCGGGCCTGAGGAAAAACATCGGCTTGTTGGCTTCCTGCGACATCGGCATCAGGCTGCGGTAGTGCTTCAAGAGACCCAGGCAATGGGGGTCGTCTCTCAGCGTAGCGCCCGATCCCTCCGGGTTGTCCAGGACCTCTTCGGCATACACCTCGGGGATCTGAGCCATCCACTTCTCATACGCCTTCACCGGCCGGTTTAGGCGTACCGAGTGTTGCAGCACCACGTACCCGGCTGGCTCCATCTTGCCAACCGGCAGGGCTAGCTCCACGTCTCCCCGGACATCCAGGCGCTGATGCCACTGTTCGCGCCAGCGCCGCAAGGTGGGCCCCAGGTTCTTGAGGCCCTGGAGGGAAAACAGGTCCGGCGACAAGGGGACCACGACGTAGTCGGATGAAATCAGAGCCGCCCGGTTGATGGCACCTAGATTCGGCCCCAGGTCGAGAAGGATGAAGTCGGCCGAATTTTCCTGCGCGGCTTTCTGGAGCACCCGCCAGAAGGCGGAGATCACCCGAAAGTGTCGAACCCCGCCGTCCAGGCACTTGGCCCAGCTTTCCGCAAGCTCGTCCTCGAACCCTGACAGCCGTAGGTCGCCGACGACGAGGCCCAGGTGCCCGGTGTCGAAAAGTCGAGGATCGAGACTCTCAACATGCGGATCCGCCACGTCTCCCTCGCCGGTGATGAGCGGCAGGACACTGCCGTAGATCGTCTGCCGGGGAGCATCGGGGGACCACAAGTCCTCCAAGCGATCCTCATCCAGGAAGGCCACCGACAAGTTGGCCTGGGGATCGAGGTCCGCCGCCAGGACTTTGACGCCGTGATCCGCGTACATCCAGGCCAGGTGATAGACCAGGGAGGTCTTGCCGACACCCCCCTTGTTGTTGAAGAAGGCGATGACGGGGACCGTCATGCCGCCCTCCTCAAGATCACCTGGACATGGTTCTGCTGAACCTTGAACTCGGGTGGTGGATTGCCGTTGTCGCGCATCGCCTTGCGGGCGATCTCAAGCCCCACACCGAAGCGCTGGACGAATCCCAGATATTTCAGCATCTCCGCCAGGTGGGGGTTGCGATAATCGGTGAGCCCAGGCTGGCCAAAGTTCTCCATGGAGACCTGGCCGAACGGCCCGCCGGGGTTCTGGATCTCGATCCGGTCGTTGAACCAATTCACCCGCACCGGTGCCGCGGTTCCCTCGTAGTTGCGATGCAGAACCGCGTTGCGGACGAGTTGGCGGAGCGCCACAAGGGGATAGTCCGGCCGTCGGCTCTCCATCTCGCGGGAGGTCACGTCCACGGCCACCGAGATGTGCGCCTGCAAGACCTCATCGATGCGGGCCAGCAACTCGCCCACCGGCTCGGCCAGGTTTTTCTCGTCCTTGATCGGGTCCGTCAGCGCCGTTCCATCGAAACGGAGGAATTGAATGTAGGCGCCCGGGATCCAATCCCGGGGCGAGCGGCCCAGGGTGAGAACTCCCAGGACCGTGGGCTCCGGCTCCTCCTCCGCTGTCACCAAGCGCAAGGAGGCCATCTGCTGATTCAGCGAGCGGCTGTTCTCGGCGCGGACGTCCCGGGAGACCGCCGCCGGCAGGATCTCCTCCAGGAAGCGCTCCGCATCGAGATCCGCCAGGGTCGCTCCCGGAACCGACCGGATGTCATAGGGAAGGACAGCCGCCCGGCGGCGCTCCGCCAGCAACCGCTCCTGCTCCGGGCTGGCCGTCGCCCTGCGGGGACCGACCCGGATCCAGGTACGCCCCTTGACCCGGACCGGCAGGTCGCGGGACGGCTCCACCTCCACCACGGCCAACTCACATCCCTTGAGAACCCTCTTCCTGACCCGCATGTTGGGAAAAGGAAGAATCGAGCCGTCGCCCCGCATCCCGGCGAGGAGGGTGAGCAACTCGTCGGTGATGTCCAGACCGGCACATGATCCGTCATCTTGGGCGCCGATGAAAAGCACGCCGGTTTCGCCATGGCCCGGCATGTCATTGGCGAAGGCACAGATCGCCTGACGGATCTTCTCCTGATCGGACGCTGACAACTTTCGCTCGACGCGGTCCGACTCCAAGTCTTCCAGCATCCTGATGAGACTGGAGTCATCCACGGGATCAGCTTATCCCGCCGCCGATCCAGCAGCCTCCCAGCACCCGGCTGCCGCGGTAGAAGACCGCGGCCTGACCCGGCGCGACGCCGCGCTGGGGCTCGGCGAACTCGACCTCGGCGCCGCCGTTGGGCAGCGGGCGGACCCGGGCCGGGACGCCGGGGTGGCGGGAGCGGATCTTCACCGTCGCCTCGACGCCGTGGGTCGCGCTGTCCTCGGCCGCGAGATCCAGGTCCGGGTTGATCCAATGCAGGCGCTCGCCCCGGAAGCCAGGCGACATCAGGGCGTCGTCGCCGCCGACAACCACACGGTTGGCGTCGGCGTCGATCTCCAACACGTAGAGGCGGCCGCCGCCGCCGGGGAGGTTGGACGAGGAGATCCCCAGGCCGCGGCGCTGGCCCACCGTGTAGCGGTAGTACGGGGCACTCCCGGCCCCCAGTTCCCGGCCGTCGCGGTCGACGATCATCGCCGGCGCGTCGAGATCGACGGCGGCGGCCACCGCGGTGGCCGTCCCGCCGCCACCCGGCTCCGCCGCCTTCCCTGCCGCCACCACCGGCCGGCCCACCGGCGCGCCGCTCTCGGTGAGGACCGGCAGGACGCCCCGGTCCGACGCCGTGGGCCCGCCTCCCCGGCCCTCACCCCGGCGCTGGCGCACCTCGCGCTCGACGAAGGGCTGGATGCCGTCGGCGACGAAGCAGATCTCCATCGACTCCCCCTTCTCCGCCACCACCAGCCCGGCCTCCCGGGCCAGCTCCCGCACCTCCTCCTTGGACAGCTCGCCCAGCGGGAAGAGCGACGCGGAAAGCTGCGCCTGGGTGAGCTCGAACAGGAAGTAGCTCTGGTCCTTGTCGGGCCAGGCCGCGGCGTGGAGCTCGCGGCCCGCCGGGCCGTCCACCAGCCGGGCGTAATGGCCGGTGGCCACCTGCCCCGCGCCGAACGCCCGCGCCCGGTCCAGCAGCAGGTCGAACTTGATGGCGGTGTTGCAGGCGACGCACGGGCTGGGGGTGCGCCCGGCCAGGTACTCGTCGACGAAGGGATCGACGACGTGGCGCCGGAACTCCCGGTCCATGCGCAGGGTGTAATGGGGGATGCCCGCCTGCTGCGCCACCCGCTTGGCGTCGCCCAGGTCGAGGGCGCCGCAGCAGCGGCCGTTGGTGGCCTCCACCACCGGGTCGGCGCTGGCGTCCCAGAGCAGCATGGAGAGACCCACCACCGGGCCGTGGGCCCCCTCGGCGGCGCGCCGCGCCAACAACCACGCCGCCACCGACGAGTCCAGGCCGCCGCTCATCGCCACCGCCGTCAAGCCGTCGGCGGCGCTCACCGGGGCAGTACCGTCCACCGCCGCGTCTTCCATCGCGCCCGCCTGTGCCCGCTTGTCTCTCTCGCCGCTCATGATCCGTCTCCGCATCCGCTTCCGTGTCCGCCGTGCTGCCGGCGTCTCCGCCTCACCGGTCCGTGCCGGTGCGCGCCTCGTCCACCCCGGAACCGAGAATGCGCCGCAACTGTTCCACTTCCCGGCCCAGCGCTGCGAGGAAACGGTCCGCCTCCTCCCGGGTGTTGGTCTTGCCGAAGCTGATCCGCAGGGAGGCCAGCGCCTCGTCCGCCGCCATCCCCATGGCCTGCAGGGTGACGCTGGGCTCCACCGTGCCGGAGGCGCAGGCCGAGCCGGTGGAGACGGCGAAGCCGGCCAGGTCGAGGCGGATCAGCAGAGCCTCCGCCTCCAGCCCCGGGAAGGCGACGTGGGAGGTGTTGGGCAGCCGCGCCACGGCGGTGGAGTGGAGCCGGGCGCCGGGGATGGCGGCGACGCCGGCCTCGAAACCGTCCCGCAGGGCGCCCATGTGGCGGCCCCGCTCCGCCAGCTCCTGGCCGGCCAGCCGCGCCGCCTCGCCCAGGCCGACGACGCCGGGGACGTTCTCCGTCGAGGCCCGCCGCCGGCGCTCCTGGGAGCCGCCGACCAGCAGCGGCGTCACCTCCCGACCACCCCGCACCCAGAGCGCCGCCGTCCCCGGCGGGCCGTGGAACTTGTGACCCCCCAGGGTGAGATAGTCCACCGCCAGCTCGCCCACGTCCACCGCGATCTTGCCCACCGCCTGCACCGCGTCGCACAGCACCTCCACCCCCCGCCGGCGGCAGGCCGCGCCGACCTCCGCCACCGGTTGCAGGGTGCCCACCTCGTTGTTGGCCAGCATCAGGCAGGCAAGGAAGGTGTCGTCGGTGACGGCGGCCAGGAAGCGCTCGGCTTGGACCACGCCGTCGGCGTCGGGGGGCACCCGCACGACCTCCACCCCGGCCTCCTCCAGGAGCGCCGCGGCGGCGCGCACCGAAGGGTGCTCGAAGGCGGACAGCACCAGCCGGCCGCTGAAGCCGGCGCGGCGCCCCGCCCCCAGGATGACGGCGTTGTTGGCCTCGGTGCCGGAAGCGGTGAAGACCACCTCCGGCGGCCGTGCGCCCAGAAGCGCCGCCACCCGGCCCCGGGCCTCCTCCACCGCCTCCCGGGCGGCCTGACCGAAACTGTGCAGCGACGACGGGTTGCCGTGGCGCTCGCCGAGCCAGGGGAGCATCGCCTCGCGCACCCGGGGGTCCACCGGGGTGGTGGCGTTGTGGTCCAGGTACACCGGGTGGTCCAGGGAGACCGGCTCCCGGCGGGCGGGCATCGGCACCACCGGCGGGCTGTCCCCGGGGACCATCGGCTGGGAATCGTCGCGTGCCATGGGACTGACCAGTCTACACCCGCGCCACGCTACCTTCAGCGGGCCCGGCGCACCGGGCCACCCACGGCAGCCTCCCGGCCCCAAGGCATAGTGCCCGCCCCGCAGGCCCGCCCCGCAGGCCCGTCCCGAAAGCCCACCCCGGATTCCCCTGCCCGACTCCCTTGACGGAATCCCCCCGCCCCGTGCGACGTTTTGATCTGCGCAACCGCTGGCGGCCACGCGCCGTATAAGGAGCGGGCCACGACCGTCCCCCCCAACCGCCCGGCCCCCGCCAGCGCACCCGACGACGAGGAGCTCCATGACCGCCAGCCGTACCCGCAACGCAGCCACAACCGCCACCTCCACATCTCCCACCGCGCCTGCCGCGGCCCCGGGGCGCCGCTGGGCCCGGTTTCTGGCCCTGGGATTGCTCCTCGCCGTCGCCGGCCTGCTGTGGGCGAGCCCGGCCTCGGCCCTGCTGGAGTACAGCAAGGAGGACAAGGCGGCCATCGCCGAGCTCCCCACCCAGTACCAGGAGTGGCTGGAGACGGTGGAGTACCTGATCAGCCGCGAGGAGCTGGACTCCTTCCTGAAGCTCCAGGAGGACTACCAGCGCGAAGCCTTCATCAAGCGTTTCTGGCAGGTCCGCGACCGCTACAAAGACACCGGCCGCAACGAGACCCAGGAGCGCTTCGAGGAGCGGGTGAGGATGATCAAGCAGGCCTTCGGCAGCCTCGACTCGGACCGCGCCAAGGTGCTGCTGTTGAACGGCATGCCCACGGCGCGCATCGAGGGCCGTTGCACCGGGGTGCTCAAGCCGCTGGAGGTCTGGTTCTACGACGGCAGCGACCAGGTCCACTTCAAGTTCTTCGTCGTCTTCGTGCGCCAAGGCTCGCGCTACCGGATCTGGCGCCCCTTCGACGGCATCGACGACCTGGTGGACAACTTCATGGGCCCGGGCGGCACCCCCAGCGCCGGCGCCCTGCTGCGCGAGGTGCGCATGCGCTGCCGCGACGGCGACGCCCTGGCCGCCGGCATCGGCTTCGTGCTGCGGGAAGGGATCCTCTCCTACGAGAACATCCTCGGGCGCATCCAGGAGACGCCGGACCTGGAGAGCGGCGAGTGGGTGGCGACCTTCAACTCCTACACCACCGCCGTGCCGCCGGGGGCGCCGGAGCTGCCCGGCGAGCTGACCGTCTCCTACCCGGGCCGGCGCCAGAACCGCACCGGCACCCAGGGCACGGTGGCCATCCCGCGCCACGCCGCCGGCACCGCCGAACTGGCCGACTTCCGCTCCTACAACTTCATCCTCATCGGCGAGGTGCTGCAGGACGGCGAGCTGTTCGACAACTTCCGCTACAAGTTCGACCTGCCGCTGGCCGACCTGCCGGAGGCCGAGCCGGGCGCCGGCGCCGGCGAAGACGGTGAGGGCGAGGCAGACGGCCAGGCCCTGCCCCTGGTCTTCCAGCGCTACCTGCGACCCGGCGAGTACCAGCTCCGGGTCAAGGTGGAGGATTTAAACAGCGGCGCCTTCTTCCGCACCGAGCGCACCCTGGACGTGCCGCGGGTGGACAAGACGCTGCCGGCGCCGCCCCAGAACGAGGCGACGGCGAAACTCCTGGCGGAGGCCAACGCCGCGCTGTCCCGGGGCGAGACGACGGTGCAGCTCATCCCGCCCCAGGGCGAGCTGCAGACCGGCTACGTGCGCTTCGACACCCTGACCACCGGCGACGACATCGACCGCGTGGCCTTCGCCCTCGACGGCGACGACCTGCTGATCAAGGGGAAGCCGCCCTACAGCGTCGACCTGGACCTGGGGCCGGTGCCCCAGCCGCGCACGCTCTCCGCCGTCGCCTTCGCCGAGGACGACTCCGAGATCGCCCGGGACGAGCTGCTCCTCAATGCCGGCGGCAACCGCTTCTCCATCGACCTGGTGGAGCCGCGCACCGGCAAGACCTACCTGCGCAGCCTCTCCGCCGACGCCCGGGTGCAGGTGCCCGAAGGCGAGGTGGTGGAGCGGGTGGAGTACTTTCTCAACGAGACCCGGGTGGCGACCCTCTACCAGGAGCCCTGGGTGCAGCCCATCGTGCTCCCCGAAGAGGGCGCCATCGCCTACGTCCGGGCCGTCGCCTACCTGCCCGACGGCAACACCACCGAGGACCTGGTGTTCATCAACGCCCCGGACTACCTGGAGGAGCTGGACGTCCAGTTCGTCGAGCTCTACGCCAGCGTCGTCGACCGCCAGGGGCGCCCGGTGCCAGGGACCTTCAGCGCCGAGGACTTCACCGTCCGGGAGGACGGCGTCGAGCAGAGCATCGTGCGCTTCGAGAAGGTCACCAACCTGCCGATCCACGTCACCACGCTGCTCGACATCTCCGCCTCCATGGAGGACAGCCTGGGCGAGGCGCAGCAGGCCGCCCTGGGCTTCTTCCAGGCCGCCATCGAGCCGAAGGACCGGGGCTCGGTGGTGACCTTCAACGACCACCCCAACCTGGCGGTGCAGTTCACCAACGAGGTGGACGAGCTGGCCGGCGGCCTGGCGGGGCTCAAGGCGGAGCGCGGCACGGCCCTCTACGACAGCATCATCTTCTCCCTCTACTACTTCAACGGGGTCAAGGGGCAGCGGGCGCTGCTGATCCTCTCCGACGGCAAGGACGAGGCGAGCCGCTTCACCTGGGACCAGGCGCTGGAGTACGCTCGCCGGGCCGGCGTCACCATCTACAGCGTCGCGCTGCGCGACGACGCGGTGCACAAGAAGCTCTCCAAGCTGGCCGAGACCACCGGCGGCAACGCCTGGCGGATCCAGGACCCCGCCGAGCTGTCCGGCATCTACGACGAGATCGAGCGCGACCTGCGCTCCAAGTACCTGATCGCCTACCAGTCCTCCAACGCCACCGACTCCAAGGACTTCCGCACCGTCGAGGTGGAGATCGACCGGCCGGCGGCCGAGGTGCAGACGATGCGGGGGTATTACCCCTGAGGGCTTGTTCAACAATCCCAGCCTGCTGCGTCCGCCGCCGCATCCCGCCTCGCGGCGTTGCGGCTCCTCGCCGTAGCTCCACTACGGCTGCGTCGCCGCGCCTTGCGAGGCGGGCGCGGACGACGGACTCGCGACGGCCGGGATTTATTCACAAGCTCTGACCACGCCTTGACCACCGTGGCGTCCCGTTTCCCCCGCCGCCGGCCACCTTTATCGGTAGTCCCGCCATCCGTTCACAGCCCATCTACTCGCAGTCCGTGCAGTCCATCCGGGAGAGTTCCATGAATCCGTCCCCAGCCCAACACCGCCCTGCGCCGCGCCGTCTCGGCCCCCTCGCCGCCGCCCTGGCCCTACTGGTCTTCGCCACCGCCCTGGGCGGCTGTGGGGGCGGCGGCGAAGGCCCGGACGAGGCCGCCGCGGCGATGAGCGACGAGGAGCTGGCGACCTACCGGCAGGAGATCGCCGAATGGCACGAGGACCGGGTGGAGCGGCTGCGCCAGCCCGGCGACTGGCTCACCCTGGTGGGGCTCCACTGGTTCGAGGAGGGGGACAACAGTCTCGGCTCGGACCCGATGAGCGACGTCGTCCTGCCGGCCAAGGCGCCGGCCCGGGTGGGCCGGGTGATCCTCTCCCCCGACGGCGAGCTGGAGCTGCGGGTCAACCCCGGCGTCGAGGCCACCGTCGACGGAGAGCGGGTGCGCCGCACCCAGCTCGTGACCGACGCCGAGGAGGGGACCACCTACGTCGAGATGGGGCCGCTGGAGTTCTACGCCATCCAGCGCGGTGACTGGGTCGGCCTCCGGGTGCGCGACCGGGAGAGCCCGGCGCTGGCCAAGTTCGAGGGGGTTGAGACCTATCCCGTCGATCCCGAGTGGCGCGTCGAGGCCCGCTTCGAGCCGTTCGACCCGCCCCGGGAGCTGCTGATCCCGGACGTCACCGGCAACGACCAGCCGAACGAGGCCCCGGGCCGCCTGGTGTTCGAGATCGACGGCCAGGAGATGTCGCTCCTGGCCCTCGACGGCGGCGAGGACTCCCTCTTCCTCATCTTCGCCGACGAGACCTCCGGCCGCGAAACCTACGGCGCCGGCCGCTACCTCAGCGTCCCCGGCCCCGGCGAGGACGGCACCACCCACATCGACTTCAACCGCGCCTACAACCCCCCCTGCGCCTTCACCCCCTACGCCACCTGCCCCCTGCCGCCGAAGGGCAACCGCCTACCCGTGGAGATCCGCGCCGGCGAGAAGGTCTACCGCGGCGAAGGGGCGCACTGAGGGCGGCCGGTCAGCATCTCCTCCCGCCGGGGCGGGCCGATCGGACAGGAGGACCGAACCGTGGGAACCGGTTGCGCGGGAAGCGACGCGCCGCGTACCATGAACCCATGTCCGCGACCCCGCGTCGCGCCGTGCCGGCGCTCGTCGTATCGCTTGTTTTCGTCGTCCTGATCGCCGGGTCGCCGGCCTGGGGTGCGCCGCAAGGGGAGGACGGCGCCGAGACCCCCTCCCCACCCGCCGCCGCCCCCGACTCCGGCCCCTTCGCCCGCTGGCTGGAAGAGGTGGCGCCGTTGATCTCGGAGGAGGAGCGCGACGCCTTCCTCGGCCTCGGCGCCGACTACCAGCGCCGCGCTTTCATCGAAGCCTTCTGGCGCGCCCGGGACCCCTACCCGGAGACCGCCAGGAACGAGCTGCGGGAACGCTGGGAGGCCCACGCCGAGGAGGCACGGCAGCGCTTCGACGACCTGGCCGACCCCCGGGCCCGGGTCTACGTCGCCAACGGCGAGCCGGCCGAGACCTTCCCCGCCCGTTGCGGCATGCTGATCCAACCGCTGGAGATCTGGCACTACCGGGGCAGCCCGCTGATTCGGGGCGACTTCTACGTCGTCTTCAAGACCCGGAGCCGCGGCCCGTGGGAGCTGTGGAGCCCCCGCCAAGGCATGGCCACCATCGCCGCCGGCGCCACCGTCGCCGCCGGCCAGGACCTGCTCGACGCCATCGCCACTGAGTGCGTCCAGGGTCGGCGCGTCGCCGAAGCGCTGACCCGGGCCGCCGACTGGGACGCCGTCGAGGCGGAGGGCGAGGTCTTCCCCGACCCCGGCGGCGAGTGGCTCCACACCTTCCTCACCTACACCACCGACCTGCCCGAAGGCGCCACCGCCCTGCCCGCGGAGCTGACCGTCACCTTCCCCGGCTCCCGCGGCGGCCGCACCGTCGTCCAGGGCGCCGTGGCGGTGCCCCGGGCCGAGGCCGAGGCCGAGCCCCAGGGGGGCGAGAGCTTCGACTACCTGGTGGACGGCGAGGTGCTGCGCGCCAACGTCCGCTCCGGCGAGCTGTTCGAGAACTTCCGCTACCGCTTCCGCCTGCCCGCCGAGGAGGTCACCGGCGACACCGTGCCGCTCCTCTTCCAGCGCTACCTGCGGCCCGGCGCCTACCGCCTGCTGGTGCGGGTCGAAGAGCTGGCCAGCGGCCGCTTCTTCCGCCAGGAGGTGGACCTCGAGGTGCCCTTCGTGCGCCCCGGCGAGGCGCGCCCGGCGGCGGTGGTGGCCCCAGCCCAGGGGAAGGCAGCCCAGGCAGAAACGGCAGCGGCGGGCTCGGCCCCTCCCCCCGACCTCGCCGCCGAGGCCAACCGGGGGCTGGGCCGCAGCGACGTCACCGTCCGCCTGCTGCCGGCGCCCCCCGGCCTCCAGGTCAACAACACCCGCCTGCGCGCCGAGGTCGAAGGCGACGGGGTGCGCCGGGTGCGCTTCGAGCTGGACGGCCGGCCGGTGATGAGCAAGGCGCGGCCGCCGTACAGCGTCGAGCTCAACCTGGGGGACGCGCCGCGCACCCACGAGGTCACCGCCATCGCCCTGGGTGAGGACGGCGAGGAGCTGTCCCGGGACGAGATGCTCTTGAACGCCGGCCCCCACCGCTTCGCCGTCCGCCTGGTGGAGCCCCAGCCCGGCCGCAGCTACAGCGACAGCCTGCGCGCCGCCGCCGAGGTGGACGTGCCCGAGGGCGACCGCCTGGAGCGCCTGGAACTCTACCTCAACAAGACCCTGGTGGCGACCCTCTACCAGGCCCCATTCGCCCAGCCGATCCTCTTGCCCTCCACCGAGATCGGCTACGTGCGGGCGGTGGCGTACCTGGCCGGCGGCACCGCGGTGGAGGACGTGGTGCTGATCAACGCGCCGGACGCCAGCGACGTCATGGACGTCCACTTCGTCGAGCTCTACACCACCGTCCTCGACCGCCGGGGGCGGCCGGTGGAGGGGTTGACCGCCGAGGACTTCACGGTGCGCGAGGAGGGCCGCGCCCAGGAGATCCGCCGCTTCGAGCTGGTGCGCGACCTGCCGATCTACGCCGGCGTGCTGCTGGACACGTCGAGCTCCATGGCGGAGGAGCTGGACGACGCCCTCAACGCCGCCTCCCGGTTCTTCGCCACCGTCATCACCCCGAAGGACCGCGCCGCGGTGATCACCTTCAACCACGCCCCGTCGCTGGCGGTGCGCTTCACTTCCGACCCGGAAGTCCTGGCCGGCGGCCTGTCCGGCGTCCACGCCGCCGGCGGCACGGCGCTCCACGACAGCCTGGTCTACGCCCTCTACTACTTCAGCGGCGTCCAGGGCAAGCGCGCCCTGGTGTTGCTCTCAGACGGCGAGGACGGCGGCAGCCACTACGACTTCGAGGAGGCGCTGGACTACGCCCGGCGCACCGGGGTGGCGATCTACGCCGTCGGCCTGGGCACCGCCGGCACCGACCCCATCGTGCGCAGCAAGCTGATGCGCCTGGCCGCCGAGACCGGCGGCCAGTGGTACGCCATCAGCCGCGCCCTGGAACTGGAAAAAATCTACGACGACATCGAAAAAGAGCTGCGCACCCAGTACCTGCTGGCCTACCAGTCCGACGCCCCGCCCGGCGACGACGGTGACGACGACGAGGACTTCCGCGAGGTGGAGGTCGAGGTCGCCGTGCCCGGCGCCGAGGCGAAGACCATCCGGGGCTACTACCCGTGAGCGGCCCGACGACGACCCCGCAGCCGGGGACGCTGCTGAAAGAAACGCAGCAGTCGGCAACGCCGCGGGGCGAGGGCGCCGAGCGCCTGCCCCGCACCCTGGCGGCGCTCGAAGCCGGGCGCCGGGAAGGGCTCCACCTGGGCTCCCAGCTCTACGTCTCCCTCGACTTCGAGACCGTGGCCGACCTGGCGGTGGGGGAGGCGCGCCCCGGCGAGGCGCTGACCCCGGACCACCTGATGGTCTGGCTCTCCTCCACCAAGCCGGTGACCGCCGTCGCCGTCGCCCAGCTCTGGGAGCAGGGCCTGCTGACGCTGGACGACCCGGTGGCCGAGCACCTGCCGGAGTTCGCCGAGGGCGGCAAGGAAGGGATCACGGTGCGCCACCTGCTGACCCACACCGGCGGCGTCCGCACCCTGCGGGTGGGTTGGCCGGCGGCGGAGTGGGACGAGATCATCGCCACCATCTGCGCCCGCAAGCTGGAGCCCAACTGGGTGCCCGGCGAGAAGGCGGGCTACCACCAGAGCGCTTCCTGGTTCATCCTCGGAGAGCTGGTGCGGCGCCTCGCCGACCGCCCCTTCGCCGAGGTGGTGCGCGAGGATCTGTTCGAGCCGCTGGGCTGCGAGGACTGCTGGATCGGCATGCCCCGGGAGCGCTACGACGCCTACGCCGCCGAGGGCCGGCTGGTGCCGATGTTCGACACCGCCATGTCCGACACCGCCATGTCCGACACCGCCATGTCTGACACCGCGGCGGCGGAGGACGGCGGCGGCGCAGCGGGGGGCGGCGGCGGGCGGGGCGGGCGCAAGGCGCGCCCCATGGGCTGGGAGGCCAACCCGCGCCGCGTCGTCGTGCCGTCGCCCGGCGGCAACGGCTACGGCCCCATGCGCGGGCTTGGGCGTTTCTACGAGGCGCTCCTGGCCGGCGGCCGCCCCCCCGGCGGCGGCCCGGCGTCCCGCGTCCTGTCGCCCCAGGCGGTGGAGGCCTTCACCGCCCGCCACCGGGTGGGGATGTACGACCGCACCTTCCAACACGTCATGGACTGGGGCCTCGGCTTCATCTGTGATTCCAAGCAGTACGGCGCCGACACCGTGCCCTACGCCTACGGCCGGCTGTGCTCCCGGCGCACCTGGGGCCACAGCGGCTACCGCTCCTCCACCGGCTTCGCCGACCCCCGCCACCGCCTGGTGGTGGCCTGGGCGGTCAACGGCCTGCCCGAGGCGAAGGTCCACGAAGCCCGGGCGCGGCGGGTGCTCGATGCCCTCTACGTCGATCTGGGGCTGGCGACGGAGGCGGAGGCCGCGGCGGAGAACACCGAAAACACCACGGAGACGACATGAGCCCGAAGGACGATGACCTCAAGAACGGGGGCGATTCCGCCAACGGCGGCATCAGCGCGAACGGCGGCCTCTCCGCAAACGGCGGCGACGGCGGCGTTCCCGCCGAGCCCCACGTCGACTTGAGCGAGCTCTACGCCTCGCCCAACGACCCCAGCCCGTTTGCGCCCCTCTTCCTGCTGGCCGACAGCCAGCTTCTCTTCAGCGGCGCCGGCGGGCGCGACTCCATCCTCGACCGCGCCCGCCGCCACCTCCCCGACGCCCCCCGGGCGGCCTACCTCGGCGCCGCCAACGGCGAGGAGGCGACCTTCTATGAGCTGTTCGAGGCGGCCATGGACGGGGCGGGGATCGGCGAGGCGCGGATGGTGCGCTCCATCTACGGCGACGACGACCGGGACTGGCTGGAGGGGGCGGACCTGGTGGTCCTCTCCGGCGGCGACGTGGACCGCGGCTGGCGGGCCTTCCGCCAGGCCGGCATCGACGAGGCGTTGCAACGGCGCTACGCCGACGGCGCGGTGCTGCTGGGGGTGTCGGCCGGGGCGGTGCACCTGGGGTGGGGGTATCTGAACCTGGTGTCTGCGTTGATCGGGGCCCACGATGAGGAAGCCGACTGGGGCGACGTGCGGCGGCGCATGGGGAAGTCCCGCGAGAAGGTCCGCGGCTTGGGGATCCCCACCGGGGGGGCTTTGGTGTACCACCCGGACGGGGCGGTGGAGGCGGTGCGGCGGCCGGTGCACGAGCTGGTGTGGGGCGAGGACGGGGAGGAGGTGCGGACGAGTCTCTTGCTGCCGCCGCGGGAAGGGGACGGGGTTGGAGACGGAGGCGGCGGCGGGGACGGGGGCGGGGACGGGGACGGGGACGTCAATTAGCAGGATGAGCCCCGGCGAGACATGAGGGCGCTCGGAGTGTCAGGTTGAAGCATCGTTGGGTCGGCGAGGTGTGGGGGTCCTCCTCCTGGGGCTCAAAAAGACACGCCCCTGGAGGAGGACCCCCACACCTCTGGCACCGGGTGGCCAACACATACCGGGGTTCTAAGACGTGGTGGGCGAAACGGCGGAGGGAACAAAACCGGGGGCTCCGCCCCAAGGAAGGGGGGTAGGGGCGGTTGGAACGCAGGGGCAGGCAGCGAGGGGCTGGCCGCCTAAATTGGCGGTGGAAATGCTCTGCTGAATCGGGGACAGGTTATTTATTACGGTAGCTAGAACGGTGCTAAATCGGGGACAGGTTATTTATTACGGTAGTTAGAACGGGGGCGGCCTGGAGTCCGGAGTCCGAGGCTCTCAGAAGCTTGGCGGGGGTGAGGCTGTTGAGGAGGGGGGTCTCGGCGTCGGACGAGACGCGGACGTAGTTGTCGGTGGTGCCGTGCCAGTGGCCGTCGCGGTGCTCCTCCCAGAGGACTTCGGCGTCGCGGCCGACCTGGGCGGTGCGGAAGGCTTTCTCGGACTCGGCCGCCGCCTCCAGCAGCGCCGCCATGCGCTCGCGCTTGACCTCGTGGGGCACCTGGTCCGGCATCTCCGCCGCCGCCGTCCCCTCGCGCACCGAGTAGGGGAAGGCGTGGATCATGGCGAAGCGCTGGCGGCGGACGAAGTCCAGGCTGGCGGCGAACTCCTCGTCGGTCTCGCCGGGGAAACCCACGATGACGTCGGTCGTCACCGCCACGCCCGGCACCTCGGCACGGATGCGCTCCACCAACTCGGCGTAGCCGGCCGCGGTGTAGGGGCGCTTCATGCGGGCCAGGGTGGCGTCGCTGCCGCTCTGCAACGACATGTGGACGTGGCGGCAGAGGCGGCGCGAGGTGACCTCGCCGGCGGTGTCGGCCAACCCCTCACCACGCCAGAGGGAGAACAGCCGCTCGTCGAAACTCCAGGGGGCGATGGAGGTCAGCCGGAGACGGGGGACGCCGGTCTCCTCCAGAAGCGCCCGGGTCAGGTCGTAGAGCCGCGCCTTGCCGTCCCGATAGTGGGAGATCTGAACGCCGGTGACCACCACTTCCAGCACCCCGGCTTCGGCCATGGAGGCGACCTCGGCCACGACGTCGGCCAGTGGCCGGCTGACCTGGCGGCCCCGGGTCGAGGGGATGATGCAGAAGGCGCAGCCGACGTTGCAGCCGTCCTCCACCTTGACCAGGGCGCGGGTGTTGCCGAAGGCCAGGGGCACGTAGGGGACGTCGGTGGGCAGGGCGGGGTCGCCCTGCATTGGGCGCGGAGCGGGCACCGCCTCGGGGAACGCCGCGTGGACCCGCTCCAGCAGGCTCTCCTTGTCGGCGTTGGGGACGACCAGATCGACGCCGGCCAACGAAGCCGCCTCCTCGGGTGAGTCGGCGACGTAGCAGCCGGTGAGCACCGTCTTGAGCCCGGGGCTCACCCGGGCGCCGCGGCGCGCCGTCTTGCGCGACGTGCGGGCCGCCATGTGGGTGACGGTGCAGGTGTTGACGACGTGGAGGTCGGCCTCCTCCAGGGTCCCCACCACCCGGTGCCCGGCGGCGTGGAAGCGCCGCGCCAGGCGCTCCAGCTCCGCCTGGTTCAGCTTGCAGCCGAGGTTGGTGAAATGCACTCGCATGGGGCGCAAAGGTTACCAAAGGCGCCCACCTCAGCCAGCCCCCTTCTTCGCCTCCAGCTCCTCCAGGGTCTTCGGCCAGTCGTCCTTCATCAGGCGGGACAGCACCCGGTCGGCCAGCAGCTTGCCGCCGGTCTGGCACTGGGGGCAGTAGTTGGCCTCGTTCTCGGCGTAGATGATGCGCTGCACCGGGGTCTCGCAGCGCGGGCAGGGATCGCCGTAGCGCCCGTGGACGGCGAAGCCGGGACGGAAGGCGGTGACCTTCTCGGGGAAGTCGCCGGCGAGCTGGCGGCGGGTCTCCTCAAGCCAGCCGGTGAGCACTTCGAGGGTGGAGTCGAAAAGGCGCCGGGCCTCCCCCTCGCCCAGGTCTCCGGTGCGCTTGAACGGGGACAGCCGGGCGTGGTGCAGGATCTCGTCCGAGTAGGCGTTGCCGATGCCGGAGAGGATGCGCGGGTCGGTCAAGGCGCGCTTGAGGGTGCGGTTCTCCCGGCTGACGGCGGCCAGGAAGTCGTCGAAGCCCGCCTCCAGCACCTCAAGGCCGCCGCGGTCGTGCTCCGCCAGGCCGGCCTCGCCGGCGACGACGTGGAGCGACGCCCGCTTCTTCGAGCCCTGCTCGGTCAGGAGCAGCGTGCCTTCGGGGAAGTCGAAGCCCGCCAGGGTGCTGCGGCCGCCGATCTTGGCCCCCGGCTTGCGCCAGCGGAAGCGGCCGGTGATCATCAGGTGGAAGACGAGGAAGAGGTCGCCCTCCATCTCCCAGACGATGCGCTTGCCGAGGCGCCGCAGCCCCTCCACCCGGCGGCCCTCGGCGGACGTGATCGGCGGGTCGTAGGAACGCAGCAGAAAGGGACTCGCCAGGCGCACCCGCTCCAGCGGCTGGCCGACGATGCGCGGCTCCAGCGCTTCGAGGTAGGCGACGACGTCCGGTAGCTCGGGCATAGAGGTGGGGACCATCTTCTCAAACCGGTCAACCCGGGGCGGGTGTGGGCGGCGTAAAATCGCTGTAAACCGGATGCGCCGGACGACCCGCGGGAAACCTCGGGCGCGCTGCTACGTTACATATCTCCGCAGGCCCTCACATGGCCACCGGGCCAGAGCGCCACGACGACGTGCGCGCCCCGCTCATCATCCCAGGCCCGCTGAAACCGAGCCGCCAACACCGAACCGCCAACACCGCCCCGTCCACACCGAACCCGGGAACCGAACCGACCTTGAGCGAAGACACCCCACCCCCCACCCTCCGCCGCCGCCTCGGCGTGGCCCTCACCGGCGCCCTCCTCCTCGCCGCCCTGGCGCCCTCCGCCCTGGCCGGCGCCGGGCCGTGGCAGGAGAACGACCAGTCCCGGGTGCGCCTGGTCTCCCCCTGGCAGGTGGCGCCAGCGGGCGGTGAGCTGGCCGGGGGTGAGCTGATTCTCGGGCTCGAGTTCGAGACCATCCCCGACTGGCACGTCTACTGGAAAAACTCCGGCGACGCCGGCTACCCGCCGTACCTCGACTTCGCGCCGACGCCGGAGATCACCGACAGCGAGATCCTCTGGCCCGCCCCGGAGCGCTACCACCTCCCGGGTGACCTGGTGGCCCTGGGCTACGAGGGTCACGTCGTCTACCCGGTGCGAATCGTCCTCGACCGGGAAGCCGGCGGGGCGGTGGACAGCCTGCCCATCACCGCCGATCTCGACTACCTGGTGTGCGAGGTGGAGTGCATCCCGTACAGCTACCGCCTGAGCCTGGGCCAGCCGCTGGCCGCGGCCGGCGACGAGGCGGTGGCGGACGAAGAGATGACCGCCCTGGTGGAGAGCTGGCGGGCGCGGGTGCCCCGGCCGGTGGCGGCGGTCGACGGCGTCACCACCGCCGGAAGGGTGGACCTGTCGGACCCGGAGAGCCCCGCCCTGGAGGTGCGCTTCACCGGCCTGACCCCGGAGGTGGGCTACGAGCCGGAGCTGTTCCTGGAAGCGAGCGAGGTCTTCGACCTCGGGGTTCCGGAGCGCATCGACGAGACGCCGGTGGTGGAGGCGGGCGAGGCGCCGGATTTGCGCTTCCGGGTCCCCCTGACCTTCCGCCAACGCCCGGAGACGCTGCCCACGGCGGCGGACTTCGCCTGGACGCTGACCGGCACGGTGAGCCCCGCCGGGGAGGCGGCGCCGGTGGAGGCCCGGCGCACCGTCGAGGCGAGCACCGACGCGGCCGCCTTCGCCACCGGTGAAGGCGCGGCGGCCGGGCGTGACGGCCCCGCCGGCGACCCTCCCGGCCTGCCGGGAACCCTCCTCTGGGCCTTCCTCGGCGGCCTGCTGCTCCACCTGACCCCCACCGTCCTCCCGCTGACCGTCCTCCGCCTGGCCACCCTGACCGGCGAGGCGAGGCCGCTGCGCGGCGCCACGCTCACCGCGCTGGGAATCGCCAGCGGCGCCCTGGCCCTTCTCGCCTGGACCGCCAGCGACCCAACCGCCACCTGGGGGCAGGTCCTCCAGGCTCCGTTGCCCGTCGCCGCGCTGGCGCTGTTGGCGACCCTGGTGGCGCTGCACCTCTGGGGGCTGCTGCCGCTACCGCTGGCGGCGCCGCGACGGCGCGGCGACGACGCGGCGCCGGCCTCGGGCGCGGGAGCGGGCGCGGGCGCGGGGATGGCCTCGGCCTTCCTCACCGGCGCCACCCTCTTCGCCCTCGCCCTGGTCTGGGACCTGCCCGCCGTCGGCCGTGCGCTGGGGCCGGCGCTGGCCGGGGTCGGTGGAGTTGAGGCCGGGGCTGGCGGCACCGCCTACGCCCTGGCCGCCCTCCTCGCCCTGACCGCCGGGCTGGCGCTGCCGTTCCTCCTCGCCGCCGGTCTCCCCGCGGCCCGCCGTGTCTTCGCCCCGCTGGCCGCGGAACCGTTGGCCTTCCGGGTCGCCGAGGCTCTCGGATTCCTGGAGGCGGGCTCGGTGCTCTGGCTTCTCTACCTGCTGTCGCGCCAGGTCACCGGCGAGGGGATCGCCTACGTCCAACTCACCCTCCTCGCCCTGGCCATGGTGGCCTGGCTGCGCCACTCGGCCCGCCGCCGCGCCTTCGCCGCCCTGTTGGCGGCGGTATTGCTGGTGCTGGCGGCAGCGGTGCTGTGGCTGGCGGCAGAGCAGCGTATCGACACTGCGCGGATCGATACTGAGCGGATCGACACTGCGCGGATCCACACCGCGGCTACAGACACCGTCGCTCTTACCACCGCCGATCCAGATACTCCGCAAACCGCGACCCGAGCCTGACCATGACTCACGTTCCAACCCTACCCCCAACCCATTGAAGGAGAACGACCCCATGCGCATCGAAACAAAGCACCTGCGGGCCTTCGCCCTGGTGGCCGCCCTGGCCGCCGTCCTCACCCTTGCGAGCCCGGTCCTGGCCGGCGGTACGGTGGGCGACACCGCCCCCGGCTTCACCCTGACCGACCTTGAAGGCAACTCCCACTCCCTGGCCGATTTCGCGGGCAAGACCGTGGTCCTGGAGTGGATCAACCCCAACTGCCCGTTCACCGACCGCCACGCCAAGGAATCGACCATGACGGACCTGGCGGACAAGCACGGTGAGGTCGTCTGGCTCGGCATCAACAGCACCGCCGAGGGCCACAGCGACTTCCTGGAGCCGGCGGAGCACGCCGCCTGGGCCGAGGACAGGGGCGTCGATTACGCCATCCTCTACGACGAGACCGGCGAGACCGGCAAGGCCTACGGCGCCAAGACCACCCCCCACATGTACATCATCGACGCCGACGGCACCATCGTCTACAACGGCGCCATCGACGACGACCCGGCCGGCCGCCAGGACCAGGCCCAGCGCGCCAACTACGTCGACTCCGGCCTGGTGGCCATGGCCGGTGGCGGCGACGTCGACCCGGCGTCCACCAAGCCCTACGGTTGTTCGGTGAAGTACTAGCCTGCGTTTCTCACCAACTTCGTCGCGAGAGGCTGAAGGTGGCCGCGGATGCAAGGCGCAGGGCGAGTCGGCCCCGCAGGCGTAGTGCTGACTACGTCGAGGACGCCGGCCGCCGTGCAACGCAGCAGACGCGGTCAGATTCGGCCTCGTAGCAGAAGGCTGGTGAGAAATGCAGGCTACAGCGCTCCCGGGAGTGGAGCGCCCGTGGGCCGCTCTTCGGAACGGCCCGAAAAACCCCGCGGTTCGCCGCGGGGTTTTTCGTCTCTGGGCTGAGGAGGTAGCATCCCCCCATGCCCTCCTACCTCCTCCGCGTCCGCGACCGCTTCGAGGCGGCCCACCACCTGACCTCCTACCAGGGCGAGCCCGAGCCCAACCACGGCCACTCCTGGCGCGTCGAGGTGGCGCTGGAGGTGGACCACCTGGACGACGAAGGGATGGGGTTTGACTTCGTCCAGGTCAAGGCCGCCCTGGCCGAGCTCACCGCCCGCCTCGACCACAATGACGTCAACACCGTCCCCCCCTTCGACGAGATCTCCCCCACCACCGAGCACATCGCCGCCTGGTTCTTCAGCGAGCTGGCCGGCGGCCTGGCCGGCGCCAACCTGGTGGAGGTCACCGTCTGGGAAGGCCCCGACGCCTCCGCCACCTACCGGCCGTGAGGTAGGGCGACAGCTCCCTTCGACCGATTTTTCTTGCCGGCTCACCAATTCGCCGCCTACTCCCCGTCTCAATCAGCATCGGGATTCGTGGCCGCACCAAGCCCGAGGAAGGAGCGGCGACCCATTGAGGACATGCATGTGCATGCGGTAGGGTGGCGCCATCATGAGAACCACCATCGAGATTCGCGACGAGACCCGGGCCAAGCTCTTGGAGCTTGCCGCTCAGCGGGGTGAGAAGGGGTTTTCCTCCATCGTGCAGGAGGCCCTGGAGCATTTCTTCAAGGCCGAGGAGGAGCGGCGTGGCCGTACCGAGCGGGCGCTCGCCGCCCTCGGCAGCCTGGGCGACGAGGAGGCCGACCGGCTGATGGAAGACGTTCGCCGACTGCGCGAGACGTGGCGGTGATCCGGCGATGATCCTGGCTGACACCGACGTCCTGATCGACGCCCTCCGGGGGCACGAGCCCGCCCGGGGCCGGGTCGCCGAAGCTCTGGATCTCGGCGCCCTGGCGACGACGTCCATCACCGTCTTCGAGCTCACCTCCGGGGCGCGGAGCGACAAGCAGGCGGCCGCCATCGACGACCTCCTGGCCGCCATGCCGCGGCTGCCCTTCGACGACGAGGCGGCGCGGGCCGCCGCCGCGGCGCGGAGGGAGCTGGAGGCCGCCGGCCGGACCATCGGCATGGCGGATTACCTCATCGCCGGCATCGCCCTGAGCCGCTCGCTTCCCCTCCTCACCCGCAACCGCAAGCACTTCGAGCGGGTACCTGGGTTGCTGCTGGTCGATCTCTGATCCCCTCCGGGCCGGGGTAGCATCGGGGGCATGAAAGACCGCCTCGGCGCCATCCTCCGCCCCGAACAGGAACGCTACCTCGAAAGCCTGCTGCCGCCCCGGGACGAGATCGTCCGGGAGATGGAGGCGGAGGCCGCCGAGGAGGACGTCCCGATCTCCGCCCCGGAGGTGGGCCGGCTGCTGGCGATGCAGGCCCGGGCCACCGCTGGCCTCGCCAACCGCATCGTCGAAGTGGGCTGCGCCATCGGCTACGGCGCCCTGCTGATGGCACGCGCCGCCCCGGACGCCCGGGTGCTGACCATCGACCAGGACGAGGCCATGCTGCAACGCGCCCGGGGCTGGCTGGAGCGCGCCGAGGTGGCCGACCGGGTCGATCTCCTCCACGGTCCCGCCCGGCAGGTCCTGGCCGACCTCCAAGGTCCCTTCGACCTGGCCTACGTCGATGCCGCCAAGGAGGAGTACCGCCACTACCTCGACCTGCTGCTCCCCCAGATGCGCCTCGGCGGCGTCCTGATCTTCGACAACCTGCTGTGGAAGGGCTGGATCGCCGAGCCGCCGGCGGGCCAGGAAGAAGACGCCCAGACCCGGGCGCTACGGGCCTTCAACCCCTACCTCATGATCCACCCCCAACTCCACTCCGTCATCCTCCCCCTGGGCGACGGCGTCGGCCTGGCCACCAAGACGAAGACCACCATCCTGGAGATGGGCGGGCCGTACTGAACCGTCCCCCCGGGGGCAAGGCTAGGGCCTGTTAACACTACTTCAAGGCGTCGGCGATAAGGGCGAAGAGGAGGAATCCTTTGTAGATGACATCGAGTTTTTCGAACCTGGAGAAGATGCGTCGAAAGCCTTTGAGACGCCG
>Ga0102947_1000124_pt1 | contig 27516 bp, 17 predicted proteins | sample SalPon2A_A_D2_MG_FD_78210 | JGI IMG/M metagenome (GOLD analysis project Ga0102947, IMG submission 78210) | Soil microbial communities from South San Francisco under conditions of wetland restoration - Salt Pond MetaG R2A_A_D2_MG | ecosystem: Environmental > Terrestrial > Soil > Wetlands | place... | reverse complement strand
TGGACTCGGCCCACGAGTTGCTGGGCGAGCTGGAGGAGACGGACCAGCGCCGGACGACGCGCACCGCGGGGATCGACTTCACCGCCTCCGGCCGCCGCACCCAGCGCCTGTGGTCCGGCCGGGGACTGGCCAAGTCCTTTGATGGCGAGACCGTGCTGGAACCGTTCGACCTGCTGCTCAAGGCGGGCACCCGGCTCGGCGTGGTGGGGCGCAACGGCTCCGGCAAGACCACCCTGCTGCGCCTGCTGGTGGGCGACCTGGAGCCCGACGCCGGGGAGATCGACACCGCCGAGGGGCTGCGCGTCGTCTACTACGAGCAGAACCGGGAGAGCCTGGACCCGGAGGAGACCCTGCAACAGGCGCTGGCGCCCCACGGCGACCACGTCCAGTTCCAGGGCAACTCCCTCCACGTCGCCTCCTGGGCCCGCCGCTTCCTCTTCCGGCCGGAACAGCTCCGCCAGCCGGTGGGGGGGCTGTCGGGCGGCGAAAAGGCGCGCATCGTCCTCGCCCGGTTGATGCTGCGCCCGGCGGATCTGCTGATCCTCGACGAGCCCACCAACGACCTCGACATCCCCACCCTGGACGTCCTGGAGGAGGCGCTGCTGGAGTTCACCGGCGCCGTGGTCCTGGTGACCCACGACCGCTTCCTTCTGGACCGGGTCACAACCTCGGTCCTCGCCCTGGACGGCGAGGGGGGCACGGAGACCTACGCCGACGTCGCCCAGTGGCTGGCGGCGCGGGGGGAGCGCCAGGCGGCGGCGAAGGGTGCTTCGGGCAAGGGGGCGGCGGCCGGTGCGTCCGCAGGCAGTGGCGGCGAAGCGGCCAACGGCGACCGCCCGGCCAAGAAGCTCGGCAAGCTGACCTACAACGACCAGCGCGAGTTCGACGGCATGGAGGAGGCGGTGCTGGCCGCCGAGGCGGAGCTGGAGGAAGCCGAGGCCGCCGCCGCCGACGCCGCCATCGCCAGCGACCACGACGAACTGCGCAAGCGCGCCGAGGTCCTGGAGGGCAAGCGCGGCGAGGTCGAGCGGCTGTACGACCGCTGGGCCGAGCTGGAGGAGAAGAAGGCGCGGCTGGAAGCCGGCGAGCCGGCGTGACGCGAGGAGACGGCGAATGAGCGACGAACGCGACGACGGGAAACCGGATGAAGCGCGGGACGCCTCCGACGGCCGGGGCGGTGGCGAGGGTGGCGGCGAGGGTGGCCTGGCCGGCCTGCGGGACCGCTTGGACGAGGTGGACCGCCAGCTCCTGGAGGCGCTGGCCTCGCGCCAGCGATTGATCGGCGAGGCGGCGCGGGTGAAAGCCGCCGAGGCGGACTTCATCCGCGACCCGGAGCGCGAGGCGGCCATGCTGCGGCGGCTCAAGGCGGCGGCCCGGGACAAGGGGTTGGACAGCTTCTTCGTCTCCCACCTCTTCCGCCAGATCCTCGACCACTCGGTGCGCTTCCAGACCGACCACCTGGTGGCCCACCCCGACGCCGGCCGCAGCGACCGGCCGCTGACCGTGGTCTACCAGGGGACCGAGGGGGCGTACAGCCACATCGCCGCCCAGCATCATTTCCAGAACCGGCAGCGTTTGCAGGCCGCCGCCGGGGCTGGCCGCGACGCCGCCGGCGGGCGCGGCGGGCCGGCGTCGCCGTCGCCGATCTACCAGGGCCACGCCACCTTCCGCAGCGCCCTGGAGGCGGTGGAGGCCGGCGCCGCCGACTACGCCCTGCTGCCCATCGAGAACACCACCGCCGGCTCCATCAACGAGGTCTACGATCTGCTGTCGGAGAAGCGGCTGTGGCTGGTGGGGGAGGAGGTGTTGAAGGTGGAGCACTGCCTGCTGGGGCTCGAAAAGATCCCCCTGACCCATGTGCGCCGGGTCGCCTCCCACCCCCAGGCCATCGCCCAGTGCAGCGTCTTCCTGGAGAAGCTCAGCCGCCGGTCCGACTGTCGGGTGGAGTCCTACACCGACACCGCCATGGCGGCCCGCCGGCTGGTGGAGGAACGGGATCTGTCCTCCGCCGCCATCGCCAGCGAGGAGGCGGCCCGGGTCTACGGCCTGCAGGTGCTGGCCCGGGACATCGCCAACCAGGAGGGCAACTACACCCGCTTCGTGGCCATCGCCACCCAGCCGGTGCGCCCGGACCTGCGGGTGCCGTCCAAGACCTCCCTGGCCTTCGTCACCCTCCACGAGCAGGGCGCCCTGGCGCGCTGCCTCCAGGTGCTGGCCGACCACGGCCTGAACTTGACCAAGCTGGAATCCCGCCCCCTCTACGGCAGCGCCTGGAAGTACCTCTTCTACGCCGACCTGGAGGGCAACACCGCCGACCCCAAGGTCGATCACGCCCTCTCCGACCTCGAGCCCCTCACCCGCCAGCTCCGGGTGCTGGGGAGTTACCCGGCGTCGGTCAAGGCCGAGGGTTGACCGCCGCGGGAGTGCGGTATTCTCAGCCAGTCATGGGACTCTTCAGCCGCACCCTCGCCACCACTCTCCCCATCGTTCCCAAAGCCATCGTCGGCAAGGTCGCCTCGCGTTACGTCGCCGGGGAGACCCTGGAGGAGGCGGTGGAGATCATCCGTGCGCTGAACGGCGAGGGGGCCATGGCCACCGTCGACGTGCTGGGCGAGGAGGTGACGGAGCGGGACAAGGCCACGGCCGCGGTGGAGGAGTACCTGCGGGTCATCCAGACCATCGTCGATCGCGGCCTGGACGCCAACGTCTCCATCAAGCTGACCATGATGGGGCTGAAGATCGACTACGGCTTCTGCCGCGACAACGTGCGGCGCATCCTCGACGCCGCCAAGCCCCACGGCATGATGGTGCGCATCGACATGGAGGACCGCACCACCACCGACGAGACCCTGGCCCTCTACCACCAGTTCCACGCCGACCCGGGCAACGTCGGCACCGTGCTCCAGGCCTACATGCGGCGCACCCTGGCGGACGTCGGCGACCTGCCCGCCGAGGGCGCCAACATCCGCCTGTGCAAGGGGATCTACGTCGAGCCCCGGTCCGCCGCCTGGAAGGGCTACGAGACGGTGCGCCTGAACTTCGTCGCCGCCCTCCACAAGATGATCCGCCAGGGCGTCTACGCCGCCATCGCCACCCACGACGAGTACCTGGTGGCGGCGGCGGTGGACCTGCTGGACCGCTACGAGGTGGCGAAGGACCGCTACGAGTTCCAGATGCTCCTGGGGGTGGACGACGAACTGCGCCGCATCCTGCTGGCCGAGGGGCACCCCCTGCGCGTCTACGTGCCCTTCGGCACCGACTGGTACCCCTACTCGATCCGCCGCCTGCGGGAGAACCCGGAGGTGGCGAGCCACGTCATGCGCGCCACCCTCAACCGCACCTTCGGCAAGGAGGGCGCCCGCAACCGACCGCCGGGGGCACCCCGCCCCCAGGGAAACCCGACGGACAACGGGAGGTGACGACCGTGGGGGAGACGACAATGGCTGGTGACGACAACGCTAGCGAGGCGGTCAGCGGGGCGGGCGAAGCCTTCGACGGGCGCCGCCTGGCGGTGCTCGGCGCCGGCAAGATGGGCCGCACCCTGATCCGCGCCCTCCTCGACTCCGGCACCCTAGACTCCGACCGGGTGGTGGCCACCACCGGCCACGACGCCAGCCGCGCCGCCCTGGAGGACGAGCTCGGCATCGCCACCGCCGGCGACAACGCCGCCGCGGTGGCGGGCGCCGACGTGGTGCTCCTCTGCGTCAAGCCGCAGCTCGCCAGCCGGGTGCTGGACGAGATCGGCGACGCCCTGGGCCCGGGCCAGCTCCTGGTGTCGATCCTCGCCGGGGTCACCGTGGCGGCGATGGAGCGCCACCTGGCGGCGGCGGTGCCGGTGGTCCGCGCCATGCCCAACACGCCGGCCCTGGTGGGCGCCGGCATGACGGCGCTCACCGGCGGCAGCCACGCCGGCGACGAGCACCTGCGGCTGGCCGAGGGATTGTTCCGCCCGGTGGGCCGCACCCTGACCCTGGACGAGAGCCACTTCGACGCCGTCACCGGGCTGTCCGCCAGCGGCCCCGCCTTCCTCTACATCGTCATCGAGGCGCTGGCCGAGGGCGGGGTGAAGGTGGGCCTGCCGCGGCAGGTGGCCATCGAGCTGGCGGCCCAGACCTGCCTCGGCGCCGGCCGCATGGTGGTGGAGACGGGGCAGCACCCGGCTCTGCTGAAAGACGCCGTCACCACCCCCGCCGGCTGCACCGTGGACGGCATCCTGCGGCTGGAGGAGGGCGGCCTGCGGGTGACCCTGATCAAGGCGGTGGTGGAGGCGGCGCTGCGCGCCGGCGGCCTCGGCGCGGAGGAAAGCGAGGCCGGGGGCGGGACCGGGAGCAAGGACGGCGGCGGATGACCTCCCCCTCCATGCTCCTGCTCCAGATCCGGGGGGTGGCCAACGAGATGGCGATGCTCCAGGAACAGGTCTGCTTCCGCGAGCTTTCCGGCTTCGGGTCGCCCCGGCTCAGCACCATCAACCTGGTGACCGAGCCGGAGATCTCCTGGGCCGACGTCGATCCCCACGACGTGCTGTTGATCGGCGGCGCCGGCTCCCACACGGTGACCCGGGAGTACGACTTCACCGCCCCCCTGGCGGCCGTGGTGCGCCGCTGGGTGAGGGAGGGGCGCCCGTTTCTCGGCTCCTGCTGGGGGCACCAGTTCCTGGCCTGGGCGCTGGGCGGGGCTGTGATCACCGACCACGATCGCGGCGAGGTGGGGACTTTCGACATTCACCTCACCGAGGCCGGGCGGCGGGACCCGCTGCTGGCCGGCCTGCCGGACACCTTCCCGGTCCACCTGGGCCACCACGACGTGGTCAGCGAGCTGCCCGACGGCATGGTCGAGTTGGCCTACTCGGAGCTGGGGCGCAACCAGGTGATCCGGGTCGCCGGCCTGCCGATCTACGGCACCCAGTTCCACTGCGAGATGACCATGGCCCGCATGTCCGAGCGGCTGCGCATGTACAGCAGCGAATATCTCGCCGGCGACGACTCCGAGGACCACATCTCGGACATCCTGCGCCCGGCGCCGGACGCCGAGGGGCTGCTGTGCCGTTTCCTCGCCGCCGTGGCCGACACCGCCGCAGCCCGCTCCGTGGTACGCTGAGCCCTCGATTCTCGTCGTACAGGACGGCTGCGCCCGGCGGGTGTACTTCCATCACCACAGTGAGTTACCCTGATCGAGATGGCGAAATTGGACTCCGACAGCAGGCCCCTTCCCGCAGGTCCGGCGGCTTCAGAGGCCCCGGGCTTTGGCGGAGCCGTGCGGACCCCGAGCGGAGCTGAGCAGACGGTCGCCGACCCGAACCCCACCGACCCCGCCGATCCCAACACCGACGACCTCGAGTTGGCGGCGCTCCACGACAGCGGCCTGACCCAGGGGTACGACACGGCGGAACGGGAGGGGCTTTTCGAGGACGCCGAGCCGGGCGAGTTGCTGGAGGCGGACATCATCCTGATCGCCCACCCGGAGAACCGGCGCCTGGGGACCCGCTTCCGCCTCAGCCACGGTGCGCGCATGGACCTGGGCCGGTCGATGTCGGTGGAGGTGCCGATGCCGGAGGTGCTGTCCATCTCCCGGCGCCACGCTCGCCTGGAGTACAACGGCCGCCAGGTCACCCTGCGCGACCTCGGCTCCACCAACGGCACCTACGTCAACGGCGGTCTCATCGAAGGGCCCACCGTGCTGCGCAGCGGTGACCGCTTCCAGGTGGCCGGCGTCCACTTCAAGTTCCTCCACGAGCAGGACCCGGAGCACGCCTACTACGAGACCATCTACCACCTGGTCACCCGGGACGGCCTGACCGAGATCTACAACAAGCGCAAGTACGACGAGGAAGCGGAGCGCGAGTTCGCCCGCGCCCTGCGCCACGAGCGCCCCCTGTCGCTGATCATGTTCGACCTCGATGACTTCAAGGACATCAACGACAACTACGGCCACCTGTGCGGTGACTTCGTGCTCAAACAGGTCACCCAGACCGCTAGCGAGCTGCTCCGCCCGGAGCAGGTGTTCGCCCGGGTCGGGGGCGACGAGTTCGTCATCCTGACCCCGGAGACCGGCCTGGAAGGGGCCCGCAGGCTGGCCGATAAGCTGTGCCGGCGGGTCGCCTCCCTGGACTACACCTACGCCGAGTTCTCGGTCGGCGTCTCGTGCTCCTTCGGGGTCGCCAGCCTGGAGCCCGGCATGGTCGAGCCCAACGACCTTTACGACGCCGCGGACCAGGAGTTGATCGCGGCGAAGCGGGCCGGCCGGAACCAGGTGTCGGTGCGGGGCGAGTCGGAGGGGTAGCCCCCGACCCGTCCCCCACCCGCCACCTCACTCGCCGGCCGCGGCGCTCCCGGTGGCAGCTTCGCCGTCTGCCCCTTCGGCGGCGGCACCTTCATCGTCTGCACCGCCGTCGGCCAGCAGGTAGGTCTTCACGAACTCCATGAACACCGAGCGCAGGTAGTCCGCGTTGGACTTCTTGGCGAAGCCGTGGCCCTCGTCCTTGGCCACGATGTACCAGACCGGCGTGCCGTTGTCCTCCAGCGCCGCCACCACCTGGTCCGACTCGGACAGCGGCACCCGGGGGTCGTTGGCGCCCTGGGCCACCAGCATCGGCTTGCTGATCCGGTCCACCCGGCCCAGCGGCGAGATCTCCTGCAAAAACTCCCGCATCTCCTCATCCCGCTCGTCCCCGTACTCGACCCGGCGCAGGTCGCGGCGGTAGCCCTGGGTGTTCTCCAGGAAGGTGACGAAGTTGGAGATGCCGACGTAGTCGAAGCCGCAGCACAGGCGGTCGTTGTAGAAGGTCATCGACGCCAGCGACATGTAGCCGCCGTAGGAGCCGCCGCCGACCATCACCCGCTCCGCGTCGAGGTCGTCCTGTTCGGCGATCCAGTCGAGCAGCGCGCCGATGTCCTTGACCGAGTCCTCCCGCTGGAAGCCGTTGTCGAGCATCAGGTAGCTCTTGCCGAAGCCCGCCGAACCGCGGACGTTGGGGTAGATCACGGCGACGCCCAGGTCGTTGACCATGTAGTTGTCGGTGCCCTTGAAGCTGGGGCGCTCCTGCCCCTCGGGGCCGCCGTGGATGTCGATGTAGACCGGCCAGGGGGGCGCGTGGCGCCCGGCGTCGGGCTTGTAGACGAAGGCCGGTATGGTGCGCTGCTCGCCGGGGGCCACCTCGTCGAAGGTGGGGTAGCGGACCAGCTCCGGGGTGGCGAAGCGGTCCGGGTTCAGGCCCCCCATCTCGCTCTCCGTCCAGCGGGTGAGCTTGCCGGCGTCGACGTCCCAACTGTAGACGTCGGAGGAGGAGCGCGCCCAGCTCAGGGTGAAGCCCACCTCGTGACTGCCGTCGCGGAAGGAGGGGCCGGAGGTGACGCCCAGGGGCAGGTCCGGTGCGGCCAGGGGGGAGCCGTCGGCGGCGCTGCGCACGTGGGCCTTGGAGAAGCCGTCCTGGTTGACGAAGAAGAAGATCATGGCGCCGTCGTCGGAGACGTCGAAGCCTTCGACGTTGGCGGCGAGGTCGTCGCTGATCGGGTCCCAGCCGCCGTCCTCCAGGTCGAGCCAGCCGAGCTGCTGGAACTCGCTGCCGGAGTCGGACACGGTGAGGAGCTTCGAGCCGTCCTTCGAGAACTGGGCGCCGCCCCAGAAGACCGCTTCCTCGGACTCGGGCGAGACCTGGCGCATCTCGCCGCTCTCGACGTCCACGACGTGGAGGGAGGAGAGGTTGGCGGAGATGTAGTTGACCAGGGAGATGTGCCGGTTGTCGTCGCTCCAGTCGGTGGGGAACCAGGCGCCGGCCAGCTCGGCCACGCGGCGCTCCGTGGAGGGGTCGTCGGGGTTCATGACGTAGAGGTCGAAGTCGCGTTGGTTGCGCGCGTTGCTGACGTAGGACACCCACTTGCCGTCGTCGGAAAACGAGCCCCCCTGGTAGCGGTGGACGCCGTCGGACAGTCGGGTGACCTCCGACTCGTCGCGGTCCATCAGGAACATCTGGTAGTTCTCGGCGCCGCCCTCGTCCATGCCGAAGACGATCTGCTCCGGGCTGCCGGGACGGTAGCTTCCGCCCAGGACGCGCTCGTCGTAGAAGGTGAGCTGCTGCCGGGCGCCCATGGGCGCGCCCACCTCGTGCACCTGGCTGACCTCGCCGAAGCGGGTGGAGATGAGGATCTTGCGCTCGCTGGGGTGCCAGTCCTGCATGCTGGCGCCGCGCAGGTTCTCGTACGGCTGGAGGTCTTCGACGGCGTCCCGGGGGACCTCCGGCACATGCTTGGCGACGATCTGATCCGGCACGGGGATCATCCCCTCCGGCTGGCCGGGCTCACCCGCCGGCTGGGCGCCGGCGGCCAGCGGCAGGAGGGCCAGGGCGGCGGCCAGGCAGAGGGTGGTGACGAAGTCGGCTGGGCGTGGTAGCGAATTTCTGTAGCGCAACGGGTCCATGGGGGGTCTCCAGGAGTGGGGTGGGTGGAGCCGGGGCCGGGGAGGGGGCGCAGCGGGAATCGGGCTGCCGCCCCGGGGCCGGGCCGGGCGGAGATCGAGCTGTGCGGCGCCGGGCGCCACGGTTTACAGTACGGCCAGCTTACCGCGAGGGTTTTGCGCCACTCCTGTTGGGAGCGGTCTCAGCCCAGCGCTTCGAGCTGTTCGATCCAACGATTGAAGTGGGGGCAGGTTTCTCGCAGTTTGGGCAACCCGATGCGCCCGGTGACCAGTCGCCCGTGAAGGGTCTTCTGAAAGGCGGGAAACCACTTCTGAAGGCGAGCCGCCGGATGGGTGTCGGCACCGTCATTGATTTCTTCTGGCGAAGCAGATGCGGCGACCTTTTCAAACTCGCGTTTGCTGGTGATCGGAACGGGGTGAAACGTGGAAATGAGATGTTCCGGACCTGCGAAGAGCAGGGCTTCGAACTCGTGGAGGGAAAGGTAGGGAAGAAGTCTGTCGTTGTCGATGTCTCGCTGCAGCTCAGCCTCCAGATGACTCACCTTCTCGTAGGGGTCGGTACTCTCCGGAAGGTCTCTTTGGCCTGGAAAGTCCACGGGCAGCCCGTAGTAGTCCAGCATGGTGGTGACCGCGGCGGTGTCGCTGTCCCCTAGCAACCTGAGCAGGTCCCTTCTCAGCCTGCTGTACTTGCTGACCCCGCCTTTGAAACGCTTGCCACTCTTACGGGCCTTGGTCGAGTGGATGGTTGGGGTCAGGTAGACACCTCGCTCGGCCAAGGGCGGAGCCAGTATCTGCTTGAGGAAGACCTCCTCGGTCTGCCCTTCGACCAGAACCAGGACTCGGTTCACCCACCCGGCCTTCCACCAAGGACGTTCTTTTCCCACAGTTCACCGAGGGCGTAGTCGTCGAGCCAGGAGGTGATCTCCTCTTCGCCGAGGCGCTTGAAGGTAGATTCCGCGCCCTCTCGATCAACGACGATCAGATCCTCTGGTGCGAGTTGGTTGACCAGGGTTACCGACTGGGTCGAGGCAATCACCTGCGTGCGCTGGGCAGCGGAGCGCAGCAGATCCACAAGCACGGTGATTGCGAAGGGATGCAGGCCGAGCTCCGGCTCGTCGAGGAGGATGGTGGTCGGCGGGTCCGGTTGTAGCAGGAGGGTCGACAGGCAGATGAAACGTAGCGTGCCATCGGAGAGGGCGTGGCCATCGAAATAGGTGTTCGAGCCGCGCTCCTGCCATTCCAAACGGATCTTGTCTTCGTTGAGACGGTTGGGCCGCAAGCGAAAATCATCGAAGAACGGAGCGATCATCCGTACAGTTTCAACAATGTTGACGTAGACGTTCGGCTCGTTTTCCTGCAGCCGGAAGAGGAACGCCGCGAGGTTGCTGGCGTCTTCCCTCAGATACTCATTGTCGTGCAGATCTCCGGTCTGCTTGACTTTGGCGGTGCTGCTGGTGTCATGGAAGTGATAGACGATCCAGCTTTCGAAGGCTTCCAGTACGTAGTCTGGAGCCCTCTTGCGATTAGAGGCACCGGCCATCTCACGGAGGCGGCTTTCTTCGTGGCCGCTGCCTAGCGAATCGTCGAAGGGCCGCTGCCGGATGTCGCCGTAGAAGAAAACCGTCTCTTCTGAGAACACGAGTTTGTCTTTGGCGGTCGGCACCAACTCACATTCGTAGGCGTTCCTGCCGAAGCGAAATCGAAGCTTGATGTTCTCCGTGTGGTCTCGCCCGAAGTAAAGGAAGGAGTCCGCTCCTCCCGATTTGGCGACATGGATCTGCAGGTGACCATTCACCATCGCGTGCAGCAACTCGAAGACGCCGATCAAGTTCGACTTGCCAGCCCCATTGGGTCCTATCAGCACGTTCAACGATGAGAACTCCAAGTCCGCCTCTCGGATGGACTTGAAACCTCGTATCTGGAGACGGTCGAGACTTGGCATGGGGGTGGAGATTCCAGGCTGTTGAGTGAGCATTCAGGCTACCACGCGGCGATTCTTCTCACGCCAGGGCTCCATCCGTTCTACAATCGGCCACGCGATGCTCCGCGAGCTTCATGTCAAAAACCTGGCCGTCCTGGCCCGCGCCTCGGTCGAGCTCCAGGGGGGACTGAACGTCCTCACCGGGGAGACCGGCGCGGGCAAGTCGATGGTGGTCGACTCCCTGACCCTGCTCTCCGGCGCCCGGGCGACCAGCGAGCTGATCCGCACCGGCGCCGACACCCTGACCGTCATCGGCATCTTCACGCCGGCCGGGGAGGGGTGGCGGGAGAGCCTGGAGGAGGCGGGGGTGGAGCCCATGGAGGGGGCGGAGGAGGAACTGTTGATCCGCCGCGAGATCAGCAACTCCGGGCGCAACCGGGTCTACGTCAACGACCAACCCACCACCCTGCGGCTGCTCTCCGACCTCGCCCCCCACCTGCTGCGCATCTACGGCCAGCGCGAGGAGATGGGCCTGCTGGACCCGGACCTTCAGCGCCAGTGGCTGGACGCCAGCGGCGGGGCGGAGGCGGTGGAGCTGCTGGCCGAGGTGGCCGCGGCCCACGCCGAGTGGCAGCGCCTGGCGGGCCGCTTGCGCCGCCTGAGCGGCGACGCACGGGCGCGGCGGGAGCGCATCGAGCTGCTGCGCTTCCAGGCTTCCGAGCTGTCCGCCGCCGACCTCAGCGAAGGCGAGGACGCGGAGCTCAAGGAGGAGCGCGGCGTGCTGCGCAACCGGGAGGCCATCACCCAGGCGCTGGCGGGGGCCTACGCCAGCCTCTACGACGATGACGAGGCCGCCGTCGACCGGCTGGCCAAGGCCCAGAGCGGCCTGGAGCGGGTCGTCGAGTGGGAGCCCCGGGCGTCGTCGGCGGTGGAGGAGCTGGAGGAGCTGCGGGTGCGCCTGGAGGAGCTGTCGGTGGACCTGCGCCGCCGCCTGGAGGACATCGACTCCGACGCCGGCCGCCTGGACCAGGTGGAGGACCGGTTGGCGGTGCTGGAGCGACTGTTCCGCAAGTACGGCGTCGAGGACTCGGCCGGCCTGCTGGAGATCCAGCGCCACGGCGCCGACGAGCTGGAGGAACTGGTGGGCGACGCCGAGGGGCGGGAGGAGCTGGAGGCGGAGGTGGCCGCGGCCCTGGACGCCTACCGGCAGCGAGCGCTGGCGCTGTCCGCCGCCCGCCGCGCCTGGGGCGCCCGGCTGGTCGCCGCCATCGAGGACGAGCTGGACGGCCTGGGCCTGGGCAAGGCGGCGCTGGAGCTGCGCCTGGAGCGCCACCGCCAGGAGGACAGCCCGCTGCGCATGCCGCCGGGGGACGAGGTGCTGGCGGACGGGGACGGGGACAAGGGCGGCGACGACGACCGCAAGCCGGTGGCGTTCTCCGCCGCCGGCGTCGACCAGGTGGTCCTCTACTTCGCCCCCAACCCCGGCGAGGAGCCACGGCCGCTGTCGCTCATCGCCTCCGGCGGCGAGCTGTCCCGCATCTACCTGGCGCTCCAGCTCGCCGTCCTCAAGGCGCGCCAGGGCGGCGGCGAGGCGAGCGGCGGCCCGACCCTGGTCTTCGACGAGGTGGACGTCGGCGTCGGCGGCGCCCAGGCGGCGGCGCTGGGGCGCAAGCTGCAACGCCTGGGAGCCGGCGCCCAGATCCTGGTGGTCACCCACCTGCCCCAGGTGGCGAGCTTCGGCGACCACCACTTCAAGGTCGCCAAGGAGGTGCGGGACGAGCGCACCTTCACCCGGGTCGATCGCCTGGACGACGACGCCCGGGCCGAGGAGGTGGCCCGCATGCTGGCCGGCGCCCGCACCACCGACCTCTCCCTCTCCCACGCCCGGGAACTGCTGGACGACGCCGCCCGGCGCCGCGCCGATGGCCGGGGCCGGGGGAAGGCGCGGCGGGCGGAGACGGCCTGATGGCCCACCGCCTGACCGTCTGGCGCCCCGGAGACCCGGTGGCGGAGCTGGTGGCCGCCCGCGGCCGGGGAGCCCTGCTCTTCATCCCCACCGAGTCGAGCTACGGCATCGGCGTCGATCCGGCCAGCCGCCGCGCCGTGGAGGCGGTCTACGCTTTCAAGGGACGGGAAGGGGGCAAGCCGCTGCCGGTGGTGCTGGAGGGGGCCGGTCAGGTCCGCGGCCTCGGCCTGGACCCGGCCTCGCCGGAGCTGGCCGCCCCGCTGTCCCGGGCCGCCGGCTGCTGGCCAGGCCCGCTGACCGTCATCCTGCCGCTGCCCGCCGGCGCGGCGGACCTGCCGGCGGCGGCCGGCAGCGGCGGCATCGCGGTGCGCGTCCCGGCCCACGCCGGGCTGCGCCGCCTCCTGGCTGCCGTCGGCCCGCTGACCGCCACCAGCGCCAACGCCAGCGGCGAGCCCCCCATCACCGACCCCGGCGAGCTGGAGCGCTGGTTGGCGGAGCGGTCGCGACAGCAGTTTGAACAGCGGGGCGGCGACACCGAGGCCGTGCTGATCGATGGCGGGGAGCTGCCCGGCGGCCCGCCCTCCACCCTGGTCTCCTTCGACGCCGACGGCGCCCTCCGGGTGCTGCGCCGCGGGCGCCTCTCGCCCCGCGAGGTGGAAGCGTGCCTGGGACCGCCGTGAGGCCGCGTGGGCAGCCGCGGGGGGGCGCCCCCGGTCCCCGGCCCGGGCCCCGTTCGGGAAGGTTCCGCGTCTTTAAGCGGTTGAAGAGGGAACCCGGGGCCAGGGCTCCGAGCAGCGGTCCCGGGCCGTCGGCCGCGAACCGCTGAAGCCGACCCCCAACCCAACGCCCCGGTCCACCGTAGAAGAGCTGACGGCAGCCCGGCCAACGCCCGTCCCGGCCCGGTCACCGCGACGATAACCACTCCCGAGAGATGAATTCTGGACATGAGCTTCCCGAGATGACGAAACGACGTACCGCCCACCGCCCCTCCTGCGCGCCGATCCTCGCCGTGTGGATGCTCACCGTCGCGGCCATCGCTCCCGGCACCCTGGCCGACACCGCCGCCCAGCCCGACACCGCCCAGCCCGACACCGCCCAGGCCGTCCCCACCATCTCCGTGGACGAGATCGAGCGCGGCATGACCGGCTACGGCATGACGGTCTTCGCCGGCCACGAGCCGGAGCGCTTCGAGGTCGAGGTGGTGGGGGTGATGCGCAACACCTCCCCCGACACCAGCTTCATCCTCGGCCGCCTGGCGGGCCACAACCTGGAGAACAGCGGCGTCCCCGGCGGCATGAGCGGCAGCCCGGTCTACCTGGACGGCAGGCTGGCCGGCGCCGTGGCCTTCGCCTGGCCGTTCTCCCAGGAGGCCATCGCCGGCATCACCCCCATCGCCAAGATGCGCGAGCTGGCGGAGAGTGGCGAGGCCGCCGGCGGGCCGGGGAGCGCCCTGGGTGGCTATGCCCCCCAGAGCCAAGCTCGGGACCGGGGCCAGCGGGCGCCGGTGCCGCTGGCCGACCTGGTGGCCGGCAAGATCCCGGAGGACCTGCTGGAGCGCGAGCTGGCCCGCCTGATGCCGGCCCCCACCCTGGGGGCGGTGCCGGGGGTGCAGTGGGCCGCCTCCGGCTTCAGTGCCGGCGCCCGGGACGTCCTTTCCCGGGGGCTCGGCCCGGTGGCGCCCCTGGGGCGCGCCGCGGCGGGCTCCGGCGCTGCTGCGGACGGGGCGGCGGCCCCTGGCCTGGCCCCGGGTGGCGCCGTCGCCGCGGTCCTGGTGGACGGCGACCTGCGCCTCGCCGCCACCGGCACGGTGACCGACGTCATCGGCGACAAGGTCTTCGCCTTCGGCCACCCGTTCCTCGGCCTCGGTCCGCTGCAGGTGCCGATGGCCGATGCCGAGGTGGTCACCGTCCTGGCCAGCGACTACAGCTCGTTCAAGATCTCCAACATGGGCTCCATCGTCGGCGCCTTCGAGCAGGACCGCTCGCCGGGGATCTACGGCCGCCTGGGCGTCGAGGCGGAGATGATCCCGGTCACCGTCGATGTCGATGGCCGCCGCACCTACGAGATGCGGGTCGCCCGGGTGCCCCAGCTCACCCCGGCGCTGTTCTCCGTCGCCACCCTGGCCGGCATCGACGCCGCCACGTACAGCGGTGGCCGCCAGGGGCTCGACATCCGCGCCCGCTTCCACCTGGGCGACCACCCGCCGCTGGAGGTGCGCCAGAGCTTCGACGGCGACGGCGCGGCGAGCTCCAGTGCCGGGTTCCTCCTCTCCTTCGCCGGCTACCTGATGGGCAACGATCTGGAGGAGGTGGACCTGGAGCGGCTGGAGGTGTCCATCACCCAGGTCGATCGCCCGCGCACCGCCACCCTGGTCAGCGCCCACGCCGAGCGCAGCGTGGTGCGCCCCGGCGACACGGTGAACCTCAACCTGACCTTCTCGCCGTGGCGCGGCGAGGACTTCCGCCACCGGGTGGCCATCGACCTGCCCGAGGATCTGGCCCGGGGCAGCTATTACCTGTTCGTCGGTGACGGCGGCAGCGTCGATGCCGCCCGCCTGGCGGTGGAGCGCACCGAGCCGGTGACCTTCGCCCAGGCGCTGGAGATGATGCGCTCCCTCCACTCCCGCCGCGAGCTGGTGGTCCTCGGCGTCGCCGCCGGCCCCGGCCTGGCGGTGGCGGGGGAGGCGATGCCCAACCTGCCCGGCTCGGTGCGCTCCATCTGGTCCGACTCCCCCGGCGACGCGACGCCGCTGCGCCTGGCGGTGAGCCAGGAGCACGTCGAGAGCCTGGACGTGCCGCTGTCGGGCCTGGTGCGCATCGACCTGGAGGTGGAGCGCCGCCAGCCGGTCCGCGGCGAGGCGATGGACACCCGGGGCGATGAGCCCGCCGCCGGCGACGCGCCCGGCGCCGAGGGCGCCGAGCCAGCGGCCACCGCCTCCGCCACCTCCGACGGCGACGCCTGACCCCCGGCCATGCCGACCTACCCGCTGCGAGTTACCCGTCTCTCCGTCCGACCGCCCATTGAACCCCGTCATTCCGTTGAAGGACATTCGATGCCCACCGATCAAGCTTCACCGTCCGTCTCCGCCCCCTCCTCACGTTCCCTGAGGCGCCGTCGCGCCGCCACCCCGGCGCCGCTGGCCCTGGCCTTGGCGCTGGCCGCGGCTCTGCTCTTCGCCGGCTTGCCGGCGGCCCCCGCCGCCGCCAGCGAGGTGGAGATCTTCCGCACCGCCAGCCAGGATGGCTTCCTCGCCGGCACCCTGGAGGGGATCGCCGTGGACGACCTGGGCCGCCTGCGGTTGGCGGACCGGGTGGAGCGGCTGACCGCCGTCGATGAGCCGTTCCTCCTCGCCGCCGCCGCCCACCCCGACGGCTGGGTGGTGGGCACCGGCAACGCCGGCCGGGTCCTCCTGGTCAGCCGCTCCGGCGAGGTGGAGGAGCTCTACGCCGCCGAGGAGCCGGAGATCTTCGCCGTCGCCGCCTCCGACGACGGCACGGTGTGGGCCGCCAGCTCCCCCGGCGGCAAGGTCTACCGCATCCGCCGGGACGGTGACGGCGGCTGGCAGGCCGAGGCCTGGTTCGATCCCGGCGAGACCTACGTCTGGGGCCTGGCCCCCACCGCCGACGGCGCCCTGCTGGTGGCCACCGGCACCCAGGGGCGGCTCTACCGGGTGGCGGGGAAGGACGACGGCCGGGTGGTCTACGACAGCGAGGACACCCACCTGCGCTCGCTGCTGGTGCAGGCCGACGGCCAGGTGCTGGTGGGCACCGCCGGTGAGGGCTGGATCCAGCGCCTGACGCCGGCCCCCGGCGATGGCGAGTGGGCCGTCCGCACCCTCTTCGACGCCGCCGAGCCGGAGGTCGTCGCCCTGGCCGCCGGGCCCGACGGCGTCCACTACGCCGCCCTGGCCGCCTCCGAGGCCAGCCTGGTGGACCTGTCCAGCGGCGCCTCCTCCAAGGGCGGTGACGATGACAGCGACGAGGCGGGCAACGTTGGTGGCGACGGCAGCGCCACGGTGGTGGTCTCCTCCTCCAACGGCGGCTCCGCCACCGCCACCACCGGCAGCCGCCGCAGCGGCTACGGCGGGCCGCGCAGCGAGGTGGTGCAGATCGCCCCCTCGGGCCAGGTGGAGAGCCTGTGGCGCACCTCCGACGAAACGGTCTTCGACCTGCTGCACCAGCGCGGCCGGCTGTGGGTGGCCACCGGCATGGAGGGCAAGCTCTACGCCTGGAACGGCTCCCAGATGGTGCTGGAGAAAGACGTCGACGAGCGCCAGGTGGTGGCCCTGATGGAGGGCAGCCCCGGCCCCGCCTTCGCCACCACCAACGCCGCCGCCCTGTTCCGGGTCAGCGGCGGCACGGAGCGCACCGGCACCTACACCAGCTCGGCCCTGGACGCCGACGAGATCGCCCGCTTCGGCACCTTCCGCTGGCGCGGCGAGGTGCCCCGGGGGGCGACGCTGGAGGTCTCCTTCCGCAGCGGCATCTCCGCCCAGCCGGACCGCACCTGGTCCGACTGGTCCGATTGGCGCCGGGCCCCCAGCGACGAGCGCCGGGGCGGTGAGGTGGCGCTGGACGGCGTGCCCCGGGGCCGTTACGCCCAGTGGCGCCTGCGCCTGCGGGCCGCCGACGGCGATTCACCGCTGATCCACGGCACCGAGCTGACCTACCGCCAGGAGAACCTGCGCCCCCGGGTCGAGGGCTTGGAGGTGCTCGACCCCGGCGAGATCCTGGTGCCGTCCAACTTCAACGCCGGCAGCCAGGCCTTCGAGCCCACCAGCCCCCGGCCCGACGGCGTCTTCACCAGCCTGCGCAGCGCCACCGCCGAGGGCAACAACCGGCTGAAGACCCTGTGGAAGCCGGGCTACCGGTCGCTGCGCTGGCAGGCCGAGGACCCCAACGGCGACGATCTCCTCTACCGCCTGGAGGTGCGCCCCGCCGGCTCCGCGCCGGAAGCCGGGTCCGACGCCGACGGGGACGGCGACGGTGGCTGGCTGGAGGTGGCCGAGGAGCTCACCGAGACGTACTACGTCTTCGACGCCCGGGTGCTCCCCGACGGCGTCTACCGCTTCCGCCTCGGCGCCAGCGACCGGCTGGAGAACCCCGCCGGTGCCGACCTCACCGACCACCGCATGACCGAGCCGGTGGTGGTGGACCACAGCCCGCCGGCCCTGGTCTCGGTGCAGCAGGTCTACGCCGACCGCGACGGCAAGCGCCGCCTGCGGGTGCGGGTGGAGGACGCGCTGAGCCCGGTGATTGAGGCCGAGGTGGCCGCCGACGCCGGGCAGTGGCGCGCGCTGCGCCCCGCCGACGGCCTCCTCGATGGCCGCGGCGAGGTCTTCGAGGTGGAGGTTCCGTCCGCCGCACGGCTGGTCCTGCTGCGCCTGTCCGACGCCGCCTTCAACGAGGTGAGCTTCGACCTGCTGTCCCAATAGGCGGGCGGTCTGATAGAAACCCGCTATGCCTGAACCCACCAGATCCCCGAAGAGGATCGCCGTCTACCCCGGTTCGTTCGACCCCATCCACAATGGCCACCTGGACATCATCCAGCGGATGATCCCGGGCTGGGACGAGGTGGTGGTGGCGGTGCTCAACAATGAGAAGAAGAAGCCGCTGTTCAGCGTCGCCGAGCGGCTGGAGATGATCCGCGAGGCGGTGTCGGACCACCCCACCTGCCGGGTGGAGTCGTTCTCCGGCCTGCTGGTGGACTTCATGGACCACCTGGGCGCCCGGGTGGTGGTCCGCGGCCTGCGGGCGGTGTCGGACTTCGAGGTGGAGTTCCAGATGGCGTTGATGAACCGGCGGCTCAACCCCGGGGTGGAGACCCTGTTCATGACCCCCCGGGAGGACTACAGCTACCTCTCCAGCCGTCTCATCAAGGAGGTCTTCAGCCTCGGCGGCGACCTGGACGGGTTGGTGCCGGCCGCGGTCATCGGTCGGCTCGGCCAGCGCATGGGGAGCCTTCGGAGCTGGCGGTGAGCGAGACCGGCGGCGCGCCGGCCGCCCCGGGGGAGGGGCGACGATGAGCCCAGCCGACACCAGCACCCCGCCGGACGCCAGCACCCCGCCGGGCACCGGGAGCCCCCTGGACGCCTTCCTCCTGCGCATGCCGAAGGCGGAGCTCCACGTCCACCTGGAGGGCTCCATCCGCCCATCGACCCTCCTCGACCTGGCCAAGAGCAACGGCGTCGATCTGCCGGCGGACGACCTCCCCGGCCTGCGCGAGTGGTTCCGTTTCCGCGACTTCGAGCACTTCGTGGAGATCTACCTCACCGTCTCCCGCTGCCTGCGCCAGCCGGAGGACTTCCACCGCCTGGCGCTGGACTTTCTGGCCGAGCAGGCGCGGCAGAACGTCCTCTACACCGAGGCCCACTTCACCATCGCCACCCACGTCGCCAACGGCCTGGACCCGGCGGCGGTGGCCCAGGCCCTGGCCGAGGCGACGGCGGAGGGGCGGCGGCGCTTCGGCGTCGAGCTGCGGCTGATCCCGGACATCGTGCGCAACGTCGGGGTGGATGCCGCCGACCTCACCCTGGAGTGGGCGCTGGCCCACCGGGGCGACGACGGGGTGGTGGCGATGGGGCTTTCAGGGATCGAGAAGGGCTACCCCAACGAGCCGTTCCGGGAGCACTTCGCCGAGGCCGAGCGCCAGGGCCTGCACCGCGTCGCCCACGCCGGCGAGCACGCCGGCCCGGAGTCGATCCGCTCCTCCCTGGAGATCGCCCGGGCGGAGCGCATCGGCCACGGCGTGCGGGCGGTGGAGGACCCGGCCCTGGTGGAGCGCCTGGCGGCCGAGGGGATCCCGGTGGAGGTGTGCCCCACCTCCAACCTCTGCCTCGGGGTGTTCCCGTCCATGGAGGAGCACAGCTTCGATGCCCTGCACCGGGCCGGCGTCCAGGTCTCGGTCAACTCCGATGACCCGCCGTTTTTCAACACCACCCTGAGCGGGGAGTATTCAGCCCTCGCCGCCACCTTCGGCTACTCCGCCGGCGAACTGGCCGGCTTCGCCATGGCCGGCCTCGACCACGCCTTCCTGCCCCCCGACGAGCACCGGGAACTGCGCCGGCGCTTCCGCCGCGAGATCGGCGATCTCGGCGAGGAACTGCTGGGGCAGAGGGTCGAGCCGCTTTAGCCGTCCCACAAGGCGGCGGGGTAGTTCTCCCGCACCTGCCGGTCCTTGGTCACCAGCACCGCCCCGGCGGTGGCGGCGTGGGCGGTGATCAGCCGGTCGAAGGGATCTCGGGTCCAGGTCATCTCCCGGGCGGCGGCGACGACGCGGGCGAAGGGGAGGGCGCACTGGCGCAGCCCCAGGTCGTTGCCCAGCGCCTCCAGGACCGGCCCCGCCGGGGTGCGTACCTTGCCCGACTCGTAGAGGTACTCGAGCTCCAGGGCCACCATGGGGGACACCAGGAGGTCATCGGCATCGACCCGCCGCCGGGCCGCCGGCGACAGCAGCTCCAACCGGCCGGCGTAGAGCCAGGCGACGACGTGGGTGTCGAGGTAGGCCGTCATGGGGTGGCTACCCCCGGCCGGAAGTGCCGCCCTCGGAGGTGCCGCCGGGTTCCGGCCCGGGGGGCCCAGGGTCGGCGGCACGCTCGGCGTCCCAGGTGTCGGACCAGTCCATCTCCACCAGGTCCTCCGGGTCGCTGGCCAGGTACGGCCGGCGGGTGAGATTGGCGAGCTTCGACGGGGCGGTGTCGGCAACGATGCGCAGCATGCGGCCCTTCCTTTCGATCTCCACCGGTACGCCGGTCTCCAGCACCCGGTCGAGAATTCTGTAGATATCGGCACGTAACTTCGAGGCGGTCAGTGGCATCTCGGCTTTCTTTCATATCGGGGTACACGGAAAACCCTGTCTCCCATCGCACGGGAAGCCTACTTCAAAAGCGTACGTATGGCAATCCAGTGGCGTACGTGTGCGACCCTTCCAGGTGCGCCGCCGCGCCGGCCCCCGGTTGCGACCGACCCGTCCGGCGATTAACAATAGGCCTCCACGACGACGGGACGGTCGGCCGTCCTGAAGATCCCCCTGGAGGTAATTGATGGCTGTTGACGAGCACAAGGCCCCGCACGATTTGCGGGACGACGACGACCCGAATCTCGACGAGACCCGGGAGTGGCTGGAGGCGCTGGAGGACATCATCCGCGTCGAGGGCCGGGACCGGGCCCGCTTCCTGCTGCGCAAGCTCATTGACGACAGCCACGCCCACGGCGTGCGCCTGCCGTTCAACGCCTCGACGCCGTACGTCAACTCCATCCCCGTCTCCGAGCAGCCGGCCTATCCCGGGGACCGGGAGCTGGAGCGGCGGATCAAGAGCCTGATCCGCTGGAACGCCATGGCCATGGTGGTCAAGGGGAACAAGAAGCACGACGGCATCGGCGGCCACATCTCCACCTTCGCCTCCGCCGCCACCCTGTACCAGGTCGGCATGTTCCACTTCTTCCACGGCCGGGGCGAGAGCGGCTTCGGCGGCGACACCATCTACTTCCAGGGCCACGCCTCGCCGGGGATCTACGCCCAGGCGTACCTCGAAGGGCGGCTGTCCAAGGAGCAGTTGGAGAACTTCCGCCGCGAGCTGGCGCAGGGCGGCGGGCTGTCCTCCTACCCCCACCCGTGGCTGATGCCGGACTTCTGGGAGTACCCCACCGTCTCCATGGGCCTGGGCCCCATCTCCGCCATCTACCAGGCGCGCTTCAACCGTTACCTCCACGACCGGGGCATCGTCGACACCTCCGGTCGCCGGGTCTTCGCCTTCCTCGGCGACGGCGAGACCGACGAGCCCGAGAGCCTGGGCGCCATCACCCTGGCGGCGCGGGAGAAGCTGGACAACCTGACCTTCGTCATCAACTGCAACCTGCAGCGCCTGGACGGCCCGGTGCGCGGCAACGGCAAGATCATCCAGGAGCTGGAGACCGCCTTCCGGGGCGCCGGCTGGCGGGTCATCAAGGTGGTCTGGGGCGACACCTGGGACCCGCTGCTGGAAGCCGACGACACCGGCCTGCTGGTCAAGCGCATGACCGAGGTGGTGGACGGCGCGTACCAGAAGTACACGGTGGAGGGCCCCGCCTACATCCGGGAGAACTTCTTCGGCGCCTACCCGGAGCTCAAGGAGCTGGTGTCCAACATGTCGGACGCGGACATCGGCAACCTGCGCCGTGGCGGCCACGACCCGGCGAAGGTCTACGCCGCCTACGAGCAGGCGGTGCGCTTCACCGGCCAGCCGACGGTGATCCTGGCCAAGACGGTGAAGGGGTACGGCCTGGGGGAGGCGGGTGAGGGCCAGAACGTCACCCACCAGCAGAAGAAGCTCACCGAGGACGAGATGCGGGACTTCCGGGACCGCTTCGACATCCCCATCCCCGACGACCAGATCCCCGACGCGCCGTTCTACAAGCCGCCGGAGGACAGCGACGAGATCCAGTACCTGCTGGAGCGGCGCCGCGAGCTGGGGGGCTTCGTGCCCACCCGCAAGGTCTACACCGGCCCCACCGAGGTGCCCCAGGGGGAGGACACCTTCGGCGAGTTCTACTCCGGCATCGACCGCGAGGTCTCCACCACCATGGCCTTCGTGCGCATCCTCACCCAGTTGATGAAGAACGACGAGATCGGCGAGCGCATCGTGCCCATCGTCCCCGACGAGGCGCGGACCTTCGGCATGGAGTCGATGTTCCGCCAGTTCGGCATCTACTCCCACGTCGGCCAGGTCTACGAGCCGGTGGACGCCGACATGCTGCTCTTCTACAACGAGGCCAAGGACGGCCAGATCCTGGAGGAGGGGATCACCGAGGCCGGCTCCTTCGCCTCCTTCAACGCCGCCGGCACCGCCTACGCCACCCACGGCGTCGACATGATCCCGTTCTTCATCTTCTACTCCATGTTCGGGTTCCAGAGGATCGGCGATCTGATCTGGGCCTTCGCCGACCAGCGGGGCCGGGGCTTCCTGTGCGGCGCCACCGCCGGGCGCACCACCTTGAACGGCGAGGGGTTGCAGCACGAGGACGGCCACAGCCACGTCCTGGCCAGCGTCGTCCCCAACCTGGTCACCTACGACCCGGCCTACGCCTACGAGATCGCGGTCATCATCCGCGACGGCCTGCGCCGCATGTACGTGGAGCGCGAGGACATCTTCTACTACCTCACCCTCTACAACGAGAACTACAAGATGCGGCCCATGCCCGAGGGCTCGGAGGAGGGGATCCTGAAGGGCCTCTACCGCTTGCAGGAGGCCCCCGACGGTGCCCCCGACGACGCTCCCCGGGCGCAGCTCTTCGGCAGCGGCACCATCCTCGAGGAGGCGCTGCGGGCGCAGGACATCCTGGCCCGAAACTACGGCGTCGCGGCCGACGTGTGGAGCGCCACCAGCTACAAGGAGCTGCGCCGGGACGCCCTGGAGTGCGAGCGCCTGAACCGCCTGCACCCCGGCGACGAGCCCCTGGTGCCCTACGTCACCCGGGCGCTGGAGGGCAGTCGCGGCCCGGTGGTGGCGGTCAGCGACTACATGAAGCTGGTGCCGGAGCAGATCGCCCGCTGGGTGCCCAACGGCCTGACTCCCCTGGGCACCGACGGCTTCGGCCGCTCCGAGACCCGAGAGGCGCTGCGCCGCTTCTTCGAGATCGACGCCGAGTTCGTCGTCCTCGCCACCCTGGCTCGGCTGGCCGACGACGGGGTGATCGACGCCAGCGTGCCGCAGCGGGCCATCGAGGAGCTGGGCATCGACAGGGACAAGCCGAACCCGGTCACCTACTGACCCGCTGGCGGCCGGCGAAGCGAGGCTCGCGGCACCCCTGTCGGCGCGCCGTGGGCCGGCGCTTCCGTGTGCTAGCATTTTCGTGATCTATCCACGAACTTGGTCGCACGGCCCCCGCGGGAGGAACCGATGGGTGAGAATGGCGTTTCGCCGGAGAGCTATGACCTGACGATCCCCGCTGGTCGGCGGGTTCTTTCCCCTGGTGTCAGCCGCGGTGCGCGGGAGGGCGGCGCGCCAGTGGCGGCGAACGATGCCGCAGAGCTGGGCCTCTTCGCCGACGTCGTCGGCACCCGCCTCGTCGATGAGGTGACGGTGGACGGGGCGCGGGCGGGCCGCGAGGGCGAGGCCGCCGAGCTGGCGGGCGTCGCGCCGGACACCGTTCTCGAGCTGGAACTGCAGGGCGGCATGCCGTGGTGGACCACCGCCGCCGACCTGGCCGAGATGCTGGCGGAAGCCGCGGCCTCCCCCGACCGGGCGGACGCCCCGCCCCTGGCCGAAGGCTCCCTGGTGATTCCCGCCGCCCTGCCCTTCGGCGGCCCGGAGCGTGGGCTGGGTGGGCTCCTGCTGCGGGTCCTGCGGCGTTACGACGTCGATCTCGCCTCGGGCGCCGCGGCCAAGGTCGTCGAGCGCTTGGAGAACAGCCTCCAGCCGGGCCCCGGCCTCTACCTCTGTCCGTCGCCGAAGGATCTCAGGACGCCGGTCACCTCGCCGACGGAGCTGCCCGGCGGTGGCCCCCTGCTGGTCCTGCTCCACGGCACCGCCTCATCGACGGCGGGGAGCTTCGGCGGCCTGGTGGAGAAGGAGCGCCTGCCCCAGTGGCAGCGCTTGCACGGCCGCGACCACTTCGACGGCCGCATCTTCGCCTTCGAGCACCGCACCCTGTCCCAGAGCCCGGCGGAAAACGCCCTGGAACTGGCCCGCCTCCTGCCCCCAGGGGCCGAGGTCCACCTCGTCTCCCACTCCCGCGGCGGCCTGGTGGGGGAGCTGCTGTGCCGCGGCGGCTTCGTCGCCGGCCGGCCGCCGTTCAGCGACGGCGAGATTGACATGTTCGACGCCGCCACCCACCGCCGTGACCGGGAGGCCCTGGCCGAGCTGGGGCGGGTGCTGGCGGCCAAGCGGCTGCGCATCCCGCGCTTCGTCCGCGTCGCCTGCCCGGCCCGGGGCACCCTGCTGGCGTCGAAGAAGCTGGACCGCTACCTCTCCCTCATGCTCAACGCCCTCGGCCTGGTGGTGGGGGGGCGGCTGAGCCCCGCCTACCAGTTCGTCAAGGCGCTGACCATCGCCCTGGTCAAGAAACGCAGCGACCCCTCCGAGATCCCTGGCCTGGAGGCCCAGATGCCCTCCTCCCCGTTGATCAAGATGCTCAACATCCGGCGCCAGGGGAGCGACTCGGACCCGACGGTGACCGACGCCGACCTGACGGTGATCGCCGGCGACATCGAGGGCAGCGGCTTGTTCGGCCACGCCAAGGTCTTCGCCGCCGACCTGTTCTTCGGCCGCGACCACGACCTGGTGGTCGATTCCAGGGCGATGTTCGGCGGTGCCCCGCGCTCCCCCGGCGGCGCCCGCTACTACTTCGAGAAGGGCACCGCCACCAGCCACTTCAACTATTTCTCGAACCTCTCCAGCACCGTCGCCCTGGTCTCCGCCCTGACCCACCGGGGCGACGAGGTGCCCGGCTTCGAGGCGTTGCAGGTCGGCACCGCCCCGGCCGGGGTGCGCGGCATCGAGGAGCCCGGGGTCGTGCTGCCCGAAGACCTCGACCGGCTGGCCACGGACCGACCGGTGGTGGTCCTCCTGCCGGGCATCATGGGCAGCCGCCTGAAGGCCGGCGGCAACGTCATCTGGGTCGATCTCAGCGATCTCCTCCTGGGCCACTTCCAGGAGCTGAAGGTCCGCGACGGCGACGGCGTCGGCACCGCGGGCCTGGTGGAGCGCACCTACCGTGATCTGGCCGCCTCCTTAGGCGCTTCCCACGAGGTGGTGCCGGTGGCCTTCGACTGGCGGCGGGAGATCGACCTGGCCGCCGACGCCCTGGCGGAGGTGCTGGGCGAGGTGCTGGAGCGCACCGAGCAACCGGTGCGCCTGCTGGCCCACTCCATGGGGGGGTTGGTGGCCCGGCGCCTGCGCGCCCGCCGCCCGGAGGTGTGGAAAGCCCTGGCCCAGCGGCCGGGATTCCGCTTCATCATGCTGGGCACGCCCAACGGCGGTTCCCACGCCATTGTCGGCATCCTCCTCTTCAAGGAGAGCATCCTGCGCATGCTGGACCTGGTGGACTCCGGCGCGCCGGAGCTGGTGCGGGAGTTCCCCGGCATCCTGGAGATGCTGCCGCCGCGCTCCAACGCCTTGAGCGGTGACCTCGGGGCGGATCTCTATGACGTCGAGACGTGGAAACGGTGGAAGGCGATCGACTCCCGGGTCCTGGTGCCCTCCGCCGAGCGCCTGGCCGCGGCCAAGGCCTTCCGGGCGTCGTTGGACGCCGATGGCGTGGACGCCGAGGACACTTTCTACGTCGCCGGCGAGGCGCCGCGCACCCCCTTCGCCGTCTCCGAGCGCAGCGACGCCAAAGGCCGCCGCCGGGTGGAGCTGGTGTTGAGCCCTAAGGGCGACGGCAGGGTGTTGTGGGACACCGGCATCCCGCGGGCGGTGGAGCAGGCGGGGCGGCTGTGGTACGCCCCGGGGGTGAGCCACGGCGCCCTGGCCTCCGACAAGGGCATGTTCCGGGCCATTCAGGAGCTGCTGGAGACCGGGCGCACGGCCCGCCTGCCCCGGGAGCGCCCGGCCCACAGGGGCGGCCTGGAGCGCCAGGTCTTCGCCGTCGAACGGCCCCTCATCCTGCCCGACGAAGCGGAGCTGGAGGCGGCCGCCCTCGGCGCCCCCCGGCCGTTGGAGCTCACCGGCGGCGCCTCCCTGCGCCTGCGGGTCTCGGTCAGCTTCGGCAGCCTCGCCTTTGCCCGGGGGCCGGTCCTGGTGGGCCACTACGAGCGCGACGTCATCGCCAGCGCCGAGTCGTACCTCGACCGCATCCTCGGCGGCGCCCTGCGCCAGCGCCACGACCTCGGCCTCTACCCGGGGGCCGAGGGCACCGGCGACGTCATCCTCGACGCCGACGACCCGACGCGGGGCGCCCTGGTGGCGGGCCTCGGGGCCATCGGAAACCTCAGCCCGGGCAACATCCGCCTCGGCGTGCGCCAGGCGGTGATGCGCTACGCCACCATGGTGGCCGGCCTGGACCACTGGCCCGACGTCGATGGGGCGGGGCGCCGCAGGCTGACCCTCAGCTCCATTCTCATCGGCACGGGCGACGGCACCGGGATCTCCGTCGATGATTCGGTGCAGGCGGTGATCCAAGGGGTCGGCGATGCCTGGCGAATCCTCGAAGACGTCCTCGACGCCGCTCCCCGCATCCGACACCTGGAGTTCGTGGAGCTCTACGAGCACCGGGCGGTGTGTGCCACCGAGGCTCTGACCCGCCTCACCCACCAGCCCCTCTCCCGGCAGCGCATCGAGCTTGACCTGGTGACCCGGGTGCGTCACATCGAAGGCGGTCAGCGGAACATCCCGTGCTCCGGCACGGGGTGGTTCCGGCGGCTCCAGATCGTCGAAGACCGGGGTCACGGCGCGGGTGGCGACCGCTCCCTGGAGCGGACCCTGCGCTTCACCTCCCTCTCCGACCGGGCCCGGGCCGAGGCACGCATGCTGTACACCCAGCGCCGACTGGTGGAACGCTTCGTCGAGAGCTCCATCTCCGAGACCGCCTGGCGGCCGGAGCTGGCCAAGACCCTGTTCGAGCTGCTGGTGCCGAGCAAGATGAAGGGCTACGCCCCGGACGAGCAGGACCTGTTGCTCATCGTCGACGAGGTGGCCGCCAGCTTCCCCTGGGAGCTGATCTCCGACGGGCTGGCGGGGCGGGAGCCGCTGTCGGTGCGGGCCGGGATGCTGCGCCAGCTCGCCACCAGCAACTTCCGCGAGGAGCCGCTGAGCCCCACCGACCGCTCCGCCCTGGTCATCGGCGACCCCCGGGTCGATGATCCCCGCTTCCCGCCGTTGCCGGCGGCCCGCCGCGAGGCGGAGACCGTCGCCGCCCTCCTCAGCAAGCACCAGTGGGCGGTGGAGCCCGCCATCAACACCTCGCCGGACCAGGTGATCACCGCCCTCCTCGGCCGCCCCCACAAGCTGATCCACATCGCCGCCCACGGCGTCTACGACCCGGACCGGCCGCTGGCCAGCGGCGTCGTCCTGGGCGACGGCATCCTGATCACCCCGGCGGAGCTCGAGCAACTGCCGGCGGTGCCGGAGCTGGCGGTGGTCAACTGCTGCCACCTGGGCCGCATCGAAGGGCGCGACGAGGCGCCGGTGGCGTGGAACCGGCTGGCCGCCAACTTCGGCCTCAAGCTGATCGAGCTCGGTGTGCGGGCTGTGGTGGTGGCCGGCTGGGCGGTCAACGACGCGGCGGCGGACAAGTTTGCCAAC
>Ga0102947_1000123_pt1 | contig 27519 bp, 28 predicted proteins | sample SalPon2A_A_D2_MG_FD_78210 | JGI IMG/M metagenome (GOLD analysis project Ga0102947, IMG submission 78210) | Soil microbial communities from South San Francisco under conditions of wetland restoration - Salt Pond MetaG R2A_A_D2_MG | ecosystem: Environmental > Terrestrial > Soil > Wetlands | place... | reverse complement strand
GCCGTTGGCCGAGGCGGTCCACCCCAGCACGAGATCGAAGAGGAAGACCGCCACCAGCAGCAGCCCGACGGCGGGAAGGTGGCGGCGCATCTCGAAGCGGAAGAAGGCCCAGGCGCCGGCGGCGCCGGCCCCGGCCCGGCTCGCCGCCGGCTTGGGCCCCGCGGCCGGCGCCGATGCGCCGTCGGAGTGAACGGCCATCGTCTCGGTGCTCATGCCGCCACCTCCTCGGGGCCGGTCGCGTCACGGTGTTGCCGGGGTTGGCCGGCGATGGCCACGTAGATGTCCTCCAAGTCCAGGGGTGCCGCGGTGACCCCGGCGACGCCGCTGCGCAGGCGGGCCCAGGCGGCCTCGTCCCAGCGCGTCGTGACGACCCCGCCGGGGACCCGCTTCGGAGCCAGCTCCGGCGGGATCGCGTCCTCGCCGCCGGCGGGCAGGCGCAGACGGCGGTGGCGTTGGCGCAGCGACGCCACCGCCTCGTCCAGGATCACCTCCCCGTGGTCGATGACCACCAGCCGGTCCAGGGCGCGCTCCGCCTCGGCCAGCAGGTGGGTGGCCACCAGCACCGCGGCACCGCTCTCCGCCGCCATGGCCAGGACCTCGCCCAGGACCAGGCGGCGGCCCGCCGGGTCGAGGCCCAGGGTGGGGTCGTCCAACAGCAGCACCCGGGGGCGGTGGGCCAGGGCGAAGAGCAGCCCGAGGCGGGCGGCGCCACCCCGGGAGAGGTCGCCGGCCCGGGCCGAGGGGTCGAGCTCCAGGCGCTCCAGCCATTCGGTGGCCCAGCCGTCGTCCCAGCCGGGGAAGGTGGCGGCCTGGAAGCGCACCAGGCTGCCCACCCGATGGCGCGGCGGGAAGGCCGGGCGCTCCGGCATCCAGCCGACCTCGCCCAGGTGGCGCCGCTGCAATGGGTCCTTGCCCAGCACCCGCAGGCGCCCGGCGTCGGGCCGCAGCAGGCCGAGGAGGAGATGGATGGTGGTGGTCTTGCCGGCGCCGTTGTGCCCGGCCAGGGCCACCACCTCGCCGCCTTGGACGTCGAACCCGACGCGGTCCAGGGCCACCTTGCTGCCGAACCGCTTCTCCACCGCTTCAAGTTTGATCATGACTTCCGTTCTCCCAACGGCGCCGCAGCGCCCCCATGAGGTCGTCCAGGTCGAGGCCGAGCTGACGCCCCACCTCCACCACTCCGCCCAGTTCCCGTTCCAGCGCCCGGCGGGCCATGTCCCGCGCCGCCCGCGGCGCCCCGGGGGCCACCACGCTGCCCAACCCGCGTCGGGTCTCCGCCAGCCCCGCCTGCTCCATCTCGCGCAGGGCGCGGGCGGCGGTGTTGGGGTTGACCCTTAGCTCGGCGGCCAGGGTGCGCACCGAGGGAAGGTCATCCCCCGGGCCCATCCGCCCGGCCGCGACCGAAAGCGCCACCTGCTCCACCATCTGCTCGTAGATGGGGGTGGCGCTCGTCTCGTCGAGTTCGAAGATGTTGTGTACTAGCACACTGGTACAGTAGGACGGCAGGTCGCCTTTGTCAAGTGCTCTCGCGAAAAAGGGGTCGCCGGCCCGGCCGGGGCTGCCCGGCCCGGACTACCCGACCCCCGCTACCCGGTGCGGCCTACCAGGGCCGGCTGATGACGCAGGCGTTGATGCCGCCGACGCCCATCGACAGCTTGCCCACCACCGCCGGGGTGGCATCCTCGGCGCCGTCGAAGACGAAGCGCTCGTGGACGCCGGCGATCATCTCGTTGAGCTCGGCCCGGGACAGCGGGGTCGGGGGCAGGCGGCCGCGGGAGTAGCCGAGGTACTGGGCGGTCAGCTCCCAGCCGCCGGAGGCGCCCATGCCGTGGCCGAAGGTGCCCTTTCTGGCGGTGACCAGGACCGAGTCCGGCAGCATCTCCCGCAGGTTCTCGACCTCCAGGTAGTCGCCCGGGGTGGCGGTGGCGTGGAGGTCCCAGCCGGTGATCTCCGCCGGCGCCGTGCCGGCGCCCGCCAGGGCCGCCCGGATCGCCGCCTGGGGGCCTTCCTTGGATGGCGTGATGATGTGGTCGGCGTCGGAGGTGACCCCGGCGGCCAGCGGCTCCAGGCCCAGCGGCTGGAAGCCGCGCTCCACCATGTGCTCGTAGTCGCCGATGATCCAGACGGCCGAGCCACCGGCGACGTGGGTGCCGCGCAGCTCGGACAGCGGCTTGGAGACGCCGCCGTCGGCGGAGAGCACCCGGGCGTTGAAAAACGCCGAGACGGACAGCGGGTGGGGCGGCGGGTCGGTGGCGCCCACCACCACCGCCTTCGCCTCGCCGCGCCGGATGGCGTCCATCCCCAGTTTCAGCGCCACGCCGAAGGTGGAGCACGCCGCCACCGGCGCGAACGCCGCGCCGGTGATGCCGCCGAGGATGGAGATCTGGGACGCCGGGGTGTTGTGGATGTTCCACAGCAGGTTGGGGGAGACCGCCTCCCAGGGCGGCGCCGGGGCGCCGTACTCCTCCTTCAGGCGGGCGTTCCTGCGCACCTTCTCGCGCAGCAGCTTGCGCTTGCCCGCCTCCACCTCGCCGGTGACCGCCATGGCCTCGATGTCGCCATGGTCGCCGACGTAGTGGCGGAGGTCTTCGGAGTAGCCCATCCAGAAGGCGTCCCAGTCTTCCTCCGCCTCGTTGCGGCCCTGGCCGCGGACCAGGTCCCGGGGGTCCACCGGCGGCTCCACCGGCTCGCCGTCGGCGCCCGGCGGCAGGGTGCCGTCGTCCAGGTAGGCGGCCAGGGCGGTGTTCCTCTCAGGCTGCGCCCAGAAGTGGTTCCAGCGCCGGGCCGCCCGGTGGTAGGCGATGGACTCGTCGAAAATGGTGGGCAGCGCCCCCAGGCCGGTGCCGACGTAGACGTGGGCCGCCTCGCCGAGGGCCTGGAGCTCCTCTTCCAGCCCCGGGTTCTGGCCCAGGGACTGGATGAAAGCGGCCACCCCGTAGAGGGTGGTGGGGTCCATCTTGTCCACCAGGCGGGGGTAGCGGTTCGGCGCGTGGCGCTGGTCGATCCACTCCTTGTAGGCGGAGAAGTCGCACTTCGGCCGGCCCACCAGGAAGTTGCTGGGGCCGAACTTCTCGAACGGCTCCAGCCAACTGCCGCCGGCGTCCAGGTTGGCGGCGAACTCATCGACGTCGGCCGAGCGGGGCGCGACGATGCCCCAGCCGAAGATGCCGATGCGCCGGCGCTCCACGCCGGCGCCCGGCTCGCTACCGTTTGAGCTGCTGCTCATGGTCCAAGTCCCCTCTGCATCGTGCCCAATGCAAATGCACCTCGGCGTTCATCGGCGAGGCGTTCCCCCTCATTATCACCCGGCCGGCTGCGCGGGGCGAATCAGCGCAGCGCCGCCAGCCGGTCCACCAGGTCGACGACCCGGTTGGAGTAGCCCCACTCGTTGTCGTACCAGGACACCACCTTGACGTAGCCGTCGCCCTCGGCCCGGGTCGACAGGGCGTCGAAGATGGAGGAGTGGGAGTTGCCGATGATGTCGGTGGAGACCAGCGGCACCTCGCTGTACTCGACGATGCGGGCCATGGGGCCCTCGGCGGCGGCGCGCACCGCGGCGTTGACCTCGTCGACGCCGGGGTGCTCGCGCAGGCGGACGATGAAATCGACGATGGAGCCGTCGGGCACCGGCACGCGCATCGCCATGCCGTCGAGCTTGCCGTCGAGGTGGGGCAGCACCTTGCCCACCGCCTTGGCGGCGCCGGTGGTGGTGGGCACGATGTTCTCCGCCGCCGCCCGGCTGCGGCGGATCGACTTGTGGGGCACGTCGGCCAGGCGCTGGTCGTTGGTGTAGGCGTGGATGGTGGTCAAAAGCCCCTCCTCCAGGCCGAAGCTGTCGTCCAGGATCTTGGCCAGCGGCGCCAGGCAGTTGGTGGTGCAGGAGGCGTTGGACACCAGCCGGTGCTCCGGCTTCAGGTCGTCGTCGTTGACCCCGAGGACGATGGTGGCGTCGATGGGGTCCTTGGAGGGCACGGTGAGGACCACCTTCCGCGCCCCGGCCTCCAGGTGTTTTTCGATCTGGGCACGCTCCCGGAAGACGCCGGTGGCCTCGATGACCACGTCGACCCCCATGTCCCCCCAGGGGATGGAGGCGGGGTCGCGCTCGGCGGTCATGGCCACCTCCTCGCCGCCGACGTACAGGTGATCGTCGTCGCTGGTGACCTCCCGGTCGAGGACGCCCATCACCGTGTCGTACTTCAGCAGGTAGGCGAGCTGGGCGTTGTCAAACAGGTCGTTGACCGCCACCACTTCCACGTCGCCGCGCTCCGCCATGATGCGGAAGACGCTGCGCCCGATGCGGCCGAAACCGTTGATGCCGACGCGGGTAGCCATCACGCCACCTCCTTCCCACCGGCGGCGGCGCTGCCGGCGTCGCCCTCCGGGAAGTCCATGGCGCGGAACATCTCCACCAGATCGACCACCCGCTGGGCGTAGCCCCAGCCGTTGTCGAACCAGGAGATGGTCTTCGACATGCGCTCGCCTTGGACCATGGTGGCCAGCGAGTCGAAGGTGCTGGAGAACGGGCTGCGGGAGATGTCGGAAGAGACGATGGGATCGTCCTCATAGTCGAGGACGCCGCGCCAGCGCTCACTGCCGGCGGCGGTGCGCAGGGCCTGGTTGATGGAGTCGATGGTCACTTTCTCCGGGTGCCAGCAGACCAGGTCCACCAGGGAGCCGTTGGGCACCGGCACGTTGATGGAGTGGGCGGTGAGCTTGCCGGCGAGCTGGGGGATGAGCTCGGTCACCACTTCGCCGGCGTTGGTCTCCTGGGGGATGATGTTCTCCGCCGCCGCCCGGCCCCGCCGGGGGTCTTCCGCCGGCACGTCGGCCAGGCGCTGCTGGTTGCTGTAGGCGTGGACCGTGGTGAGGAAGGCGCGCTCGATGCCGAAAGCCTCCTCCAGCACCTCCAGCACCGGGGCGGCGCACTGCGCCGTGGACGAACCGTTGGAGACGATCCGGTGGTCCGGCGAAAGCTCCTCGTCGTTGACCCCCCGCACCACCGTGATGTCGGCGGCCCCCTCCGGCGGCACGCACAGGATCACCCGCTTGGCACCGTGCTTGAGATGGGTCTCGCTGTCGGCGCGGCGCTTCGGGCCGCCGGTGGCATCGACCACGTAATCGACCCCCAGCTCGCCCCAATCGACGTCGGCGGCGCCCTCCGCCGACAGCATGCGGGTGCGCTTGCCGCCGGCGAAGAGATAGCCGTCGGCCATCCCCACGGCGTCGGGGAAGCGGCCCATCAAGGTGTCGAAGCGGAGCAGGTAGACCAGCCCCTCATGATCCGCCGTGTCGCTGACGGCGGCGATGTGGATGTCGTCGCGTTGGTGGAGGATGCGGAACAGGTTGCGGCCGACGCGGCCGAAGCCCATCAGGCCGATTTTCACGGGCCGGGAGTTGGAGCGGTCTCTTGACATAGCGGGCAGTCTACTCGACGGGTTGGTGGACGGTGAGAGTTCCACCTACTAAGGCAAGCAAGAAGCATGCGACCCGGGGGCTCTGGGGGCCGCCCCGTGGCATCCGGGTTGCAATTCACAAGGGGGATTACCAGATTTCAAGTCAGGCACCGACAGACGGCCTGCCGCGTAGCCCACCGGACCGTACCCGACGGTCCCGCTACCCGACGCGGTGTCGCGGAACGCCCAACCCATACCAGGAGGACCCATGAATCAAGCCTCATCGATGAAGAACGAATTGAGCGCCGCCGCCGCCCGCCACGAAGTGGCCAAGTGGGTGCCCAAGCTCTTCCGTGCCGGCTACGCCGCCAAGGGCGTGGTCTACGCCATCATCGGTTTCCTGGCCGCCAAGCTCGCCTTCGGCTCCGGGGGCGAGACCACCGACAGCAAGGGCGCCCTGCGGGAAATCGCCGAGGCCTCCTGGGGCACCTGGGCGCTGGGTCTGGTGGGCGTCGGCCTGATCGGATACTCGCTGTGGAAGTTCGTGCAGTCGATCAAAGACCCCGAGGGCAAGGGGAGCGACGCCGAGGGCCTGATCAAGCGAGCCGGCTTCTTCGGCAGCGGCCTGATCCACGGCTCGCTGGCTTTCACCGCTCTCTCCATGGCCTTCGGCGGTGGCGGCGGTGGCGGCGGTGGCGGAAGCAAAACCGAGAGCATGACCGCCAGGGTGTTGTCCTACGAGTGGGGCGTCTGGCTGGTCGGGCTGGCCGGCGTCGTCACCATCATCGTCGGCCTCTACCAGTTCTACCAGGCGTACGAGGCGTCCTTCACCAAGCGCTGGCACACCGAGGAGATGTCCCCGGCCCAGCTCACCTGGGGCAAGCGGGCCGGCCGCCTCGGACTGGCCGCCCGCGGCGTGGTCTTCTCCATGATGGGTTGGTTCTTCATCACCGCCGCCCGCCAGCACGACGCCAGCGAGGCCAGCGGCCTGGAAGGCGTGCTGAACGAGCTGGCCACCAGCAGCGAGGGGCCGTGGCTGCTGGGCATCGTCGCCATCGGCCTGATGGCCTACGCGGTGTTCTGCTTCGTCAAGGCCCGCTACCGCCACTTCCGGGTGGCGTGACGCCGGCTGGCCGGCACAGCCAGCCGGGCGCGAATCAACCACAAGGACACCTCTCGGGCGCCTCGAGACTCCACCAGGTGCGGGCGGCACCGTCAGCGCCCCCACCCCCACGGGTGGTGCGCTGGGCCCCGGGTTGGGGCAAGCTTGGCGGGCAGATGAGACGCGGTCTCAACAAGGCCGAAGCTCCCGATCCCCGTCCCCGCGAGGCTCCATGTCCGCCCAGCCGATGTCGGCCCAGCCGCTCAAGACCCCCGCTCCCCCTGTCAATCCCCGCCCGGAGGCGATCCACCCGGAGCGGGTGCTGCTGGTGGGCAACCCCAACGTCGGCAAGAGCGTTCTTTTCAAGAACCTCACCCAGCGCTACGTCAACGTCTCCAACTTCCCCGGCACGACGGTGGAGATCGCCCGTGCCCGGGCCAACGTCGGCGAGCACCGCTTCGAGGTGGTGGACACCCCGGGGCTCAACGACCTGGTCCCCCGCCACAGAGAGCCGCGGTCCAGCGAGGACGCCCAGGTCACCCGCCGCATCCTGGAGGAGTACCCGGACGCCGTGGTGGTGCAGGTCGCCGACGCCAAGAACCTGCGCCGCTCGCTGCTCCTGACCCTCCAACTCGCCGACATGGGCCGGCCCATGGTGCTGGTCCTCAACATGTTGGACGAGCTGGCCCAGCGCGGCGTGACCATCGACCGGGCGCGCCTGGCGGAGACCCTGGGGGTGCCGGTGGTCGGCACGGTGGCGCTCAAGAACCACGGCACGGAAGCCCTGGTCGAGGCGCTGGCCAACGCCCGGCCGGCGCGGCCCGCCCCCCGCGAGGAGCCACGCCCGGAGGAGGAGCGCGGCGACGAGGCCGGCGACGCCGTGGCCCACTACCGGCGCAACCGAGCCCGCCTGGCGGAGATCAACCACATCCTGGCCGAGACCTGGGCCACCTCCCAGCCGCGCCACGCCTCCCTCGCCGTGCGCCTCGGCTTCTGGGCCATGCACCCGGTCAAGGGGCTGGCCTTCGTGGCGGCGGTGCTGCTACTGGTCTTCTGGTTCGTGGGTCTCTTCGGCGCCGGCACCTTGGTCGATCTCATGGAGACCGGCCTCTTCGAGCAGCACGTCAACCCGGCGGCCATCCGCGCCACCGACGCGCTCCTCCCCTTCCCCCACACCCACGTCCGGGAGGTGGTGGAGGCGTCGGTGGCGGTGCCGCTGTCGCCGGTCCACGAGGTGGGGGTGGCGGAGTGGGGCCGGGAAGTGATCCGGCCGGAGTACGCACTGCATTCCAACGTCACTGCTTCCGGCGTGACCGCGGATCAACTTTCCGCCGGCCAACGCACGGCGCGCTTCCTTCACGACTTCCTGGTCGGGCCCTTCGGCGCCATCACCATGGCGGTCTCCTACGCCCTGGCCATCGTCCTGCCCATCGTCACCACCTTCTTCCTGCTGTTCAGCGTGATGGAGGACTCGGGCTACCTGCCGCGCATGGCGATCATGGTCAACCGCCTGTTCCGGCTGATCGGCTTGAACGGCAAGGCGGTGCTGCCCATGGTGCTGGGGTTGGGCTGCGACACCATGGCGACCATGACCACCCGCATCCTGGAGACCCGGAAGGAGCGGGTGGTGACCACCATGCTGCTGGCCCTGGCGGTGCCCTGCTCGGCCCAGCTCGGCGTGCTGCTGGCGATGCTCGCCAGCCTCAGCCTGCTGGGCGGGATGGTGTGGCTGGGGATGCTGGCGGGGGTCATCCTGCTGGTGGGGTGGCTGACCTCGCGCCTGTTCCCGGACGAGGCCAGCGACTTCATCCTGGAGATCCCCCCCATGCGCCGACCCCAGCTCGGCAACGTGGTGGTCAAGACCGTCTCCCGCCTGAACTGGTACCTGCGCGAGGTGATCCCGCTGTTCGTCCTCGGCACCGCCGCCCTCTTCGTGCTCGACGCCATCGACGCCCTGGCCTGGCTCTCCCGGGTCGGCGAGCCGCTGGTCATGGGTTGGCTGGGGCTGCCGGCGGAGACCTCCAACGCCTTCCTGGTCGGCTTCCTGCGCCGCGACTTCGGCGCCGTCTACCTGCTGGACGCCGCCACCGGCGCCTCGCCGCTGCTCTCCCAGCACCAGATCCTGGTCGCCATGGTGACCATCACGCTGTTCATGCCCTGCATCGCCAACTTCCTGATGATCGCCCGGGAGCACTCGTGGAAGATCGCCTGGGCGATGGCCGCCTTCATCTTCCCCTTCGCCTTCCTGGTGGGGGGGATCATCCACCGGACGGGACTATGGCTGAATCTTTTCTGAACCGCCGGCTTCAGACCTGCCCGCTGTGCGGCTTCGAGTTCGACCCGACGGACACCGCCTGCCACCACGGCTGCCCGCTGCAGACGGCGTGCAGCCTGACCCGATGCCCGCTGTGCGAGTACGAGTTCCCGGAGACGCCGAAGAGTATCTCCCGGCTGCGCGGCTGGTGGCTCGGCTGGCGCCGGCGGCGGGCCTCGGCGGCGCCGACCGCCAACCCGTCGCGCGGCGCCAGCCCGGCCGCGGCGATCTGCGCCGACCGCGACGGCCAACTGTTGACGGTGCGCGAGATGGCCGGTGGCGACCACGCCCGGGTGGTCCACCTGGAGGCCGAGGACGAGGGCCGCTCCAACGCCCTGGCGGTGTTCGGGCTGGTCCCCGGCAGCGAGGTCACCCTGGTCCAGCGCCTGCCCTCCTACGTCCTCCAGGTGGGAGAGACCATGCTGGCGCTGGATGCCGAGGTGGCCGGCTCCATCGTCGTCCGCCGGGCGGCGGCCTGAGCGGTAGCGTGACTGGCCCCACCCGGGGTCAGAAGTCGGTTTCCTCGCGCCGGTACTCCCGGCCCCGCCAGCGCACGACACCCTGGCCGTAGGCGGCGCGCAGCGAGCCGAAGCTGATCCAGATCGACGCCAGCACCCCCAGCGGGTGGAGGAGAGCCACCCACCGCGGATAGCCGAGGCGGACCTGGAGGCTGACGCGGCAGAGCAGCGCCAGGGCCAGGGCGGCCAGCAGCGCCAGCGAGCCGGGGCTTTCCACCAGCCCCGGCGCCACCCAGCCCGCAGCGGCGGCCAGGGCCACCGGCAGCCAGGCGAAGGGGGCCAGGTTGAGGACGGTCCCCAGCGTGAGGTTGAGCATCCAGAGCAGCGGCCGGTGGGCCAGCAGGGCGTGGGCGTTCTTCTCGAAGCCGGCGAAGATCTCGCCAGCGCCGTGGTACATGCGGATCGAGGCCAGCCGGTCCCCCAGCTCCAGGGCGCTGGCGTAGCCGGCGGACTTGAGCTCCACCGCCAGGCGGATGTCGTCCACCACGGAGGCGGCCAGCGCCCGGTGGCCGCCGATGGCGCGGTAGGCGGAGGCGCGCACCAGGTTGAATGAGCCGCTGCCGAAGGCCAGCTCCCGCAGGCGGGGCCAGCGGGAGAGGAATGACGGGAAGTACATCCACAGCGCCTGGGAGAGGAGCGGCATCAGTAGTTCCTCCCAGAAGCCGCGGCGCTCGAAGCGGGGGAACAGCGCCAGGTGGTCGAGGCCGTGGCGGGTGGCGTGGCCGACGGTGGTGGCCACCGCGTCCGGGGACAGCCGCACGTCGGCGTCCATGAACAGCAGCCAGTCGCCGGTGGCGGCCTCCGCCCCCTGGGCCAGGGCGTGGGGCTTGCCCAGCCAGCCCGGCGGTGGCGGCTGGCCGGCGACCACGGTGAGGCGCGGGTCGGCGGCGGCGATGTCGCCGGCGATCCGCGCCGTCGCGTCGGTCGATTCATCATCCACCAGGATCACTTGCAGCTTCGGCCAGTCGCAGGCTAGGGCGGCCTCCAGGGTCGCGCCGACGGCGCGCTCCTCGTCCCGGGCCGGGATGACGATGGAGACGGCGGGGGCGTCCGCCGGGTCGTCCACCCCGAGCCGGCGCAGCACGGCGGCGGCGCGCCGCGACTCCGGCCTGCGGAAGGTCAGCAGGTTGACGAGGGTGAACAGGGACATGGTGCCCCAGAAGGCGAGGGAGCCCCACCCGAGGATGGCCAGCCAGCTCAAGTGTGCAGCGCCCGCTCAGCCGGCGCCCAGGAGGCGGCGGGTCTTGTACTTGCGGTACGTGAAGAGGAGCGGCAGGGAGAGCCACATCTGCCCCCCCACCGGCCCCCACAGCGGGTGCGGCCGCAGGCGGGCCTCCACCTCGTCCTCCACCGCGGTGCGGCCGGCCGCCAGCTCGACGAAGCGGTGGCGGTGCTCCCAGGAGGCGAACGGGCCTTCCAGCATGCGGTCGATGAAGCCGGCGACCCGGGGGGCGGAGGCGATCTCGCTGCCGCCGATCCCGCGGCCCGCGGCCTCGCTGCCGGTCCCGCTGCCGACGTCGCCACCGGCCTCGGGCAGCGCTTCGATGCGGGAGCGCCAGCGCACGGGCACCAGCCCCACCCAGGTGCGAAACGCCACCTCGTCGCCGGGGCCCAGGGTCTCCGGTGGGTCGCCGAGGAAGCGGAAGGGGATGGGCGGCGTGATGGCCTTCAGGTTGGCGGGGCGGTCGTAGAAGTCGGCCACCCGGTCCACGGGGGCGTCGACCTCGAAGCGGTGGGAGTAGCGCATGGCGGCCTCCGCCCTAGTCCAGAAGGTCGGCCACGGCCGCCCGCACGTCGGTGAAGCGGAAGCGGAAGCCCAGCGCCTCCAGCGCCGCCGGCACCGCCCGCTGCCCTTCGAGCAGCATGTCCGCCATCTCCCCCAGGGCGACGTGCAGGGCGAGGCGGGGGGCGCGCAGCAGGCTGGGCCGGTGGAGGACGTCGGCGATGGCGCGGGAGAGCTCCCGGTTGGTCACCGGGTTGGGGGCGGTCAAGTTGAACGGCCCCCGGGCCGCCTCGGTCTCGGCGAGGAAGCGGATCGCCGCCACCTCGTCGGCCAGGTGGATCCAGGGCACGTACTGCTCGCCGGAGCCCAACGGCCCGCCGATGAACATCTTGAACGGCAGCGCCATCTTCGGCAGCGCCCCGTCCTCGGCGAGGACGATGCCGGTGCGCAGCAGGCAGCGGCGCACCCCCAACTCCTCCACCGGCACCGACGCCGCCTCCCAGCGCACGCAGGTCTCGGCCAGGAAGCCTTCCCCCGCGGCGGCGGTCTCGTCCACCATCTCGCTCCCCCGATCACCGTAGAAGCCGACGGCGGAGCCCTGGAGGAGGAAAGCCGGCTTGGTCTCCACCTCGGCGATGGCGGAGACCACGGCGCGGGTGGGTTGCAGGCGGCTCTCCAGGATGCGCTCCTTCTTCGCCTTGGTCCACGGCCCGTCGGCGATGGACTCGCCGGCCAGGTTGACGACGCCCAGGGCGCCATCGGCCAGGTGGGCCCAGCCCTCGGCGGTCTCGCCGTCCCAGCCGGCGGCGCTGGCACCGGTGGGCAGGCCGGTGACCCGCTCGGGGCTGCGCGACAGGATCACCACCTCGTAGCCGGCGGCGGCGAGGTCGGCGGTCAGGGCGCGGCCGATGCTGCCGGAACCGCCGGCGATGAGGATGCGTCGGGACGGGGTCGTGGTGTCGGTAGTCATGCCTATTAAGCAAGCAAATGCCGCTCCAACCAGGTTCGCAAGACAGGCCGGCGGCGAACGGCGGGATCAGCTCGCTGCGGCCAGTTCCTCTTCGAGCTGCTGCCGGCGGTAGAGGTCGGCGTAGATGCCGTCCAGGGCCACCAGCTCGTCGTGGTGGCCGCGCTCGACGATGCGGCCGTCGTCGAGCACCAGGATGAGATCGGCGCCGCGCACCGTGGAGACGCGGTGGGAAACCAGGAAGGTGGTGCGCCCGACGAACACCCGGCGCAGATTGCCGAGGATCTGTTCCTCGGTGTGGGTATCCACCGCCGACAGGCAGTCATCGAGCAGCAGGATGCGCGGCTTGCGCAGCAGCGCCCGGGCCAGGGCGACGCGCTGCTTCTGGCCGCCGGAGAGCGTGATCCCCCGCTCCCCCACCACGGTGTCGAGCCCCTGGGGGAAGGCCGCCAGGTCCATCTCCAGGCCGGCCAGGGCGGCGGCCTCGGCCACCTCGGCGTCGTCCGACTCGGGGCGGCCGAAGCGGATGTTCTCGCGCAGCGTGGCGGAGAACAGGAAGGTCTCCTGGGGCACCATGCCGATGGCCCGGCGCAACGACCCGAGCTGGAGGTCGCGGACGTCGTGGCCATCGACGAACACCGTCCCCCGGGGCGGCTCGAAGAGGCGCGGCAGGAGCGACAGCAGGGTCGATTTGCCGCTGCCGGTGCGCCCCACCAGCGCCACCGTCGAGCCGGCGGGCACCGAGAGATCGATGTCCACCAGGACGGGCAGGCCGGCTTTCTCCGGGTCGACCGGCCCCGGGGCGCTCTCCCGCTGGTCGCCGCCCCCCGGGGCCGCGGCCCGCTCCGCCGACGCCTCGCCGGAGCCGGTCTCGTAGACGAAGGTCAGGTCGCGCACCGCCACCGCGCCGTCGATGGTGCCCGGGTCGATGGCCCCCGGGTCGTCCTGGACATCGGGCTCGCGGTCGAAGATGCGCCGCATGCGCCCCAGCGAGGCGGTGCCCCGCTGCACCAGGTTGATGACCCAGCCGATGGCGATCATCGGCCACACCAGCTTGCCCAGGAAGAGGTTGAAGGTGACGAACTGGCCCACCGTGATCGCCTCCTCCAGCACCAACCAGCCGCCGTAGCCCAGCACCGCCACGAAGCCCAGCCCCACCAGCCCTTGCAGCGCCGGCCGGAAGGCGGCGTCCCAGCGGATGAGCTGGCGGTTCTTGGCGACGTACTCGTCGTTGGCGACGGCGAAGGCTAGCTGCTCCGACTCCTCCCGGGCGTAGGCCCGCACCACCCGCACCCCGGCCAGGTTCTCCTGCACCTTGGTGGAGAGGTCCGAGAAGCTCTCCTGGACGCGCTCGAAGAGGACGTGGATGCGCTGCCCGACGAAGTGGGTGGCCCAGGCCACCAGCGGCATGGTGGCCAGCGCCACCAGGGTCAGCGGCACGTGGATCGCCAGCATGAACCCCAGAGCCCCGATGGCGGTGAACACCGTGTTGCTCGAATACATGATGGCTGGCCCGCAGAGCAGCCGCACCGCCTGCAGGTCGTTGGTGGCCCGGGCCATCAGGTCGCCGGTGTAGCTGTCCTGGTAGAAGGCCAGCGACAGCGATTCGAGCTTGGCGAAGTAGCGGTCCCGCAGCTCCAGCTCGATGTCCCGGGAGAGGGTCACCAGGATCATCCGCTGCAGGTAGCTGAACACCCCACCGCCGGCGGTGATGAGGATCAGCAGCCCGGCGTAGAGCAACAGCGTCCCCTGGGACACGTCCTCCCGCAACCCGTCCACCGCCCAGCCCACCAGCAGCGGCGTCAGCAGCCCGATGGCCACCGACATGAAGATCGCCGCCATGCCGAGGACCAACCGCCGACGGTGGTGGCGGAAGTAGGGGACGAGGAACTTGAGGCGTTTCAGCATGGGGGTGGCGGGCGCGGTGGGCGCCCGGAGGGAGAAGATATCAGGGATAGAAGCGGGTCCCGGAGCCTCGGGGGCGCGCGCCCGACCGGCATCCGCCCCGCCTACTCAAGCCACGGAGGCGTCCCCTCAGCCGCGGGTGCCGGTGCGCAACTTGCTTGAGACATGGGTGAGCCGGCGCCTCTCCATGAGCCGGCCCCTCGCCTCGCTTACCCCCACATCCGGAGAACACCCATGCCGACGAACCTGAAGTCCGACGCCACCGCCAGCGGAACCTTTCGCATCGCCAACGACCTGCCGGTCCACCGCCTGGGCTACGGCGCCATGCGGGTCACCGGAGAGGGGGTCTTCGGCCCGCCGGACGACCGGGAGGCGGCGATCCGGGTGCTGCAGCGGGTGGTGGAGCTGGGCATCGACTTCATCGACACCGCGGACTCCTACGGCCCCTACGTCAGCGAGGAGCTCATCGCCGAAGCCCTCCACCCCTACCCGGAGGGCCTGGTCATCGCCACCAAGGCGGGCCTGGAGCGCCCCGGGCCTGGCGAGTGGACGGAGAACGGCCGGCCGGAGCACCTGCGGGAGGCGTGCGAAGGCAGCCTGCGGCGGCTGAAGGTGGAGCGCATCGATCTCTACCAGCTCCACCGCATCGATCCGGACGTGCCCGCCGAGGACCAGTTCGGCACGCTGGTGGAGCTACGGGACGAGGGCAAGATCCGCCACATCGGCCTGTCCGAGGTCGGCGTCGAGGAGGTGCGCCAGGCCAGCGAGCACTTCGAGGTCGCCTCCGTCCAGAACCGCTACAACGTCGCCGACCGGGAGTGGGACGACGTGGTGGAGCACTGCACCCAGGAGGGCATCGCCTTCATCCCCTGGTTCCCCCTCAACACCGGCAAGCTGGCGGCGGGGGAGCAGGAGGCGGTGCAGCGGGTGGCGGAAAAGCACGGCGCCTCCTCCGCCCAGGTGGCCCTGGCCTGGCTTCTCCACCGCTCCCCGGTGATCCTCCCCATCCCCGGCACCTCCAGCATCGACCACCTGGAAGAAAACACCGCTGCCGCCAGCGTAGACCTGGACGATGAAGACATGGCCACCCTGGACGGGCTGGGCGACTAGCCGTCTGCCGAAGAATCGAGAACCTTCACAGGCGGTCCGGCTCACGCTCGATGTCGGTGTCGATACCGGCAAACAGCCCGAGCGCATCGGAGATCGGCCGCACCGGTACCAGCTCAATCCGGTTTCCGTATTGGATCACCTCGATCTTCTGCCCGGGTCTGATACCCAATGACTCCCGGATCTCCTTGGGGATGACGACCTGATATTTGGGTGAAACGGTGACTCTCATAATGACCTCCACATTGATGGATACTGCGTAATACTCGCAAGAATCCAGGGATTCGGACCGTCTGTGTCTATCGGCGCCCGGGTTGGCAAAACCGAGAAAGCGGGAGTTGTGAAGACCCGCATAAGTCACCGCCCGGCACCGGACACCGTAGAATGGCACCATGACTGCCTTGCCGAGCATTCCCCAAGAGAAGTTGGCCGGCTTCTGCCGCCGCTGGGAGATCGTCGAGCTTAGCCTGTTCGGCTCCGCCGTCCGCGAGGGGGACTTCGGCCCGGACAGCGACCTCGATTTCCTGGTCCAGTTCGCGGATTCGGCACGGCCGAGCTTGTTCGACTTGGTGCGACTGAAGGATGAGTTGGAGGCGTTGGTGGGTAGGGAGGTCGACTTGGTCACCAGAGGCGCCATCGAGTCCAGCCGGAACCAGATCCGTCGACGGTCCATCCTCGACAGTGCCCGCCCCCTCTTCGCCGCCTGACAAGTATGCAGGACGACGAACCCATCAAGCAGGCTGGGCGGGCGGACCGGGATCTTGCCTCCCTCGGAGACGTCCTCACCTCAGCGCGCTTGGCCCTGCGCGACGTCTCTACAACCGGGAGGAGTCGGTTCGCATCCGACCAGCAGCTACAGGATGCGGTCATCCGGCGATTGGAGCTGTTAGGGGAAGCAGCTCGGAGCTAAAGTTATCGGCCTCCAGGAAGGCTCAGTCCACCTGCACTCAATCGGGAATTACCACAATTTCACCTGGAGCGAACCACTCCCGCGCGACAATGCTCTCCATGGCGATGTCAGGATCTTCACAGTAAAGCACGATGGCCAATCCCTCCTGCGCTCTACTGCAAAGAACATAGAACAAGCGGCGGGTACGATCGACGGCCGTTTCCTTACCCCGTTCTTCGTTCCTGAGATCCCGGACGCTCTTCTCCTTCATCCGAAATAACTTTTCATAATTGAACAAAAAACCCCTTGCTTCATTATCGCTAATAACGACCATCACTCTCGGAAACTCCCTTCCCTTGACGCCTTGATGGGTATCGAACCACAGCCTCCCGCGCACATAATCATGATATTTCCTAACCTGCTCGATGCTTGATGAAAGTGCTGCGGACCAAGCTTTGTACTCCAAATCATCATCAACTTCCTCACTATCACCGTCCCCGGCAGCATCTTCAACGACTGCGTATGGTCGAAGGACGCCAGGGATCTCGAAAAGACCTGTAGAATGAACGTTATTAAGTATCTCAAGAAGGGTACCCTCCCCATTCGACATTACCTTAACGAGAGAATCAAGAGCCCGCCTTACAGAATCGAAGATATCACTTGCATTCCCACTGCCCAAGTACTCTCGATTAAGGAGTTGAGACCGGCCACGTAGAACCTTCATTATCTGAAAATCCTCACCTAGAGCAATCGCATTCACTAACGGAAGAACATCCCTCACGAACAGATCGACGCCGGGGAGCGAACCATCAAGAAGCCCCGTCTTAAAGCGCTCAACCCCATACAGTGGCTCGAAGAAATCACCAAACCCAAGACGCCGAGCAGCCATATGGTGTTCAAGGGCGAGGCGCTGAACACCATCTGAGGCTACCCATCGCTTGTCTCCGAACAATGTCGCCATCTCACTGAGCACTTCTGACTCAACTGTCTGCCGATCTTCAACATCTCCACGCACAAGAAACAACCGAACATAGCCACCCCCTTTATCGGCCCGGTGACGCTGTTTTTTATCATCCACCTCGGACCTGATGGAATTGATGAGACGCACTATCCGTTCGGGACATCTATGGTTCATTACCTTCACAGGGCGACTCCACTCCTCAGGAATGCATCGCTCCAGATCAGCCTTGCCGTGGCCGTAGATACGCTGCATCGTATCGCCAATGAGCCCGAGAGAAAAACCAGTGCGCTCGGAACGCTCAAGCGCTAAAAGACTATCCATGAACTCCTCATGTGTATCCTGACTTTCGTCCACAAGGATAACTGGATACTGGTCTGCCACAATTCTCTGCATTGTCGCTTCCGATCTCAAAAATTCCGAACTAACAGCAATCACCTCACTATGGCTCAACGCATCACGTCCACGGTTATCACCAGTAGCACTGTAAACAAAAGTGCGACTCTCTTCAAGGTAGTCCAATCTCCGCTGGTTCTCGGCGATTCTTAGCTGCCGAGTCCTTGAGGCCTTACTTGCCCGCCCCTTGGCTTGCTTCTCTTTGAGCTCCAGAATTTTTTCACCGAGCGCTCGTCGCAGCCAATTCCGGATATCATCGTCAAAACCCTTGATCAAAGACCATGCGAATGAGTGGATAGTACTAACACGAATTAGTTCATCAAACTCAATACGCTGTCTGATCTCGTCACAGGCTGCATTTGTATAGGTGATCACGCCAATCCGCTGCCTTCGCAAAGCCAATCGCCTTGCGAACTGACCCAACAAGTACTCCAAGGCATTCTCTAGCGACCTCGTTTTACCGGAACCCGCTCCCGCATACAAAAAAAAGCTCGCGGGATCGTCAAGGTTGAGGCACTTCTTTATTATACAGTCCGCCTGTTGATCACGACAATCATCATTCATGTTGCGTCCTCCCCCTCCTCCACAGACTTAAACAAGACTTCCTCTTGATTCTGCTGCAGCCTGGTTTCTAGCCAATCAAGCCCCTCCTTGATGTATGTCGGCACATTTAGCTCTAAAAAATCAGGGCTTGCGATAATATCTAGTGCGAACTCCGCCTTCCTTCCGTTTCTAACTTCCTCGAAGAGCTTCTCAGCTATACTAGCCGGCAACGCCTCTGTTGTGAAAAGGTCACGCAGCTTCCCGACTAGCCCAGCCCCTGATTGCTTCTTAAAGAACTCTACGTTCTCCATAGCTAATGCATCTTCGAATGTAGATGGACAGAAGTCTCCACCTTCGTGATTGGCAAGCTCGACAGGCATCTGGTAGGCGACGCGGACTTCACAAAGATCATCTCCCCTCAACACCTTGGTCCCATCACCTGCATCCAAGAGAGCGTCAATCCTCTCCTCGTTAGGTATCCATGTCTTGAGAGTCTGATTAGCTGTTATCTGTTCAGAATCTCGGCTAGGAGCCTCTGCCTTCCGGTTCAAACTATTTATTGCATCCAAATCGGTGACAATTAGAGTTGGCAATCCTAGCAGTAAGAGCAACTCTCGTAGACGGTGTGCATGACTTCCGCCAATCTCTAGGATCGACAGATAGCGCTGGTTCAGAAAATCGGACCTTCTTTCGATAAAGTTAGGTAGTAAAATTCTTTCGGCCGCGCCCTCTATTAGTATCGCGGCATCGGCAAAAAATAAATCGACATGCTGTGATCGAAGATACCTAGTCACAAATTGGTCAGTCTCATCCTGAGTTCCGAACACCGTTGAGAGATTTGCGACTGTCGAAACAGGAACAGACGCAACCATTCCAGCAGGTATCCGTCGGAAGTAACGAAGAGTCGCGAACACTGCCTCGTGCGCCAAATGGCTGCTGTGAGTACTGATAACCAACTGCGTATGCAAGGGTGTGGCGGGCCCCAGCTCTTCACGGCCAGATAGAGTTTGGTAAGCCTTTTTTATAAATACTTGTTGCACCTGAGCATGAAGATGCGCCTCTGGTTCTTCAGCGAGAACCAAGTGGATCGGTTCAATCTCCTCCACAGTCGATTTCTCGTTCCCTTTCCCAACTTTCAGCCAAGTATCCCTGAAAGACATCAGGTCGAAAATCATGGAGATTAGATTCTGATAGCCCAGACCGTTGTAATCCTCCGGTAAAAGAAAATCAGCGCCTTGTTCGCTCTGTCCTTCACGATTGGCAACCCGGAATGAAACCGCGGCCGCATGGTTCAATCCATCAATGAAATTCAGCTGCGTGGATACATGAGGCTTAGGATCGGAGATTCCCGGATAGCCCATCGACTCTACCTGGTCAAACGCCACTCGAAAGCTCTCCTCCAGCCGCTGGTTGAAGGACTCCTCCGCAGTCTTTATAGCCCGCAGGGCTTCTAGATCCGTGGGGTCGAGGTGTTGGTGTTCTGTTGGGTCCAGGTGCTCAGTGTAGTAGCTTTGTAACTGCGCAGAGAGCCGTCTCCCCCTAGAGGTAGGTCGCCGGTCGCCCCGACCGTGTTGTACATCACCAAATCCCCGCTGCGCATCAATATGATGTACTTTGATGATGCCAGCGAGTGGGTTCCCCTCTAAAGATTGGCTCTCGTTCCTAAGTACCTGCGGCCTGGCACAGGAATGGTTCGGGGCTTGGATTTTCTTTGGATCTAGTACATATGCCCGCACAGTAAAGAAGCTTGCGAACTTTCTTCGAAGAAAATCCAACAGATCTAACGGCCATATTGGAGGCTGCGGACTCGGGTCTGAGAGACTATTGACGTCAGACTCGCTGTCGGTTCCTCGCAAGTGGGTTGCCGAGTCCATTGCCTCTAGATATCTTGCATATAAATCTTCTAGGTTTTTCGGCTCAATGGCCAACCGAACACCCAGAGTCCCCCCGCTCCAACTCAGAGTAGGAATTAAGTCGCGGACATGGTGAAGCTCGTCATCGTTCGCATCGAGCCAAAGGTCAAGAACTGGGAGAAAGCTCCTCCAAACATCTAACTCTAAAAGCGCCTGCTCGCCATTTGAGCGTCCCTTGTGCCACGACTTACCGATCTCCTTGACGCATCGCCAGTAGCACAGGGTGATGTCTTGTACTTGGAACTCCTCTACTTTGAATGCCAAGAATTTTCGGAGAGCCTGCAGAGCCGATGTTTTGCCACTGTTGTTGGCACCGACGAAGACTGTGGTCTTCTCCCCAAAATCAACCCGCACAGAATATAGTTTCCTGAAATTTTGGATTTCTACAAAATTTATTCGCATGGCTACCTCAGTCTAATGAACAACCGTCGTCTCAGTTTGAAAATCTTTAGCTAGGATCTCCCGTTAGGACCCGGGGCATCTACCATTAAGCGTGTTCAAATCTTCCCCCCGCTGCGACTCGGCCTGGGCGCTGAGGATCGCTTCGGCGGCCGCGGGGTGCAGGGGGGCCGGGGCCGACGGTTCGCGGGTCAAGGTGCCTTCGAGGCGCAGAATGGGGCGGCCCTCCTCGATGTACTTGGCCTCGTAGTTGGTGCGGGCGCCGTCGGGCCAGACTTCGTCGCGGCGGTGGGTCTCCAGGCCCGGGTAGTCGGCCAGGATCTCTTCGACGATGGCGCCGTAGTCGAGGAAGTCGGTGGCGAAGCAGAGGCGGCCGCCGGGCTTCAGGAGGCCGAGGACCAGGTCCACGGTCTCCGGGTCGAAGAGGCGCCGCTTGTGGTGCTTGGCCTTCGGCCACGGGTCGGGGAAGTAGACGTGGAGGACGTCGGCGAAGCCCTTGGGCAGGACGGAGGAGAGCAGGTAGAGCGCCTCGCCACGCAGCGACATCCAGTTGCCGAGGCCCCGACGGCGGGCGCGGCGCACCAACATGCGCTCGTACTTGGCCACCATCTCGACGCCGAGGAAGCGGCGCTCCGGGCTGCGTGCGGCACTCTCCAAGAGATAGCGGCCCTTGCCGAAGCCGAGCTCCACCTCCCACTCGCCACCGCCCGGCACCAACCGCTCCAGGGGCAGGGGAGCGCCGAGTTGGCCTAGGGGGAGAGAACCGTCGCGGACCGAGATCACCGTCGAACGCATGCGCGCCAGTATAGGCGGGGCCGGCGCCCACTCCAAGGCGAGCCGCGCCAGGAGATAGGATTGGGCTGGCAGAGAGCCGGGCCCGAGCCCGGTCACGCCGTCCATCGAATCCACTCCACGAGGTCTTCCCATGCGTCAGCTCACCCTTCTCCTCGCCATCGCCGCCCTCCTCGCCCTCCCCACCAGCGCCCAGGCCGACTGCACCGAGTACGGCACCGGGGTCAGCCTGGAGGAGGCCACCCCGGTCGCCACCCTCCTCGCCGACGCCGACTCCTGGGCCGGCGAGACGGTGCGCGTCGAAGGCGAGGTCCGGGAGGTCTGCCCCAGGGCCGGCTGCTGGCTCTCCATCGTCCCGGCGGACGACGCCTCCCCCCTGCGGGTCAAGGTGACCGATGGCGAGATCGTCTTCCCCCTCTCCGCCCGCGGCCAACACGCCGTCGCCCAGGGCGTCGTCGAGGTCCAGGACATGAGCCGTGACCAGTACGCCGGCTGGCTTCAGCACCTGGCCGAGGAGCGCGGCGAGGAGTTCGACCCGGCCAGCGTGGGCGACGGGCCGTACCGGCAGATCCAGGTGAAGGCGGTGGGGGCGGAGCTGTGCTCCCCCGCCACCGAAGGCTAAGCTGCGGGCTGAGTATGGGGCAGCCCCGCGCCCCGCTCTGCTACATTCGCCCCACTGTGTCCCAGCCCAAAAACAGCGCTTCCTACCCCAAGAACCACGGCCTCACCGCCCGTCCCGCCGAGCGCAAGACGACGATCCGCCGGGCCGCCGCCGACCCGGGGGAGCTCATGCGCACCTGCCCGATCTGTAGCAAGGAGCTGGCGGAGCGCAAGTGCAAGCTCTACTGCCCCGACCCCGTCTGCGGCTACTACCTGTCGTGCTCCGACTTCTATTGAGCCGGCCAGCGGCCCCCGCACCGAGTAAGGCGCGATGAAGGGAAGCCCGGTGAAGACCGCCCCCTTCTACGAGATCTGCGCCGGCTTCTACGACGCCGACTACGCCGCCGCCGAGCGGGAGGACGACGCCGCCTTCTACGCCGAGCTGGCGCGGCAGGCCGGTGGGCCGGTGCTGGAGATGGGCTGCGGCTCCGGCCGGGTGCTGCTGCCCTGCGCCCGGGCCGGGGCGGAGATGGTGGGGATGGACGTCTCCGCCGCCATGCTGGAGCGGCTGGACCACCGCCTGGAGGACGAGCCCGAGGAGGTGCGCCGGCGGGTGGAGACGGTGGAGGGGGACATGCGGGACGCGGTGGTCCGCGGCACCGGCACCGGCACCGGCGCCACCGGCAGCGCCGCCGGCGAGATCCGCACCTTCCCCCTCGTCACCGCGCCGTTCCGGGTCATCCAGCACCTGGTGGAGCGCCAGGACCAGCGCGCCTGGCTGCGCAACGTCGCCCGCCATCTGGCCCCCGGCGGCGCCCTGGTCTTCGACGTCTTCCAGCCCGACTACGACCACGTCGTGGCGCCGCCCACCACCGCCGTCGATCTGCAGCGCACCGACCCCGACACCGGCCGGCTGGTCCAGCGCCACGCCACCGCCTGGCACACGCCGGAGCTCCAGACCTTCCGGGTGCGCTTCGAGTGGACCGAGGAGGACGTGGAGAACAACGGCGCCGGGGGCGGTGGGGAGAGCCGCAGCCTGGGGTCGGCGGAAACAACCGTGCGCTGGTTCACCCTCGCCGAGTTGGAGAACCTCCTGGAGCTCGAAGGCTTCCGCGTCACCGACGCCTGGGGAGACTTCGACCGTACCGCCTACGGACCGGGGGCCGAGGAGATCATCCTCCGCGCCGTCCAGAGCCGGTAGGATGACCGGCATGGGGGAGTTCACCGTGCGTTGGTCCATCGCCTCGGTCTGGCTGGTGTTCGGCCTTGGAGCCAAGGTCCTGGGCCTGGTTCCGCGGCACCGGAAGATCGTCGCCCGGGTGCTGGGCGACGACCTGGCCAGACCCGCCACCGTCGCCGTGGGCCTGGGGGAGACCGCCCTGGGGCTGTGGGTGCTCTCCGCCCGCCACCCCCGCCTCGCCGCCGCCACCCAGACCGCCGCCATCGCGGCGATGAACACCCTGGAGTTGCGCAGGGCACGCCGCCACCTGCTGGCACCGCGCTCCATGGTCCTCGCCAACACAGCCTTCCTCACCCTCGTCTGGGCCCACGCCCTTCGGCTGGCGCGGCTGCGAAGGTCCTCCTCATGAAGCCGGCCGACCGCGTCCGGGTGACCGCCCGCTGGTGCCTGGGGCTGATCTGGGTCTACCAGGGACTGGTGCCGAAGCTGCTGGCAGCGGTGCCCCTGGAACAGGAGATCGTCGAGCGCACGGGGCTCTACCTGGGCTCCCCGTCTCTCACCCTGACCCTCGTGGGGGTCTTCGAAATTCTCCTCGGCCTCTGGCTCCTCACAGGCTTCCGGGAGCGGGCGGCCTGCCTGGTGACCTCCGTGTTCCTGGCGGTGCTGACCGTCCTGGTGGTCATCGAGGAGCCTTCCCTGCTGGTGGGACCCTTCGGCGGAATCGCCAAGAACGCGGCCCTCTTCGTCCTCGCCTGGATCGTCTGGCGCCTGTCCCCCGGGAAGCGGGCGCCGCGGTGAGACACCTGCTGAAGCGCCACCCTCTGCCGATCCGGGCCCACTTCGACTTCGTGCTGGTCCTGACCTACGCCCTGCCCGCCGCGGCCCTGCGCCCGGCCCTCAACCCGGGCCTGGAACTCGACGCCTGGGAAGATCACGTCAGTGGTGACGAGCTTGGCTTCGTCGCCGTCGCCCTGGTGCAGACCCGCCACCTCCGCCCGTCGTTTCTGCCGGCGGCCCTGGGACGCTCGTTTTTTCTCTGCGGCTACCGCATCTTCACCCGCTACACCACCCTCGCCGGCCGCCGCCTGCGCGGCCTCCAGATCCTGCGCTCGGACGCCGACGGCCGGGCCATGGTGTGGGCCGGAAACCTCCTCACCCACTACCGCTATCACCTGGCGGAGGTCGCCATCGACAGGGCGGAGGAGCGGGTGGAGGTCGCGGTGACGAGCCGTGACGGTGGGGGTGACCTGGCGATCCGCGCCGACCTGGGCGCCCCCGAGGGCGTGCTTCCCCCGGGCTCCCCCTTCACCGAGGAGCGCGACGCCCGGCGTTTCGTCGGCCCCATGCCGTTCACCTTCGACTACGAGGCCGAGACCCATTCCATCTTGCGGGTCGAGGGGGTGCGCCCCGAGTGGCGGCCGCGCCTGGTGCCGGTGGAGGTTGGCGAGGTCTCCTTCTTCGACCACCGCTCCTTCGGGAACCAGCTGCCTCGCCTGGCCAGCGCCTTCTGGCTCGAGGACGTGGACTACCGCTGGCGGCGCGGCGTCCGGGAACCGCTGGCCAGCCGCGCAGACCCCTAGCCCGCATTTCTCACCAGGCATCGTCGCGAGAGGGTGAAGGTGCTTGTGGATGCAAGGCGCAGGGCGAGTCGACCCCGCAGGCGTACTTTCAGTACGGCGAGGATGGCGACCGTCCTGCAACGCAGCAGACGCGGGCAGATTCGCCCTCGTAGCAGATGGCTGGTGAGAAATGCGGGCTAGCTCCCCTCCCCCACCCCGGGGTCCCAGATCGCCACCTCGGAGAGCCCCTTGCGGGTCAGGTCCGGCACCTCGGCGTCGTCGGCTGGGTAGCCGACGGGGAAGACGATGTAGGGCTTCTCGTTTTTCGGCCGGCCCAGGATCTCGTTGAGGAAGCGCATCGGCGTCGGGGTGTGGGTCAGGGTCACCAGCCCCATGTGGTGCAGCGCGGCGATGAACAGACCGCAGGCGATGCCGACGCTCTCCTTGACGTAGTAGTTCTTGCGCTTCGAGCCGTCGTCTTCGAAGCCGTACATCTCTTCGAAGACGATGACCAGCCAGGGAGCCTCGGAGAGGTGGGGCTTCTCCCAGGTCGTGCCCAGCGGTGCCAGCGCTTCCAGCCACTCGTCGGGGAAGCGGCCGCCCTCGTAGTTCTCCCGCTCCTCCTCCTCGGCGGCCTCGCGGATGCGCCCCTTCAACGCCGGGTCGGAGACGGCGACGAAGCGCCACGGCTGGCGGTGGGCGCCGGAGGGGGCGGTGGAGGCGGTGCGGATGGCCAGCTCCACCAGCTCCCGGGGGACCTCCCGGGTGGCGAAGTCGCGGACGCTGCGCCGCCGGTCCATCTCGATGTACAGGCTCTTCGCCCGGCGCAGCATCTCGTCCTCCGGGTAGGGCTGGAACTGGAACGGCCGGAAGGCGGGGCGGTCACTCATGAGGTCTCCTCCTCGGCGCAGCGCTGGAGGAGCCGCCACAGCCCGTCCAGGTGCTCCTCCCGGGTGCGCAGGTTGCCGACCGCGACGCGCAGCACGTAGCGCCCCCGCAGCACGGTGTGTGAAAGCAGGAAGCGGCCGTCGGCGTTGACCGCCGCAAGCAGCCGGCGGTTGGCCTCGTCGTCCCCCTTGAGGCGGAAGCAGACGGTGGAAAACGGCACCGGTGCCGCCAGCTCGAAGTCCGGGTGCTCCTCCAGGCGGTCGGCCAGGCCGCGGGCGAGGTCGCAGTGGTAGCGGATGCGACGCCGGATGCCCTCGACACCGAAGGCGCGGATCACCATCCACAGTTTCAGACCGCGGAAGCGGCGGCCGAGCTGGAAGCCGAGATCCATCAGGTTGGTGGCCTCGTCCTCGCTGGTCAGGTAGTCGGGTACCAGGGAGAAGGCGGATTTCAGGCCGTCCACGTCGCGGACGTAGAGCAGCGAGCAGTCGATGGGCACGAACAGCCACTTGTGGGGGTTCAGGACCACCGAGTCGGCCCGCTCCCAGCCGGCGAAGAGCTGCCGGTACTCCGGGCAGACGGCGGCGGAGCCGGCGTAGGCGGCGTCGACGTGGAGCCAGAGGTCTTCCCGCTCACAGAGGTCGGCGATCTCCGCCACCGGATCGACGCTGGTGGTGGAGGTGGTGCCGAGGGTGGCCACCACCGCCATCGGCAGGCGGCCGGCGGCGCGGTCCTCGGCGACGGCGGTGGCCAGCGCCGCCGGGTCCATGCGGAAGGCGTCGTCGCTGGCCACCCGGCGCACGTTGTCGCTGCCCAGGCCGAGGACGATGGCCGCCTTGTCCACGGATGAGTGGGCCTGGTCCGAGGCGTAGAGGACGAGGGGGGGCAGGTCGCCCCGGCCCGCCATCCCCCGGCGCCGGACGTCGGCCCCGGGCTGGCCGCGCAGCTCGTGGCGGGCGGCGGCCAGGGCCACCAGGGTGCTGGAGGAGGCGGTGTCGTTGATGTGGCCGCGGAAGCCCTCGGGCAGGCCGATCATCTGCCGCACCCAGTCGCAGGCCAGCTCTTCGACCTCCACCGCCGCCGGCCCGGTGCGCCAGAGCATGGCGTTGACGTTCAAGGCCGCGGCCAGGGTCTCGGCGGCGACGCCGGGGCCGGAGCCGGTGATGGAGAAGTAGGCCAGGAAGCCGGGGTGGTTCCAGTGGGTGACGTTGGGCTCGATGACGCGGCGGTAGTCCTCGAACACCGCCTCCATGGCCTCCCCCTCCTGCGGCGGCGACGCCGCCAGCGCCGCCCGCACCTCCCCCGGCTCCACCGGCGGCAGCACCGGGTAGTCCGCCACCCCGCCGTCCAGGTACTCCGCCGCCCGCTCAGCCGCCCAGCCCAACGCCCGGCGCAGCTCGTCTCCGCTCAGGTCTCCGATGTCTTCTGTCATGGCGTGATGATAGCCCGGCGGCGAGGGGCGGGGGTCGGGACGCTGAAAGCCGCCCGGCGGGGCATGGCGGAGAATATGGTATTATTTCTGCCATGAAAAATGGCGCAAAGGAAGCCACCGCAAATCCCAAAACCACCACGATCGACACGGCCGGGCGCCTGGTGGTCCCGAAGAGCATCCGGCGCGACGCGGGTTTCCTCCCGGGGACGCTGCTGGAGGTTCGCCTGGACGACGGCCGGGTGGTCCTGGAACCGGCGCCGCGCCAGGTGTCGATCCGCCAACGCGGTGAGTTCTACGTCGCGGAGCCTTCGGGAGAGGACGCCGGCCACGACGAGACCATGACCCGGGAAGAGGTGGAGCGGACCCTGCGGCGGGTGCGGGACAGAACGACGTGAGCGCCAGCGCCCCGACTGCCCTGACCGCCCTGGACAGCAGCATCCTCATCGCCGCCCTGCTGCCCTGGCACGAGCACCACGAGGTCGCCCAACGGGCCATTAACAGGGCGCGGGAGGGGGGCTCCCTCCTCCTGGCCAGCCGCACCCTGGTGGAGGCGTACTCGGTCCTCACCCGCCTGCCCGCCCCCCACCGCCTCGCTCCCGACGACGCCCTGAGCCTCCTGGAACTCAACTTCCGCTCGGCCCGGGTCGAGAGCCTGGGGGCCGACGCCACCTGGCCGTTCCTCGCGTCGCTGCCCGCCAGAGGGGTCGCCGGGGGTGCGGTGTTCGACGCGGAGATCGTCGCCGTCGTCCACCAGGCCGGAGCGGAGACCATGGTGACCCTGGACCGCAAGGGATTCGGCCGCAGCGCCCCGCCAGGGTTGGAGGTCTCCGTACCCGAGGGCTGAGTCGCTTCGTGGTCTGAGTCACCCTGAACGCAGTGTCGCCTGAACGCAGTGTCGCCTGAACGCAGTGTCGCCTAAACGCAGTGTCGCCTAAACGCAG
>Ga0102947_1000122_pt1 | contig 27564 bp, 17 predicted proteins | sample SalPon2A_A_D2_MG_FD_78210 | JGI IMG/M metagenome (GOLD analysis project Ga0102947, IMG submission 78210) | Soil microbial communities from South San Francisco under conditions of wetland restoration - Salt Pond MetaG R2A_A_D2_MG | ecosystem: Environmental > Terrestrial > Soil > Wetlands | place... | reverse complement strand
TCGGGTTGTTGGCGAGGGCGACGTAGTGGGAGACGACGCCGAGCTGGCGCACCACCTCGTCGAAGCTGCGGTGCTCGCGGATGAAGCGGACGGCGAGCTGCGACTCCTCGACGATCACCCGGTCCAGGATCCCCTCCGGCCCGGCGTTGCGGTGGGCCGCCGACCCGTCGCGGAAGGGGGCCTGCACCCCCGACAAGTAGGCGTCTTCCCGGCGCTCGATCTGCCGCGCCAGGTCCGGCGGTGCCAGCCGCGCCGCCTCGGCGGCGATGCGCTGTTGGGTGCGGGGGGTGAACGCGGCGCTGGCGCTGGCCGGCACGAGGGCCAGCAGCAGCGCCAGCGGCAGGGCGTACGACAGGGGGACGGCGAAGGCCGCGGCGCGGCTGTGGACGGACCGGTGCATGGACCGGTATCTTAGCGGCATACCAAGGAGGTATTTCGATGATTCTGAGTATCGGCTCGCCGCGGCGCCCGGAGGCGCCGTCCATGACCGTGTTCGCTGTACTCGTCTTCGCCCTTGCCGGCCTGGGTTTCTGGGCCCCACCGGCGGCCGCCGCCGGCGGCCCCCTGCCGGACGCCCTCGCCGCCGCCCTCGCCGCGGCCGAGCCCCGGGCGGTGGAGCTGCGCCACCAGATCCACCAGAACCCGGAGCTCTCCAACCGCGAGGCGGAGACCGGGTCTCTGGTGGCCTCCCACCTCGCCGACCTGGGATTCGAGGTGGAGACCGGTGTCGCCCACACCGGCGTCGTCGGCGTCCTGCGGGGCGGCCGGCCCGGGCCGGTGGTGGCGGTCCGCGCCGACATGGACGCCCTCCCCGTCACCGAGGCCAGCGGCCTCCCCTTCGCCTCCACCAAGACGGCCCAGCTCGGCGGCCAGACCGTCGGCGTCGCCCACGCCTGCGGCCACGACATCCACACCGCCGTCGGCCTGGGCCTGGCCTCGTCGCTGGCGGCGTTGCGGGACGAGCTGCCGGGCACCGTGGTCTTCCTCTTCCAGCCGGCGGAGGAAGGGCCGCCGGAAGGGGAGCGGGGCGGCGCCGAGCTGATGCTCGAAGAAGGGGCGCTGGACGACCCCCGGCCGGAAGCGATCTTCGCCCTCCACGCCTTCCCCGAGATGGAGGTTGGCCAGTTGGGCTGGATCGCGGGCCCGACCTACGCCGCGGTGGACCAGTTCCGTATCACCCTCCACGGCACCCAGTCCCACGGCGCCCGCCCCGAGGACTCGGTGGACCCCATCGTCCTCGGCTCCCAGGTGGTCATGGCCTTCCAGACCATCCCGTCTCGCACCCTGCCGCCGCTGGAGCCCAGCGTCGTCACCGTCGGCATCTTCCGCGGCGGCGAGCGCTTCAACATCATCCCCGGCGAGGTGCACCTGGAAGGCACCGTGCGCACCTACAGCGAGGAGGCCCGGGCCACCGTCGAGCGGCGGATGACCCAGATCCTCGAGGGCCTCTCCGCCGCCGCGGGGGCGACCTACGACTTCCAGTACGTCGGCAACGCGCCGCCCACGGTCAACCACCCGGCGCTGTCGCAGCAGGTCCGGCCCTCGCTGGAGGCGGCGGTGGGGGAGGCGGCGGTCCTCGAAGGCCAGCGCCTCCTGGTGGGTGAGGACTTCGCCTACTTCGCCCGCGAGATCCCCGGCTTCTACCTGCGCCTGGGGGTGGAGGACCCGGCCCACCCCTCCGGCGGCCTGCACACCCCCACCTTCCGCGGCGACGACGCCGCCATCGCGGTGGGGATGCGCGCCATGGCCCACCTGGTGTGGGACTTCCTGGAGGCCGGCGGCATGGCCGGAGACAGCGATGGAGGTACGGGGGCGCGACGGTGAACGGCCCCGGAGACGGCGCCCCCGGCGCAGGCCGCAGCGTCGATCAGCTCGAAGAGCGCTTCCTCGACACCCGGGGCACCTTCTGCCCCCTGCCGGTCCTCCTCACCGCCCGCCACCTGAAGGAGATGCCCACGGGCACCCGGGTCACCGTCATCGGCGACGACCCGGCGATCCACGGCGACGTCCCCGCCTGGTGCGAAGACACCGGCCACCGCCTGGTGGAGATCGAAGAGCTGACCGGCGAGGACATCCGGTTCGTGGTGGAGAAGAAGGGCGGATCGCCGGCGGGCTCTTGAGCCGAACCCGCCTCAGAACGCCAACCAGTACCCCACCTGCACCAGGTAGTCGGCGAAGGCGGCGTCGCCGTGGGTGCCGTTGCGGATGTCGGGGACGCTTCTCTGGCGGTTGCGCTCAACCGCCACCGGCACGCCCAGGGTCACCGTGTGGGGGCCCCGGCTCCAGGCGACGGTGGGCTCCACGGAGACGGAGTAGCCGGGCCGGCGGAAGCCCTCGCTGGAGCCGATCAGGTCATGGACCGGCACTCCCTCGATGCGCCCGCCCAGCCCGACGGACAGCCCCCGCCAGGCCTGGGGCCCGTACGTCAGGCCGGTGCGGAAGACGTACTGGTCGGCGATGGACATGATCTCCTCGCCGGGCCGTCGGCGGTAGGTCAGGACGCCGCTGGTGCCCTCCGGGTTGATCAGGTAGGCGCCGGAGACGTACGCGGCCAGGCTGTCGGAGGCGTTCAGCAGGCGGTAGCCGCCGAGATCGACGATCACCCCGAAGCCGCCGTCGCCGGGCTGGACCGACTGGTCCACGGTCTCGACACTCTTCACCCGCTCGCCGTCCACCAGCCGCTCCCGGGTGTCGAGGACGTTGTTGTCCCCGGTCGGCAGCTTGACGCCCAGGCCCAGGGAGAGGTTGCCGCGGCGCGGGACCGCCGGATCCCCCAGTAGCCGCCGTCCGACCAGGGTGATGTCCCCCAGGCCCCTGGAATTGAGGATCGAGCGGCCGACGACGTCGCGGTTCTCATCGCGGATCGGATGGGAGCGGTCCGCCATGAGGTATGGGATGCCCACGCTCAGGCTGGTCTGCCGGTTGAACTTGTAGCGCAGGCCGATCTCCGCCAGGTTGAGCGTGTTGACGACCTCGCTGTGCTCCGCGGTCCGGTTGCGCTCCTCGTGGCTGCCGCGGAAATGGCGGTCCGACTTCTGGTAGCGCCAACTGAATGAAACCTCCCACTTCTGCTCCTCGCCTTCGGTGGAGGAGAAGTCCAACTTGTCGAACGCGCCAAGCACGGGCGCGTCAATGCGTGAGGCCACTCAGCCCTGGGCCCAGGCGTGCCTGGGTACGGCGAGGAGGAGAAGGAACAGCGCGACGGTGAGGTACCGGGAAGGGCTGCGCAAGGCTCGGCTCATAGGGTGGCTCCGCAAGGGGGAGAATAAGGATGGGAATTCGAGGACTGTCGGGGGGAGATTGCAAGGCCACGGCCAGGCGCCGAATACCAATCAGCACAGGCGATTCCGGCGATCGCGCAGCGGAGAGCGGGGTCGATGCCCGTCCAGGCTATGAAGTGGTTGCGAAATATTTATGAAGGGGCCGAGGGTCACTGAAAGTCGTGAGCTTTGGCGAGGACCATTGGCGCGAGGCGGCCCGAGCATTCCGCCGTTTCGGCAAGGGCAGGCATCCGGCCGCCTTGAATTTCGGGGACTGCTTGACATACGCGGTGGCGCGGCTCGCCGGTGCGCCACTGCTTTGCGTCGGCGAGGATTTCCCGCAAACGGACCTCGATCTGGCGTGAAGCCTTGACGCGGCGCCGGTAGCTTGGTAGAAACTCAACCTCCACGGGGCGTCCCCCGCCCCATGCAGGCCCACGCGGTCGGCAATTGGCTAGGTAGCTCAGTTGGTAGAGCACGCGACTGAAAATCGCGGTGTCGGCGGTTCGATTCCGCCCCTAGCCACCATATTTTCCCCTGAAAACAAAGAGCTTACGGCGTTCCTGCTGCGCTTTGCGGCGGGTCAGAATTTCTTCGTCGTAATCATGTCGTAAGCAGTAGGTGGCGGACGGTACGAGTGTGTATGATTTGTGTATGTCCCAGCCACTGCGCAGAGTCAACCTGATTCTGGACGAGCCACTGATCCGTTGGCTACAAGCCGAGGCGCGGTCGGAAGGCACCAGTATGTCAGCCCTGGTCCGGCGGATTCTGGCCCGCGAATTGGCAGCCGGGGAATCGCCGCACGAGGTGGCGGAACGCATCCGCGAGCGACGGCTGTCGAGGAAACGGTATACGGACAGCACTCCCATTGTGCGGGAGTCCCGCGATCACGGCTGGTGAGTTGGGCGGTTCGATTCCGTCCCTAGGTGTCCGCAGTAAGACCCGGGTCCAGGTAAGGCCTGATCGCTTTCTGTACGCCGTGGACGAGACCTAGTTGATCCTGTGTGATGTTCAGGTCCGCACGGTCTGACAAGGCGTCCAGAGTGTCCATGGCGGCCAACACTCTTTTCATGTCGGGCGTGGGCTCTGCGGCGTAGTACTCCTTGCAGTAGGCACCCCGTGCCCTGTCGGGGAGGTCTCTGGATGGGCACATGGTGCTGGCGTAGATCTCCAGGGAGCCCACCAGGTAGTCCTCTTCTACCTCAACGGGAATCGGATCGCCGACGTGGGCGGCGCCGAGTTTTGTGCACAGCGAGGCCAGTTCCCCAACCTGCTCCGCGAGTTCCAGCACGACCCCTTTGTGCTTCGCCCAATCAGGCGTCGAAACCCCTTGGTAGCTCATTTCCAACTGGTAACGGACTGTTGCGATGTGACCCTGGTGGAGTCGGAGCTCCGCCCCCCTGCGCAGCGCCGTGATCGTCTCGTTCAACGCGCCTTGGATCCAGCTCATCTTTCTCCCCGGTCCTCCTGGTAAGGCAGGCCGCCGCGGGCGGCGGGGCCGAAGGCGAACGTTCGCCCGGTCCCAATCTCCTGGCTGCTTTCTGGCTCGGGTTTCGGACGCCGGATCGCCCCGGCTCGGGGAGTGGGGAGGCCGGCCAGCGTCTCCCAGAGGGCTACGTGGAGGCTCCATAGATCCTGGGCCGACGGCGGGCGGGGCTCGCCGGTCAGCCTCGGCCCGGGTGGTAATATCCAAGGCCACACATGTCACGATTCCAGGTAGAAAAGGTCGCCCGGCGGAGCGTCGTCCGTGGCGCGGGACGGGAGGGTGCGGAGAGAGGCCGGACGGGGTCGCAAGCCCCCGTCGCCGCGCCGCCGCCCGCGCCGGTCGCCGCCCCGAGCCTGGCCCGGGCCAGGCGCCTGGGGCATCGGGTGACGCCGGGCATGGTGCGTCGCACCCTCAAGCGGTGGAAGCCGAAAAGCTCCGTGCCGGACAACTACACCAAGGTGGACGAGAAGGTCCGCGCGGTGGACTCGGCGGTGGACGCGGCCTACGCTCGGGTGGCCTCGCAGCTCAAGGAGGGGGAGCTGTCACAACTCGACGGCGTTTCCAAGCGCCGCTTCGGATCGTGGGTGACGGTGATGAAGGATTCGAACGCCGGCGACAACCGCAAGGCGGCGGCCACCGGCTACATCATCGAGGACAACGCCACGGAAGGCTTTCGCGACGACCCCATGGTGAGGCTTCAGGCCACCGACACCTTGAAGGAAACCCGCCCCGACGTGGTCGTCGTCGATACTTCAGAAAACCTCTTCTTCCCGACCATCGGCTACCTGGACATCACCTCCAGCCGGGACGCCGGCCACGTCTTCGACAAGAAGGGAAACTGGGCCGGGCAGAGCTACGTGGCGGAAAGCCTGTACCCGTCCTTCGATTTTTCGAACCTCGCCAGCGGGCCGCTGAAGCTGGACGAGGAAGCGATGAAGCTGGTCGAGGAATGGCGCGAGCAGAGGGCGGAGCGGAAGTGGAAGCAGCTCCAGAAGTCCTATCGCTACGGCCTGGTCGAGTACAACCGGGAGCAGGCGAAGCTGATCAAGGAGTTGAGGAGGTGGTCGGCCGGCGCCCGCAAGAAGGTCGTCGACTACGGTCATCACTCTGGCGGCAAGGTCAGGCGTCCGAGGAGCTTCCGCGGTGGATTGCCCGGGGAGTTCTATACCGGCCGTCAGATCAGCGCCATGCGGGAGAAGATCCGGCGTTGGGGCGTGAGCATCGACGCGGACAACGGGAGCCTCAGCCGGATGACCTACGACGAATACCTGGACGCCTGGGGCATCCCCTACACCAAGGAGCACGTCTGGGCGATGTACGCCCTGGCTTGAGGCGCTGGATCAGGGCCGCAGGCCGTACGGTTTTAGCTCCGCGGCGGCATGGCTCAGGGCGCCCTCGGCCTGCTTGTAGTGGCGGCTGGCGGTGCCGCCGTCGCCCCGGGCGCAGGAGCGGGCCGACTGGTGGAAGTGCTCCAGCGCCTGGCGCAGGTGGGCGCCGGCGTTGGACCCGGGGGTGCTCAACCACCGGGGGTCGCTCAGCAACTCGGCGGCCTCCCGGGCCAGGGTGTCGCAGGCCAGGCGGCGCCTGACGACGCGGCCCCGCTGGAGATCCCCCGCCAAGGGGCCGAGCTGACTCTTGAAGCGGGCCATCTTGCGGGCGTAGAACTGGTGCCAGCGCTTCATCTCGTCCGCGCTCCGGTCCCGGGCGCCGGGCTCCGCCCGGCGGCGGGGGCGGGACACCTGGCTGCGCTCGAAGGGCACGTCGAGCTCCTGGTCGTAGCGCCTTACCCGGGTGGGCCAGGCCCGGGGCGCGTCCTCCAGGGCCCAGCGACGGAAGGAGCGGTCAAGCTCCGCCAGGCTCATGCCCAGGACTCTCTCCACCGCCGCCGGGGTGGTGTCCCCGCGCCGGAACGCTTCCATGAAGCGGCGCAACGAGGCGACCCCGTGCTCCGCCTCCAGGTAGTGGACCAACCAGGCCGCCTCGCTGTAGGCCAGGTCGATGAGCTGGGCTTCGGCGAAGCCCCCCAGGATCGGCTCGATCACCGGGAAGGAGATGACCCGCTCGGCGGCGTGGAGGTCGGGGATCGGGTTGGCCCGGAGCTGCTTCATCTGGACGTGGACCGCCAGCCCCTCGTGGAACCACTTGGGCGCCTGCTCGTCGGTGGCGCGGCCGATCATGGCGTGGCCCAGCTCGTGGGACAGGACGCTCAACAGCTCCGGCTCCAGGCTGCGCAGGTCGGCGAAGGGCACGCGCAGAACGCCGTCGTAGATGCCCAGGACCAGGGCGCTGGTGGAGTAGGCGTCGAAGAAGTCGAGCAACGGGTAGAGCTGCACCTCGATGAGGACGCCGTCGCTCGTGTAGGGGATCCACCTCTGGATGCGCTTCAGCTCCTCCTCCAGGATGAACCCCAGTTGCTGCGGGTAGCGCTCGCCGGTGAGGCGAGGGTAGACCAGGCGGAAGTGGTCGGTCTCCAGGACCTTGTGATCGTCCGCCAGCTCCTTCTGCATCTCGAGCTGGCGGATGCGCTGGTCGCTGCCGCCCAGCGGCGAGAGCTGGGCGGCGCGGCGCAGCAGCCGGATCGCCAGCTCGTGCTCCTCTTCGGCGGCGACCAGCTCGGCCAGGTGGTAGAGGCTGGCCGGGTCCCGCCGCTCGCTGGCGAGATCGACGCCGGCCTGGCGCACCAGCAGGTCCCGGGCTTCCCGGTTGCGCTCCAGGTGGGAGAGGGCGGCGGCGCGCAGGTGGACCAGCTCGCCGGGCACCGGCCCCAACTCACCGCCGGCCAGCCCGGCGGTGAGGGTTTCCAGCTCCTGCCACCGGTTGCGCTGGGCAAGGGCAGCGCCGGCGTGCACGAACTCGTCCCGGCGGCGCGGCTGGGCGAGGACGGAGACGTCCCGGGCGGCGGCCATCAGGTCCGGCAGACGGGTCAGCACCCGCTCCTCCCGCTGCTTGCGCAGGCCGTCGGCGGCCAGTAGCTCGGTGCCGTGGGGAGCGAGCCTGGCACCCCCGGGGACGCTGAGGGTGGCCGGCCGGAAGTCCCCCGCGGCGCTCATCTCCACCTGCAACAAGCTGCCCGAGAGGGTCGTCCGGGCCGTCTCCGGAAGGTCCAGGGGGACGCCCCGCCCCGCCTCCTCGGCGCGGGAGATGGGCTCCGCCGGCGAGGAGAGCTGGAACATGGGGAAGAGGGTCGGGCGGGCCAGGAGCGAGGCCAGCAGCGGGTCCGAGAGCAGCAGTGAGCGCTCCGCCGGGCGCAGGTCCCACCCTTGCCGCAGGTAGGTCTCCCCCAACTCGGCATCGCCGCGCATGGCGGCCAGGCGGGCCTGGGTGTAGTAGACGTCGGCGGACCGGGATCCCATCTCGGCCAGCAGGTCGAGCTTCGCCTCCGCCTTGATGTCGAAGCCCACGGAGCCCAGGGCGGTCAGGGCCTCCATGCGCCAGCCGTCGTAATCCGGGCCGGAGGCGGCGGCCAGGTCGTAGGCCTGGGCGGTCTCCATGTCCTCTCCGTCGATGAACGACAGGCGGGCGCGCAGCAGGCCGGCCAGGGGGGCGTCGGCCTCCGGGGGCACCGCTTCCAGGATCGCTCGGGCGGCGGCGACCTCCGACTGGTCCAGCGCCAGCTCGGCCCGCCACAGGTCGGCGGCCAGGCGGAGCGGCCCCTCGGTGGGGAGGTCCGCGGCCAGCTCGTCCACCCGCTGGCGGTCGCCGTCGAGGGCCAGGGCGCGGCGTAGTGGCACCAGCTCGCCGAGGAGCGTCATGTCCGGGCCGGCTCCCGCCCCGGCCTCGCCGGCGGGGGTTTCGGCCTTTTCCTCGTCGCCGCCACAGGAGAGCAGCAGGCCGGCGGCGGCCAGGGTGAGCACCAGAGCCGGGGCCCAGCCCCAACGCCGGGCCGAGGGTGCGGGCAGCGGGTGTCGGAGGATCCGGTGGAGCAGCGCCGCCAGGGCGAGGAGCCCGAGCCCGACGGCGGCGGGGTGGGGCGGCGGTGCGCTGCCCGGGTCGGCACGATCATCCGGGACTGCCAGGCCGGCTTCGGGCTCGAGACCATTTTCGGGGACGGCGAGGTTTTTAAGCGGGGCGCTGTCTTTAAGCGGGGCGCTGTCCTGGAGGGCGATGCTGTCCATCGCCGCCGCCTGTTCCCACGGGTCCACCAGGCTGCGCACGCGGTGGATGCGCCACTCGGCGTCGGCCTCGGCTTCGCTCGCGTCAGAGGCGTCGCCCGCCAGCGGCTTCAGGTCCACCGTCAAGGTCTCGCTCAGGCCGGAGGGGAAGTCGATGCTGAAGATCGCCCGCCCTTCCGGCTCTCCCGGGCCCGGCGTCTCCAGCCTCCAGGCGGCACCTTGGTGGGGTCCCGCCCGGACGCCGATCTCGGCCCGGGCGACCGCCGGTTCCAAGTCCGCCAGGGGGCTTTCGGGGTGGAGGTCACCCAGCCAGGCGTCGGCCCCCTCGTCCAGGTAGCCCACGGCCAGGCGGACCGCCTGCCGCTCGGCGGCGGACAGCGGGCGGGGGCCGGGGATCGTCTCGGCGGCCCGGGCCGGCGCGGCGGTGATCAGCGCGGCGATCAGCGGGGCGATCAGCAGTGCGAGCAGGGGGGCGGGCAGGAGGCAGTGGGCCAGGGCGGTGGGCCGCGGCGGTGGGCACAGAGCGGAAAACCAGCGTAGAACTTTCATCATCCCTCACGACGAATGGGTAAGGCCGGAACCCCATGGTGGGCTCCTCTCCCGTGCATCCAATGGTTTGATGCGATCCACACATTGTATTCACTCTCGCCTTGCGGTCCAGGAGGCCGGGGCGGCGCGGTGCTACTCTCCCCGGGTCATGTCACGGATCGGCGGTGAGAAACGCCGGCCCCGGGGTGCCGTCCATCCCGTGGGCCGTTCGGGCGATAGCGTCATGCGGGCCGGGGAAGAGCACGCCTTGGAGCCCGGTGGTGACGAGTCCGAGGGCTCCGGTGTGCCCACCCTGGAACGGGCGCGAAGGCTGGGGCACCGGGTGACGCCCGAAATGGTGGGGCGTGACCTGCCGCCAGGTACCACCGTGCAACGAACCATGAAGCGCTGGAAGCCGAAGGAAGGCGAGCCCGTGCCCGACGAGTATGCCGGCGTGGATGCCAAGGCGAAGCAGGTCGATCAGGCGGTGGACGCGTCCTACGCCGTCGTCGCGCAGCAGCTCAAGGATAAGCAGTTGGACCGTTTGCCGGGGGTGTCCAACAAGCGCCACGTGTATTGGTTGGCCGCCGTGGCGGATGCCAACGTCCCCAACAACCGCAAGGCGGCGGCCACCGGGTACATCATCGAAGACAACGCCACGTCCGGGTTTGCTGACGACCCGATGGTCGATCTCCAGGTGACCGGCGAACTCCGCAACAGCCGGCCCGACGTCGTCATCCGGGACGTCACCAAGCCCGGGCTCTTCAAGCCGACGGGTTACCTGGACATCACCTCCAGCGGCGACGCCGGGCACATCTTCAACAAGGAGGGCAACTGGGGCACCCGGCCCTACGTCGCCGAAAGCCTGTACCCGTCGTTCGATTTCTCAAACCTGGCCGCCGGGCCGGTGACGCTCAGCGCCGAGGACCTGGAGCAGATCGAAGAATGGCGGCGGGTTCGGGCGGAGGCGAAGTGGGTCCAGGTGCAGAGGGACTTCGAAGCCGGCCAGAGAAAGTACCGACGCAAGCAGGTCGCCATGGTGGAGGTCTTGGAGAGGTGGACACCCAGTCAACGCCTGAAGTTGCGACAAGAAGAGCACCTGGGAAGGCGGCGCCGGTCCCCGGGGCTCGAATCGGTGGCCAGCCTGCTGGGCTCCCGGCAGATCAGCAAATACAAGCACCTGGCCAAATTGCGGGGGATCAAGATCACGCCGGACGGTGGAATCGAGACCGTCAGCTACGAGAAATACCTCGACAGGCGGAACATCGCCTACACCTGGGAGCAGGTCAAGGCGATCTACGGGCTGTAGGAGTGGTCTGACCGCCAGCCCTAACCGCCGGCTCTGCCTGCCGCTCACCCCCCGGGCAGCTTCGGCACTTTCGGGGCCTTGGGGGCCTCCGGCACCTTCAGCTTGCCCTTCTTGCCCACCGTGATCCCCACCCGGAAGACGTCCCGGGAGTAGCGGCCGTTGAAGGCATCGACGTTGTTGGCGATGGTCAGCTCGTCGTAGGTGGTCCACGACACGGCCAGGTCCAGCCAGTCCTTGCCGAAGCCGACGGCGAGGGTGGTGGAGTCGGAGTCGAAGAGCACCGGGCCGACGGTGGACGGCGGCTGGGCGCCCTCCTGGAAGGCGACGCCGGCGCGGATCTGGGTGCCGCTGGGGCGCTCCAGCAGCCAGCCGACGCTGGCGTTGCTGGTGTCCGCCAGGTCGAGCTGGAACGTCCGGTCCAGGCTCGGGTTGTTGGGCAGGTTAAAGACCAGGGCATCGACGTCGCTCCAGCCGGTCATCCCGGCATCGACCTCCAGGCGCATGCTCTTGCCGAGGGCGAAGGCGACGCCCAGGGTGGCGGTGGCCGGGTAGTCGAGGCGGGTGGTCATGGCCAGCTCCTGGTTGAACGGCAGGCTGTCGGCCAGCAGGTCGTCGAACTGGTCGTTGCCGGTGGGGATCTGGGTCAGCAGGCCGGAGCCGGCGTAGTCGACCTCGATGGCGCTCCTGTAGGCGATGCCCCAGGCGAAGTAGTGGGAGACCTGCTGCTGCACACCGGCGCGGAAGCCGATGGCGGTCTCGGTGTCGCTGGCCAGGGCGTACTCGGCAACGTCCACGATGTCGCCGCTCAGCGGGTCGGCGCGGAGCAGGCGCTGGGAGAGGGAGACGTCGGAGGAGCGCAGCACCACCCCGACGCCGAGGCCGAACGCCTTGCCCAGCCGCACCGCCGCCGCGGCGGTGGTGTCCAGGGTGCGGATCTCGCTGTCGATGGCCAGGCTGCGGCCGGGGAAGGTGTCGGGGTCGGCCCACTGGTTGGAGAGCTGAAACGGCGTGTCCACCCCCAGGCCCACGGTCAGCCGCTTGCGCAGCGGCTTGACCAGGAAGGCGTGGACGGAGGGGAGCTGCAGGGCGTCGTCCAGCTTCCCGGTGCCGCCGGCGGCCAGCCCCGGGGCCAGGCCCTGGAACAGGGTCTCCCCCAAGAGGCCCTGGCCCACCGCCCCGGCCTGGGTGGCGGCCTTGGGGATCAGCGCCAGGCCGCCCGGGTTGTAGAACATCGCCGAGCCGTCGTCGGCCTGGGCGACGAAGGCCCCGGCCAGCCCCATCCCCTTGGCGCTCTGGTCGCCGGCGGCGAAGCCGTCGGCCCCGGCCCGGGGGGCGGCGGCCACCGACCAGGCCGCCAGCAGCAGAGCTCCGACCCGGGTCCATCCTCGAAACGATCTCATCCCATCCTCCTCAACATGATCAAGACATCGGTAGCGGCGTGGTCAGCATCCCGGCGAGATGCCGCTCGGTACGGTCACCGCGTCGCTGATGGTGGCGCTCACCCCGGCGGCGTTGGTCACCGTCAGGGTGATGACGTAGGTCCCGTCCTCCGAGTAGGTGTAGCTGGCGTTCCTGCCGCTGCGGGTGCCGCCACCGGCGGCGTTGGTGTCACCGAAGTTCCACTGCCATTTGTTCGGGGTGCCGGTGGAAGCGTCCTCCACGCTGACGGTCCTGTCGCAGATGGAGAGGATGATGAAGTCCGCCGCGAGGGCGGTGGTTTCGTCGCAGGCGGGCTCCAGCGGCTCGTAGGTGAAGCCCCGCACCAGGGTGGCCGAGCAACCGTTGCTCAAGTTGGTGAAGACCACGTCCACCGGCGTCGGCGCATCGCGCTGGCCGGTCACCCCGTCCTCGTTGTCGTCGCAGGTCTCCTGGTTCCAGGTGCCGGTGAAGGGCGGGGGCTGGACTTCCACCAAGATCGATGACCTGGCCGTCGGGCCGGTGCCGGGCACGCCGTCGAAGGTCACCTGCACCGCTTCACCGGTGGCCCCCGTGCCCTGGAAGGCGCTGCCGCTGATCTCGACGGTGGTGCCGGGGATCTCGTCCTCCGTCGCCGAGGTGGGGAGGAGGCTGGTGAGGCGCGGCTGCTCCACGGTGTAGGTGAAATCGAAGCTGGAGGTGCCCGATTCGCCGGTGGCCGTGTTGGTCACCACCGCCGGGCCGCTGGGTGGGTTGCAGTTGGAGACCGGCGCCTTGGCCAGGGCGGTGATCTCCAGCTCCGCGTCGGCCTTCAGGTCCAGTTCGCCCTGGGGTACGCCGGCCAGGGTGACCTGGAGGTTGCCCAGGTTGTCGCCGAAGCCCTGGCCCAGCAGGGTCACCGCCACGGGTCCGCTGCCATCGTTGCCGGTGTAGGGGGCGCGCCGCGGGCTGATGCCGCTGATCCGGATGCCACCGCCGCTGCCCGTCCCGTACTGGAAGGCCCCCTTGAGCACCGCCTCCAGACCGCTGCGGGGATTCGCCACCTGGACGTCCACGGTCTGGTTCAAGAGAGCCTGGCCCACTCCGGTGGCCGGCGGTGTGGATACGACGAGCCGGCTGTCGCTGCGGCTCGAAACCGTCGCCTCGACGCCGTCGAAGTCGTCCGCCCCCTGGGAGAAGCCGAAGAAGACGCGGGCGGGGGGCTCGCCTTCCTGGCCGGTTTCGAAGCCCTCGCCGAGGATGGTCACCTGGGTGCCGCCCGCGTTGGGGCCCTGGGAGGGGCTGACCGAGAAGATGGCCGGCTGGTTGAAGGGGCCGCCGCCGCCGGCGTAGATGTAGGCACCGGGCAGCATGGTGCTGCGGGGCGAGCTTTCCAGGTCGATGGAAATCTGCACGTTCACCCGCCGCGTCTGGCCGGTGGTCAGGGCCGGCACCGCCGGGGGGGTCCTCACCGTGATGACTTCGGGGGTGACGCTCAGTACCGTGGCGATGGCGTCGTCGAAGGTCACCTGAGCGGGGGACGTGAAGCCGGCACCGGTGATCTGGACCCGCTGCCCCCCGAGGCCCGACCCGACGTCGGGGGCGACCGAGGTGGCGAAGAACGGCGGCGCCTCCGGCTCGGTGACGGTGACGCCGAGGCTGGCGGTGCTGTCGTCGAACACCGCGATGACCTCCGCCGTGCCGGTGGAGTCGCCACCGAAGATCGGCGTCTGGCCGGCGCCGCCCACCAACCCGACCGTCGCCGTCTGGTCCGGTTGGCCTTTGTCGTTCAGGGAGAAGTAGCCCAGGTTGGTGTTCAGGGTCACCTCGGCGCCGTTGGCCGGCGCCGGCCCGCCGCTGCGGTTGGTCACCGTCAGGGCCAGGGTTCCCGAGCCCCCCACGGGCACCTCCGTCGGCGTCACCGACAGGGCGATCTGGTAGGTGCCGGACCCATCGCCACCGCCGCTGCTCCCACCGCCACCGCCGCTGGAGTCGGGGGCCGGCTCCACCGGGTTCGACGACGAACAGGCGACGCCGAAGCCGAGAAGCGCCGCGAGGGCGAGGATCAGCGCCAGGGTGGAGAGTGGGGCGCCGATGCCACGGTGGCGCGTATGGGTACGTCTCACGACGACGACTCCTCGATCGTAGGCCGAACCGCGATCAGGTCTGACGGCCGAAAGTGCAGTGGTTAACTGGAGTGGTTAAAGGATGCGCTAAGCATATAATGATTGACATCTGACAGCGAAGCATTTCATGGCGAAACGTAGCCGGCCGGCGCCACCGGGCGCCGCCGGCACAGGGGAAAGGTCGGTCGCGAGCGTGGTGTCGAAATCAGCAGCCTCGACCGCCAGTGAGGGAGGTGCCGAAAAGGGACGTGCCGAAAAGGGACGTTCCGGGGAAGGATCTTCCAGCGAGGCGCCGGGCGGCGGGGAGCAGGCGCCGGGCGAGGCCGTTTCCGGGGCCGAGGACTACGCCGTCGTCCTGGCCCGGGTGCGGGCCGCCCTGGAGCACCACGCCGGCGAAGCCGAGGGCGCCGCCCCGGCGGCGGCCGCCCCCCTGAGTGCCGCCGACCCGGAGGCCGATGCCGCGCAACCGGGGGACGGGCCCCTGTCCCGGCTGGTGCGGATCTTCGGCCTCGACCCGTTCGAGCGCGACGTCTTGATGATGTGCGCCGGCATGGAGCTCGACGCCACCTTCGGCCCGCTGTGCGCCAGTGCCCAGGTCGATGCCGGCCGCGCCTACCCGACCTTCGGTCTCGCCCTGGCGGTGCTGCCCGGCGGTTCCTGGCGCTCGCTGCTACCGGACGCGCCTTTGCGCCACTGGCAACTGGTGCGGCTGGAGGCCGGCGCCGGTCTCACCTCGGCCCGGCTGACCATCGACGAGGGGATCCTGCACCGCATCCTCGGCCTGGCCTCCCGGGAGCCGCGCCTGGCGGGGCGGGTGGAGCCGGTGGACCGCTCGCTGCTGGGCGGCGAGCTGGTGCCCTCCCACCACGAGCTGGCGCTGCGCCTGGGCCGTACCTGGCAGCGTACCTGGGCCGGCGGCGAGCTGCCGGTGGTGGAACTGTGTGGCACTGACACGCGCAGCAAGTGGGCGGTGGCGGCGGCGGCCTGCGACCTGCTGGGGGTCGGCCTGGAGAGCGTCGCCGCCGAGTCGCTGCCCACCGCCGCCGGCGAGTTGGACGAGCTGATCCGCCTCTGGCAGCGCCAGGCCCTCCTCTCCCGCTCGGCGCTCCTGGTCGCCGCCGACGACCTGCGCCCGGACGACGCCCACGAGGTCTCCGTGCGCCGCCTGGTGGACCGCCTGAGAAGCCCCCTCATCGTCAGCCGGGACCGCCGCCTGCCGCCGCGCCACCGGGCGGTCCTGTCGCTGGACGTGGAGCGGCCGGCGGCGGAGGAGCAGCGCCAGGTCTGGCGGGCCGCCCTGGACGCCGCCGGCGCGGCGGACGACCTTGCAGCGGACGATGGCGACGTCGCGGCGGCCCGCGCCCGGATCGACGCCCTGGTGGACACCTTCGACCTTTCGGCGTCGGACATCCGCAGCGCCGGGGTGGAGGCCCTGGGCCGGCTGCGCGGTGATGGCGAGGCGGCGGCGGCGCCGGCCCCGGCGGAGGCGCCCACCCCATCTTCCACCCCATCCTCCGCCCCGCCCGCCGACCTCTCCGCCGCCCTCTGGGAGACCTGCCGCGCCCGCGTCCGCCCGTCGCTGTCCGACCTGGCGGAGCGCATCGAGGCGCGGGCCACCTGGCGGGACCTGGTGCTGCCCGAGGACGAGCGCCGCACCCTGACCCAGGTGGTGGCCCACATACGCCGCCGGGGCCGGGTGTACCGGGAGTGGGGGTTCGGCAGCCGCAGCTCCCGGGGCAACGGTGTTGCGGTGCTCTTCGGCGGCCCCAGCGGCACCGGCAAGACCATGGCCGCGGAGGTCCTCTCCGACGAGCTGGGCCTCGACCTCTACCGCATCGACCTCTCCTCGGTGATCAGCAAGTACATCGGCGAGACGGAGAAGAACCTGCAACGCATCTTCGACGCCGCCGAGGCCGGCGGCGCCATCCTCCTCTTCGACGAGGCCGACGCCCTCTTCGGCAAGCGCAGCGAGGTCAAGGACAGCCACGACCGCTACGCCAACATCGAGGTCTCCTACCTCCTGCAGCGCATGGAGAGCTACCGCGGCCTGGCCATCCTCACCACCAACCTGCCCGATGCCCTGGACCCCGCCTTCCGCCGCCGCCTGCGCTTCATCGTCCACTTCCCGTTCCCCGACGTCGAACAGCGCCGCGAGCTGTGGCGCCGGGTCTTCCCGGAAGAGCTGCCCACCGAGGGGGTCGCGCCGGAGAAGCTGGCGCGGCTCAACGCCGCCGGCGGTCACATCCGCAACATCGCCCTCCACGCCGCCTTCCTCGCGGCCGCCGACGACCGGCCGGTGACCATGGGCGACCTGGAGGCCGCCGCCCACCGCGAGTTCGCCAAGATCGGCCGCCCCCTGTCCGAGGCGGAAACCCGGGGCTGGGCGTGAGCCGGGCGGTGGCGACCCGCCGCGCCGGCCCAGGTCAGCAGGGGGGGCGACGGCAATCCCTTCCCGGCGCAGCGGCAAGCCGCGATGCAGAGTCGCCCGCCATCTCCTCGGATCTCTCCGTGGAGCCCGCGGAGCACCTGCGCCGGGCCGAGCTTCTCGGTCACCGGATCGACCACGTCAGCGTGGATCCTCCTCCCGGGGAGCCGCCGCGGGGCAGCGCCGGAGCCACGGTGGCGCAACTGCCGGTGGCGGGCTGGCCCGTGCCCCGGCCGAAGCTGCTCCAGGCCAAGCCCGACGCGACGGGAGAGCTCCAGCGGCCGGGTTGGGTCCAGCGTGATTGCGGCTGCGGTGGGGGGTGCGGCTGCGGTGGGCCGGTGGTGGCCGAGGAGAAGGTGTCCGGCCCGCCGGTGAGGAGGATTCAGCGCGCACCCTGCGGCAACGACCGGCGGGAGTGGTACACCGGGACCCGGGGCAACGCCGCAGGCCGGCTGGCCGGCGGCACCGGGATGGACATTTCCAACGACCTGGCCCACATCGTCTGTTGCGCCTTCTGCCACGCCTCCATTGCGTCCGTCGTCCGAGGGGGCGACGATGCGGGCGGTGGGTTCGCTCGCTACACGGCCCTGTTCGAGCCCCTGGTCCACCGGTACCACGCTCAGACCAACGTCCCCGCCGGCGAGGCCCGCAACGTGTACACCGAAGAGGCTTACTGGGTCCCGGCCAACGCCGCACCGTTCACCGCGGCTGCCGGGTGGGGCGGCGGTGCCGACGCGCACGTCATCGACCAGGCTTTCGTCGCTGCCGTCCAGCCGGTTCTGGCGGCGGCCTTCAACACGCCGCTGGGGACCTACCCGGCAGGGATGCCGGTGGCGCAACAGGCCGGGTTCGACGTGTACCGCAACACGATCCCCGGGGGTGCGCCGGCAGCCGTCCCTGTTGGCGGCCCACGCCGTTCCTACCCGGGCGCCGCGATCCGCCATCAACCGGCCTACGCGGCGCTGCGCTGGCTGAGCCTTGCTCCCGCGGGTGGAGCGGCTACGGCCTGGGGCAATCTCAAGCGCCTATCGGGCCGCATGCGCATTCTTGATTTTGCCGGCGACCGGACGGCGGCGGGGGTAGGCGCCGCGCCGCAGCACACGGTGGCCGACGCGAAGTTCTTCTACACCGGCGGGGGGCATGACGACTGGGGACCGGGGCAGGCGGCGGACCAGCAGGCGATCTACCAGGAGATCTCCGGCGGGGGACCCGGCAACGCTGTGCCGCGGGTCACCTGGGACGTGTGCGCGTGCAGCGAGCTTCTCGCCGACCAGTTGATCTTCGAAAAACGTGTCGAGGACGAAGGCAAGGCCACCGGCAAGAGGCGTGAACGGGACCTGAAAGACTCGGCGTGGAAACGAGCCCAGCAGTCGCGAAAGGCCGTGAAGTTCCCCAACACGGCGACCCAGAAGTGGGTCAAACAGTAGTGGGGCCTCGGACTGCTCAGCCAGTGAGCGGGTAAGCAAGAAGTCGCGGATGTTATAGAGTATGTATTCATATTCCGCCCAAGGCTTCGCCATCTCCCCCCAGGGGTGACGACTTTCCAGGAAAGGAAGCCGGCCGTGAGCAAGCTCCAAGCAGCCCGCATCAAGCGCGCCCAGCGCCACCCGGCGCCGGCGGCGACGACCGTCGCGCCGAGCTCGGCGGCGGTCCCCGTCCAGGCCTCCCCGGCGCGGCCCGCCGGCGACCTCCAGCGCGCCCGGCGGTTGGGTCACAACGTGGTCCAGACCCAGCTCACCCTGGGGCCGGCGGACGACCCCTACGAGCGCCAGGCCGACGCCACGGCGAAGTCGGTGATGCAGTGGTTGTCCTCGCCCCAGACGGCGGACGCCGGCGCTGGCACCGAAACCGGCGGCGGTGCGGAGGGCTCGGCCCAGCGCCAGACCGTGCAGCGTGACGACCTGGAAGAAGACCCCGACATGCTGTCCATGAAGCGGGCCGAGGGCGTGCAGCGCGAAGTCGTGCAGCGGGATGACCTGGAGGAAGACCCGGACATGCTGTCCATGAAGCGGGCTGACACGGTGCAGCGTGATTTCGTGCAGCGTGACCTCCTGCAGCCTGGCTTCGTGCAGCGCGAGAACTTCGAGGACGAGGACCCGGACCAGCTCTCCTTCAAGCGCCTCGATGGCGGCACGGTGCAGCGGGAGACGGTGCAGCGGGATGACCTGGAGGAAGACCCCGACATGCTGTCCATGAAGCGGGCCGACTCCTCCGTGCAGCGCCACTTCGTGCAGCGTGACGCGATCAACCACGGCCCCGAGGGCGGCGCCGTCGATGCCTCGGTGGAACAGACCATCGACTCCGCCCGCTCCGGTGGCTCGGCGCTCCACGACGGGGTGCGGGATCCCATGGAGCAGGCCTTCGGCGCCGACTTCAGCGGCGTCAAGGTCCACGACGACAGCCGCTCCCACGAGCTCAACCGCTCGCTGTCGGCGCGCTCGTTCGCCACCGGCAACCACATCTTCATGGGCGAGGGGGAGTACAACCCCGGCAGCTCCGGCGGGCAGGAGCTGATCGCCCACGAGCTGACCCACGTCGTGCAGCAGGGCGCTGCCCAGGCCAAGCGCACGGACGAAGGGTAGAACGCGGTTCGCCGCGGGCCGGTCGCCGCGGCCGGTCCCTCCCGGAGCCCGGTTCAGCCGGCCGGCGAGACCTGGGCCGCCAGCGTCACCGTCCCGAGGTCTTGTCCTCTCCCGGCCACCGTGCTCTCGCCATCGCTGCACCCGGCGGCGTCCGCCGCCGTCTCGACCCCCACGAACGCGTCGTCCAGTGCCGCCGCCGCCCGGCGGGCCGCCTGCCGCGTGCTGAACGGGCCGAGGCGCACCAGGGTCAGTTCGACGCCGGCGCCGTTGGTGGTCTGGCGGAGGTAGGGGCCGGGGCCGCCTGCGGCGAAGCGGGCCTGGAGAGAGTCGCGGCGGACCCGGGCGTTGCCGGGCACGGCGTAGGCGCCGGTCTGGACGTACCAGGTGGGCTGGTCCGGGGCCGGGCAATCTCTCGCTGCCCGGCGGGTCGTGGCCCGGGGCGGGCCGCCGACTGAGCCTTCAACCCTGTTGTCGCCGCTCCCGGCGCCCCCGTTCGCGCCGGCCGGAGGTGTGGCGGGCGGCGTCACGCTGCCCCCGTCCTGCTTGGCCCCGTCCTGCTTGGCCCCTCCCTGTGGAGCCCCGTCCGTGGCGGCGCCCTGCTCCGGGGCGGCCTCCGGCGCAACGCCCTCCGGCGGTTTCGCCCGTGCGCCGCCGGTCGCTGGCGCGGTTTCGGGGGGACTGGTCTCTCGGGGCGCGGTCTCGGAAGGCGTGGGATCGCCCGGCGCGGCGAAGGGCACCCAGTCCGGGTCTGTGGCCGAGTCTCCAACCCCGCTGTCTCCAACCCCGGTGTTCCCAGCCGTCGGCGCCGGCCTCACGCTCCCCGTCGCCGCGCCCGGGGCCGTCGCGCCGGGGCTCGTCGCCCGGGACGGGTTGGCGGTGCGCACGTCGCTGGTCTCCACCGGTCCGTACTTCAGCCAGTACGGCGGCACCAGAACCCGTTCCTGCCGCAGGTTGAGGCCGGTCACGACGCCGGCGGCGAACAGCAGGCCACCCACGCCGGCAATGGCGATGCCGGTGACGATGAGGGACCTGCGGTCGAACAACAGAGCGAACATGGGGCACCTGCCTCGGGGCCGCCGGGAGCGTCGATAGCGGCGATTCTATGCGTACATATTTCGGTGATCTTCGATTCAGGCTAGCACATCTTCAATGTAGTGATGGATTGCTATAACCCGTTATTTTAGGGGTCCCTTGCCAACCTCTGAAATGGAAGTTAGGATCTCCTCACGTAATCAGTAGAAGAGGTAAGCATTTGAGTCGAGGCGCACGGTTTCCGCGCTGCGGGGGCCTTCGCTCAGGAGAGGGGTGCATCGTGACGAAGTCGAAAACCGAGGTCTGTGGCGGTACGACCACCACGGCCCGAGCCCCCGATCCCCGTTCCGCGGCTTCGTAGCCGACCATCACCAGCGCTCTGGAGGATCCATGCCCATCCAAGTCAGCTATCCCGGTGTCTACCTGGAAGAGATTCCCGGCGGCCAGCCCGTCGTTTCCGGAGTCAGCACGGCGAGTACCGCGTTCGTCGACTTCTTCGCCCGCGGCCCCATGAACAAGGCGGTGCGGATCACCGACATGCAGGCCTTCGAGCGTAACTTCGGCGGCCTGGACAAGCGCAGCGAGGCGAGCTACGGCCTGAGCCAGTACTTCCTCAACGGCGGCCAGGAGGCCTGGGTGATCCGGACCGGCGACGGCAGCGCCGTGGCCTCCACCATGGGCGTGCCGATCAAGACCCCGGGCCTGCAGGCGCGGGTCCAGTTCTCCGCCGACGACTACCAGAAGGCGAAGGACGCGGCGGCCTCCGCCCAGGATGCGGCGGACAAGGCGGCCAAAGCGCTGCAGGCGCTGCAGGACGCGAAGACCGACCAGGAGACGGACCAGGGGCTCTCGAACCTCCAGGGCTCGACCAGCGAGGCCGCCAAGTACACCCAGGAGGCCGCCGAGGCGACCCGGGAGGCGGCGGTCCAGGCGAAGGCGGCCAGCGACGAGCTGGCGCTGGCCATCGCCAAGGCCGCGGCGGCTTCCGGGCCGACGGCGAGCCGCAGCCAGATGGCCGCCCAGGCCTCGGCCGATGCCGCCCAGGCGTCCGCCAACGCGGCGGAGCAGACCAACGTCATCGCCGCCGTCGCCCAGCGCACCGACCCGGTGGCCACCAACGCCCTGAAGATCAGCAACCGGGCCACCGCCGCGCAGATGCAGGCGGACCAGTCGGTCACCGCCCTGAAGGCCGCCGGCAAGGCCGAGGACGCCGCCAAGGCCGCGGCCAAGGAGAACGACGAGAACAAGGACGGCGACAACTTCGAGAAGGTCCAGCAGTCCGCCGGCCGCGCCGCTACGTCGGCGACGGAGGCCGCCCGCCAGGCCATGCTGGCCAGCGAGGCCGCCCTCACCGCCGCCCGCTCGCTGGACGAGGGCGGTGCCGACGACGCCCCGGTGGACGACGCCAAGAAGACGCTGGCGGCGGCCCGGCAGCAGGCCACGGCGGCTTCCCAGGCGGACTGGCAGGCGCAGACCGCCAGCGACCTGGATGGTGCCAAGGCGGCGTTGAAGCAGGCTTCCGACGTGGCCGCCGCGGCCTCCGGGGTCGCCGCCGGTGGCGACGGCGCCCCCGACGGGGTGACCAGCGCCAAGGACCTGGTGACCGGCATGCTGACGACGATCTCTGCCAACGCCACCCAGGCGGCCACCGACGCCGCCGCCGTGGCCTCCGACACCGCCGGTGACGACGCCTCCAAGGAGCCCGTCGGCAAGGTGGTGGACGACGCCATCACCGCCATCGACAGCGCCACCCAGGCGGCCAAGGACGCCGCCGCGGCGGCGGCCTCCGGCGCCAAGGACGCCAACGTGGCGGCCGACTCGGTGGCCTCGCCCAACCCGGCCCTGGCGGCGCGCAGCGCCGAGGGCGCGGTGATCAAGGCCGGCAAGGAGAGCGACGCGGCCATCGAGAACGCCAAGGAAGTGAAGATGAAGATCTTCCAGGCCAACAGCGCCGCCCTGGCCGCCGGCACCGCCGCCGGCGACGCGGTGACCAACGCCGGCGATCCCCCCGATGACCCGCAGGAGCAGGCCCAGGCCGCCGCCGACCTGGCCCAGAAGGGCCTCAACGCGGCCAACCAGACGGTGACCGCGGCGGAGTCGGTGGAGAAGGCCGCGGTGTCGGTGGCCCGCCTGTCGGTGGCCGCCTCCAAGTCGGCCGACGGCGCGGCCCAGGGAGCCGAGGCCGCCGTGGTGGCCAGCGAGGAGGCCTCCCAGGGGCCGGAGCTGGTCATCGAGGCGATCAACCCTGGCGCCTGGGGCGACAACCTGAGCATCGACCTGGTCGCCGACGGCACCACCTTCACCCTCCAGGTGTCGGAGGTGGTGATGGCCAACGGGGTGACCCGGACGCTGCAGTCGGAGTCGTACAACAACCTGACGGTGGACGAGACCGACACCTCCGCGGTGCCGGCGGTGGCCACCGTCAACGCCGCCTCCAACATGATCCGCCTCACCCAGTACGGCTTGAAGGTGCCGGGGGCATGGCCCCAGGAGGTGGGGGGCAAGTTCCTCGAAGGGGGCAACGACGGCGGCCTGGCCAACGCCAACCAGCTCACCGACGCCATGCTCACCCTGGAGGAGATCGAGCCCAACATCTTCACCATCCTCTGCCTGCCGGCGGTGGCCAACTACAACGACTCGGAAGCGAGCGTCGCCATCGCCCAGGCCCAGGCCTACGCGGCGAAGAAGCGCGCCTTCTTCATCGCCGACATCCCGGCCAAGGTCGACCAGGTGAGCAAGATGCTCGACTGGGTCAACGAGTACGGCAACGCCCAGGCGTACCACATGGGGGTCTACTTCCCCCGCCTGGTGATTCCCGACCCGCTGGACGACTACCGGCCGCGCAACATCCCGTCCAGCGGCACCGTGGCGGGCATCTACGCCCGCACCGACTCCACCCGCGGCGTCTGGAAGGCGCCGGCCGGCGTCGACGCCGTGATCCAGGGGGCCGAGGTGGCGGTGTCGATGACCGACGACCTGAACGGCCAGCTCAACCCCCGCGGGGTCAACGTGCTGCGCCAGTTCCCGGTCTACGGCAACATCGTCTGGGGTGCCCGCACCCTGGCCGGGGCCGACGCCCTATCGAGCGAGTACAAGTACGTCAACGTGCGCCGCTTGATGAACTACGTCGAGGAGAGCATCTTCCAGAGCATCAAGTGGGCGGTGTTTGAGCCCAACAACGAAACCCTGTGGGGCAAGATCCGGCTCCAGCTCAACGGCTTCCTGAGCGGCCTGTTCTCCTCCGGCGCCTTCCAGGGCGCGACCTCGGGCCAGGCGTACTTCGTGCGCTGCGATGGCACCACCACCACGCCGCTGGACATCGACATGGGCGTCGTCAACGTGGTCGTCGGCATCGCGCCTTCCAAGCCCGCCGAGTTCGTCGTCCTCCAGTTCCAGCAGATCGCCGGCCAGTCCGCCTGAGCCGACCCCCGCAAACGAAACTAGGAGAAGCAGATGGCAGACGCACCCAAGTCAATTCGCAGCAAGATGATGGATCCCTTGCTCAATTTCAAATTCCTGGTCAGTTGGGGACCGTCCGAAGGGGGCGACCTGACTCTCGTCGCCGGGGTCAGCAAGATCGGCCCCCTGTCCCGCAGCACCGAGCAGGTGGAGTACCGCGAGGGCGGCGCCCCCACCGGCACGCGCAAGATCCCGGGGCAGACCAAGTACGACGAGATCAGCCTGGAGCGGGGCATCATCCTGGACACCGCCTTCGAGCAGTGGGCCAACAAGCTCTGGTACTACCAGAACACCGACAAGCTGGGTAACGAGGTGTCGCTGAAAGACTTCCGCAAGACGGTGAAGATCGACATGTGCAACCAGGCGGGCCAGATCATGTTGAGCTACTACGTGTTCAACGCCTGGCCGTCGAAGTTCCAGGCCATGCCGGAGCTCAACGCCCAGGACGGGGCCACCGTGGCGCTGGAGACCCTGACCCTGCAGAACGAGGGTTGGGTGGTGACCTACGCGGTCACCGACACCAGCAAGTACCCGGAGGTCACCCAGCCGACCTCGCCGACCCAGCCGGCGGTGGCACCGCCTGGCTGATGCGACGACTGTCGTCCCAGAGGGCCATCGACGCCTGGGAGCGCGGCCAGACCAGCGACTCCCAGGAGCTACCCCTGGCCCTTCTCTCGGTGGCGCTGCCCGACGAGGACCGCGAGCACTTGGCGCGGCTCTCCGTCGGGCGGCGCGACGCGCTTCTCATGCGCCTCCGGGAGCGCACCTTCGGGCGCCGGGTGTCAGGTTTCGCCCAATGCCCGCAGTGCGGGGCGCGATTGCAGTTCCAGCTCGACCTGGCGAGCTACGACACCGGCGAGGCGTTGGCCGGCGATCCGGGGGAGGGGGAGTTGGAACTGGCCGGTTGGCGGCTCCGCTTCCGCACTCCGGACAGCCGCGACCTGGCGTTCGCCGCCCGTTTTCCCGAAGAGATGAGCGCCCGCCGGGCCCTCGTCCAGCGTTGCGTCCTGGCGGCCTGGGACGACGCCGGCCGCGAAGTGCCGCCGGAGGTGGTGCCGGACGTGTTGCCGGAGGAGGTGGTCTCGGCCCTGGCCCAGCGCATGGAGGAGCTCGACCCCCTGGCCTACCTGCCGCTGGCCATCGACTGCGCCAACTGCGAGCACGAGTGGGTGCTTCTGTTCGACATCGCGGCGCTCTTCTGGGAGGAGATCGCCAGCACCGCCGAGCGCCTGCTCCACGAGGTGCGCACCCTGGCCCTGGCCTACGGCTGGAGCGAGTCCGAGATCCTGGCGATGAGCGACGCCCGGCGCCGCTTCTACCTCGGGGGCGTCACCGGCGAAGGCGAAGGGGAGGCCGGCCCCCGGGGCCGGTCCGCACCGCCGCCGGCCTCGCCCCGCTGGTCCTGATCGCTGGTTCCCGTGGTTGACTTCCCCGCGGACGGGGAGGCCCCTGACATGGCCGAATCCTCCAAACCCGACTACCTGACCCGCCTGGCGCGGCGCGCCCTCGGCCTGATGCCGCTGGCCCGGCCGCGCATCATGCCCCGGTTCGCCGAGACCGAGGGCAGCGAGGCCGCCCTGGAGTTTCCGGTCGATGACTGGGACGACGGCGAGCGCTACCCGGTGCTGGAGGAGGCGGCGGGCGGCGGGCATGGTGGGGGCGGCGAGGGCGGCGGGCACGGCGGGCGCGGGGGCCAGGGGGGCGCCGCTGGGGGAGCGCCGGGCCGCGGTGGGCACGGCTCCGCGGTGGCCGGCTCCGCCGCCATTGATTCCGCTCCCGAGCCCGGGCCACCGCCGGAGGAGCGGGCGCCCCACCAGATCCCTGGGGAGGAGCCCGCCCAGCCGGCCCCGGCCGCCGAGGACGGCGGCCTGCCCGGGGAGGTCGATGACGAGGGGGTCGAGGGTGGGGAGGCGGAGGAAGTGGCGGACCGGGGGTCGGCGGGGGAGCCTCAGCACACGGCGGCGCCCTCCCCCGCACCGCCCTCCAGCACGACGCCTTCCAGCGCTCCGCCGCGGGGCGCGGAATCACCGGCCACCGAGCCGCAGGTCTCGGAAGGCCCCGTCCCCGCCCCCCGAACCGTGTCCAACGACATGGGCGACAGCTCTCCCGGGAGCGCGCCCCAGCAAGTACCTGGCGCCACGTCTGACACCAGGGTCGATCCTGCGTCTGATACCTCGCCCGAGGCCGGCCTGGCGGATGACCGATCACCCATGGCGGCTCACGGCGGGGGCGAGGAGCCCCTTCACCGATCCGCCACCCGGCCGTCGCAGGCTCGCCGCGGGACCGAGGCGCGAGAGTCCGCAGCGCCTGAGCCTGAACGGGCGCTGACCGGTTCGGGCTCCGGCGCTCCGGCCTCCGCCGCCCAGCGCTTCGAGGGGGAGCCATCGGCAAGCCGGCCCGACGAGCCGGAAACCGCGGCTGGCTGGGAAGGTGCCACTGGTGTTCAAGGTGCCACTGGTGCGGAAGGTGCCGTCGAGGAGAGCCCGTCATCGACATTGGCCGCCTCGCCTCGCCCCGCCTCGGTGGCCGCCGGGGAGACCGAGCCGGCTCCCTCCGTCGAGGCTTCCCGTCCCGACGTGGAAGATCCGGCTCCCGGCGATCCCGGCGCTTTCGAGGCCGCCGACGCTACCGACGCCCCCGACACCGCTGCGGATATCGAGGACTACGCGGCACCGGCGCCCCTTGACGCCGCACCCGTCGCACCCGACGCACCCAAGGCCGACCGCGCACCCGACACCCCCGGTTCTGCCCGCGCATCCGAATCTGCCCGCGCCCCCGGCACCCTCGACAACGCCCCGGAGATTGAAGCAAGCCGCGCTGGCTCGCCGCCGCCTACCACCCGGCAGGCGGGCAGAGGCGAGTCGCCTTCCACGACGGCGGCCACCCAGCCGGGCGAGCGGGTGCCGAGTCGGCACCGCAGCGACGACCAGGGTGCTCCCGACACCGTGCCGTCAGCGCCGGTGACGGCGGGCCCCGCCCGTTCAGATGGGGAGGAGGCGGTTCCCGCTCCGCCCGTCTCGCCGCGGCCCCCGACTTCACCCGAGCGCGCCGCCCGGCCGGCTGAGGCCCCCGCATCTCCCGGCGAGCGGATGGACACGGCCCGGGATGACGCCGCGGTGGGGGCGGCGGCGGGGGCGGGGGAGGGGCGAGACGGCGACGCCGGCACCGCCCATCGCGCCCAGCGGGCGCATGGCCAGGAGGCTGGAAGCCGGGGTGAGTCGGCCAGCCCTGCACCCGGTGCTCTTGGCGATCCGCCGGCCGTGTCCAGGGTCGGCACCGCGGCTGACGGTGCCGGTCCCGGCTCCGCCACCCCGGGCGATCCAGCGCCCGGGGAGTTCCGTCCGGGGGCCTCCGTCCCGGGGACGTCGGACGGCGTCCGGCGCACCGCTTCCGACTCGCCTCCCGCGCCGCGTGAGCGACCGGGCCGCGCCGATTCGCCCGTGGAAACCAGCCCGCCCCGGCTCGGTCGAACCTCTCACCCGGGCTCCTCCCGCCCGGACGCTTCCCACCCGGAGGTTTCCCGCTCGGACGCCTCCCGCTCGGACGTCTCCCGCTCGGACGTCTCCCGCTCGGACATCTCCCGCTCGGACGCCTCCCGCCCGGACGTTGCCCGCCCGCAGGCTTCTCGCCCGGGCTCCTCCCGCCCGACGGCCTCCCGACCCGGCGCGATTTCGTCCCAGGAGACGCCCGAGCCTCCCCGTCAGGCCGCCGCACCCTCCCGCGCCGGTGATTCGCCACCCGACGCCGAAACCCCCAGGCACGACCTGGGCTCCGAGGCGGCCCCACCGCCTGCGGCCAGGCACGACCTGGAGGTGCCGCCGGTCAGCGGCGAGAGCGTGCCCTCCGGCCT
>Ga0102947_1000121_pt1 | contig 27607 bp, 23 predicted proteins | sample SalPon2A_A_D2_MG_FD_78210 | JGI IMG/M metagenome (GOLD analysis project Ga0102947, IMG submission 78210) | Soil microbial communities from South San Francisco under conditions of wetland restoration - Salt Pond MetaG R2A_A_D2_MG | ecosystem: Environmental > Terrestrial > Soil > Wetlands | place... | reverse complement strand
CAAAAAGAACAGGGCATAGAAACCTGGCTCAACAGGTTACAGGAGGCCCTGGAGACTTCGAATGGGAATGCGGTAGATTTCGTGGAAGAATTTAAGCTCAACCTTTATTCCAAGGAGATCTTTGTATTTACACCCAAAGGTGATCTTAAATCACTTCCGAAAGGGGCCACGCCTCTCGACTTTGCCTTTCACATACATACCGAAATCGGTATGCGTACCCGCGGTTCAAAGGTCAATGGAAAACTGGTGCCTTTAAGTACTGTTCTACAAAGTGGCGACCAGGTTGAAATTATTACCTCCGAAAAAGCGAGTCCAAATAAAAATTGGCTGGACTATGCCACCACGGCACGGGCGCGTTCCAAGATCCGGTCTTCACTCCGGGAGGAGAAGAAACAAATTGCCCTGGATGGAAAAGAGGTCCTGAGGAGAAAGCTAAAGTCGCAGAAAATAAGGCTGGGGGAGGATGTGATCAATCAAATGGTGGTCTTTTTCAAACTCAAGACGAGTCTCGACCTGTTCTACAGGGTGGGTATCGGTGCCATAGACAATCAGATGATCAAGGATTTTGCCTCGTCCTATAGCAATGCCTTTATCAGTTTTTTCAAAAATAAGATCAGGAGAAAGTCGGTCCCTGAAGATATCGACAAGGAGGAAATCACCTCCAAATACGACATGCTGGTCTTTGGCAAGGAAGACGAAAAACTGGATTACACCCTCTCCAAATGTTGCAAGCCCATCCCGGGAGATGAAGTCTTTGGATTTATTAGTGTAAACGAGGGCATTAAGGTACACAAGAAGAATTGCCCAAATGCCATTTCCCTGCAGTCCAACTATGCCTACCGTATCATCAATGCCAAATGGATAGATTCTACCCAGGAGGAATATACCTCGGAAATTAAACTCACGGGTATAGACAACCTGGGACTTATGAATGAAATCACCGAAATTATCTCGGACAATATGCACGTGAATATGCGTAATCTCAACTTCAGTACCGATGGTGGGACCTTTACCGGGAAGATCACGGTAGTAGTAAAAAACAAGGCGATCCTTAAAAAATTAATAGATAACCTCAAGCAGATAAACGGCATTGATAAAGTAACCAGAATATAAATTTTAACTGTACATTTGTACATTGATGCAGTGCTATTTACCATGGGGAACAAGAAGGATCAGGAAATTGTTAAAAACGTTTTTACCGCCTTTCTGGAGGATAACGGTCATAGAAAAACACCCGAGCGCTACGCAATACTTCAGGAAATTTATGATAGTGATGAGCATTTTGACATTGAATCGCTATACATCAATATGAAGAACAAAAATTATCGGGTGAGCCGGGCTACCCTATACAACACCATCGAACTTTTATTGGAATGCAAATTGGTCAGGAAGCATCAGTTTGGAAAAAATCAGGCACAGTATGAGAAATCGTATTTTGACCGCCAGCACGACCATGTTATCCTTACGGATACCGGTGAAGTGGTGGAATTTTGCGACCCCAGGATCCAGTCCATTAAAAAAACCATTGAAGAAGTTTTCGACATCAAAATTAACAACCATTCCCTGTATTTCTACGGAACGCGGAATAAAGAATAAATAGCAAACAACTAACCAGATTTTATACATGGCGGTAGATTTACTACTAGGATTACAATGGGGAGACGAAGGAAAGGGTAAAATTGTTGATGTACTTACCAAGGATTATGACATCATTGCAAGATTTCAGGGGGGGCCCAATGCAGGCCATACCCTGGAATTTGATGGAATAAAGCATGTATTGCATACCATCCCATCGGGAATATTCCACAAGAATGCCTTAAATATTGTGGGGAACGGGGTGGTCATTGATCCCGTGATCTTCAGAAAGGAACTGGACAATCTGGAAAAGTTCAGGATCGATATCGGCTCCAGGTTATTCATCTCCCGAAAAGCGCATTTAATCCTGCCTACACATCGCCTGTTGGATGCAGCTTCGGAAGCCTCCAAAGGAAAAGCAAAAATAGGATCAACCCTTAAAGGCATCGGCCCCACCTATATGGACAAAACGGGCAGGAACGGGATGCGTATCGGAGATCTGGAACTCGCTAACTGGAAAGAAAAATACCGTGCCCTGGCAGATAAGCACGAAGCTATGATCGACTTCTATGACGTGGAGATCCAATATGATCTCAAGGAACTGGAAGACGAATTTATGAGTGCTATCAGAGAACTAATGAAACTGAGGTTCATAGATAGTGAGGAATATATATACCAGGCCCGGAAAGAAGGTAAGAAAATCCTCGCTGAGGGGGCTCAGGGTTCATTGTTGGACATCGATTTCGGCACTTATCCCTATGTGACCTCCTCCAATACGACAGCCGCCGGCGCCTGTACCGGTCTCGGGGTGGCTCCGGGCGCAATTGGCCGTGTATTCGGTATTTTCAAGGCCTATGCCACCCGGGTGGGAAGTGGTCCGTTTCCAACGGAGTTATTTGACAAGGATGGAGCCACCATGGGCCGGGTCGGAAATGAATTTGGGGCCACTACCGGGAGGCCTAGAAGATGTGGCTGGTTAGACCTTGTAGCCTTAAAATATGCGGTTCAGATCAACGGTGTAACCGAGTTAATGATGATGAAGGGAGACGTTTTAAGTGGGTTCAAAAAAATAAAGGTCTGTACCGCCTATTCCTACAAAGGCAAGACGATCAGGCATTTACCGTTTAATATCGAGGCCGAAAATGTCACCCCGATCTATACCGAAATGCAGGGTTGGGCAAAAGACCTGACCAAAATGAGCAAAGCTGAAGAGTTACCGGGAACCCTGAACGATTATATAGATTTTCTGGAAGGGGAATTAGAAGTCCCGATTAAAATTGTTTCCGTTGGTCCGGACCGTACACAAACGATACACCGTTAGCACGGGAATCGCCGCCATTTTGTGGTAACCATAGCTCCTTCGCGTATCTTACAACGTGTTAAAGGCCTGGTGGGCGGGGACCGCGGTACATTGTGCAGTATATACGCATTGCCTTTTTAAAATAAACGCTGAGACAATGGCAAATCATAAAAACCAACGAAGAGATTTTATTAAAAAATCGACCCTGTGCGCGGTGGCGGGAACTGCCTTGCCGGGAATGGCTTTCGGCACTATTGCCAATAACACGAAGGATGTTGTTGGCCATGGAGAATTCAAATATAGGGTGGACAAAGAATGGGGGGTGCAGGACCCATCAAAGATTCCGGTAAATGATTGCCATGAAATGGTTCTGGATAACAAGGGCAGGATCTTAATGACCACTACGGGTGAACACAATAACAATATACTGATCTATGACCGTTCGGGAAAGGTGCTCGACTCCTGGGGCAGGGATTTTCCCGGTGCCCATGGTTTAACGATTACCGGAGAGGGAAGTGAACAATTTTTGTTTATTACTGATCCCAACACCCACAGGGTATTTAAAACTACCCTGTATGGACGTATTTTAATGGAATTTGAAAGGCCCAGGGAGGTTTCCGGATACAGCACAGATGACCAGTTTAAACCTACCGAAACCGCCATAGGACCTAATGGGGATATATATATTGCCGACGGCTACGGGGAGAATTATATCATACAGTATTCACCTGCCGGAGAATATATCAGGCATTTTGGGGGCAAGGGCGAGGGTCAGGACAAATTTAATTGTTGCCATGGAGTAACGCTGGATAACAGAGACAGTGAAAACCCAACCCTGTTAATCACCTCCCGTGCTGCTCAGCAATTCAAGCGATTTTCATTAGCGGGACAACACCTGGAAACCATCTCGCTTCCCGGCTGTTCCGTGTGCAGGCCTGTCATATATGGGCATAATATTTACTTTGCCGTCATTGTCACCAGAACGTGGGATACCTATGACGGTATGCTGGCTATTTTGGACCGGGACAATACCATAGTTTCATTACCGGGCGGCAGTGCCCCCGAATACAAAGATGGTATTTTATCACCCCCTGTGTTTGATGGGAAGACCTTTATGAATCCGCACGACGTCCTGGTAGATGGTGATGAGAATTTGTATATCCCCCAATGGGCCTCAGAGAAAACATACCCTATAAAATTGCATCGTGTATAGCTGAATGAAAGACGAGGATCCCCGATCCGGGTCGGGGGGACTTTCCCCGGAAATTAAGTCCTGTGTGTTTATCGAAGGTCTAAGCGTGCATTGAAATCCTAAATCCGTCACAATCCCTATTGCCCTGCTCTAAAAAAAACTATTTTTGGACAAAATTCAGGTCTTGCGAAGTTTCACTTTATTCTTATTGGTGGTAGTACTTCAGGTATCCGGGCTGGCTCAGGAACAACCCCCTGAGAGGAAACAGATCAATATTGTTTACGGGGCGAATTTCACCAAAGATGAGCTTCAATATCCGGGAGCTTCTATCTTCAGTAAAGATGACAGGCAGGTACAGTTTGAACACCAGGGGGCAAATCTCTGGTGTGACATTGCCATTTACTATCAAAAGGAAAACAAGTTAAAGGCCCTTGGTAATATTCGAATGAAACAGGGGGATTCTGTTCTTTTAACGAGCAGAAAAATTGATTGGGACGGGAATGCGAATATGGCGAAGGCCAGAGAACAGGTGGTTTTTACAAATTCAGACATGACGCTAAGGACGGACACCTTGTATTTTGACCGGGGAAAGCAGGAGTCTTATTACAATACCACGGGGATAGTGGTCGATTCTGCCAATACCCTGACCAGCGAAATTGGGCGTTATTTCCTGGAAATCAAAAAATTGCAATTTTTAGACAGCGTTCATATCCAAAATCCGGAGTATACGATAGATTCCGAACAACTGGATTACTACCGGACTTCCAAGAATGCGTATATGTACGGCCCGTCTACCATTACGGGTAAAACCTATAAAATTTATTGTGAACGCGGATTCTATGATACCAAGATCGAAAGCGGCTACGGGATAAAAAATACCAAAATCAACTATAATAACAGGATCATCGAGGGAGATAGTGTCTATTTCGACAAGGCATCTCAATTCGCCTCTGCCACCAACCATATTAAAGTCACCGATACTATAAATCGGGGCGTGATCGAAGCCCATTATGCAGAGGTTTTTAAGGCCATGGATTCGGTATTTGCAACCAAACGAGCTGTCTCCAAATCCCTGGTTGAACAGGATACATTGTATATGCACGGCGATACTTTAATGGTTACCGGAAAGCCTGAAGCACGTATCCTGCGTGCATTCAGGAATGCCAAGTTTTACAAAACCGACCTTAGCGGCAAATGTGATTCTATTCACTTTGATCAGAGATCAGGGATCACTCAATTGATAAAGGCCCCTGTATTGTGGAATGTTGAAAACCAGATGACCGGTGACAGCATTCATCTTATCACCGATATGGAAACCGAAAAAATGGATTCCCTGAAGGTGATCAACAATGCCTTTATTATTTCGCTGGACAGCATAAGTAATACCGGTTATAATCAGGCCAAAGGAAAGGACCTGTTCGGTAAGTTTATTGAAAATGAGCTGAAAATAGTGGATTTGGTTAAAAATACCGAAGTGATCTATTATATGTACAATGATGACAATGAACTCGTTGGAATCAATAAAACCATTTGCAGCGCCATCCGCATGACCATGGCCGAAAATGACATTGAGGATATTACGTTCTTTACCGACCCCGATGGTGATATTTTTCCTGAAAAGGACCTGCCCGTGAACAGCCGGAAGCTGAAAGGCTTTATCTGGAGAGGGGATGAACGGATTCTGACCAAGGACGATATATTTGATGAGGACGATAACAACATTGTTCTGCCTGCAATACAGGGTATAGATCATCCCATAGACATTGATGCAGAGGAGGAAGAACGAAGCAAAAATCAGGGAGACCCTATCAATAAAATACCCCCTTCAAATGACAGAGCCATTAAGGCTGCCGATCGTCCCGGGTCAAAAAAAGTAAAAAAGGGAAACTAATCGGGCCATATCCGGTTTTATTGATCTGAAGGGGAATCTGAGGTTTTTAACATGAAAGACGACTTTTTTACATACCAGGCACAGACATCGCCCCACCCATTGGGATTAGAGGTCTCCCGCGCCAGGGGCAGTTATGTCTATGATACCAGGGGGAAGCAGTATCTTGACTTTATTGCAGGGGTTTCGGCCTGCAGTTTAGGGCATTGTCACCCCAGAGTCGTCAAAGCCATCAAATCGCAGGCAGAGCGCTACATGCATGTTATGGTGTATGGGGAGTACATTCAGGAACCGGCAGTGGCCTATACCAAACTGCTGGCATCTTGCCTGCCTGACCCCCTGCAAACGACCTATCTTGTGAATTCCGGTACGGAAGCCATGGAAGGGGCACTTAAATTGGCCAGGCGGTTCACAGGACGGTCCCAGATCATCGCGGCAAGGCAGGCCTACCATGGAAATACCATGGGAAGCCTTAGCCTTATGGACTTTGAGGAGCGAAAAGCGCCATTCAGGCCGTTGATTCCCGATATTTCTTACATTCAGTTTAACAATCCTGCAGACCTCGGAAAAATTACCGGGAAAACGGCGGCAGTGGTTCTGGAGACCATCCAGGGCGGAGCTGGCTTTATTGTACCGGAAAATGATTATTTGAAAAAGGTCAGGCTGAGATGCAATGAGGTGGGCGCGCTTCTTATCCTCGATGAAATTCAGCCGGGATTTGGAAGGACCGGGGCTCTATTCGCGTTTGAACATTATGATTGTACCCCGGATATACTGGTTATCGGCAAGGGTATGGCCTCCGGTTTGCCGGTAGGGGCATTTGTAGCCTCCCGGATGATGATGCAGTCATTAAAAGAGAAGCCCGAATTAGGCCATATTACCACCTTTGGGGGGAATCCCGTAATTGCCGCTGCCTGTTTGGCCACCCTGGAGGAAATCAGAGCCGGATCGTTAATTTCAGAGGCCCTTGAAAAGGAAAAACAAATCAGGTCAAGGTTAAAACACCTATACATCAGAGAGATCCGTGGAAAAGGATTAATGCTCGCCCTGATCCTGGAAAGCCCCGAAATAGCCAGTTATCTCATTCGCCAATGTACCAAAAAAGGGCTACTGCTTTTTTGGCTCCTTTTTGAACCACGGGCAGTACGCATATCTCCGCCATTAACCATATCTAAAGGGGAGATCGATAAAGGGTGTGATATGATTCTGCAAGTTTTAACGGAATTTAAGCAATAACTTGTTAACTATTTTGTTAATAATAAAGCCCAAATCAGGAACAAAGAGTAGTGTCAAAAGGACTATTTTTAATTCCATAGTTTAACCAAGCAGCTGCCTATGGCGTTAGAACCTAACGAAAGACCGAGCCAACCCATAGCCAAATTTGAATCCATGCTCAAGACAGATGATGTCTACTTTTTTGATGCAGAGGATTTTGAGGACATTATTCACCACTACCTCAACAATGGTAAAATATCACTTGCGAAAAAGGCGATAAAGATAGGCCTGCAACAACACCCCGGTTCTATAGAACTAAAATTGCTGCACGTTGAGGTGCTGGTTTTTGAGAACAGCCTGGAACTTGCAGAAAAGATCCTGGACCAACTGCAGCTTTTGGAAAGCACCAATGAAGAGATCTATGTGCAGCGAGCCAACATCTATTCAAAAAAAGACAATCATGAAGCTGCCATTATTCTGCTTAAAAGGGCATTGGAGCTGGCTGAGGACAGTCTTGATATTCATTCGTTGCTAGGCATGGAGTATCTCTTTATGGACGATTTTGAGATGGCCAGGGAGAATTTTATGAAATGTGTCACATACGATCAGCAGGACTATTCTTCGCTCTACAATGTGATCTATTGTTTTGAGTTTTTGGAGGACTACAACGGAGCCATACATTATCTCAACGAGTATCTCGAAAGAAACCCGTATTGCCAGGTGGCCTGGCATCAATTAGGAAAACAATATTTTACAGAACAAATGTATCCCGAAGCACTGGCGGCATTTGATTTTGCCATCATATCGGACGAATCGTTTATCGGGGCCTATTTTGAAAGAGGGAAGGTCCTTGAAAAAATGGGCAAATACAATGAGGCCATTGAGAATTACGAGACGACGATCAAAATGGAAGACCCAACCTCCCATGCATATTTACGCATGGGCAAGTGCCATGAAAAACTAAATAATGATGATCTAGCCAAATACTACTATTATCAGACAGTTCATGAAGACCCCCTGTTAGATAAGGGTTGGCTGGCCATTACTGATTTTTACAGTCGAAAGGAAAATTTTGAAAAGGCTTTGTACTATATGAACAAGGCGATCAACATTGATGGTGAAAATCCGTTGTATTGGAAAAAATGTGCCGGGATCCATGCTGCCCTGAAGAACTATGACGAGGCCGATTATTCATACAAGCAGGCGGTTGAACTGGGGAATTACGAATTGGATACCTGGATCAGCTGGGCAGATACACTTATCGGGAATGACGACCTTCTTTCTGCCATTGAAATATTGATACAGGGTCAGGAGTTCTACCACGAAGAAGCTCAGATAGATTACAAGCTTGCGGGATTATATTTAATGATCAATGAACTGGATAAAGCAGAGCAACGGTTGATCAAGGCATTGAAATGCAATATTGATGAACGCTCCATGTTTGAGGCCGAATTTCCGAAGGAATTTCATTCACAATGGGCTCAGAACATAATTTCTGATATCCAAAAGGCTTCCGAATAAAAAAAGCTACTTTTGTTTTTTTGCTTTTTATGGGAGGTCGAAATCTCACTCATTACGTTGTAATTGCACTAAAAGGCATGGCCATGGGCATTGCCGAATTGGTTCCCGGTGTTTCCGGAGGAACCATAGCTTTTGTGGCTGGGATCTACGAAGAGTTGATCTCCTCAATCAACAACATCAGCCCAAACACCCTTGGGCTTTGGCGAAAAGAAGGGTTTAAAAGTTTTTGGCAGCAACTGAATGGCAGCTTTTTGATCGTCCTTTTCATTGGCATGATCATCAGCATTTTTTCATTTTCAAAGATCATCAGTTGGTTGCTGGAGCATGAGCCCATTCCATTGTGGTCTTTCTTTTTTGGGCTGGTGGCGGCAAGCATCCTTGTGGTGGCCAAAGCGATTAAAAAATGGAACTTCATAACGGTGTTGTTACTGCTATTAGGGGCCGCAATACCGTTTGGTGTCACCTCCCTTCCACCTTCGCAAAATACCGATAGTCTGATCTTTTTATTTTTTTCCGGTGCCCTAGCTGTCTGCGCTATGATCCTTCCGGGAATATCAGGTTCTTTCATATTGGTCTTGCTAGGATCGTACAAAACGGTTTTGGATGCTGTGGATGAAAAAGACTTTGAAATTCTTTTGATTGTAACCGCAGGGGTTATTTTTGGCCTTTTGGGTTTTGCAAGGCTATTAAAATGGATGTTTGATCATTATAAAAATATCACCCTTGCCGTGTTAACAGGTTTTATTCTTGGTTCTCTCAATAAAATATGGCCCTGGAAAAAGGTTTTGGAATCCAGGACCCTGGGTAAGAAGGTGATTGTCATTGATGAAAATATTTCGCCCTTTTCCTTTGAGGGAGACAACCAAATACTAATGGCTATTTTAATGGGTATCCTTGGTTTTTCGCTTATTTTTATCCTGGAAAAATCAGCCTCAAAAAAGAAGATATAACTTTCCATGCATCAGCCTCGAACATTTTTGGACAAGATTTTTTTGGTCATTAAAGGGCTCTGTATGGGCGCAGCTAACAAAGTACCCGGGGTTTCGGGAGGTATTGTGGCCTTTGTAGTGGGATTTTACGAAGAATTCATCTATTCGTTGCAAAAAATAAATCTGAAAGCTTTTAAGTTGCTGGTTAATGGCAGGTTCCGAAGTTTTTACCGCTATATAAACGGCCAGTTTCTAACCTTATTGATCTTTGGGATGCTGGTCAGTTATTTCAGTGTTTCCAAGCTCCTCGATTATTTCCTGGACAAAAAGGAGCTCTTTGTCTGGGCAGCTTTTTTTGGAATGATCATTGGTTCTATCTATTATATCGCAAAGGATTTTAAACACTGGAACAGCAAGACAATCCCCGCAGGCTTTCTCGGGTTTGTAGCAGGTATTTCCATCAGTTTTCTAAATCCGGCCACGGAAAATGACAATCTCTTATTTATTTTTTTATGCGGCATCATAAGTGTTTCCGGAATGACACTGCCCGGGCTTTCGGGATCTTTTATCCTGATCCTGCTGGGTAATTATGTGCTGCTCCTGGTAGATTCCGTGAATGCACTTTACGATACCTTTGCGGAAGTCCTTTCAGGGGATTTTAGTTTTGTACAAAATCCCGGGCGTTTAAATACGCTGGCGATTCTCGCGGTTTTTACAGCGGGTTCGGCAACCGGACTGGTATCACTTTCACATATCCTGGGCTATGTTTTAAAGCATTTTAAACACCTGACCACGGCCGTGATCATAGGGTTTATTACCGGTTCGCTCGGGGTGGTTTGGCCATGGAAAAAAACGATCTTTGTGATGGACGATCTGGGACTGCCTGCCCTGGATTCTAACGGAGACAAGATCATCAGGAATTACGAACGCTATCTCCCGGAAATTGGGAATCCCGAAACGTGGTGGGCCATAGCCCTTATCGCATTGGGGATCTTTGTATTACTGGGCCTGGATTGGTATGGTAAAAGAAGGAAACAAACAAAATAGGTTCGGTTTGGTCGGGAGGAATATTTCATATTCATTCTCCAGGGCTTATTTTGCCCAAAAATTTAAGGATCTGGAGCTGACAGATCACAGTTATGAAAATTTTGACCTGGAGAGGATAGAAGATTTTCAAACCCTCCTCAAAACAAGACCGCAATTAAAAGGACTGAATGTAACCATCCCCTATAAGGAAGCGGTGATCCGCTATCTCGATGATTTAGACCCAAGGGCGGCTACCATAGGCGCAGTTAATACCATAAAGCTGTCAGATAAGGGATTAAAAGGATACAATACAGATGCCTATGGATTTGAGAAAGCGCTGTTACCCCTCTTAACCCCAAATCACAAAAAAGCTTTGATCCTGGGCACAGGAGGGGCCTCAAAGGCGATTGCCTTTGTATGCGAAGATTTGGGGATCCCATCAAAATCCGTATCCAGGAGACCCTCGGACATTCAGCTATCCTATGATCAACTAAAGCAGCCCGTTTTAAAAGAATACACCATTATAATTAATTGCACACCCCTGGGTACCTTCCCCGATGTTCGCCGTAAACCGGATATTCCCTACGAGTTGATAACACCCAAACACATCCTCTTCGATCTCATTTACAATCCTGACCAAACAGCATTTCTCAAAGAAGGCAACAAAAGGGGCGCCATCATTTCCAACGGCCGAAAAATGCTCGAACATCAGGCAGAAAAGGCCTGGGAGATCTGGCATTCCTAGAGAATCCTTGCAGGGAAGCGGGGTAAGAATTACGAAAACATCCTGAAGGATTTGCCACAGATCCTTAAAAAGAAGTTTCATACGCTTTGACGTTAACAGGGTTGTTAGTATCTTACAGTAGAATTCCGAAGGGATGTAGATAGACAAACTTTCATAAAATGTTGGAAGAGAAAGACCGTAAACTACAGGATAATGTAGGGGGTGAAGAAAATTCAGAAACTACTGAAATTGCACCAGATTCAGAGAAAAGCACTGAAATTGAGACTGAAACCCAAAAGAACGAGACCGACCGGGCAACCGAAGATGCCGGGGATGATGTCATTGAAGAAATTGAAGAATCCAATGCGGAGGATGCCGAAGATGAGGACAATCATCGCAGACACCATATACCGATCCTGGACTACCATTCACTGTCCATAGAAAATTTGGTGGGTGAACTTCAGCGTTTGGTACGTAATGAAAAGGTCCAGGCAATTAAGAGGCACGTTGAGGGAATTAAATACGAATTCGACCTAAAATTCCAGGAATTCATTGAACATAAGAAGGAAGAATTTATAAGTAATGGCGGCAATGAAGTAGACTTCAGGTATAATTCGGTCACCAAAAGGCAATTTAACGAAGTATATACGGATTACAGGGAAAAACGAAATCAGTACTACAAGAACCTGGAACAGAATTTAAAGGCCAACCTGATTAACCGCCAGCAGATCATAGAAGAATTGAAAGGGTTGGTGAATGTTGAGGAGGACATCAATACTACGTATAAAAACTTTAAAAATATCCAGGAACGCTGGCGAAATGCCGGGCCTGTGCCGCGCAACAGTTACAATGATGTTTGGAGGACCTATCACCATCATATTGAAATCTTTTATGATTTTTTACACCTCAACAGAGAACTTCGCGATCTGGATTTTAAGCACAATCTTGAAGAAAAGCAAAAGATCGTGGAACGTGCGGAAGCACTGGTAAATGAAGAAGATCTGGGCAAGGCATTTCGCGAATTGCAATCCCTGCATAAAATATGGAAGGAAGATATTGGCCCCGTAGGCAAGGAGCATCGTGATGCCATCTGGGATAGGTTCAGCAATGCCACCAAGGCCATGCACCAAAGAAGACAGGACTACTATAAGGACCTGGAACAGGTATTTGAGCAAAATCTGGTAAAAAAGAACGAAATCATTGAAAAAATAAAGACAATTGCCGAAAATGTTGCCAACAACCACCGGGCGCTGCAACAACAAATAAGGGAAATAGAATCCCTGCGCGACAGCTTTTTCAAAGCCGGAAAAGTCCCCCAAAAGAATAATGAAGAAACCTGGGCGTCCTTCAAGGAGGCGGTTCGCAGTTTTAACCGGAATAAGAATGCCTACTATAAAAACCAGAAGAAGGAGCAACAGGAAAACCTGGATAAGAAAAGGGCGCTTCTGGATCTTGCGGTTTCCCTTAAAGACAGTGAGGACTGGGATTCAGTAACCCCTGAAATGAAACGCATACAAGGGGAATGGAAGCGTATAGGGCATGTGCCGAGAAAGTACTCCGATAAGATCTGGAAAGAATTTAAAAATGCGTGCAATCATTATTTTGACAGGCTCCATGCCTTAAAAAACAAAGCACATAAGGCAGAGGGTGAAAATTATGAGAAGAAAAGTGCCTGTATTGAAAAACTCAGGGCCTTTGAACTCAGCGGCAATAAGGAAAAAGACCTGGACAACATCAAAGCCTTAATCGAAGAATGGAAATCATACGGCAGGGTTCCCTTCAATAAAAAAAGCATCAATGTTAAGTTCAATAAAATTCTCGACGCCTTGTGCAGAAAACTGGATCTTAGCAGGCAGGAATCCGAATTGTTGAAATACGGTAACAAAATTCATCAATTGGCAAAATCGGATAATGATAGGGCCATCAATGACGAACGAATTTTTATACGACGTATGATCGACGAAAGTAAAAATGAGGTACGGCAACTTGAGAATAATCTGCAGTTTTTTTCAGATGCGTCGGAGGATAGCCCCCTGGTACAGGAAGTGGTTCAAAATATTGAACGACATAAAGAGGCCCTGGGCACCTGGAAGGCCAAATTAAAGAAGCTGAATATCCTGGAAAATAAACTTAACAAAGAGGAGGAAACCGAAGATGCTGCCGACGAAGGGAGTTCTGAGGAAGAAGAATAAGCCAATTGACCTATTGGAAACACCCGGGGCTTGTCCTGCTTCCTGCATTTATCATCCGATTAATCAATACGACCGGGGATTCGTTGGTCCGGCACTCCCAGGAGCAAAACACAATTATAAAAAAATATAGGCGGGCAGATTATTTTTTTGTTTTTTTACTACATAATATGTAGCTTTGCTACGTAAAACGTAGTAAATTGGGTTACAGTACACATCCGACACCTGGAAAACCTGTTCGCGGCTCCAGGACCGGCCAGCCTATCATGGTCATATTCGATTTGCTGGGCCGCAGTTGGTCCATGGGGATCATTTGGCACTTAAACAACGGGCCGAGCACGTTCCGGAAACTTCAGGAGTATTGCGAGAATATTTCACCGACAACCCTGAACAAAAGGCTTAAAGAATTGGCAAAGGCCGATATCATAGAAAGGACCATGGGTGGCTATGATCTCACCACAGATGGTAAAGAGTTATTCAGGCTGTTGGAACCCCTGGGCCTTTGGGCAAAGAATTGGGCACAAAACTACAAACATTGAATATAAAACGATACGACATGAGGGCAATCCAAAAACCAGCTGAGGACGAGTTTCCGGCCTATTCACATATTTACATGGACTTAATGGCCGATGACGGAAGGGTCCTTGAATATTTGAAGGATAGCCCGGACGAAATAGAAGAACTAGTCTATTCATTACCGGAGGAGAAATTGTACTACCGCTATCAGGCTGGGAAATGGACCATCAAGGAAATTCTTGTACACCTTATCGACGACGAGCGAATTTTTTCATACCGGGCCCTGCGATATGCAAGAAATGACGCCACACCTCTGCACGGTTTTGAACAGGATGATTATGCCGTCTATTCCAAAGCAAATGAAAGAAGTCTGAAAAGTATTTTTGAAGAGTACAGAGCTGTACGAAAAGCAACGATCACACTATTTGAAAATTTACCGGAGGAAGCCTTTTTAAGGAGCGGCATGTCCGTCGGAAATAGGAACAAAAGAACGGTGAGGGCCCTGGCCTACCATCTGGCAGGACATGAACGAAGACATATCAATATAATCAAAGAACGATATTTATCTCCCGGTAAGGTCTTAAAAGAGACTGCTCACCGGGCGGGAAATGGACCCCTGTCCCCATCTCCTCAGTTAGGTCCGGACCAGTGATACTATGTAGCACAATATCCGGTGCGGACTAATTGAGATATTGTTATTTTGCCGCAATATTTTGATCCCTTGAAAACAATGAACCCAGGCAACCCTGTATATTAAAAGATACCTGCCCGTAAGATCTCCGGTTAATCCCATATTTTCCTGATCTCCCCCCCACCCGGGCAAAGAGCAGAATTGCTATTAACAATCATAACCAATGAAGAAGACAAGATTGGGAATTTGGATGGTCTTATCCTTATGCCTTCTCCTTACCGGCAGGGTATTTGCGCAGAAAGACTGCCCTCCGGTGTTAAAGCTGAAGCAATTGTATACAGCGCATCAGGAATTCAGGAATACGGTGGACGCTATGTTTCAGAATCTAAAAGATCCAAAAGACGGCACTCCAAATCCCTGGAAAAATAAGGATGTGCATGACTTATACGAATTTATGAATGAATGGTTCTACTTTCTACCCAATACCCACAATGGACTGGACCGTATCATTGAATTTTCCATGTTATACTACGACAATCCCCAGGGCATGAAGTTTATTCTGGAAGAACCCGGGCTAAGCTGGTCTCTCTATTTTATTGAGGAACGGGGAAGGTTTATGGACAGCCCGGCCTCGGCCAGGGTGCTTGGCGAATGGCTTGCAGATCCCACCCTGAAGAATGATGACTTTGTATTGCCCGAAAACGGATTCAGATCCTTTAATGCTTTTTTTACGCGAGACCTCAAACCGGGGGCACGGGTTATTGACGGAATGAATGACGAATCGGTTCTTGTTTCACCGGCGGACGGGGTTGTAAATATGATTGTCAATGAACTGAGAATCGATAGTGAAATTCCCATGAAAGGCAGAATGACCATGAGTCTTAATGCCCTGTTGAATTCTTCAGAATATGCAGAAAAATTTATCGGAGGTACGGCCCTGGCCGTTTTCCTTATGCCGCATAATTACCACCATTATCACGCTCCGGTCTCGGGGATGATCGTTGAATCCCGGGAAGAGGTAGGTGATCGGCTATTTGGGATGCCCGATATTTTGGATATGGTAAACAGGGGGAATCCGGGATATAGCAAGGATTACAGCGTATTCGAAAATTTCAGGCATGGCTACTTTATCATTAAGACAAGGCAGCACGGGTTGGTTGGCATGATCCCCATTGGCCTGCAGACCGTTGGTTCAGTGGTATTTGAGGATCGGTTCCGGAACATAGAAACCGGGAAAGAACAAAAAGTGTACAAAGGCGAAAAACTGGGTCATTTCGCCTATGGCGGTTCAACCGTCCTCCTGATTTTTGAAAAGGGGAAACTCAATTCCCTGTCCGTGCGCCAGGGTCAAAGCATCGCCGAATTAAATGCGGATTAGACATGTGGCTTAAAATATCGTATATAGGGTTAACTGCTGCCACCGTCTTATTTCTAATGATCATCGGTTTTAAGGCCATTGAGGATTCCAGTTCCAATATAAAAAAGGATAAAATCACGCTGGTCATTGGCTTGCTCCTGTGGCAATTGCTGATCTTCACAATAGCATCATCTGGTATTTTAAAGACCTACGATTTCCCACCCCGCTTTGCATTGGCATTTATTTTACCCTCCTTTATCTTCACTGGAATATTTCTGTATCGCAACAGGAATGAAAAATGGATAAACAGTATTCCGGAATCCTGGATCATTTATTTTCAGTCCTATAGGATATTGGTTGAAACCCTTTTTGTTTTTACGGTAGCCCGGGGAATTTTAAATCCTCAGGTGACCATTGAAGGCTATAATGTTGACATGATATTTGCATTCTCGGCTCCCATTATCGCTTATCAGGTGTATGAGAGGGGATTACTTCCGAGAAGGTTCATCCGGACCTGGAACTATATTGGCTTAACAGTCATTGCCAGTATTATATTCCTATTTATGACCTCCTTGTACAAACCGGAAATATACGGCAGTGAAAGTCCGTTGATACCCCTCGAGGCCTTCTCTTATCCCTATGTTTTGATCGCTGGATTTTTAATGCCCACCGCCGTATTTTTACACATCCTGTCAATTATACAACTGCATAAAAAGAGATAAACGATCCTCCGGAAAATTAAAGTATCCTTATTAGAATTGCGTGTGCTTACCTTCAGCGTTGGGTATCTCATCAGCGATCTATTGTCAAAATACAGTCTATACTTCAATGACCGGGCAGGGATCTGATCAAATGTTGCTATCTTTGATACGCCCGCAAAAAAAGGACTACAATCCAAAGCTGAATTACTGCCAGACCAGTAAATGTCAGAAATATGGGAATGATTTCCGGGCCCGGGCGGCAATTTACACGGTACACATGAATAAGAGAAAAGCGCTCCTGATCATCGATATGCAAAAGGGTTCCTTCACAGATGAAACACCCCGTTTTGACGCTGATGGCATTGTACATCGCATTAATATACTTGCCAGACAGTTCCGGGCTTCCGCTTTCCCGGTAATTTTTGTTCAGCACGACGGCACGAGTTCGGGGGAATTTGTAAAAAATACCGCTGAATGGGAATTACTGGAAGCGCTAAGCGTTGAACCCACTGATATCTCAATCGATAAATACGCCAATGATGTCTTCTACAATTCTCGGCTTAATTCCTGCCTTAAGGACCTGAATGTCAACGAAGTGGTTATTACGGGATGTGCGACAGATTTTTGTGTGGAAGCTACGGTGCAGTCGGCAATTTCCAAAGACTATACGGTCGTTGTCGTTGAAAACGGGCATACCACTGGTGACCGGCCCCACCTGAAAGCAGGAAAAATAATTGAACATTACAACTGGGTTTGGAAAAATATGATTCCCCCAAAAGGGACAGTCAGTGTAGCTAAAGTTGGTGAAGTGTTAAAGACATTAGCCGTTCCCAATGCATGATGGACATATTTATTTGCTCATAGGACCTAAAGGGAGCGGAAAATCTTTTATCGGTAAATTGATTGACACCCAATTTGATATCCGGTTTTTAAGGGTTGAAGACTGGGTAAAAAATTTATCGCCACAGAGCGCGGCAATGGAAGATGAATCCTATCTGGAAGCAGTTTTCTATGAGATTGAACATGGAGTAAGGAGGGAATTGAAAAAAGCATCCCCCGTCGTATTTGAATCTACCGGCCTGACAACGTATTTTGATGAGATGTTTGCCAGATTGTCGCGCGATTTCCGTATGACCACTATAGGGGTCCGCGCCGACCCTGTATGCTGTTTGGAGCGGGTAAAGTCCAGAGATCAAAGCATACACATAGACATCCCCATAGATACGGTAAAAGCGATCAATGACCAGGTACTGGAAAAAAACATGAAAACAGACTATATTGTACAAAACAATGAAGCGAACCTTGAATCTCTCAAGGCCCGGCTTAAAAAGATAATTGAACAGCGGCATTTATGAATGTAGCTCTGTTTTGTATGCTGCATTATAAATGGCCATCTGCTCACTATGATAAATCAACCCGGTTAAAATATGCGAACAAGATTAGTCATCCCAGGCGTTCTCCTCGGTCTTGTACTCCTTGTCTCCCCCCAGGGTTGCAGGCAAACTGTGAAGAAGGACACGGAACAAAAGGCGCTTCCCCGAATAGCAATTGCAGGTTTGGCAATTGAGTCGAGTACCTTCTCCCCTGCCCGGACGCAGGAAGAAGCCTTCCATGCCAGGGTGGGCGATAGCGTTTTTTCCTTTTATCCCTTTCTGTCGCCCGACTCATTAATCTGCGGCAGGGCCGAATGGGTTCCAACTTTGAGGGCGCATGCATTGCCCGGGGGTATGGTTACCAGGGAGGCCTACGAGTCCCTGGTAGGGAAAACCCTGGACCTTCTTAAAAAAAATGGCCCCTATGATGGTCTTTTTTTTGATATCCATGGTGCCATGAGCGTTGAAGGGCTCGATGATCCGGAAGGGGATTTTATTCTCAGGGTTCGCAAGGTCATAGGAAGCGAACCGCTTATTTCCACCTCAATGGATCTACATGGAAATGTATCATGGCGGCTTGCTCACAACACAGACCTGATTACCTGTTACCGCATGGCGCCGCATGAAGATGCCATTGAATCTAAAAAAAGGGCTGTTGAAAATCTCCTGGACAGAATAGAAAGCGGCAAGGGGAAACCCGCCTATAAAGCATGGATCCCTGTGCCAATCCTGCTGCCCGGTGAAAAAACAAGCACCAGGATAGAGCCGGGTAAAAGTCTGTACGCAAGGGTAGCCCCGGTGACAGCTCAGCAAGGCATTACAGATGCGGCGATCTGGATCGGATATGCATGGGCCGATGAACCCAGAAACCATGCCGTGGTCATGGTTACCGGGGATGATAGGGAAAAGGTAACCACAGCTGCTGAAAATCTGGCAACCAGCTTTTGGGCGGTTCGCAAAGATTTTGATTTTGTGGCACCGACGGCCTCCCTGAGTGAAAGCCTGAATAAGGCTGTTGCCAGCAAAAAAAAGCCATTCATCATCAGTGACATGGGGGACAACCCAACGGCCGGAGGGGCCGGGGATGTAACCTGGACGCTGAAAGAAATATTGTCCCGTCCGGAATTTAAATCGGACACAGGGCCCTCGCTTATCTACGCTTCCATCCCGGGGCCCGAATTCATTGAAAAGGCCATTGACATTGGCATTGGCGGGAAAATTGAAGGCTATGCCGGGGCCACAACTGACAGCCGTTTTTCACCTCCGGTCCTGCTTTCGGGTATAGTGGAAGCCATTGAGCATGGAGATACGCATGCGGAAACCGAGGTGGTTGTAAAGGTCGGTAGTGTAGCTGTTATCGTAACCAAAAAGAGAAAGCCGTATCACCGCGAAAGCGATTTTACGCGATTAGGGCTTCACCCAAGGAAAACTGATATTGTGGTAGTAAAAATCGGGTATTTGGTGCCGGAACTCTACCATATGAGGGCCGACTGGATCATGGCGCTGACCCCCGGGGGTGTGGACCAGGATTTGATGCGCCTCAGGTACAGCAGAATTAACAGGCCCATGTTTCCTTTCGACCGCGAAATGCAGGATCCGGATCTTGGCGCAAGGTTGGTTCCGGCTTCTGATGACCCGTAGGACCACCTAAAAAATTCCACCATGCCGAAGGCTGGGACGCTTTGTTAACAACGAAGATGGGGGTAATCTCACAGACCTGATGCATATGACAAATGATAATCGCAGAAAACATTTTTAGTAATTCCCAATGTTAGAGCAAAATAACTATAAAGTACCTTCCGAAACCCGGATTGGACATGTTCATTTGAAGGTGAGTAACCTGCAACGGTCACTGGATTTTTATTGCGGGTTGCTGGGATTTGAAATTACGGCCACCTATGGCGACGATGCGGCTTTTATCTCTGCAGGGGGCTATCACCATCATATCGGCTTAAATGTTTGGTACAGCAGGAACGGACCTCCCGCGCCTGAAAATTCCACGGGTCTTTTTCATACTGCCATCCTCTATCCCACCAGGAAAGATCTCGCAGTGATCCTCCGCCGTCTCAGGTCGGCCGGTTACCCGCTAACCGGGGCGGCGGACCATGGTGTTTCGGAAGCCATTTATCTGGATGACCCTGACCAAAACGGGGTTGAACTCTATTGGGACAGGCCCGTAGCGCAATGGCCAAAGAAGGCAGACGGCAATTTAGAAATGTATACCAGGCCATTGGATCTCACAGATTTATTGAAAGAGGCAGACCCCTGATGCAAAGAACAGGGGTCAGGGCAAATAAATAAAGGGAATCAATCTTTATTTTGCTACATTCACAGACCTGGTCTCCCGTATGACGGTCACCTTTACCTGTCCGGGGTAAGTCATATCTGTTTGTATCTTTTGTGAAATTTCAAAAGATAACTGCGCAGCTTTTTCATCGCTTACCTTTTCACTTTCAACGATGACCCTGAGTTCTCTTCCTGCCTGAATGGCGTAGGCCTTTTGAACCCCCCCAAAGCCAAAGGCAATTTCTTCGAGGTCTTTAAGCCGTTGAATATAGGAATCGAGCACCTGCCTCCTCGCCCCGGGACGTGCGCCGCTGATGGCATCACAGACCTGAACAATAGGCGATATAAGGGTCTTCATTTCAATTTCATCATGATGCGCCCCAATGGCATTGCACACGTCTGGTTTTTCACCGTGTTTTTCGGCCCATTGCATGCCCAGAATAGCATGTGGCGTTTCCACTTCAGCTTCTGTATTGGGTACTTTTCCTATGTCGTGTAGCAGTCCTGCCCGTTTGGCTAACTTTGTATTCAATCCCAATTCGGCAGCCATGATACCACAGAGTTTGGCAACTTCTCTTGAGTGTTGCAACAAATTCTGACCATAGGAAGAACGGTATTTCATTCTCCCTACCGCCTTTATCAATTCGGGATGCAGCCCGTGGATTCCAAGATCAATTACCGTTCGTTTCCCGACCTCAACGATCTCCTGCTCAATTTGTTTTTCGGTCTTCTTTACAATTTCCTCGATGCGTGCAGGATGGATCCTGCCGTCAGTTACAAGCTTATGCAGGGATAGCCGTGCGACCTCTCTCCGTACCGAATCGAAGCAGGATAAAATAATTGCCTCGGGGGTATCATCAACGATGATCTCCACGCCTGTTGCGGATTCAAGGGCGCGTATATTTCTACCTTCCCGCCCAATGATTCTGCCTTTAACATCATCGGATTCAAGATTAAATACCGAAACGCAATTCTCCACCGCCTCCTCGGTCCCTATCCTTTGAATGGTATTGATTACAATTTTCCGCGCTTCCTGCTGAGCGGTAAGTTTGGCTTCTTCCAGCGTTGTCTGCATATACGCCATAGCATCTGTTTTGGCGGTTTCCTTTAGGGACTCCAACAACTGACTTTTGGCCTCATCCGCAGAAAGTCCCGAAATGACTTCGAGCTGCTGCACCTGACTTTTATGGAGCTTTTCAAGTTCGGACTGTTTTTTCTCGTAAAACTCTAACCTGTGATCAACCTCCTTGAGCTTGGTTTGCAATTGCCCGTTGAGGTTCTTATTCTTGGCAAGCTCACTACTGATCTGTGACTCCTTATCCCGTATTCGCTTTTCGGCATCGGTGATCTTCTTGTCTTTGCTGATTATTACTTTCTCATGTTCTGCCTTTAGCTCCAAAAATTTTTCCTTGGCCTGGTAAATTTTGTCCTTTTTAAGGTTTTCTCCCTCTACCGTAGCTACCTTAATTATAGATGCCGCTTCCCTTTTGGCATTCCCTATGGTTTTTGATGCTTTCCCCTTTTCTAAAAATTTAGCAACGGCAAACCCGATCGCGAGGCCGGCAATGGTTGCTATGATGATTGTTGTTGTATCCATTCTTTTAGTTTAATTGTTTCTTCCCAGGTGCTGTAACCTGAGATGTTTTAGCCTAAAGGCCACGAAAAACAACTCCCGGTATGCGGATAACCTGATGGCTGTGATCAAGAATTACAGCCATAAAAAAACCCACATTGATGGAAGTTCTGTACAAACTCCAGTAAACAGGTTTAGGGCTAACAGATTGCTCAAGGATCCTTTACAAGAAGGCTTGCTTTTACAACCTAAACTCACCCTTTTCAAACAAATTAGTGTTGAGTTCGTCAAAAATTAAATACCAATGTGGGCAGTAACTTAATTGTATTTCAAAAGAACCTATTTTATGCTAAGTTTGGAATTTACCAGATGATCCAATGCCTTCAGGCGCTCTGTCACCTCCCTGGTATCTTCCATACTGTCTATTCCTTTTTGCTCAATCTTAGAGGCAAACTGCAGGGCACACATCGCCAAAACGTCCTGTTTGTCCCTGACAGCATAATTCTGCTCAAATTTCTTGGCAAGCTGTTCAATATTCTTTGCAGCCTTGCGCAATCCTTCTTCCTGACTTGGGTCAATTGTCAAAGGATATACCCTATCTGCAATAGAAAGCTTAATTTTCAGCTTCTCGGCCATATTTTATTGGCACACTATTCTGCGAGTTGGGCAATACAATAATCCAACTCCCTCACCAGTGTATTTATTTTGAGCTTCGCTTCTGTTTTATTCGTATCACTGCCCAACATCGTATTTGCAAGCTTTAGGGATTTATATTTCTCCTCCCATTCCAAAACTGAATTTTCAGCGATATCGCAGTCATTCTTTAAAGTGACCAGATCCTCTTCCAATTTTATCTTAGCCTGCGTGAGCAATTCTAATTTATGCAGCAACTTGCTAATTTTATTTTCAAGGGAATCAACGATTTCCACCAATTCGCTCATGTGCAAATATTAATGCGTTTGAAACAAAGTTAACACACATCTTACGACTTCGCAATAGTTTTAGCAATTATTCCTGAAGTAATACTTTAAACACTAAAAAAGCGTTCAATACCAGGAGTCAGCACATTCACAATCACTTTTAATTTGGACCGAAAGTGCTTACCTATTGCCCTATTTACGAAATAGCTATTGTTTGAGCGTTTAATTGGTAATGACTAATTTCGCACCAACTTTAGGTCTTATGAGATTAACTTTTATTGGTTTTCTATTATTGTTGTCCCTTTCGCTGCAGGGGCAGGAAAAATACCCCCGGGATGCCTTCAGATCTCCAATGGATATACCCCTGGTCCTGGCCGGTACTTTCGGCGAACTCAGATCCAATCACTTTCATTCCGGGATAGATATAAAAACACAACAGCGTCGCGGGTTACCTGTTTTTGCCATAGGTGATGGTTCCGTAACCCGTATAAAGATTTCTCACTGGGGGTATGGCAAGGTATTATACGTAGCACATCCAAACGGGTATACATCCGTCTATGCGCACCTTCAGAAATTTTCTCCGGAAATAGAAAAGTATGTAAAAAAGGTGCAATACAGTAAAAGATCCTATGAGGTGGAAATTTTTCCCGATTATGGAGAGGTCGAGGTTGAAAAAGGTGCTGTTATTGCCTATTCCGGTAATTCCGGCAGCTCATCCGGGCCTCATTTACATTTCGAAATACGAAGCAGTATCTCGGAAAAGCCTACCAATCCCCTGCTCTATGGCCTGGAAGTGCGCGACGCTACGAACCCGGTGGTTTCGCAACTGTTTGCTTACCCACTTTCAGAGGATGCCCAGGTCAACCGCAGTGCTGACAAAATACAGCTCAACTTTAAAAAACAGCAGGACGGCTCTTTCCTTGCGGATAAGGTTTATGCTGCAGGCACCATTGGTTTTGGCATCAATACCTATGACAGACAGGATCTGGCTGCTAATCAGAATGGGGTATTCTCCATTCAGCAAAACGTAAATGGCAAAATATATTCCGAATTTGATTTTGAAACCTTCTCGTTCTCGGAAACCAGATATATCAATACACTGATTGATTACGACCATTTTGGGAAGCACCATCAGCGTATTACAAAATGCTACAGGGTACCGGGGAATTCCCTGAGCATTTACAAAACATTACACAACAATGGACAGATTGTCGTCAGGGAGGGACTGTCGTATCATGTGGAAATAGTAGTAATGGATCTCCAAGGAAATCTGGCCAGGCTGACCATTCCGGTTGAAGGGAAGAGAGAGCCTTTGCTTTATAACAGGGAAGAAGAGAAAACCGATCATTTTGTTATTGCAAAAAAACCCAACAATTATGATCTCGGTGCTGCCAAAGTGTATTTTCCCCCCAATACCTTTTATAAAGATTTTTACATAAATCTCAAGAAGGGGGCCGACACTATCAGCATCCACAACAACCAAGTAGCGGCGCACAGAAATTTTACAATCACCTTTGATGTTTCAAAATACCCGGCTGAGACACGTAAACAACTCTTCATTGCCCGCCTGGATAAGAATTTAAGGCCCGGGTATACATCTACGTACAAAAGAGGTGAAACCTTCACCACAAGAACGCGTAACCTGGGAACCTATACACTGGTACGGGATACAATAGCCCCTAAAATCAGGCCAAGGAATTTTAAAGAAAAACAATGGCTGAACAACTACCGCTATCTCAGCCTTCGTATCTCCGATGACTTAAGTGGCATAGATACCTATAGCGCTACGCTAAATGGAGAATGGATTTTAATGGAATATGAACCCAAGACAAAGACGATTACCTATAACTTCGACGATATTATTCTGGATAAACAACAGTGTGACCTAAAGGTCATTGTCACTGATAATGTAGGCAATAGCACAACTTTTAACAGTAGTTTTTACAGGAGATAGACGAATCATCTCCGGGCAATAAACCAGGTCTGTTTTTAGTTAAAGATGTAGCAGCAATCTATTGATTGCTAAAGGTTTCCATGTTCAACCATATTTAAACCATACTTATCCCCTTCACCGAATCTAAATATTAAAAAATCCCGGCAGAATGGGTATCAGCTTTTCATGAGATTTTCCAGACTACTTGTTCTATTCTTTCTGCTGGGTCCTTTTGGCGAACTGCTGGCACAGACAGCGACCATTACGGGTGTCGTCCTGGATGAGGAGAACAATCCGCTGGCCAACGTGCACGTGGTTGCCGCTTCCAACGGGACTTTCTCTGATGCGAATGGCTTTTATCTCCTCAGGGTAGTGGCAGACATGAAGAATTCCGTTACCTTTTCCCACCTGGGGCATAAGGACGTAGTGCTGGCGAACCTCATATTAACCACGAATGAAACCTATGGATTTAATCCCGTTATGAAAACGGAAGTGATCCAGGTAGACGGGGTTGTGGTCACTCCTACCGGGGAACGAAGTGTTAAAGGGATAACCTCCCTCTCTCCCGAAACCGTTGTTAAAATCCCCGGTGCCAATGCAGGCGTGGAAAACGTATTGAAGTTGCTCCCAGGGGTATCCTCCAACAATGAATTAAGTACACAATACGCAGTAAGGGGCGGCAATTATGACGAGAATCTGGTCTATATCAATGACATTGAGGTATACCGGCCGTTTCTCATCCGTTCGGGCCAGGAAGAGGGCCTTAGTTTTGTCAATAGCAATATGGTACAGCGGTTGGCTTTTTCACCCGGGGGATTTCAGGCCAGGTACGGAGATAAACTCTCCTCGGTACTGGATATAACCTACAAAACCCCGACTGCCTTCGGGCTTCAATTTGAGGCAAGCCTGCTCGGTATGAATGGGACCATAGAGAACCTTTCCAAAAACAAAAATTTCAGCGTCATTACAGGTGTGCGCTATAGGGATAACAGTCTTTTTGTCGACAGTCAACAGACCAAAACCAATTTTAATCCGGCTTTTGCCGATATTCAGACGTTCTCCACGTACAGGTTTTCACGCAGTTTCCACCTTAGTTTTTTAGGGAATCTGGGGATCAACGACTATCGGAATGAGCCGTTAAGCCGTCAAACTAACTTTGGCACATTGTCGAATCCACAGGCACTTATTGTATATTACGAGGGCCGGGAAAAGAACAAATTCATTACGAGTTTGGGTGCCTTAAAAGCGGATTATTATTTAAATGATAAGGTAACGCTAAATCTCATATCCTCCCTCTACCATACGACGGAAGAAGAATATTCAGATGTTTTGGCAGCATATGAATTAGGGGCAGTGGATACAGACCTGGGCAGCGAAAATCTTGGTGAGGCAATTGGGACAAGGGGTGTTGGATCACAGTTTAACAGGGCGAGAAACGACCTGGATGCCCTGATCTTTGCAATGGAGCACAAAGGTACCCATGCCCATAAAGGCCGATCCCTGGAATGGGGCCTGAAATACGCTCACGAGGATTTCCGGGACCAGGTAAGGGAATCCGAATTTATAGATTCTGCAGGTTATTCCATTCGTCCTCCTCTTTCCGGGTTCGTAAACAATCAACCTCAGCAACCCTTCGAGGCGCCCATTATTCCCTATGAAGGGATAAGTGCGCGGAATTTTGTAAAAACGAACCGTTGGTCAGGTTTTCTACAGTACAGCTGGCATTCCAAATGGAACAGCCACGATGTTTACTACAATTTCGGACTTCGCGCTCATCACTGGGACGTAAGCGGAGATAGTATTGCCAAAACCTCCCATACTATTGTCAGTCCCAGGGTGCAGCTCGCCATCAAACCCGATTGGGACAAAGACATGCTCTTTAAGACGGCCGTGGGTGTCTATCAGCAACCGCCCTTTTACCGGGAATTAAGAGATGCCACCGGAACGGTGCAACCCGGAGTAAAAGCACAGAGATCCCTGCATTTTGTTATCGGCAATGAATACAGCGTAACACTTTGGAACCGGCCCTTTACATTTTTCAGTGAAGCGTATTACAAAATTCTTAATAATATTAATCCTTATACGCTGGAGGATGTCCGCATACGGTACGCCGCTGATAATAATGCAAAAGGATACGCTTATGGTTTTGACATCCGGATGAACGGCGCTTTTGTCCCCGGAACGGAATCCTGGGTAAGTCTGGGGTATTTAAAAACGGAAGAGAATATAGGGGATCGCGGATACATCTTCAGGCCAACCGACCAACGCTTAAAAGTGGCCGTACTATTTCAGGATTATATCCCAACAATGCCCAATTTACGGATGTATCTCAATTTGGTTTACAACACAGGAGTGCCGGGGGGATCCCCGAATTATGCAGACCCATATATATTTCAGAGCAGATTACGGGATTATAGACGTGCAGATTTGGGAATTTCCCATATTTTTGTAGATGCTAATAAAAATTATCCCCGAAATCATTGGTTACACCGTTTTGAGGAACTAAATGTCGGATTTGAAATTTTTAACCTGTTTAACAATCAAAATGCAATTACCAATACTTGGGTACGCGATGTGGAAAGCAAACAACAATTTGCGGTCCCGAACTTTATGACTTCACGCGTATTGAATTTAAAAATTCGAGTGCGCTTTTAGTTGACCCGGATATGAGAAATTACGTACTACTAATAACCGTTTTCCTGTTCACTGCCGTAAACGCTCAAAAAAATGTTTACGAAAGCAACCGTTTTGATCAACT
>Ga0102947_1000120_pt1 | contig 27796 bp, 23 predicted proteins | sample SalPon2A_A_D2_MG_FD_78210 | JGI IMG/M metagenome (GOLD analysis project Ga0102947, IMG submission 78210) | Soil microbial communities from South San Francisco under conditions of wetland restoration - Salt Pond MetaG R2A_A_D2_MG | ecosystem: Environmental > Terrestrial > Soil > Wetlands | place... | reverse complement strand
CGGCGCCCTCCCCCGGCTGATAGAACTCGTCGTCATAGGAAACATCAGGGCTGTCTGGAGTCTTCCGGGCGCCGAGGCTCCCGAACTCGCCGGGGAAGTGCTCCATGGCGCTGGTCAGGGGCAGCGGCGCGGCCTGGCCCAGGCCGCAGATGGAGGCCTCGGCCATGCCCCAGGAGACCTCCTCGACTTCGGACAGCGCCGCCGGGTCGCCGCCCTCCTGGTAGCGCTCCAGGGCCCGGCGCAGCACCCGGGTGCCGATGCGGCAGGGCGAGCACTGGCCGCAGGACTCGTCCTCGAAGAAGACCGCCTGGGACAGCGCCGCCTCCACCATGTCGGCGGTCTCGTCCAGCACCACGACGCCGGCGGAGCCGAGCATGGAGCCCACCTCCCCCAGGCTCTTGAAGTCCAGCGGCACGTCCGCTTTGTCCGCCGGCAGGAAGCCGCTGGAGGCGCCGCCGGGGGAGAAGGCTTTCAACGGGCGCTCCATGCCGCCGGCCATCTCCAGCAGCTCTTCCAGCGACGCCCCCATGGGCGCTTCGTAGACGCCGGGGTGGCGCAGGTGGCCGGAGAGGCAGTAGAGCTTGGTGCCGGCCTCGGTGGCCCCCAGGTCCCGGAACCACTCGCCGCCGCGGTTGAGGATGGCGGGGATGCAGGCCACCGTCTCGACGTTCTGGATCAGGGTCGGCTTGCCGCGGAAGCCGTGCTCGGTGGGAAACGGCGGCTTCATCCGCGGCATGCCGCGCTTGCCTTCGAGGGATTCCAGAAGCGCCGTCTCCTCGCCGCAGATGTAGGCGCCGTGGCCCTCGTAGACGTGCCAGGAGACGCCGTCCGGCAGGTGGCCCGCCTCGCCGGCCTCGGCGATGGCGCGCTCCAGGGCGTGGGTCGGCTCGGGGAACTCGCCGCGGACGTAGATCCACACCTCCTGGGCCGCCAGGGTGACGGCGGCGATGGCCAGCCCTTCGACGACCAGGTGGGGCCGGCGCAGCATGACCTCCCGGTCCTTGAAGGTGCCGGGCTCGCCCTCGTCGGCGTTCAAGACCACGTAGCGCTCGGTGACGGCCTGGCCGCGCACCCCTTTCCACTTGATGTGGGCCGGGAAGCCGGCGCCGCCGCGGCCGGTGAGCTTGGCGGCCTCCAACTCCCCCACCACCCACTCGCCGCCGCGCTCGGTGGCCGCCGCCAGGGCGGCGTAGGAGGCGTCGTCCGCAATGGGCAAATCTCCCGCCGCCAGGTCGATGGCGAGATCCGGCGACGACGGGGTAAGGCCGGCGCCGGGGCGAAGCTCCGGCAGGGAGCCCTCGCCGTGGGGATCCCAGACGGCGGGGGCGGCGTCGCAACGGCCGAGGCAGGAGGCGGCCACGGTTTGGACGCCCTCGGCCTCCAGCTCGGCCTGCTTGGCGCGGCTGCCATGGAGGCGGCAGGACAGCCCCTGACACACCCGCACCGAGTCCGGGTCGGTGATCAGGGTGTAGAAGGAGCCGGCGCCGAAGACCTCCGCCTCCGGCACGCCGGTCTCGCGGTAGACCTCCCGCGCCGCGCCGGGCCGCAGCCCACCGACGTCGGTCAGCCGGTCGAGGACTTTTTCGCGTCGTGCGCCTTTGGGAAGCATGGTGGCTTCACTATAACGCGATGGGGTTCACGGCCGGCTTGGTTCTGAAAATCAGAAATTTGATAATCTCCATGTGGAGGCAACGATCATGGACATGAAACCGACCGTATCCGACGTCGCCCGCAACTTCTCCGACTTCATCGACCGGGTGGCGTTCCGCGGTGAGCGGTTCCTGTTGACCCGCCGTGGCAAAGAGGTGGCGGAGTTGGGACCGGTGGAGACTGGGGTGCGCTCGGCCGACCTTCCCGCCCTCCTCCGCTCGCTACCCTCCCTCGGCGAAGCGGAGGCCGAGGCGTTCCAACGGGACCTGGACGCCGCCCGGGACGAGACGGCAGGAGCTGAAGGTCACGACCCCTGGGCCACCTGATGGGTCTGCTCCTGGACGCCAGCGTCCTGATCGAGCACGAGCGGGGACGGCTGCAACTGGATTCTCACTTGGCCGAACACCCCGACCGGGCGGTTCTGCTCTCCACCATCACCGCCAGTGAGCTGCTCCACGGCGTTCACCGGGCCGACACGGTAGCCCGTAAGACCCGGCGCTCGGCCTGGGTGGAGGCGATTCTGGAACGCTTCCCCATGCTCTCCCTGGATCTCGCCACCGCCCGGGCCCACGCCCGCCTCGGGGCGGATCTCGCCAGCAGGGGGCAGTCGATCGGCCCCCACGATCTCTGGCTGGCCGCCTCCTGCCTGGCCCACGCCCACACCTTGGCCACCGCCAACGTGCGGGAGTTTCTGCGGATCGACGGGCTGGAGGTGGAAGACTGGCGGGAGTGAGGGTGCGCTCGCGATCGCCGGGCACTAAAACGGCGCGCTTGTGAAGCTCTTAAGGCCGGCCGGTCAGCCCGCCATCCGACCGTCGAGTTCCAGTTGCTCGGCGGCGCCCTGCATGGCTTCCAGCACGTTGCCGACGTGGGGCCAGAGCTCCAGGTCGCCGTCGAAGCACTCGCGGCTGAAGTCCTCGGTGGCCTCGCGCACCTCCTCGCGGTCGATGCCGGCGGCGAACAGCTTGTCCTTCCAGTTGCGCTTCACCGACTTGACCTTCAGCTTGCGCACGTCCTTGTGGGGGCGGACGAAGGTGGCGGCGATGATCAGGCCGGTGATCTCGTCGCAGGCCAGCAGCGCGTAGTCCATGGGCGCTTCGCGCTCGACGCCGGTGCCGGCGGTGTTGTGGGCCAGGATCGCTTGCAGCACGTCCTCCGGCACGCCGCGCTGGCGCAGGATCGGCACCCCCTCCTTCGGGTGGCGCTCGATGGAAGGGTGGATCTCCCAGTCGAAGTCGTGGAGCAGGCCCGCCAGGCCCCAGCGGTCCGGGTCGTGGCCTAGCTTGTCGGCGTACCAGCGCATCGCCGCCTCGACGGCGTACATGTGGCGCCGCAGGTTGGCGTCCTCGACGTGCTCGTGGAGGATGGCGTCGGCGGTGTCGCGGCTCGGCAGGTCCGGGGAGGTCGAGTCTTGGTCGCTCATGGGGCGATGGTAGCAGCCGGGGCGGGCTCTTCCGGTTCGGCTTCCGATCCGGCTTCAGACCCTGCCCCCGACCGCTCCCGCCCCTCCCCCTCCAACGCCCGGCCGGGCCGGTGGGGCTGGCCGTGGGCCGCCTCCAGGACCGCCCCGCGCACCACGTCGGCGGCCTTCTCCCAGGCGACGTCGAGCATCATGTCGTGGCCGCCGGGGACCCACACCGCGTCCGTGCCGTAGGCGCGGGCGGTGGCCACCACGTCGGAGCGGGAGAAGATGCCGTCGTCCTCCGCCCCCACCACCACCACCGGCGACAGCACCCGGCTGGTGTCCGGCAGGTTGAGGCCGTGCATGTCGAGGAAGGCGGGCAGCGACTCCTCCCCCAGGCGGCGGCAGGCGGCATCGACCGTGGCCTGGGGCGTGTCGGCCGAGAACATCAGCTCGCGCATGGTCTCCGGCGATTCCAGGAGCGCCGCCAGGCTGAACCGGCGCAGCACCCGGGGGATGGAGCCGGCGTGGCGCACCAGGCCGCGCAGGGTGGCCGTCAGCGCGCCGCCCGGCGGCGCCGACGCCAGCAGCACGGCCACCGGCGTGACGTGATCCTCCAGGTACGTCTGGATGACGAAGCCGCCCATGGAGTGGCCGACCAGGGCCGGCGGCGTGCCGATGCGCTCCACCGCCTTGGCCACATCGTTGACGTAGTCGGCCAGGCGGGCGGCGCCTGGGCCGCGGCCGTGGCCCGGGGCGTGGGGGTGGTGGCCGTGGCCGCGCAGCTCGATGGTGTAGACCTCGTGCCCCCGGTCGTTGAACCAGGGGACGAAGTTCTCCCAGCTCCAGGCGCCATGCCAGGCGCCGTGGATCAGCAGGATGGGCGGCCCGGGGGCTTCCGGGACCGTGCTGCGGGGCAGGTGGTGGGCGAGGATCATCGGGAGCTCACGCCTCAGACCGTCCACTCGCTCATCAGCCGCTGCTGGAAGTCCCGCAGCTCGTCGAAGCGGGTGCCCGGGGCCTTCTGGTCGAGCTCCACGAACTTGCGGTTCATCGCCGCCAGGCGCCGCGCCAGCACCCGGGCCATGTAGAAGAGCACCCGGGCGGTCACCTGGCTGCCGGCGTCCAGCTCCCGCTTCAGCCGCTGGCCGTCGATGACCAGGCCGTAGACCGGGGTCGCGGCGCGCACCGAGGCGGCCCGGGGCTCGCGGGTCAGAAACTCCACCTCCCCCACCACCGCCGGCGCCGACAGCTCGGCCAAGGGGTGGACCGCCTCCGACTCATCGGTGGCGAAGACCTCCAACCGCCCCTCGCTGATGAAAAACAGCTTGTTGTCCTCCTCACCCTGGTCGATGAAGACCTCGCCGGGCTCCAGCACCAGCTCCTCGCAATGGGACAGGAACTCCGACACCTGGGAGGTGTCGAGGTCGCGGAACAGCGGGTAGTGGAGGAAGCGCTCCACCACCTCCGGGCTCGGCGGGTGGTGGCCCTCGGCGGCGCCGGCGCCGGTGGCGGAATCAGCGGTGTCGGCGGGTTGGCCGGGTTCGGGGGATTCGGACATTCGGGTCTCCTTGACGTCAGGAACGGGCGGAACTCAAAACAGGCCGCGCATGGCGGTGGCGTGGCCCACCTCGCGGATGGCGAGGATGAAGGCCGCGGTGCGGTGGTCCAGCTTACGCGACTCGGCCAGGCCGCCGACGCGCTCGTACGCCTTGCGCATGATCTTCTCCAGCCGGCGGTTGACCTCGTCCCGGTCCCAGTAGAAGCGCTGGTTGTTCTGCACCCACTCGAAGTAGGAGACGGTGACGCCGCCGGCGTTGGCCAGGATATCCGGAAGCACCAGGATGCCGTTTTCGACCATCAGGCGGTGGGCCTCCGGCGTGGTCGGGCCGTTGGCGCCCTCAACCACCACCTTGGCGCGCACCGTCCTGGCCACCTCCTCGGTGAGGACGCCGCCCAGGGCGGCGGGGATCAGGACGTCGACGTCGGCGGCGAAAAGCTCCTCCTCGGAGCTTGGGTCGGCGCCGGGGAAGCCCTTCACGGAGCGCTCGTCGCTCTCGGTGACGTGCTTGGCCAGGGCCGGGACGTCGAAGCCGTCGGGGTTTCTCAGGTACGCGGCGTGGTCGCCCACCTCGACCAGCTTGGCGCCCCACTCGGCGAGGACCATGGCCGCCCAACTGCCGACGTTGCCGAAGCCTTGGAGGGCGAAGGTGGCGCCCTCGACGTCGATGCCCAGGTCCTCCAGCGCCCACTTGGCGCACAGGGCGACGCCCCGGCCGGTGGCCTCGGTGCGCCCCTCGGAGCCCTGCATCGACACCGGCTTACCGGTGACCACGCCGGGCTGGAAGCCGTGGTACTTGGCGTACTGATCGGCGATCCAGGCCATGGTCTGGGCGTTGGTGTTGACGTCCGGGGCGGGGATGTCGGTGGACGGGCCGATGATCACCTGGATCTGATCGACGAACTTCCGGGTCAGGCGCTGCAGCTCGCCGGGGGACAGCTCGAACGGGTTCACCGTCACGCCGCCCTTGCCACCGCCGAAGGGAATGCCCACCACCGCCGTCTTCCAGGTCATCAGCGAGGCCAGGGCGTTGACCTCGGCGTCGTCGGCCTCGGGGTGGTAGCGGATCCCCCCCTTGAACGGCCCCCGGGCGTCGTTGTGCTGCACCCGGTAACCGGTGAACACCTCCACCGAGCCATTGTCCATCTCGATCGCCACCTCGCACTTGAGCTGGCGCCGCGGGGTCATCAGCAGCTTGACGATGTTCTGGGGAACGTCCATGACCGTGGACGCGGCGGTGAAGTATTCAAGGGCGTCATCGAGGTGGGACAAGTCGGGGCTCCTCGTGATGGGCAGTCGGTGGTTGGGGGCCCGGCCGGCGCTCGGCGTCAAGGCAGGGCCCGGCAGGCGAGACGGCGCCAGCCCAGCGTACCTGGGTTTCGGGCCTGCACGGCTCGGGTCTACACGGCTTGCCTACACAAGGATGCTAACAAGATGCCGACGTCGCCGGCGGCGGGACCGCGGAAGGCGGATCGGACCGCCTCAGGAGGCGTCGGCGGGGCCGTCGTCGGGGTCGTCCGAATCGCCCGCTTCACCCAGAGGCCCCAGCTCCGGCGGCGCCGGGTGCCAGGACTGGAGCTGGTCCAGCTCGTCCCGGGCGTGGGCGCCGGCCTCCAGGGTCACCGGGTCGGCGTCGTCCTCCTGGCGCACCGCCAGGTAGGCCACCTTGTCGCCGTGCCACCAGGTGGCCAGCACCAGGGCGTCCGACCACATGGGGAAGGTCGGCTCCTCCACCGTGCCATGGAAGCCGGGCGGGCCCCACTCCTCGGCCACGCGGGCCACCTCCTCGTCCAGGCGGGCCGACAGGCGGCGAAAGAAGAAGTCGACGGCGGAGTGGGGGCTGTCGCCGGAGGCGGCGTCTGGGGCGGCGTCCGAAACCCCCTCGTCGGCGGGGCCGAGGGATTCCAACACCTCAGGCTCGGCGCCGGGGGCGGCGGCGAGGAGGCGGTGCAGCACTACCAGCGGCCGGGGCGAGGGGGTGGCGGTGGGGTCGGCGGAGGCGTCGGCGGTGGGCGGGGAGGTCTCGGTCATTCGGGGCTCGGCTGGCGCAGCGTGGGGTTAGGCGAGGGGTTGTGCGACGTGGGTTGTGAGGTGCTCAGTGGGTGGTGGCGGAGTCGCCGTCATCGGCGGCTTCGTCACGGTCAGCGGAGTCATCGGCGTCGGCGAGATCGTCCGGGGTCAGCTCGACCAGGACCTCCAGCAGCTTGGCGGGCTGCACCGGCTTGACCAGGTGGCGGTCGAACCCGGCGGCCAGGGCCCGCCTCCGGTCCGCGGGCTGACCATACCCGGTCAGCGCCACCAGGCCGATCCCGTCGCCGACCTTGCGGCGCACCCGCCGGGCCAGCTCGTAACCGTCGATCAAGGGCATGTCGATGTCGAAGACGCCCAGGTCGAAGTCGTGGCGCCGCATCAGATCGAGGGCGGCAACGCCATCGTAGGCCACGGTAGGGTTGAAGTTTCGCAGGCCGAGCAGTTCGTACAGCAACTCCGCAGCGTCCCGGTTGTCATCGACGACCAGGACCCTCGGAGCGCTGGCGGAGGCGGCGGACAGACTCATCTCGCCACGCCCCCGGGTGGGGAAAGGGGTACAGATTTCGGGCATTTCCGAGCTCTTTGAATAATGGGTTGATCCGTTCGATGCCCCGGCCACGCAAATCCGCGCCCGGGTGCTTCGCCTGACTTTCTCGCGCCCTGGGGGGATCCCCTAGGCCCGAACTTATTACAGGAGCAACATGCGTGCCGTGCCCCCTCCCGGTCCACGCCACCCGATGCTCTGATAACTGTGCTGACCACTGAGTTTACAGGCCGTCCGCCGCCGCGAGAATGAAATGAAACCGAAGAGGGCGACACGTCTCTTGCGAAGGTCTGATTTCCATTCAAGGCTGCATTGCTGTAGAAGATCATGACCGCGAGGCCGGCTGGTGGCGGCCGACCCGGAAACGAATCAGAGGAGGGGCGAATGACGAAAATCAACGGCTTCGTGTTAGGCCCTCCGGGGAATACGTACTCAGAATCCGAGGTAAGCCCAGGCGCCCCGCGCCTCCTCGGTCTCGTTGCCAGCTTTCTTCTCGGTGCCCTTCTCTGCGCCCCCATCTGCCCCCAGGCGCGGGCCGCTGAAAGCGAAGAGGCGGCCCCCCCGGCCGTCTCGGCCGACCCGGCGGACGCCGAATTCGTCGAGATAGCGGCCTTGTCGCCGGACGCCACCCACTCCCGGGCGCCGGTGGTCATCGACGGGGAGATCCTGTTCCACCTCACCGGTGTGTCCAGCTTCCCCGCCGGCCAGCGCGCCTCCCGGGCCGCCGACCGCATCGTCCGGGCTGCCCGCGACGCCTCCCTGGACCCGGCGTCGTTGGAGCGCCAGGAGTTGGAGATGGCGAGCCGGGTGGTGGCCGGCGACCACATGCTGGTAAACCTCTTCGACGCCGACGCCACGGCCACCGGGGTCCACCGCCAGGTCCTCGCCGAGCTCTACCTGGCGAAGATCCAGCAGGCGATCCGCGGCTACCGCGCCGCCCGCACCCCCCGGGCGCTGCTGACCGCAGCGGGCCACGCCGCCCTGGCCACCCTTGCCCTCCTCCTCGCCGGGTGGCTGATCCGCCTCTCCCACCGCCGCCTGGAGCACTACCTCGTGACCCGCGTCCACGAGCGGGTCGGCTCGGTCTCCATCCAATCGCTGGAGCTGGTCCGGGCCGAGCGGGTGCGCCTGGCCCTGAGCGCCGCCGCCCGCTTCCTCGCCCACATGGCCCTCCTCGCCCTCGCCTTCGTCTATCTCTCCTTTCTCCTCTACCTCTTGCCCTGGACCCGCGGTGCCGGGGAGCGGCTGGACGACTGGGTGCTGGCGCCACTGGCGCTGGTCGGCGGCGGCCTCCTGGCCCGGCTCCCGGACCTCGTCTTCCTGGTGGTTTTGGCAGTCGTCACCTACTACCTGCTGCGCCTGGTCCACCTGTTCTTCAAGGCGGTGGGGCGCGGCCAGGTGGAGATCGACGGCTTCGAGCCGTCCTGGGCGGAGCCGACCTACCGCCTGGTCAGGATCGCCCTGATTGCCTTTGCCCTGGTCGTGGCCTACCCCTACATCCCCGGCTCCTCCACCGACGCCTTCAAGGCGCTGTCCGTCTTCTTCGGCTTCCTGATCTCCCTGGCGTCGAGCTCCTCGTTGGCCAACGGCCTGGCCGGTTACAGCCTGATCTTCCGCAGCCCGTACCGTGCGGGCGACGTGGTGAAGATCGGCGACGTCTTCGGCGTGGTGGACGAGATCCGGGTGCCGGTCACCCGGGTGAGGACCCCGAAGGAAGAGCTGGTGGTGATCCCCAACCTGAAGATCCTGAGCAGCGAGGTGATCAACTACTCGACCCGCGCCCGGGACCGGGAGCTGATCGTCCACGCCAGCGTGGGGATCGGCTACGACACCCCCTGGCGCCAGGTCGAAGCGATGCTCCAGGAAGCCGCCCGCCGCACCGAGGGCCTGTCCGCCGACCCGCCCCCCTTCGTCCTGACCGCGAGCCTCGGCGACTTCGCCGTCAACTACCAGGTCAACGCCCACTGCGCCGACCCGGCCCAGATGCCGAAGATCTACAGCCGCTTGAACACCCACATCCTCGACGTCTTCAACGAGCACGCCGTCCAGATCATGAGCCCCCACTACCGCGACGATCCCCCCGAGCCGAAGCTGGTGCCGAAGGAGAGGTGGCACCCAGCGCCAACGGAGGTGGGGCCAGGCGGGGCTTGAGGGCGGATGCGGCGCGTCGCCGGGCAGGTACTGGCAGGGTAAACAGACCGGCGAAGAGGGGGAGGCGGCTCCAAAGAATAACCTGTCCCCGAATCAACTCGTCTCAAGCCTGCGCAGGTGTGCTGAGACAACTTCTGGAGTGATCTTTCCATCTGTGGAGGGGCTTGATAGCTGTTGGAGCACATCCCACATTGGCTCATACTCATCAGCCAGTGCATCATCTTGCCACCCAGGACTCACGTATGCGTCTATCAGGGTCAGGTGAGCAGCCCACTGCATCAGTTCATAAGCAGGGATCGTGCCCCTGAGGTAGTCCTTCAGACGACTCACTACATGCGGCACATCAACTTCGATTGAGCAGCCTAGCGATCCGGTGAGATCCACCGTTCGCCATCCCTCGGACTCAACATCGAAACGTGCGACATGGGATAGCGCCTGGTGTAGGTCATGATCCTTCATCCGGCCTTCGAGGTAACCTCGTAGCGCCTGCTCTTCGCGATCCGAAAAGCTACTGTTTGACATCGAACATCACTCCACCGGGCTGACGAACAAGTTTGCCAGTGTCGTCAAAGGCCGTTTGTACTAAGCGCCTGGTTTCGCCAGAAAGGCAGGATTTCGAAAGAGAACCGCTGGAAACCACTTTCGGCACCTGCCCTCTAAAGGACTAGCCTGGCAGTGCCTGAAGAACGATCGCTTTTAATCGAGATCGAGTCTGCTCGGCCTTTAGCCAGCTTTTTAAGTATCGTCTGAGTCTGCTCTGGAGAGAGTTCTTCAGCCAAGCCGCTTCGCAAAAACTGCCGCGCATCGCTCTTGGAAAGCGCCGAGGCGACCTCGCTAAACCTTGCTGCTCCCCTCGAAACAGCCCCAACATCACTCGGCAGTATAACCGCATCATCCCCCGCCCTCCCTGCCGCTGGCAACTCCTCAAACAACTCCCTCCCGCTCCGCCCGACCCGGCCACCCCGCCGGACCACAAACTCCCCGGCGATGTCCACGGTCTCTTCGACCGCATTGGCCACGCGGCGCCCGCCCTTGGCCACCTGGCCGACGCCCTTGCCGCCGATGGCGATGTCCACCACCACCTCCGTGGCGAAAGCGATCACTTCCGCCTTCGCCCGGCTGTCTCCTTGCGCGGCGGCCACCACCGTCCCCCGGGCCGAGCGCACCAGTTCGGCGCCCACACCCACGGGGTCTTCCTTGACCACGGCGATCACCTGCTCGGCCTGGGCGATGGTGTCGAGCATCTCCTCTTCGGCCTGGCGACTGAGATCTCCAAACTCGCGGCCCTTGATGCTCTCGCCGACCAGGGCGGCGTTGACGCCGAAATTCGCCAGACCGACCGAGCTCTCGGCGATCCCGGCAAGTCCCGCCCCAGCCCCCGCGCTCTCTGTCAGCTTTTCGGCTACCTTCCGTTCTAGGTAGCTCTGCTTGGCACGGTTGTCATCCAGGCGGCCCGCAAAGTCCAGAATGGCTTCCTTGCCCTCGGCGATCTTGTCCTTCAATGCTTGGAGAACCGCGATCTCCCCCGTCGGGTCCACCCATACCGTCGGGTTCTGGTAGACGTAGAGGTAGCGGTGGAGACTCGGGGGGTTCTGGACCTTGCCGGCGAAGGGATCTTCGGTGAGGAAGAGTCCAAGCTCGGGGTCGTAGTACCTGGCCTTGGCGTAATAGAGAATTCGCGCTCGCCGACGCGATTCCTCACCACCAAACAGCGCAAACCCAGTGCGTTCCGGGACTTGGAAGCTCCGCAGCTCGATGTGAGGGGCGATTTCCAGGTCGATACCCCGGATGCGAGTTTTCGCTTTCGGAAAGAGTTGGAAGCGGGCTTGACCGGGGCCGGCGAGAGGATCTTCGGGGGCGTGAAGGCGGAAGGGCTCGCCGGCGGCGGCCGGCGCCGGCGACTTTGCGACCACCTGGGTGGCCAGGGCATCGAGGGAGGGCCGCGTCTCCAGCGGCGGGATCGAGGCGTCCGCGGGCAGGGCCACGGCCAGGGCAAGGACGGTGGCCACCAGGACCACCGTCTGCCAGATTTTTCCTTTAGCCGCGGGGTGCATGCCGGTCCATTGTACGCCTCCGGCCGGTCTCAGGCAGACGCCTCGCGAGCTGCTGGACATCCGCCCCAGGGTCCCAACCGTTGGGAAAACGAGGCCGTCGTGCCACGACTGGACACTGTCGTCAAGATCGCAGACATCCTCGACGTCACCCTCGGTGAGCTCGCCGGACGCCAGGAGCCGCAGGAGCCGCGGCTCCGACTCCACAATCCCAAGCTCCACCAGCTCTACCAGAAAATCGACTACCTCTCCGACGAGGACCAAAAAGCTCTCGTCATCCTCCTTGACTCACTCGTCAAGCGGTCGCAGATGGGGCAGGTACTGGCCGGATAAACAGGCCGGTGAAGAGGGGGGACGGCTCAAAAGAATAACCTGTCCCCGAATTCCAAGAAACCACCCTGAAGCCGCCGCCCTCGATCGAGCTTGAGAACCCGACCATTCAAGGTGTCGGCAAGTGACAAGATATCGGAGTCCGCGATACCGCCCCGGCCGAAAACCTCGCGCACATCTCGCACATTGAATCCTCGATCGCGGAGTGCCTGAGCAACCCCTCGACCTGCCAGATTCTCATCGAGAATGATCGGAACGCCCTCGTCTGCGAAACCAGCCTGACGACGCAGAACCTGCCGAAGCATGCCCGTCAGCTGCTGCCCCGTTATTCCCCTTGGGACAAGGTGTTAACGACCCGCAGCCTCCTTCCTTCCGATCAGGTACGTGAGCCGTCGCCTTCGAGTCTCATCCAGAGCCGGCTTTGCCCTTTCATAGAGTTCCCTAGCACGGCCCAAGTCCTTGGTCTCCCAAGCTTGATCTGCACGATCAAGGATTGCCCCGAACTCGGCCTCAAGAGTAACTGCCTTGCGCCGAGGGGCAACGGCAACCCGGAGGTCTTCGAAGGCGCCGGCGTCCCCTGCGAGGAGAGAGCCGCAGGTTCGTGCCACGACATTGGCAATGCTCGACAGGCAGCGCTTAAGGACCTCCGGGTCAGTTGTTTGGCAACGCGCGGTCGCCACTTCAGTCGGCGCCACAGCCACCAGGAGTTCGTGCAGAGAGTACTTGTCACCAGCCTCTAGACGCCCGATCTCGAGGCCAACCTGGTAGGAGGAGCGTCCGTGGTAGACGTTGACGAAGACTTCGGGGCTCTCGAAAACCAAGCGGGTCGGCTCGCGCCGAACCACTTCGAAGCCGATCCGAAGCAGGAACGCGAAAGCGCTCACCGCGAGTTCAATGAAGCCGAGTCGCCCCTGCCCACTACTGGCCATCTCGTCGATGCTCATCGCGGCGGGCTCCAGAGGTTGGTTGCGGCGTCGTACGTCCACCCGCGATCCCGTAGCAGATTGCGCTCAGCATTCAGAAAACTCCCCGGGTAGTCAATGAGCTCTCCAGTAAGTGGGTCCACGCTGGCATCGCGGATTTGGCGACCCTTCGCCATTTCCCTGCGAAGCACACCGGAGTTCTGCGCCCAGTTCGCCCTTGGATTACCTTGATTCGGCAGGTGTTTGAGGAGCGTGTTCTCGCCAGGGCGGAGGTTCTCAAGGTCCTTGACCTTGCCGATGACCGTCGTTTGCCCCCTTGGGCCTCCCGTAGTCGCCCCATACGGCTGCGTCCGCGCCGCATGGGCCGCCTCTTCGAGGTCGCCGCTCCGATTCTTGAGCGAGCCGCTGGAGGGCTTCGCCTTCGTCGCACCGGCTCGGCCCTCGACCTGCGCAAAACGCGCCGGCTCGTCTCCAGCCGACGCCAGACGGACCGAGTCATCGGCAAGTCTCGGGGCTCGAACTGCATCATCGACAAAGGATAGCGCTCCGATCTCGAAAAGACCAAACAGCGCCGACTGGCCGGCGAAACTCTCCATGAAGTCGAGGATCTTCATCTCGCCTTCGGTGAGCTGCGGCAGCCTCTGGCAGAGCGCTGAGCGGCACTCCAGCGGCCCAAGAATCGCCGTGGCCAGACGCACCGCTTCGTCGTGCCGGCCCGTCCGGTTCTCGGGTCGCAGGAGGAAGTTCGTCAGGGTGGTGAGCCGCGATTCGGGGCCTTCCACGCCTTCCAGGACCACCACCACGTCGCTGAAAAATTCCTCGCCCGCCTCGACCCGGCCCCGGGCGCGGTTCAGTTGACGGCGGAGAGCCAGGCTCTGCCGCCCCAGCTCCCTCATCGAGCGGAGATCACTAGCCTCCGATGCCTGTTTGAGTTGGGCAGTCAAATCCGCGCTCTGCGCTTGCAGCCGCTCGTACCTCTCGATGTCGCTCAAGAATTGGTCCGGCGTCACCCCCCGCTCCCCCGTCGGGTCCACCCATACCGTCGGGTTCTGGTAGGCGTAGAGGTAGCGGTGGAGGCTGGGAGGGTTGTTGACCTCGCCCTGGAAGGGATCCTCGGTGAGGAAGAGTCCGAGTTCGGGGTCGTAGTATCTGGCCTTGGCGTAATAGAGACCGGTGGGGCGGTCGAGGCGGTGGCCGGTGAAGGCGAAGGGGTTTTCGGAGGAGCCCTGGTCGCGGCTGAGGTTGCCCCAGGCGTCGTAGGCGTAGCGGGCCTCGACGGCGCCGGAGGGCGACACCAGGTCGGTGACGGAGCCCAGGGCGTCGAAGAGGTAGAAGCGGCGCTCGCCGGTGCTCTCGGCCAGCGACAGCAGGCGGTCCGGGCCGTAGTCGTACTTGCGCAGGGTGTTGCCGGCGGGGTCAGTCTCGACCAGCAGCGAGGTGTCGTCGTAGACGGCGTGGACCACGCCCTCCGGGCCGGCACGGCGGACCCGCAGGCCGCGGTGGTCGTAGCGGTACGACTCCAGCAGCAGCCCACCTTCGCGGACCTCCACCAGGCGGTTGCGGGCGTCGTAGAGGTAGCTCTTCGGAGCGCCCAGGGCCGGGGTGCTGGTGCGGCGGTTGCCGGCGGCGTCGTAGGTGAAAGCGGTCGAGCCGTCCGGGTCCAGCGAGTCGGTCAGCGACAGCAGGCGGTCGCGGTCGTCGTAGAGGTAGGTCTTGTCCGCCAGCAAGGTGCCGGCGGAGCCCTCGTTCAACTCGGTCTGGCGGTTGCCGACGGGGTCGTAGGTGTAGCTGACCGTCGAGTCGGGGTAGGTGACCTCCAGCAGGCGGTCGGCCGGATCGTAGGTGTAGGTGGTGGTTTCGGCGGGGTCGGTGCCGCGGGTTTCGACCTGGGTCAGGCGGTTGCCGTTGAGGTCGTAGGTGTAGGTGAAGCCCGAGACCGGGGTGCTGCCCTGGGTGCCCTCCAGGATCGCCGTGCGGCCCAAAGAAACAGCCACCCACCGAGTTTGGAGAGCGCCTCGCCGCCATCCGCAAGGCCCGAAGATTGACCCAGGTGCAGCTCGCCGAGGCCGCCGGCACCTCCCAACGAGCGATCTCCTACTACGAGACCGAGGCCGGCTTCCCACCCATGCCGACCGTCGTCGCCCTGGCCGAAGTCCTCCAGGTCTCCACCGACGAGCTCATCGGAATCAAGGAGCCCAAAGGCGACCTCCTCCAGGACGATCCCAAGACCCGCAGGCTCTGGAAGAAGTTTCAGCAGGTCAGAGACCTCCCCGAGAAGGACCAACGAGCCGTCATCCGACTCGTCAATTCCCTCGCCTCCGCCAGCCGCGCCGGCGGGGCCAGCCACCACCCCGCCGGCAAGTAGCGGAGCCTTGGTCGGCGCAGCCACCACGCCCCACACCGCCCCTCACTCCAGATACACGAAAGCCCGGCCAGCAGCCGGGCGAATCCAAGGGATCAGCATCAGGCGCAGAAATCAGCCTCTCCCTACCCTGCAGGATCGATAGACGAGAAGTTCCGCTTAGCGCAACGTGGAAATGTAAATGGTCGGCCCGTACTCTTCTAGTTCGTCTAGGACGGTCTGAACCTCGAAATTCCGTTCTGGAAACTGGTCTCGGAGAGCGCAACGCCAGCTCGCTGCGAGCACCCGTGCAAAATCTCGAATGACATCGTCCGGTATATCCGCCGCATCCAAGCCGGGAAAATCCCACAAATGGATATGGTTCACAACACTCTCAATCCTTGAGATGTCCCCGTCCAGCTCCGTCCACCACTCCTGAAAACTCGACGGATCGTAGCGCTCACTCAAGAGAACACAGCCGTTCACCTCAACGAATTCGGGCGCACCAGCACTTCATTGGGACCAGCTGTACGTGGGAATCGACCGCTGACCTGGCGACCCCCTTGAAGGGCTTCGTCAAGAGGCGCAGCTGGTCCAGCTTACTTTGCCCACGAAGCGATCCGCCGTCCCATTTCCTCATGGCTTACCGTCCGGCCGGCCTCGGCATCCGCCAGACCCCGCTCGATCATCCAGGCAAACGCCAGCTCTCGCAGCAGCTCCTCGTAGGAGCTGTCCTCCGGCTGGTCCTGGAGGGTTTCGAGCATCCGATCCTTGGCGGCCTTCTCAGCAATCGTCATCGCAGTCTCTTCCTCGGATTCTAACCAGTCCGGAAAACAATCGCGACGGAAGCCGCTACGCAGCACCCCACATGTGGGTGTTCACCCTAGGAGACGGCGAGTTTTCCCCGCATGCGCGGGGATGAACCGCGTGTGCTGAGCCTGGAGCGCTGGTTCCTAAAGTTTTCCCCGCAGGCGCGGGGATGGACCGTTTGGGTTGGCGACCTGACATCCTGACAGGCGCCGTGGTGGCGGCCGGCGGCTTCGGCAACCCGGTGTGCCATCACCCCGGCATGCCATAACCCCAGCCCCTCACGGGGTCTCAGGAAACCGAGATGCGGATCTGCGGCATGAAGTGCGGATCTACGGCATGAGGTGCGGGTTTGCGGCATGAGCTGCGGCCCATCCCCGCGGGTATTCGGGGACGGGTTACGTTCTAAAAAATAACCTGTCCCCGATTTAGAGGTCGCTGACTCGACCTCTTCCGCCCCCCCACCCCCCCGGGTGGTCCCCAAAACCCCGCTTCACGGTACGGTTTTCATGGTCGGCACCCTAGCCGACGACCGAAACTCTGAAGCGAGGAGTTGAGCGATGCGACGACTGATCGGGAGTACCGCCATCATGGCGCTGGCCCTGTTCTGCCTGGCCCTGGCAACAGTGGTAGCCGCGCAGGCCCCGGCCGAGGATCAAGGAGCGGACGACGGCTCTGTCAACGCCGCCCTGGCCGCCTACGGCAAGAGCGTGTTCCGGGTGTACTGCGTCAGTTGTCACGGCGATCAGGCCGACGGCCAGGGGCGGCTGACCGAGTACCTGACCGTCAAGCCCGCCGACTTGACCAAGATCGCCCAACGCAACGACGGCGCGTTTCCGACGCGGCGCATCCTGCGCGTCATCGACGGCCGGGAGCGGGTGATCGGTCACGCCGGCGAGATGCCGGTCTGGGGCGACGCCTTCCAGAAGGCCGACGCCCTCGACACCCAGCCGCCGGAGGTACGGGAACGCGAGGTCGAGCGCAAGATCGAAAGCCTGGTCCACTACCTCAAGTCGATCCAGGCAGAGTAAGCCCGCTCACCCTGCCCCGCTCACCCCTGCCCCGTCACCCCTCCGCCAGCACCCGGGCCATGTCGAAGTCCAACTCGGTCAGGCCGGCGTTGTCGTTGGTGTCGACGCGGAGGGTGACTTCGTGGTGGCGCAGGTCGATCTCCGGGAGATAGCCGTGGGCCTCGCCGATCTCGGCAACCAGTTGCACGTAGGAGACGGCGGCGCGGATGGTCGGGAAGAGGCGGCTGCGGCGCAGGGCGGAGCCGTCGTCCGCCAACTCCCAGGGGGCGTGGGACTTCAGAAGCTCCCGCACCCGCTCGGCGGAGAGCGGTTCGGCACCCTCCCCCGCCGCCATGCGCTGACCCAGCCGCTCCGGGCGCAACGGCTCGCTCACCACGCGGCCGGCGCCGTTGTGCCCCAACCGCTCGGGCCGTAGCTCGGAGGTCTCCGGCGGGGCCTGCCGGGAGGCCTGGCCCAGGCGCTCCGGGCGCAGTTCAGCATCGGGGTCGAGGGGGGTCTGGGCGTCGGCTTTGGCTGTCGAGTCGGCCATCATTCTGTCCTTTCGGGGTTGAGGGTGTCGGGTTCGGGTGGGAAATCGGTGCCCGCCGCTGCCGGCGGCGCGGAGGAGCCGCCGCCGGCGGGCTGGCGGTGCCGGGAGAAGCGCTCCACCGCCGCCAGCAGGTCGGGGATGGCCGCCAGGCTGGACCGCAGGTCTCGGGCCACCCCGTCTACGGCGCGGGCCAGCTCCTCGTCGCCGGTCTCGGCCAGGGCCGGCACCAGCCAGTCCAACTCTTCGGCGCAGGCCGCCAGCTCGTCGGTGACGGGCGGCGGCGGCGGGTCTTCTTCGAGCATCGCCTCGTAGGGGCCGCGGCTGGCCCAGGAGAGGAGCTCCCGCTGCTCCACCGTCAGCCCGCCCATCTGGCCGTAGCGGAAGCCCTGGGCCTCGTTTTCGATGCAGTGGCGCGAGGAGCGGGCGCCCTCCACCAGCGGGGCCAGGGCGGCCACGGCCCGGGCCGCCGGAGCCACCACCAGGAGCTGCTCCAGGCCGCTGGGGTCGTACGCCAGCACCATGTAGAGGGCCTGGACCACCACCCCCAGGTCCTCGCGCAGCCCTTCGCCGTCGAGGCGGGCGGGCTGGGCGAGCTGGCGGGTGGAGCTCTCCAGGGCGTCGCAGATCTCCGCCGGCACCAGCCGCCGGTACATCGTCCGCAGGCCCACCGCCGAGCGCGCCTGCCGTGCCGCCGCGGCGCTCACCGCTGCCGCCTCGCCAGCTCCAGCTCGAACCGGGCCCGGGCCTCGGCGACGTAGGAGGCGGCGCTGACCAGCACCTCCACGGCCACCTCCTCGGAGAAGGGCATCTCCGGCAACGTCGCCACCAGTTCCAGGAACTCCAGGTCGTCCACCGAGTCGATCTTCTCGATCTCCCCGATCAGCCGGCTCCGCACGCGCTCCGCCGTGGGCCGGGCTCGCAGCTCCGCCGGCGCCTCGCACCCCGCCGGCCAGGTTTCGTCTCCGCTCATGCATTTCAGCTTAAATGTGTTCTCGCATTCAGTGCGCTTCGTCCAAAAAATGAAGTTTGGACAGCAAAACAAGGGATCACAGGAGCAAAATAGGTGGAACACTGTCCGAGTTTGCCGCCGCGCTTTCCAGTGTGGTGCGCGCCCCGCCGCGGGCGTTGCGCTGCGCGATATGCAACAATCCCGAAAACAATCACTCAAGAGGGACCGATGTCCGGAGTGGACCACCTGCCATCAGAGGAGTACCGGAGGAGCGCTCGGCGCTCGCCGGGCAGCCGTCTCTGCCTGCGTGCCCACCAGCACCTGGTATCCACCTGCCCCCAGTGCGGTGAGGGCTGGGGCGAACTGGGCCACAAGCTGCAGGGCCTGGTGCTCCAGGAACTGGCCGCGGCCCCGCCCCTGACTCCCCCCGCCGAGCCCCACCCCGACGACCTCCCCGGCTCCGACGAGGCGGTGGATCGCCTGGCCACCCAGGCCGCCGGCATCCGCAGGCGACGACGGCGCGCCAAAAAGCAGCTCTCCGAGCTACGCCAGCTTGCCGCCGCCCGCCGCGCCGACAAGGTGCGCGGCGCCTACCGCCGCTTCCGCTCCCGCCTGCTGGCGGAGCTGTTGATCGAAGAGGCCCGCGCGGTGGTCCGCAACGCCCCCGACGAGGCTCACTCCTTCGCCTCCCTGGTCCCCTTGGTGCTGGACTGGGCCCAGAGCGAGGAGCACGCCGCCTGGGCCCCCACCCTGATAGCCCGCGCCGCCGCCCACCAGGCCAACGCTCTCCGCGTCGCCGGCGAGCTGGCCGCGGCGGAGAGGATCTTCGACCAATTGGACGTGCGCGACGTCGGAGACGTGGCGGTGCGGGGGGAGATCCTGTCGCTGGAGGGCTCGCTGCGCAGTGATCAGCGGAAGTTTGAGATGGCCGAGACGGTCCTGCAGCGGGCGGCTGAAGCCTACGAGTACGCCGGGGACCGTCTCGGAGTTGCCAAGGTTCGGATCCAGCAGGGAATCCTAATGAGAGTGCTTTGCCGCACTGAGGAGGTGCTGAGGCATTTCGAAGCCGCTGCCTCGGATCTCGGAGAAGAGGCCGCTCCAGAACTTGCCGTGGCTACGACGACTGGGCGTGTCAATGCCCTTTGCGATTTGGGCCGGCCCTTAGAGGCGAGGCGGGTACTTCACGCAGGACTGGATGCCTTTGAAGAAATCGAGGCTCCATTCGTTGCTGCCCACTTTCGTACCCTGGAAGGCCGAATCTCGCTCGGCTTGGCTGACTACAGCGCGGCTGAGGACTACTTCCGAGCCGCCATCGCCACGATGCAGATTGTAGGGCGCCCTCACGATGCGGCTACGACCTCCTTATTGCTCGCCGAGGTCCTGCTGGAGCAAGGCCGTGCTGCCGAGTTGCGACGTCTTGCTAGCGGGCTCATCAAAGAGTTTCAGGAGCGTGAGGTAGGGCGCGAAATCTTCAAAGCCTTGCAGCTTTTCGGAAAGGCCGTCGCCACCGAGCAGCTTACGGCTACCATTCTGGAAAGAATTCGGCGAACCTTCCTCAACGCCACCTGAATGGCGAGCCTCCTCCGAGGCTCCCCGGACCGGTCGCCCGCTCCCCCCTTCTCGCCCGCCGGCTGGTCACCGGCAGCCATGCGCCTGCAAAAAGCCCGCGGCATGTCAATCCTCTGTCGCAGGCAAAATATTCTCTAAATCCAGACGACGAAGCGCCTATACAAGTTACCGAAAACCACGGCGCGACAACTTCTCGGACACTATTCTGCCTAAATCAGTCGCATAGATGATCTCTCGGTGCTACCGTCTGGGACGACCCTGAAACTTGGTGCGGGGGCGCCACCGGACGGCACCAGTCGCATGGGGCCCCTCGCGGAAAGGACCGACCTATGACTCGTTCTCGGTTATCGCGAGCGCTGGCTGTAGCCGTGCTGGCCTTGCTGCTGGGTTTCCCAGCTTTTAGTGCAACCGCAGAGCCCATCCAAGCCCGATCATTCACCTCCTATGCGGAGTGGCTCGTCCAATGGCTGCCCTTCATGGATGGTCGGCATGTCTTTGCCTCAGCCCCTGCAAAGGGTGGCAAAGCCGGCGAGCCCGATGCGGAGCCCGAGCCAACTTCGACGATCACGCTAGAAACCAGTGATCCGCTCGGAGGTGGAACGGAGGTCTCACCGGACTTTGATCCAAACGGCTAAAACCTCAAGCGGGAGGAGGCCTCGGTAAGTCTCGAGCGGGATCCGATAGCGTCGTTGTATCGTCGGGGAGTCAAATCTCCAAGACTCCCAATCCGTAGGAGACCCGATGGACCACCTGACCCTGGACGAGTACTGGGAAGCCTTGCGTGGCAAGCGGTCGTTCGGCCAGCTTGCGCGACAGGCCCATGAGCACCTGGTGGACACCTGCCCCGCCTGTAGCGAGGCATGGCGGAACGGGAGAGGTGCGCCCGTCGAGGGCACCGGGGGGCCGGGGGCTCCCGCCCTCGAGGACAACGTGCCGCCGGCGCTGCCGGAGGATGAGCGAGCCGTGGGCTTGGCCGACCTGGAGCGCACCGAGCGCCTGCTGGTCCAGAGCCGGGAGGTGGCACGGCGCGCCCGGGAGGATCTGAAACTGCTGCTCGCCATGCCGCGGGACGAGCGGCGCCAGCGGGTGGAGCGGGCGCGCACCCGGATGCGCTCCCGCGCCTTCGTCGAGTTGCTGGTGGCGGAGGCCGAGGAGCGCCTGGCCCACTCCGCCGACGAGGCGGCCCACCTCGCCTCCCTGGTGTTCCCGGCGCTGGACCGCCGGGAGGGGCGTGTCGAGCGCCCCTGGGCCCGGGAGCTGGTGGCCCGGGCGGACGCCTGCCAGGGCGGGACGCCGTCCACCGCGGGGTGAGACCCGGCGCGGAAAAGCACGGAACCTGCGCACTCGGGCTCATCCCATAGGAAATATCGCCCAGAGTCTTAACATCCACCGGCATGCTACAATGTCCGTAACCCCTTTTCTCATTACATATTGCCGCGAACTGGGGCCGGCAGCAGCCCGTTGAGCCGCCTCGCGGCCTGGGGAGCCATGGCCGCCGATCATGATTCGACCCCTCGAGACCTCACCGCGGCCGCGCTGGTGGAGGCGGCGCAGAGGGCGGCCTTCGCCACCGACGCCGAGGGCCTGGTCCGGGCCTGGAACGGCGCCGCCCAACAGCTCCTCGGCTTCTCCACCAGTCACGCCGTGGGCCGACACTTCGACACCCTGCTGGGACCCCGGGACGTCCACGACAACCCGTTCCTCCACGGCAACCTCCCCCTCGTCGAGCTGGCCCTGCAAGCAGAACCGGTCCACCCGTTCGAGATGTCGGTGCGCGACTCCTCCGGCCAACGGCTCATCGTGCAGGTGGGGATCGTGGTGGTGCTGGCCGGGGACGACGAGGGCCACCGGGTGGTCTATCTCCTGGAGCGGCGCTTCCGGCGGCGGCGCTCGGACGAGGTGATCGAGCGGCTGCTGTCCGAGTCGAAGTGGCGAGACGCCCCGGCACCGTCGGCGGAATCCGATCTGCTGACCCCGCGGCAAAGGGAAGTCCTGCGGCTCCTCGCCGAGGGCGAAGGGCCGCAGGAGATTGCCGAAACGCTGTCGCTCAGCGTGTTCACGGTGCGCAGCCACCTGCGGGCGATCTACGGCAGGCTGGGGGCCCATAGCCAGTCGGAAGCCGTGGCCAAGGCCTATCAGCTCCGCCTGATCTGACCCCGCAGGTGGCGGGCCATTTGGCGGGCACCGGGGTCACGGCGCCGAGGAGTCGTCCTCCGAGCAGTGACCCGGGCCGAGGAGGCCGTTGTTGTACATGTCCAGCAGGCCGGCCAGCTCCAGGAACCGGGGGCGCGGCGGCCGGTTGCCCTTGAGGGCCCCGATCTCGTCCGGCGTCCAGGTCTCGAAGAGCCCCGTGGCCTCGTTCCAGGCGTCCATCACCTCCGGCGGCGCCGAGGCACCGTTCAGGAAGTTGAGCGACGCGGCGGCGTAGGCGTGGCCGAGGATGTAGTAGGCGTTGCCCTTCTTGGGCGCGGTCCACAACATCTCGTACCAGCTCTGGCCGCTGAGGAAGAACACCGTGTCGGCGCCACCGGGCAACTGCGCCCAGGTGTCGTCGTAGGGCGCCGGGCCGTGCTCCGAGTGGGTCTTCCAGTAGCCCGGGGTCAGGGTGCAGCCTGCCGGACACGGCACCTCGACGTCCACCGTCCACGAGCTGTCTCCCGTCTCGCCACTGTCACCGGCCAGGAAGCTGGCGGTGTTGACGATCTCGTGCAAGCCGCACTCGTCCGGCGAGCTGAAGGGGCCCACCTCGTGGGAGTAGTCGAAGCCGCCGGGGAGCTGATCGACACACATGGTGCCGAGGGCGCCCGCCAGGCTGTCGTCCACGTCGATGCAGGCGTCGGACACCTGGTCCGGGTCCCCGAAGACCACCGGCACGCTGGCGGAATGCACGTCCGTGGTGCCAGCCGGCACCGCAGGCCCGGCGTAGCTGTGGTCGTGGTTCTGCTGCGTCGCCGTGGCGACGTTGGTGCGCGAGGTGCCATCCGGCAGGGCGCCCTCGTAGGTGCAGGCGAGGGAGCCGCCGGCGGGCACCAACAGGGCGGGGCAGTTCACCGTCATGGCGTGTCCGATGCTCACCTCATCGCCCACCGACAGCAGCAAGCCGCTCATCGTGGGATGGGGGTTGTGGACGGTGATGTTGCCGGACACCGCCCAGTCACTGTCCACCGGCACGGCGGACATCTCGACGTGGTAGCCCACGCTGTAGACCTGGCCGGGGGCGAGGAGCACCTGGCTGACGTCGCCCGTCTTCACCAGGTCCCAATCCCAATCGCGGTCGAAGCTGGTGCTGGCGTCCTTGGTGACGCTCAGGCCGTGGCAGGCCACGGTCACCGAGGCGTTGTCGGTCTGGCCGGTCTCGACGATGGTGGCGACGTTGCCGTGGGAGCCGGCGTCGCCGCCGCAGGCGAAGGTGCGGTCGTACATCCAGGCGGTGTCGTCCGCCACCGGGCCCCAGGACATGCCGTTGGTGTCGGTCACGTTCACCTCGGCGTTGACCTCGGTGGTGGGAGCGCCGAAGACCACCGGCGCCGTGGCCTGGCCGCCCCCCACCACCCCGGTGGTGGTCACCGTGGCGGTGTTGACGCGGTCCGTGCCATCGGGCAGTGGCGTGGCGTAGGTGCAGTCCAGGGTCTCGCCGGCGGCCAGCGGGATGGGGAACCCCACGCCGCAGTCCACCGCCGGGGCGATGCCGCCGGTGATGAGATCCGAGATACCGGTCAGCAGAGTGTCGAAGGGGGTGTTGTTATCGACGTGGATGCCGCCGGAAACCGCCCAGCCGCTGTCCACGTGACCGGTCTTGGACACCTGGACCATGTACTTCGAGGTGCCGGTGTCGCCGTTGAAGATCTCCCAGGCCTCGGGGTTCACCGACTTGATGATGTCCCACTCCCCGGTGCGGGTGAAGGTGGTGGCGGCGTCCTTCGACACCGAGACCTCGTAGTCGTAGCAGAACTCGATGTGGCTGAGGCCGTACGGGTTGCCGTTGGAGGCGTTGATCGGCGCGTGGAGCACCGTGTCCGCGATCTCCTCCGGCAGGTAGGCGAAAACGTTGGCGTTGGGGCCACCCTTGACGATGACGGCGTCGACCCCGAGGGTCGAGGCCCAGTCGAAGGTGGAGCCGTCGCTGTTGCTGATGGTGATGGAGTTACCGGGGTCTTCCGGCGCGCCGCCGGTGAGGCTCCCGTTGCCGGAGGTCATGGGGAACGTGCCGTTGGGGGAGCCGTCGATCTTGAAGCCGAAGGCGAGGCCGATGTCGGCACAATCGGGGTTACCGGGCCAGAACTGGGGCACGACGCCGTTGCCCGACGGGGGGCCGGCGTCCTGGGCCACCGCCGGGGTGGCCAGGAGGAGGAGCAGGGCGGCCGCGGCCACCACTGCCCAGGGTTTCGAGGAAATCAAGCTATGGCGATTCATGGTGTCGTCTCCTTCCCGCTTGGGGATGACGGACTGCAAGGTGATCGATAAATAGGAGCGCTGTCATCAACTTAGTAAGCTCAGCAACTCGCCACAATGGCGCAGGTAGACCAATTTTCTGGTCCACCTGGACTACAGCTTGACTTACGCCCCGTTTACGCCGATCATGACGGGGCCATGGGCTCTCCCTCCCGAACTTCCACCCGCCACCGAGCCCAGCCGCCGTCGTATTGCGAGTTGCGTGCGGCCTCGGCGTTCTCGTTCCTGGACGCCGCCTGCCAGCCGGAGGAGCTGGTGGCCCGGGCGGCGGAGCTGGGGTTGCCGGCGGTGGCGCTGGTGGACAAGAACGGCGTCTACGGGGCGCCCCGCTTCCACGCCGCGGCCACGGCGGCGGGCCTGCGCGCCCTGGTGGGGGCGGAGGTGGTGCTGGAGGACGACTCCCGGCTGACCGTGCTGGTGCGCCGCCAGGACGGCTACCGCAACCTCTGCCGCCTGCTCTCCGCCGCCGCCCGGGGCCGGCCCAAGGGGGAGGCCCGGGCCTCCTGGGAGCTGGTGCGGGCCCACGCCGGCGGCCTCCACGCGCTGTCCGGCGGCGACGAGGGGCCGGTGGCCCGGGCCCTGGAAGGACGGAGCTTCGCCAGCCTCATGGGGGGCGGCGACCGTGCTGCCGATGGCGGCCTCGACGCCGCCCGCGCCACCCTGGAGCGGCTGGCCCACGCCTTCGACGGCCGGGTCCACGTCGAGCTGCAGCGCCACCGGCTGCGCGACGAGGAGCACCGCAACCGGGCGCTGGTCGCCCTCGCCCGCCGCCTCCGCCTGCCGCTGGTGGCGACCAACGGCGTGCGCTACGCCCAGCCCGACGACAAGCGCCTGCACGACGTCTTGACCGCCATCCGCGAGGGGACACCGCTGGACCAAGCCGGCCGCCTGCTGGCCGCCCAGCGCCAGCGCCACCTGAAAGGGGCGGCGGAGATGGCCCAGCTCTTCGCCGACCTGCCCGGCGCGGTGGCCGCCTCCGCCGAGCTCGCCGCCGAGTGCGCCTTCACCCTGGCCGACCTCGGCTACCGCTTCCCCGACTACCCGCTGCCGCCGGGCGAGACCGCCGGCTCCTACCTGCGCCACGTCACCTGGAACGAGGCCCGCACCCGCTTCCGCCCCTTGACCGCCAAGGCCCAGGCGCAGATCGAGCACGAGCTGGCGATGATCGAAAAGCTGGGCATGGCGGGCTACTTCCTGATCGTCTGGGACCTGATCCGCTACTGCAAGCGGGAGGGGATCCTGGTCCAGGGGCGGGGCTCGGCCGCCAACTCCGCGGTCTGCTACGCCCTGTCCATCACCGCCGTCGATCCGGTGAAGATGGGCCTTCTCTTCGAGCGCTTCCTGTCGGAAGAAAGGGGCGAGTGGCCGGACATCGACCTGGATCTCCCCTCCGGCGACCAGCGGGAGAAGGTGATCCAGTACGTCTACCGGCGCTACGGCCCCCACGGCGCCGCCATGACCGCCAACGTCATCACCTACCGCGACCGCTCCGCCACCCGGGAGGTGGCCAAGGCGCTGGGGTACTCGGCGGACCAGGTGGACCGGCTGGCGCGCCAGCTCGGCCACTTCAGCCGCGACCGGGGCCACGGCGAGGAGCGGGACTTTTCAGCCGAGGTGCGCCAGGCCGGCTTCGACCCGGAGGAGCGGCGCATGCGGGTTTTCGCCGAGATGTGGCAGCGCATCCACCACCTGCCCCGCCACCTCGGCCAGCACTCCGGCGGCATGATCGTCGCCGCCGGGCGGCTGGACGAGGTGGTGCCGCTGGAGCCGGCGTCGATGCCCGGGCGCACCGTGGTGCAGTGGGACAAGGACGACTGCGCGGGGCTGGGGATCATCAAGGTGGACCTGCTGGGCTTGGGCATGCTCAACGCCCTGGAGGAGGCGGTGCCGCTGATCCGCGCCTGGGAGGGGGTGCGGGTCGATCTCGCCCACCTGCCGCCGGACGACCCGGCGACCTACGACATGCTGCGCCGGGCGGACACGGTGGGGGTGTTCCAGGTGGAGAGCCGGGCGCAGATGGCCAGCCTGCCGAGAAACGCGCCCCGCCGCTTCTACGACCTGGTGGTGCAGGTGGCCATCATCCGCCCCGGCCCCATCGCCGGCAAGATGGCCCACCCCTACTTCGAGCGCCGCCAGGGGCGCCAGGAGGTGACCTACCCCCACCCGTCGCTGGAACCGATCCTGGAGCGCACCCTGGGGGTCGTCCTCTTCCAGGAGCAGATCCTGAAGATCGCCATGGTGGCGGCGGACTTCACCGGCGGCGAGGCCGAGGCGCTGCGCCGGGCCATGGGCTCGAAGCGCTCCGTCGAGCAGATGGAAGCGATGGAGAGCAAGCTGCTGCGGGGGATGGAGCGGAAGGGGTTGTCGGAGAAGGCGCGGGAGGAGATCGTCCACGCCATCCGCTCCTTCGCCCTCTACGGCTTCCCCGAGTCCCACGCCGCCAGCTTCGCGCTGATCGCCTACGCCAGCGCGTACTTGAAGTGCCACCACCCCACCGCCTTCACCCTGTCGCTCTTGAACGCCTGGCCCATGGGCTTCTACCACCCCTCCAGCCTGGTCCAGGACGCCCAGCGCCACGGCGTCCAGATACGGCCGGTGGACGTCACCCGCTCCGGCTGGCGCTGCCGTTGGGAGGAGCGGGAGGGGGGCGGCCACGGCGTGGGCAGTGGCGGCGTGGGCAGGGGCGGCGCGGGCAGGGGCGGCGCGGGCAGTGGCGGCGCGGGCAGAGACGACAGCGGCCGCGCCCCCAAGCCGCCGGCGGGGGCGATCCGCCTCGGGCTGAAGTTCGTCAAGGGATTGCGGCGCGAGGCGGTGGCGGCCATCGAGGCGGCCCAGGAAGAGGCGCGAGAAGCGGCCCGGGGCCGGCCGGCGGGCGCGGGCGACGTCCCCCTTTTCCGCGACCTCGACCACTTCGTGCGCCGGGTCGCCGCCCAGGGCCGAATCCCCGGCGGGACCTCAACATCCAATGGAGCATTGCGCCGGGGCGAGCTGGATGCCCTGGCGGGGGCTGGCGCCCTGGCCGGCTTCGGGCTTTCCCGCAGGAGCGCCCAGTGGCAGGCGGCCCGGGCGGCGCGGCCGGCGGGACCGCTGTTGGCGGACCTGCCCGACACGGCGCCCTCGCCGCTGCCGGAGATGGGCGCCATCGACGAGACCCTGGCCGACTTCGCCCACGCCGGCCTGACCGTCGGCGCCCACCCGGTGCGCTACCTGCGCTCCCGGCTGGACGCCCTGGGGGTGGTTTCCGCCGCCGACCTGCCCCGCCGCCGCGACGGCGAGAAGGTCAAGACCGCCGGTTCGGTGATCGTGCGCCAGCGCCCGGGCACCGCCAACGGCATCCTCTTCCTCACCCTGGAGGACGAGACCGGCATGAGCCAGGCCATCGTCAAGCCGGACCTGCTGCGCGACCACCGCCGCCTGATCCTCAGCCAGCCGGGCCTGGTGGTGGAGGGCCTGGTGCAGAAGCGCGACGGCACGG
>Ga0102947_1000119_pt1 | contig 27891 bp, 20 predicted proteins | sample SalPon2A_A_D2_MG_FD_78210 | JGI IMG/M metagenome (GOLD analysis project Ga0102947, IMG submission 78210) | Soil microbial communities from South San Francisco under conditions of wetland restoration - Salt Pond MetaG R2A_A_D2_MG | ecosystem: Environmental > Terrestrial > Soil > Wetlands | place... | reverse complement strand
TGATGTCGATATAATTTTACTTGGAAAATTAATTTCAGAAAGGCTTTGTCTCCATTGTTCAATATCGTATCCAAATCTATCATTATCAATATTACTTGTGCCTAAATTCCAAGTAGGTACTTCTCTGTCCCAACGTCTCCAGTTATAGCTATGCATATCGTAAACAATACAAACGCCAAATTTCTCTTCTAATTTAGAGATCAAGGCTTCAGTTACTCTAAAAAATGATGTATGTTTTTTGAGACTTCTGGCTTTCATGTCTTCTGGTAATGGCTTTTTCCACAGTTGTTTGCCCCAAGCCGTTTCAAAGACTGCTTCTTCTGGCGCACGATTGAGATCGTATTCAAAGCGTGAATCACAACCAGCAATGACTATAGGATGCGATTTTACCATGGTCTTTGTAAATGGATCTTCTTCATACCAACGTTCATATTCTGTATGCAAACAGTTATCCCAAAGTTCCTTTCTGAATTGATGACCATCATGAATAGCAGCACATGCATAATGCACATATTTATCAATTTTTATAGTGAATGAATAATCTTCCGAAACAGCATCAAAGATCTCTTCGTTATTTATTTTATTGATTATCTCCTGTACCGAAAGTTTTTGCATCGATGCTATTCTTTAATTAAACTTCCCCATTCTGTCCAAGAACCATCATAAACTGAAATATTGTTGTAGCCAGCTATTTTTGCACCTAAAGCCAATACACAGGCTGTAATACCTGAACCACAAGAAAAAGTTACTGGACTTTCTGATTCAACCAAAGGTTTGAAAATATGTTTCAGTTCTTCTTTATGTTTTAAACAACCCTTATCCAGTAATTTGGTATATGGCAAATTAATAGAATTTGGAATTGTACCACGTCGCAAGCCTTCTCTTGGTTCTGGCTCAAGACTTCTAAACCTATTTTCTGAACGCGCATCAACAATAGTATGAGACCTGTTTTGAGATTCTGCTTTTACATCATCAAAAAACTTAAAATAAGTTGGATTATAAGTTCCTGCAAAACTTCCATATTCTACATCATATTCTTTTTTGGGTTCGGTTTTAAAACCCAATCTATTCCACTCTGGAAGTCCTCCACTTAAAACAGCAATATTAGTGTGACCAAAAGTATTGAACATGTACCAAGCCCTTGCGCTCCAATAAATTCCTTTGTCATCATAGACTACAATTGCACTATTCTTATTAATGCCAAGTTTTCTAGCTTCTTCAATAAATTGCTTTTCGGAGGGAAGTGTATTTGGAAAAGGTGCAGTTATATCACTGAATTTTTTCTTAATATCAAAATAACGAGTCTTTGGTATTTGTTCTTCAGGTTGTGGAAAAGAGGCATCTAAAATAACAAGATTTGGTGCATTTAAATTATCTTGTAACCATCTAGCAGAAACAATGGGTTGAGTAAGAAAAACGTTCTCTTTCATAGTTATGCATCCTCTACAGTTTTACGAAGACGTGAACGTCTGTTAAAGGCTTCAAGGTTATCCAGCACTTTACTCTCCAAAAAATCAATGACTTTTTCTTCTACCTTCACCTTACTTTTATATACTTTATTCATATAAGTAATACCTCCAGGTGACATCACATTGACCTCAACCAACTTGCCTCCAATAACATCAATCCCAACAAAGTATAAACCATCTTTGACCAATTTTGGTCCTATTTGCTTACATAACGCTATTTCGGCTTTTGTTAAATTATGTTTTTGTACTGAACCTCCAGCAGAAACATTAGAACGATGATCATCACTGCCAGGAACACGTTTCATAGCTCCTACAGGTTCACCATTCAATAATAGAATCCTGACATCACCTTGGTCAGCACCTTCTATATAATCCTGCAAAATGACATAATTTGAAGTGCCATCAGAATTAGTAATATAAAAATCCATTAGTGAATTAATGTTACTCATTGCAGACTTTTCAATTAAAATAACACCTGAACCACCAAATCCATTAAGTGGTTTTAAGATCATTTTATCGGCTTTGGATTCTTTAATTTGTTTGACTAGATATCTTTTGTTTTTAGAAACATGAGTGTTTGGAATAATATTGCTATGAGCATCACCAAAAGCAGCTGTATATAGTTTGTTATTTGCCTCACGCATGCCTTCTATTGAATTAATAATAAAAACATCATCCTTAACTGAATCTAAAAAATTGAGCATAATAGGATCCAATGGTGGATTGGCTCTGAAGAATATAGCATCAAATCCTGCAAGTGGAAGCATTTCTTCTCTGATTTCAGCTTTTTTATAGAATGATTTTAATGAATTTGGAACTTTATCCATTCTGCCAACAACTGTACAAAAGGCATTAGTAACACTATTTCTAATAGTCAAATTAGCTGGTGTACACAAGGCAACGCCATGACCTCGTTTTGAACATTCTTTAATTAAGGCAAGGCTTGTATCGTTATCTGGGTCTATATTTTCCCATGGATACATTAAGAAACAAATATTCATCAGATTAAAATTTAATATTATTTAAAAAGATCTTTTGACAAAGCTCAAGATAAGCGATTCATACAAATTTAAAAAATTTGATTCTCTACTTATTTAACCTCATCATAATTGTCGTCCCAATTCTTAATTTTTGGTGTGCCAAGTTTACCTACAGATTTAGCCACTAACATAGACACTGTAGCATCTCCAGTAACATTAACCACAGTTCTACACATATCGAGCGGTCTGTCCACAGCAAAAATAAGAGCTAAACCAATTGCTAATTTATCTGCTGGAAAACCTACAGCTTCCAATACAATCACTAACATCACCATTCCAGCTCCAGGAACAGCAGCACTACCAATTGAAGCCAATAAGGCAGTAAGCACAATAGTGAGTTGGTCTGCAAATGTAAGATCAAAACCTAGTGCCTGTGCAATAAAAACAGCTGCAACAGCTTGATATAAACTGGTGCCATCCATATTAATTGTAGCTCCAACAGGCAGAACAAAACTAGAGACTTCTTTATCAACACCTATATGTTCTTCAACTCGTTCCATAGTAACTGGCAAGGTTGCAGCACTACTACTGGTAGAAAATGCAAGTAATTGAGCTGGACTAATTTCTTTAAGAAACCAAAATGGATTTTTCTTAATGATAAATGTTACAATCAGGCAGTAGAAAACAATCATTAATAATAATCCAATTACAACAACTACTGAATAATATAATAAAGCATACAATAATTCTGGGTCACCAGATGAAACTACTACGCTTGACAGTAAAGCAAATACTGCATAAGGAGCCGTTAACATAATTAAATCTACCATCTTGAGAACCACTTCATTCAACGAATCGAAGAAATCTTTTAGTGGTTTTGCTGATTTTTCTCCTATTAAAAGCATTGAAATACCTAGAAAAATTGCAAAGAATATAACCTGAAGCATTAATTTATTGTCGCTTAATGCAGAAAAGGCATTGTCTGGAACCATATCTTCAAGGAATTGAAGTGGTCCACTTTCTTTTTGTCTTGTAGCTTCATTAATTTTGGACTGCACACTATTATCGTTAGCATAGGTTTCTGTGAGTTGAGCAATAGTACTTTCTGAAACTCCTTCTCCTGGTTGTAAGGTATTGACTAACAATAACCCTATGGTTATAGCAACAACGGTTGTCACAACATAAATAATAATTGTTCTTAAACCAATATTAGCGAATTTAGAAATGTCTTTTAAATCTGAAATTCCTTTTATTAGAGAAGCCAATATTAATGGAATCGCAATCAGTTTAAGAAGTTTAACGAAGATGGTTCCTAAAGGCTGTATCCATTTACTAACAAAACTTTCTCCTCCATCAACTTGTAACATGATATACCCAAATACTAATCCGAGCAACATTCCTATTAGTATTTTCCAGTGTAATTCAAGTTTTCTCATCGTTTAGAGTTTCGTTAATTTATTAAGCAAGTAGTAATCTGTTAGAACCAAAGCAGCCATAGCTTCCACAATTGGAACAGCACGAGGAACAACACATGGATCATGTCTTCCTTTACCTTGCATTTTTATTACATTTCCATCTTTATCAATTGTCTTTTGCTTTTGCATTATAGTAGCAACTGGCTTAAAAGCTACACGAAAATAGATATCCATGCCATTACTGATACCTCCTTGTATTCCTCCTGAAAGATTTGTTTTTGTACTTCCATCTGAATTGAAAATATCGTTGTGCTCACTTCCTTTCATTTTGGTACCACAAAACCCGCTGCCAATTTCAAATCCTTTGACTGCATTTATGGAAAGCATGGCTTTACCAAGTTCTGCATGTAACCTATCAAAAACAGGTTCACCAAGTCCAGCAGGAACATTCTGAATTACACAAGTTACGGTTCCTCCAATAGTATCACCTTGTTTTCTAATTTCCTTAATCTTTGCAATCATTGTTTCGGCAACACCTTCATCTGGGCATCTCACAATGTTCTCTTCTATTTTATCAAAATTTAATTCTTGATAGGGCTTTTCTAGATATATGTCTCCAACAGATGATGTATAAGCATTAATTTTAATTGAAGAAATAAGTTGTTTTGCTAATGCACCGGCTACTACGCGGCATGCCGTTTCACGAGCAGAACTTCTTCCTCCTCCTCGATAATCACGAATACCATATTTTTTAGCATAGGTGTAATCGGCATGACTTGGTCTATAAACATCTTTTATATGTGAATAGTCTTTTGACTTTTGGTTGGCATTCTCTATTACAAAGCCAATAGGTGTTCCTGTAGTTTTACCTTCGAAAATTCCGGATAAAAATTTAACTGTATCTGGTTCTTTTCTCTGTGTAACAATTTCTGATTGTCCTGGTTTTCTGCGATTTAATTCACTTTGGATTTTTTCTAAATCCAGTTGTAATCCAGAAGGGCAACCATCAATCACACCACCAATAGCTTCACCATGAGATTCTCCAAACGTTGTAAGGTTAAAAACTTTACCAAAGGAATTTCCTGCCATATAATATATTTTTATGCTAAAGTAAATCTATTATTAGAGAAACAAAAATTGAAATGTAATTTAGAAACTAATGTATTCTTCTTTAATGGCTGTAAAATACAGTCTAAATATGTTCTATTTACGTAAATATTGATGGAAGTTAACATTTTTGTTTAAATTTAATTTATAATCAAATTTTTATGAAACATTATCGTTTAATAAATTCAAACGATATTTTTTTGTTGAAAATCTAAAAACTTTAAAATTTATGAAAAAATTATTTTTATTAGCAATAGCAGTGCTAGGTTTTGCATACACATCTGGTGCTCAAAATGTTTCCCCGAATGCTTTAGGTCTCCGAATGGGAGGAAGTGACGGCTTTGGTGCCGAAATCTCTTATCAAAGAGGATTGAGCACAAACAACAGACTTGAATTTGATTTAGGCTGGAGAAGTGGAAGTAATTATGATGGATTTAAACTTACTGGCTTATACCAATGGGTTATGCTTCTTGACGGAAACTTTAACTGGTATGTTGGTGCTGGTGGTGGTTTAGTCTCATTTTCTGGTAGAGATGAATTGGATGGTAGAGATAATACATCCGTTTTTATTGCTGGTGATATTGGTATAGAATATGATTTTGAAATACCTTTATTAATCTCTCTTGATTTTAGGCCTGAATTTGGAAATAATGATTTTACTGATAATACTCTTTTCGATATTGCCTTAGGTATAAGGTATCAATTTTAAAACAAAATAAAGTTAAAAAAAAGCCACTTTAAAAAGTGGCTTTTTTTATTTATAGAGAATACATTTAGATAAAGTTTCTTTGTAAATAGTTTCATATTGAGGTACAATTTCATGAATATCAAAACGTAAGGATTCTTTTTTCGCATTGTTCTTAAATGTTTTTAAGACGTCTTCATCACATAAAATACGTAATGCATTTTTGGTCATATCTACAATATCACCTACATCACTCAAAAAACCGGAAACACCTTGTTTATTGACTTCAGGAATACCACCTGTATTACTAGAGATAACAGGCACTCCTACTGACATGGCTTCTAAAGCTGCCAATCCAAAACTTTCTGTTACTGATGGTAATAAAAATAAATCGGAAAAACATAGTATTCTATCTATTTCATTACTGTTTCCAAAGAATACAACTTTTTCTTCTATACCAAGTTTTCTACATAGTCGTTCGGCAGGTTCCTTTTCCGGACCTTCTCCTACCATCATCAATTTTGCTGGTATTTCTTTTTGAATATTATAAAATATAGCAATGACATCTTCTATTCGTTTTACCTTTCTAAAATTACTGACATGGGTAATAATTTTTTCATCGTCATTTGCCATCATTTCTCTTTGACAATCTTTGAATAACGATTTGCTCTTTTTAGAATCTATAAAATTTGGTACAACTTTAATTTCATTTGTAATATTGAATAATCGCATTGTATCTTCCTTCAAACTTTGGGAAACAGCAGTTACAGCATCAGATTTATTGATACTGAATGTTACTGCAGGTTTGTAAAAAGGATGGTTACCTACAAGCGTTATATCTGTACCGTGCAAAGTTGTTACTATTGGAACATAAATTTCCTCTTCTCGAAGCATTTTTTGTGCCATATATGCAGCATATGCATGTGGAATGGCGTAGTGTACATGTAAAACATCAATTTTATAAAGCTTTACCATATCTACCAATTTACTAGATAGTGCCAGTTCATAAGGTTGATAATGAAACAATGGATATTCTGGTACATTGACTTCATGATAGTGTACATTATGGCTTAACAAATCTAACCTCACAGGCTGACTATACGTTATAAAATGAACTTCATGACCTCTAATAGAAAGTTCCAGTCCGAGTTCTGTAGCTACTACGCCACTACCACCAAATGTTGGATAACAAACAATACCTATTCTCATTTATTCTATTATTGCTTCGTAAATTAATCGTTGTATTTTGGTTCTGATATCTTCTCTTAATAAAATATTATTTTCTGCTCTTGGATATGTTCTATTGGCTAAAAAGACATATACAATTTCTTCTTCAGGGTCAGCCCATGCATACGTACCAGTAAAACCAGAGTGACCAAAACTTGTCATGGATATACAGCCACAAGTTGGTCCTTCTTCACCAAGTTGCGGTTTATCAAAACCTATGCCTCTTCTATTATTATTTCCACAGTAATAGCACTTATTGAATTTATCTATTGTTTCAGGTTTAAAATAACGTTTGCCTCCATAAAATCCTTTTTGCAAATACATTTGCATTATTTTGGCAACATCATTGGCATTACTGAAAATTCCTGCATGGCCACCTACTCCATTTTGCATGGCAGCTCCCATATCGTGTACATACCCTTTTATTTCCTGATATCTATAATAATCATCAATTTCGGTAGGAATAATGTTTTTGTTACTGACTAAATTATTTGGGTTATACATGGTATTATTTGCTCCAAGAGATCTATAAAAATGTTCTTGAACTAATTTATCTAAAGATTTGTCGTAAAACTCCTCAATAAATTTCTTTAATAGATAATAAGGCAGATCACTGTATCTGTAGCGTAATCGCCTTAACAAATCGCTATCTTTTATGGTTTTAATAATTGTGTCTTGATAATCGCTTCTCAAGTACAGATCATTTCCCACTTTAATATTAAAATTATCGTCATAAGTGGTTTTATAGTATTTTGGGCTTGGCTTTTTAGTAACAGAATCCAACGTAGCATGGTAAAATGGGATCCATGGCTTTAACCTAGCATAATGAGAAAGCATTTGTTTAATGGTAATATTACTTTTGTTAGATTCATCAAAGCCATTTAGCATTCGAGAAAGTTTAGTATCTAAAGTCACAGAACCTCTTTCTTCTAATTCCATAAGTAAAGGTAATGTTGCCAGAATTTTGGTTAATGAAGCTACATCATAAATATCTTCATATTTTACTTTGTCAGGACCTTCATAAGTATGCTTTCCGAAATTCTTGTTATAAACTACTTTTCCTTTTCTGGCAACAAGTAGTTGTATCCCAGGAGTCATCCTATGGTTAACGGCAATATTTGCAATAGAATCAATTTTACTTAACTTTTCTGTACTCATACCAACACTTTCGGGAGTTGAATAACCCAGTCTAGAAATAGAATTTGTCGAAATTCCTTCATCAATCGAAAAATTTTCTCCAATTGAAACTGGTAATTTTCCTTTTGCTCCCAAAGCTCCAAATATAATTTGAGCCGATTTCTGTTGTGCTAACTCACTGTTTTGGTAACTTACAATAATACTTTCTATGTTTTCAATGGAATGCAAATCGTTAAGAGCATATGGTTTTACAAATACATCTAAAATCACAGTATTTGTTCTGGCAATTTCGTACAACCAAACCAATTCTTTATTTGTAAACTTAAAGCTTTTCCAAGGGCTATCATTAGAACGATGTAAGCCTATTATAACTGTATTGTAATTATTTAATTGTTTAATTAAATCGTACAGTTGATCACTTTTAATTTCATGGACTTTTGTGTATTTTTTTAGTTCTTCAAGAAATACTGAACCTGAATCGTCTCCCATGTGCACATAGGCAATATCTTTTGTATCTAAATCTTGAAGTGGAATTAAGTCTGTTTTGTTTTTAACTAATGTAATGGAGTTTTCTACTAACTCTTCTTGTAATACATTATCCTTAAGTCTATTTAAATCATTTACAAGATTATAAGTTCCTACAGGTTTATAATTGTTAAGACCAACCTTATATTTAGCTTGTAATATTTTCTTAACAGAATGTTCTAATCGCCCTTCTGTAATTTCTCCTTTATTATATGCATCAATTATTTTTGACACTCCTGTTGGAACATCTTCTGAAATTAGCAAGACATCATTTCCAGCCATGAATGCTGCTAAATCTATCTCTCCAGATTCGTTAAAATTTGATGCTCCTTTCATATTCAATGCATCAGTATATATTAATCCTTTAAAACCCAGTTTTTCTTTTAAAATATCTGTAACAATATGTTTTGACAACGAAGAAGGATATCCTGATCTTGGTTCTAAACTGGGCACATTTAAGTGAGCCACCATTACGCTTGAAAGACCTTCTTTTATCAAAGCTTTATAAGGATAAAGTTCGATCGAATCTATTCTCTTTTCATCAAAATTAATGGTTGGCAATGTTTTATGAGAATCTGAATCTGTATCACCATGTCCTGGAAAATGTTTGGCATTAGCCAAAACACCTGCACTTTGCATACCTTTCATAAAAGCCGAAGCCTTCTCCGTGACATTATCTTTATTTTCACCAAAAGACCTATTACCAATAATTGGGTTTTTCGGGTTTGTGTTGATATCAACAACAGGCGCAAAATTAAAATGTACACCTAAACGCTTGCAGTGTTCTCCTATATGCCTTCCTGTTTGTTCAATCAACTTATTGTCTTTTATTGCTCCCAAAGTCATATTCCAAGGAAAAGCATAAGTAGAGTCCAAGCGCATGCTTAAACCCCATTCTGCATCCATTCCAACAAGTAAAGGTATCTTTGAAATAGCCTGAAGTTCATTATTAAGTTTAGCCTGTCTTAATGGACCTCCTTTGGAAAAAATAATACCTCCAATATGGTTATTATTAATAAGGTTTCGTATCTGTGCTTTATGAGCATTATCTTCATTAGAGAATACTTGAACCATATATAATTGTCCAACTTTCTCATTTAAAGACATGGAATTGTAAACACTATCTACCCATTTTTGTTGAGCTTCAAAATCATCAGATAACAATGGATTTTCTACGTCTTGTGAAAAGACATTGACTAGGACAAGTAAGGAAGATAAGAGGAAAAAAGTTTTTTGCATACTAAAAATTAATAGCCATTTTTATTTATTGATTAAAAACTATGCCAAAATAGTATTTTTAAAATGAAGATTAAAAGACTTTAAGATAGTTTTATAAAGAAGATTGTGAACAATATTGAATAGATTTAAAACCAACCTATTCAATTAAGTCTATATGTCTGTCGTGGTAACCTAACAGATATAGAACGCCATCTAATCCAATACTTGATATAGAATTTTGTGCATTATCCTTAACCGTTGGTTTAGCATGAAAAGCTATACCTAAACCAGCAACATTAAGCATTTGTAAATCGTTTGCACCATCACCAACTGCTATGGTTTGATTAATGTCTATACCTTCAATTTCTACAATCTTTTTAAGATACTCGGCTTTTTTATCTCCATTAACAATGTCTCCCAAATAGTTACCAGTTAAAACTCCATTTTTGATTTCTAATTGATTGGCATACACGTAGTCTATACCTAATTCCTTTTGCAAATGGTTTCCAAAATAGGTAAATCCACCAGAAAGAATAGCAGTTTTGAACCCATAGCTTTTTAAAGTGTCTATAAGTCTTCTTGTGCCTTTAGTAATTGGCAAATTGGCAGCTACTTTTTCAAGCGCTTCTTCACTCAAACCCTTTAACAACTTCATACGCCTAATAAAACTCTCATTGAAGTCTATTTCGCCTTCCATCGCAGATTCAGTAATTGCCTTAACTTCTTCACCAACACCAGCCAATTCTGCCAATTCATCAATAACTTCTGTTTGTATTAACGTTGAATCCATATCAAAACATACCAAACGTCTATTTCGTCTATAGATGTTATCTTCCTGAAATGCGATATCTACATCCAAATCGTGGGAAATCTGCATGAATTTTTCTGTGAATTCTGATTTGTTTTCAATTTTTCCTCTTATGGATAATTCAATTGATGCTCTTGGATATTCTTCTTCCCTGACAAGAGATAAACGCCCTGTCAACCTTTTAATGGCATCAATGTTTAAATTCTTATCAGAAATCACTTTAGTTACTTCTGCAATTTGATGAGCTGAAAGCTTTTCTCCAAGAATTGTTATAATATATCTGTCTTTACCTTGCAGATTTACCCAATGTTCGTAATCTTCAAGGGAAATAGACGTAAACTTTGCTTTAATACCTAATTCGTATGCCTTGAACAGTAAATCTTTTTGTACAGCTGAAGATTTTTCTCCTGATTCAATTTCAAACATCATTCCTAAAGACAAAGTATCGTGAATATTTGCTTGGCCAATATCTAATACTTTAGCGTCATATTCAGATAATACATTTGATAATTCTGAAGTTATTCCAGGTTTATCTTGTCCGGAAATGTTTAATAAGAAAATGTCTGTAGCCATAATTTTATTCTTACGCTTAAGAAAGCGGTAAAAATCTATATTCTATTTGATATATGAAAATTTTTTTGGAATAATATCAAGTTAGTTTAAAAACCTGCTGTGCCAACTTTGACTTGCAGGTACTTCCCAGTTTTCTTTAAATTCTGCAATGTTAGTCACTAAATTATTGAAGACTATGGTGTTTTTTGAAACTGCTTTTTGTTTAGCCATTTTTCTGAAGTCGGTCAGAGTTTTATATGCTACAAATTCGCCTTGTTTGTAAGAAACGTTCATTTTATCTAACAAATCTACTTGGTAGTCTTTTTCAAGTTGTTGAATAAAACTAACAGAAGCATCAATAGAACAGCCTGTTGCTTGGTTTAATTTCTGATCTAGAGCTATAATAATAAAACGCTTATATTTTATAGCATATCCAGATTTTAAATCGGAACCATGAGCTGTCCAATTTTCAATAAAAGTATCTAGTTTTAATTTTATTTCTTCAAGCTCTTGTTCTGTAAAAGAACGGTTGGCTTGGTAAATCCAAACTCGAGACTCTTCTGGTAAAGTATTAAAATCTACTAACATTATAAATCTTGTGCATTAGCAATTAGTTCTGCAACATCCATAACAGAAACATTATCTTCCTTTTCTTTGGCTTTAATACCATCGGTTAACATGGTATTACAGAACGGACAACCAGCAGCAATAATCTGTGGTTTTGTTTCTAAAGCTTGTTCTGTACGCTCGACATTTACATCTTTATTACCTTTTTCTGGTTCTTTGAACATCTGCGCTCCTCCAGCTCCGCAACACAAACCATTTTGTCTGCACTTTTTCATCTCGATCAATTCAGCTTCCAATTTCTGAATGAGTTCTCGAGGTGCTTCATAAACATTATTGGCACGACCTAAATAACAAGGGTCATGAAATGTAATGCGCTTGCCTTTAAATTTTCCACCTTCAATAGTTAAGCGACCTTCATCCAATAAATCTTTTAAAAACTGCGTGTGATGAACAACTTTATAGTTTCCTCCAAGGGAAGGATATTCATTTTTAAGTGTATTGAAGCAATGTGGACAAGCCGTTACAATTTTTTTAACTTCATAAGCATTTAATACTTCTATATTGGTTACTGCCTGCATTTGGAACAAAAATTCATTACCTGCTCTTTTTGCAGGATCTCCAGTACAACTTTCTTCGGTACCAAGCACAGCAAATTCAACATTGGCTTTGTTGAGCAGTTTTACAAAAGCCCTTGTTATTTTTTTTGCTCTATCATCAAAACTTCCTGCACAGCCAACCCAAAACAAAACTTCTGGTTGTTTGCCTTGTGCCATACATTCTGCCATTGTTGGAACCTTTATTGTGTCACTCATTTTTATTTGTTATTTATTTTGTTTTGAGTGTTTTCTTCTTTCATTTCAGCAAAATCTTTTTTTGATATCCTGATGTATAAGGCATGCTTATATTTTCCGTTTACTTGTCTTACATCTTCATCATTTCTAATTAAATAGGATCTTCTAATAGCTTCCTTTTTAATTAATTCTATTTGAAATTCTGAACAGTAATCACAAAACACTTTTTTTACTTTAATACCTTTTGCAATCCTATCTAGATAGTCAATTTCAGTATAAACCTTTATTTGCAAAGAATCTTTTTGGTAGCCACTTTGTGAGAAACTTTTAGATGCTAATATGCAACAAAAAACTGTTATTAAGATTTGTAAGCGTTTCATTTTTCATTTATTCATTCTTCCAATTTAATCTATCCATTTGGTTGTAAGGCCAAGGTGCTCCATTGTTTTCAATATTGGTCATCATGTTATTCAACTCCATTGGTGCTGCAGATTGCTCCATAACTAAATAACGTCTCATATCAATAATTATTGACAAAGGGTCAATACTTACAGGACAAGCTTCAACACAAGCATTGCAAGATGTACAAGCCCAAAGTTCTTCTTTGGTAATGTAATCATCTAATAATTGCTTACCATCATCTTTAAACACTCCCTTGTTAGAGTCAATGTTTTTTCCAACTTCTTCAAGTCTGTCACGAGTGTCCATCATAATTTTACGAGGTGATAATTTTTTACCTGTTTGGTTTGCTGGACATTCGCTGGTACATCTACCACACTCTGTGCAAGTATAAGCATTTAATAATTGAACCCAATTAAGGTCTTGAACATCACTAGCTCCAAATTTTGCAGGAGCTTCAGTTGATTCTGTTTGTGCTGCAAATGGATCGACATTTGGATCCATCATCAACTTAACTTCATTAGTGACTGACTCTAGATTATTAAATTCTCCTTTAGGTTTCAAACTTCCATAAAATGTATTTGGGAAAGCCAATAAAATATGTAAATGCTTTGAAAAATATAGATAATTTAAAAAGGCCAATATCCCCAAAATGTGAAGCCACCAAGCGGACCTTTCTACAATATGTAATGTGTTTTCAGAAAAATTTTGAAATAATGGTGATATAAACTGACTAATAACGTTGCCAGAATTCATATTCTGAAAATGAACATCTGTAGCATTCATTATTAAAAACAAGACCATAAGAATCATTTCGAAATACAAAATGTAATTGGCGTCATTCTTTGGCCATGAAGTCATTTCAGGTTTCCAAAAACGTTGAAGTTTCAGTATGTTTCTACGAATCCAAAATATTGTAACGGCAACAAATACAAGTATTGCAAGAATTTCAAAAATTCCAATTAAGATACCATAAAGACTTCCTATTGAAGAAAATATACGATATGTACCAAATATTCCATCAATAATAATTTCAAGAACTTCTATATTGATCACGATAAAACCAATATAAACCACAATATGAAAAAAACCTGCTATTGGACGCTTTACCATTTTACTTTGCCCTAGGGCAATCATTGCCATGTTTTTCCAACGTTGAGGTTTATTGTCAGTAACATCTAAATCTTGACCTAATTTTATGTTTCTGATTAACTTTTTTACATTTTTTGCGAAGTAACCCAAACCTAAAATTAGAGCAATAATAAACAGTATGTTTGGCAAGTAATCCATGTATTATAAGAATAGTTTTTATTCTTGGCCGTAAGGAATTTCCTTTTTAGATAAAATTCTAAAATAGCGCTTTGGATGCAACTTTATATCTCTTAAAAGTTCTTTCATTTCTTTGGTTGCTCCTTCTAAATTATTATAAAGTCCTTCGTCTTTAAGCAACTTGCCCATTGACCCTTCACCTGCTTCCATGGCTGCTAGTAGTTTATCAAAATTATTAATAGTTGATTCTAGACTCCTTACTGTTTCCCCAAGATTTGCACTAGCCAGAGAATCAAAAACTTTAGACAAATTTGAAGAAATATTTTCAACATTGACTAAAGTGCTATCAAGTTTGCCTTTGTTGTTGCTTATCAACTGGTTTAAAGAATTTGAAGCAGCCTTAAAAGACAATATTGTTTGGTTTAAACCAGCTATACTACTTTTTAAGTTGTTCTTTGTTTCGTCATCAAAAACATCATTCAAATTGTTATGTAAAGAATCTGCACTTACCATCATGGTTTCAATTTTCTCCTGTAAAGGTGTAAGGCGCTGATTTACAAGTTCGCTCAAACCTGCTTTTACTGTTCCTTCTAAAGTTTCACCTCCTTTGGCATTTTCAGCTCCATCAAAAGCTGGAACAATGGCAATGGCCTTGCCTCCAATTAAACCAGCTTCATAAAGTTCTGCTTTACTGTTTTTAGAAAACGGAAAGTTATTTTCTACTAAAAGGGTTACTTTAAGACTTGCTGAACCATCGTCTTGAAAAGCTATATCCTGAACTTTACCAACAATCAAACCATTTATTGTTACTGGAGTGGATACCGCAAGCCCTTCAACATTATCATACGATGTATAAAATGTTCGTGAAGCATTAAGCAAATTTTTCCCTTTTAAATAATTAAAGCCAAAAATGAATAAAACTATTCCTGCGATAACTAATATGGCTGTTTTAACTTCTCTAGATATTTTCAAATTAAAGAGATTAGGTTATTAAACAAAATTAGAAATAAATTTAAAAAGAACTGTTCTAATTTGCAGTAGATTTTCTTACTTCAGATAAAGATACTTTTTCGCCGTTCTTATAAGCAACAATAAAACAAGATGAATACCCTTTTTCTTTGGCTTCGTTTTGTAGTTTAACTATTTGTGAATAATCTGAAGTTTCTCCATAAAAATAGCGATAAAGATTGTCCTCATCTTCTCGTGTAACATTATCCAACCCCTTAAAATTATAAGGTCTTAAGGCTAATTTTCTTGAGCTGGCTGCAATCTGTACTTTGTATGTAAGGCTTGGATCATAATTGTAATCTGGTTTTTCTTCTTCAGTATCTGTTGAATTAGCGAAAACTTGATCTCCTACATTCTGATCTATTGTTTTTTTATAGTTTAAAATGGCTTCTGTAATAGCAGTTACCATTTCACCCTGTCCTTTTTTAGAATTTAAATAACTGCCTTCATTTCTATAGGTTAAAAATCCCGTTTCAATTAAAACACTAGGCATAAACGTTTGATGTAAAACTATAAATCCTGCTTGCTTTACACCGCGATTCTTTCTTTTTAGTTTGTAAGTGAAGTTATCCTGAATCATACTTGCCAACATAATGCTTTGGTCCAAAAACTCTTCTTGCCCCAAAAGTATACTTATTACCGATTCTGGTGAATTAGGATCAAATCCACCATAATTTTTCTCGTAATCATTTTCAAGAAGAATTACAGAGTTTTCTCTTTTGGCTACTTCAAAATTGGTTTCATTTCTATGAATTCCCAACACAAAAGTCTCTGTACCATGTGCGTTGGAATTATGCGAATTACAATGAACAGAAACAAATAAGTCTGCATTAGCTTCGTTTGCAATTTTCCCTCTTACAAATAAATCTACAAACACATCTTTTTTTCTGGTGTAAACTACTTTAATATTTGGATTTTTTTCTAGTTCCTTACCAATTTCCAAAACAATATTTAAGGCTATATCCTTTTCCTTATAGCCATTCCCCAGATTTCCAGGGTCATGTCCTCCATGACCTGCATCCAAAACAACAACAAATTTTTCATTGCTGTTTTGAGCTGCAAAAATACTTTCAGGAAAAAATGTTAATACAATTATAAATAATACGAAATGGATTAACTTTTGCGTTTGCATACAGACTTTATATTGTTTTAAAACTCGATTTATACTGAATTATTATTTTTTGAATAATTAAATCATTCACAAAAAAATATATGTAATTTTGGCAATTCAAAAACCGAGCCATACTTTTACAAAAATACATTTAAAAGCATTGCGTACAAACATCTTTCAAATACTTTTTGCCTTAAGTTTTACAGTGTTTATCAACACGTTCTGCTTTTCCCAAGATATTCCTAAACCATCTGTCGAAGTACAACCTGAAAAACTTCAAGACAGCATACAACAAGATAGTTTACAAATAGATTTAAACAACATTGGTGAAGCCATTATTTCTGAAAAAGTTCAGGACAGTACAGCTCAAGACAGCATAAAGCCCAAAGAATTCTTAACAGATATTGTTAAGTATAGTGCAACAGATTATACATCGTTCAATCAAAATGAACAAAAACTGTATCTCTATAATAATGCGCATATCACTTATGAAGACATGGATATTACCGCTGGCATTATTGTAATTGACTACAGTATAAACGAAGTTTACGCAGGAAGAATAAAGGATTCTTTAGGAAATTATTCACAAAACCCCATTTTTAAACAAGGAGCAGATGTAATAGAACCTGATTCAATCCGTTTTAATTTTGATACAGAAAAGGCATTGATCTTTAATTCAAGAACAGAACAATCAGGTGGTTATATAGATGCCGAACTCACCAAAAAAATGAACGATTCGGTTTACTTTGTTCGAAACGCAAAGTTCACAACATCCAAAGATCAAGAAGACCCAGAATATTATTTTTTATTGCGAAAAGCTAAAATTGTACCTGGCGAAAAGGTAGCAACAGGATTGACCAACTTATTTATTTATGATGTCCCGACTCCAATTGGATTGCCCTTTGCTTATTTCCCTTTAACCAAAAAACAAACATCTGGTGTTATCATGCCAACTTTTGGCGAAGAAAATCAACGCGGTTACTTTTTACAAAATGGTGGCTATTATTTTGCTATTAGCGATTATTTTGATTTAGCGGTTTTAGGTGATTACTACACCAATGGAAGTTACGGATTACGTCTAGAAAGTGCTTATGCAAAACGTTACAAGTTTAGAGGAAATGTTGGGTTTAGATATGAAAGCATTATCAATAGTGAAAAAGGATTTCCTGATTACTCTAAAAGTACCATTTATAATATTAGATGGTCACACAGTCAAGATGGCAAGGCTAGTCCAAATTCCCGTTTTTCAGCATCTGTAAACCTTGGTAGCAGTAAGTATTATAAGAACTCTGCAAATCAGATTAATACTAATAGTTTTTTAAATAACACCTTATCATCATCTGTTTCATATTCTAAAGCATTTCAGGGAGAACCACAGGTGAACTTGAGTGTTACAGCTACACATTCTCAAAACACCAATACAGAACAAATTAATATGACTTTGCCAACATTGCAAGGTAGTGTTGGCAGAATATTTCCATTTGCTCCAAAGATTGGTACAAAAAAGGGGATTATTCAAAATGTAAATTTCCAGTATAACCTGCGAGCAGAAAATAGAATTCAAACCACAGATTCTCTTTTCTTCAAAAAGGAAATGTTTGACGAAGCCAAATCAGGCTTTCAACACACTATTCCTTTAACAACAAACTTTAAGCTCTTTAAATATTTTAGTATGAGTGCAAGTACTAATTTTCAAGAGGTTTGGACATTTAAGACTGTCAATAAATTTTACGATAATATAAATGATGAGATTGTTGAAGAAACCATCAATGGCTTTGACTCTTACAGAACATATAATTTTAGTACAAGTTTAGGTACAACAATTTATGGTATGTTCAACTTTGAAAAAGAAGGACAGGATAAGAAAATCAAGGCCATTAGGCATGTAATGCGTCCTTCTATTAGTTATAATATAAATCCTGCTTTTGATAATTACTATGATACTTTTGAAGTTATTGATGCAAATGGAACTACTATAAGCGAAGAAGAATACACAAGATTTGAAGATGCCATTTTTGGGGCTCCAAGTAATCGTTTTTCAAGTTCCATGGGAATTTCGGTTTCCAATAATTTAGAAGCCAAAGTTAGAGATAAAGATAGTACAGCCACAGAACCTAAAAAAATTGTTTTGCTCAACAATTTGAATTTTTCTACGTCATATAACTTTGCTGCAGATTCTTTAAAATGGAGTCCCGTAAGATTAAGTGGAGGTACTCAATTTTTTGATAAAAAGATGAACGTTAACTTTGGTGCAACTTTAGATCCTTATGCATTAGATAATAATAATACCAGAATCAATACTTTCAATATCAATAATGGAGGAAGTTTATTTAGACTAACAAGTGCAAACCTTACGATGAATTATTCAATCTCCAGTAAGGAATTCAGTGGTGGTAAGGACAATGAGAGAAGTAGAAAAGAAAGTTTACAAAGTGGTGGTAGAGATGATGATATGTTTGGTCGTGCAGAAGATTTTTCTGATCCTAGGTTTTATGAGGATGACGAGGAAGAGGAAGATGACAAAAGTGAATTTTACAATTATAAAGTTCCTTGGAGTTTAAGGTTGGCTTATTCTATAAATTATTCAAATCAAAGGCGAGAAAATACTATTTCTTCCAATTCTTTAATGTTTTCAGGAGATGTGGAATTATCACCAAAGTGGTCTGTAAATGCTTCATCTGGTTATGATTTTAAAAATAATGGCTTTACCTATACCTCATTAGGCTTTGAGCGGGATTTATTAAGTTGGCGTATGAGTTTTAATTGGGTCCCTTTTAGTTCGCGTAGTTCATGGTATTTCTTTATAGGAATTAAATCAGGTATTTTAAGCGATATTAAATATGATCAGCGTAGAAGACCTGATGTTCAACTTTAAAAATAGATACTTCTCGATATGAAAAAAATTATTAAAACCTCAAAGGCTCCTGCTCCTATTGGTCCATATAATCAGGCTGTTTTAGTAGGAAATACGCTTTACACTTCCGGTCAAATAGCATTGCACCCAGAGACTATGGAGCTAGTTTTAAATGATATCAAGACAGAGACCAAACAAGTTATGGAGAATATGAAAGCGGTTCTTGAATCGGCAAATATGACTTTTGAAAATGTTGTAAAAGCATCTATTTTTTTAAGCGATATGAATACTTTTTCAGAAGTAAATGAGGTGTATGGTACATACTTCAATGATAACACAGCACCTGCAAGAGAAACCGTTGAAGTTGCTAACTTACCAAAATTTGTAAATGTTGAAATTAGTATGATTGCGGTTAAATAATTTCATCCTTTTGAGTTTAAATTTTATTTTTTCTAAATGAATAATTTTCAAGCGTTTTTTAGTTAATTTTTATCTAAATTGGTATCTTTGAAAGTAACTCCAATATATAACTAATGCGCATTGAAAGTGACTTAAAACTTGGTTTTAAAGATGTGATGATACGTCCAAAACGTTCTACATTAAAAAGTAGATCTCAAGTAACATTAACTCGAGAATTCAATTTTTTGCACAGCAATGTTAATTGGAAAGGAGTTCCAATCATGGCAGCCAATATGGATACTGTTGGTACTTTTGAAATGGCCAAGGCACTTTTTAAAAAGAAACTATTTACAACAATTCATAAGCACTATTCTATTACAGATTGGAATGTTTTCTCATCTAATGCTCCTGAAGGCATAGAAAATTATTTAGCGATAAGTACAGGTACTGGTAAGAAAGATGCAGAAAGATTGGCTTCTGTTTTTGAATTCAATCCACAATATAAATTCATTTGTATTGATGTTGCTAATGGGTATTCAGAACATTTTGTGAATTTTGTAACTGAAGCTCGGAAAAACTATCCTGATAAAGTTATCATAGCAGGCAATGTTGTTACAGGAGAAATGGTAGAAGAGTTATTGCTTTCTGGTGCTGATATTGTAAAAGTTGGTATTGGTCCTGGTTCGGTTTGTACTACTAGGGTTAAAACAGGTGTAGGCTATCCTCAGTTATCTGCTATTATTGAATGTGCAGATGCTGCTCATGGTTTGGGTGGTCAAATTATTAGTGATGGCGGCTGTACAACCCCTGGAGATATAGCCAAAGCATTTGGTGCTGGTGCAGATTTTGTTATGCTTGGTGGTATGTTGGCAGGTCATGATGAAAGTGGTGGAGAAATAATAGAGCGCAATGGAAAACCTTACAGGAAGTTTTATGGAATGAGTTCTTCAACAGCTATGGAAAAACATATTGGAGGTATTGCTGATTATAGAGCTAGTGAAGGTAAAACTGTAGAAGTCCCTTATAAGGGCGAAGTGGATAATACCTTACAAGATATATTAGGTGGTTTAAGAAGTACTTGTACTTATGTTGGAGCACCTCGTTTAAAAGAACTCACTAAACGTACAACTTTTATTAGAGTTGCTGAACAAGAAAATAAAGTTTATAAAGAAGAATAAATAAAAAAGCTATAGTATTCTTATTTTAGTTTTTTTGTATGATAAGACATTAAGCCTTCAATAGGACGACGTGCAAAATTTCCAACTCTATAACCCATTTCTTTACCAACTTCTTTAATTTCTTCTTGTGAGAAATATGCAATGGAACCGGCAAAGTGTACTGGACACGTTTTTAGTTCTTCCTTATATTGCATAATCATGTTGGTTGTTAATAATCTGACTCCTTTTTTTATCAATTCTTTTATATAATCAGAATCTTTATTAAGAAACATAAACTCTGCAAAAGTTGCCAAGTAAGCATTGGGATTGGGTTGTTTATATAAGTTGTACTTAATATAATCTTCTTCAACATTATATTTTTCAGCAAAAGAAATCTTTAAGGCTTCAGGCATATGATTAAAATAATAATCCCTAATTAATTGACGACCATAATAATTTCCAGAAGCATCATCCATAACTGTATAACCTAAAGACTTTACTCGCTGTTCTAGTTTTTCACCATCATAATAACTACAATTGGATCCTGTACCCATTATACATACTACTGCTGCCTCATCATCCTTGTTTAAAGTAGCTCTAACCGCAGCCATGGTATCTTCCTGCACTTCAATAACTGCATTTAAAAATATAAATTGCAGAACATGTGTTAGTAATGTTCTTGGCTTTATAGTACCACAACCTGCTCCATAAAAAAAGACATGGGTAACTTCACCTTTATACAACATTAATTCAGGGCTTTCCTTAATGATTGCTTTTAATTTTTTTTCAGGTAAAATGGCTGGATTCAATCCTTTAGTACGGATTTTTTCCATTAACTGTGTACCGTGTTCATCTACTGCAATCCAATCGCATTTTGTAGAACCGCTGTCAACAATTAGAATCATAATTTATGGAAATAAACAAAAGAGCTTTCATTGTTTTGATGAAAGCTCTTTTAGTATTAAATATTATTTTGAATTAATGTATTCAGCCAAATCAACCAATTTGGTTGAATATCCAAATTCATTATCGTACCAAGATATCAACTTAACAAAATTGTCATTCAACCCAATACTTGCATTGGCGTCAAATGTGCTTGTTTTTGGTTCTGAAACAAAATCTTGTGATACAACTCCTTCTTCGGTATAACCCAAAATTCCTTTTAATTCGTTTTCTGAAGCCTCTTTTAATGCTGCTTTAACTTCCTCAAAAGTTGCACTTTTTTCCAATCTACATGTTAAATCAACTACAGAGACATCAACAGTTGGAACTCTGAATGCCATTCCTGTTAATTTTCCATTTAACTCTGGAATTACTTTTCCAACAGCTTTAGCTGCGCCAGTTGAAGCAGGCACAATGTTATTAAGTGAAGATCGTCCTAATCTAAAATCTTTTTTAGAAGGACCATCAACTGTAAATTGAGTTGCTGTGGCTGCATGAACTGTTGTCATTAATCCTTCCACAATACCAAACTTATCGTTGATTACTTTGGCAAGAGGAGCTAAACAATTGGTAGTACAAGAAGCATTTGATACGATTGTATCTTGTGCAGTTATTTTATCATGATTCACACCCATTACAAACATTGGTGCGTCCGCTGAAGGAGCAGAAATTGCAACCTTTTTAGCTCCAGCTGTAATGTGCGCTTGTGCTTTATCTAGAGTTGTAAAAATGCCTGTGCAATCCAATACAACATCTGCACCAACTGCATCCCATTTTAAATCTTCTGGGTTACGCTCGGCTGTTACTCTTATTTCATTTCCGTTAACTACCAAGTTTCCATTTTTAATTTCTATAGTACCATCAAATTTTCCGTGAACTGAATCGTATTTTAATAAATACGCCAAATGTTCTACAGCCAATAAATCGTTTATTCCTACTACTTCAATATTTGGTCTGTTTACTGCTACTCTAAAAGCTATTCTGCCTATTCGACCAAATCCATTAATTCCAATTTTTGTTTTTGACATTGTTTAATTTGTTTTATGTTGTCATTATATCTGACACTCTTAATAATTCTAAATTTATTTTCGATTTTCCTTTTATGGCATTCTCTAATGGCGTTAATTCCATTTTATTGTTTAATAAGCCTACCATAAAATTTGTTTTTCCTTCTAAAATAGATTCTACAGCTTTTACACCCATTCTACTAGCAAGTACGCGATCAAAGCATGAAGGCGAACCTCCACGTTGCATATGTCCCAAAACAGATACTCTTACATCATAACCTGTCATGTTCTGATCTACATATTCTTTGAGTTCAAAAATGTTCTTCCCTATTTTATCGCCTTCAGCAACAATAACAATACTGGACGTTTTACCTGATTTTCTACTTCTTCTTAAAGATTCTTCTAATCTTTCCAATCCCAAATCTTCTTCTGGTATTAATATTTCTTCTGCACCACCAGCAACACCAGCATTTAATGCTATATGGCCAACGTCTCGTCCCATGACTTCAATAAAAAAAAGTCTATTATGTGAACTTGCTGTGTCTCTTATTTTATCTATTGCTTCAACTACTGTATTCAAGGCAGTATCAAAACCGAGTGTATGTGTAGTTCCAAAAATATCATTATCTATAGTTCCAGGAATTCCCATAATAGGAAGGTCAAATTCATTATTAAAAATCATTGCTCCTGTAAATGATCCATCACCACCTATAACAACCAATCCATCAATATTAGCTTCTTTAAGCTTATTATAAGCATTTTGTCTACCTTCTTTGGTTTTAAACTCTTCTGATCGAGCAGATTTTAATATAGTTCCTCCCTTATTAATTATCCCTTTAACGCTTCGAGCATTAAGGCTAATAAAATCACCTTCCATAAGACCTTCATATCCTCGATATATTCCAACACATTCAAGCCCATGATATGCACAAGTCCTTACCACAGATCTGATAGCAGCATTCATTCCAGGTGAATCACCACCGGAAGTTAAAACACCTATTTTTTTTATGTTTTTTGACATGTAACATCAAATTTGGAAAGTAAAACTACTAAACTTATCTTATAAAAATACTATGTTTTTAAAGATTTTAATCAATAACAAAAACTCAAACGATTTCGTTAACAAGTATTTTTGAAATGTTTATAAAATATGGTACTAAACGTTAATTTTTGGACTCTGGATCGGACTTAAAATTCACAAAATCTGGTAAAGAATTTTCAGATGAAGTTTCGTTTTCTGTTTCTTCCTCTTCTTCAATATTTTTATCTTTCTTTTTACTGCTTTTTACAATTTTTTGGATAAGCTCTTTAAACGTATCAAATTCTACTGTATAAGAAATTCCAACACCTTGCGTATATCCAATTTCTTCTCCAAAATTTTGAATGCTGTTTTCTCTATTAAAAACATTTGCAGTTAGCGTACCATCTTCATTTAGCAAAAAATCTATCTCTACATCACCAGCTATAACAGTCTCGCTAACTCCACCTATTGGAACACCAACATTACCATTAATTATCACACGATCACTAATTTTTGTTTGAATATTAAGCCCAAGCTTTGCATCACTTTGATATTCTGGTGTTCTTTCGGCATTCTCATAATTAATTCCTACTTGAAGCTTATTGTCATCATTTGTAAATAAGCTATTAACAATGCCTGTAAGTCGCTCTGTAAGTGTTCCATAAGGATTGATATTATTTAAACTACTTGAAAAAGAACCTGTAGTTAATAAATACAAGGCCTGGTTATCTCTTTCATCTTTAGATTCTAATCTATACTGTAACTCTGATCTTACAGTGGAATTAACCGTAGGGAATTCAAAACTAAAGTCAGGTTCAGGTTTAGCTAACTGTCCTGATAAGGTAATACCAACTTTTACAGGAATACTTCTATTAATTGGGTTATCTAATAAAGGTGAAGGGTTGGCAGATGTTGCATAAATAGCTTTAATATTTATTATGGCGTTCAATGGGTCGCCTTCCCAGGCAAGTGTTCCTCCAGGTTCAACAATAAACTTTTTTTGAACTACGCCTCCATATAAAAAATTATAAACACCTTCAAATACTGAAAAATCTCCATAAATATTGAATTTTCCATTGGTGTTAATCTCAACCAGCATTCCTCCTACACCTCTTCCTCTTATGGTACTACCAGTATTTTTATCTAATAACAACTCTATTTCTGCATCTTGGGTGACATCTAAATTAAATTCTAATTCAAGCCCTTTAATATCTTCATATGCCACTTCTTTACCTTCTAATCTGGCCTTCTTTTCTTCTGGTGTTAAAAAATGAATGAATGAGTTATCACCAAAAGATTCTGTATCATTTAAAGGTATTTTAAAAACTGTTCCTCTTTCTGTTTCACCTGCCACACTTATTACCAATTCTTCTGTTGGGCCATTGATTGATGCTGTACCTCCTAAAAATCCAGTGCCATAATATAAAGATTCTTCTGTCTCTTGAGTATTTAAAACTAAAATTCTGGAGGAACTAATATTTAAATCCAAAGCCCATTCTGACAAATTATCATGACTCAAAGAGCCATTTAATAGGCCTCTAGTATTATATACTGTATCTGTTAATTCAACATTATTAAAAATAAAGCTTTGATTATCTAACTTAACTTTTGAGTTATCTGTTATTTGATAGTCAACATTTAAGTAAGGTACTGATAAGCCTGTGTCATTTAAAGTAAGTTGACCTATAATATCTGGTTTCTTTAAGTTACCTACTACTTTAGCCTGACCATTTATTAGTCCTCTAATATTAGAAATAACACCTTGACCAAATGGATTAAGAGGTTCCAAATTAAACTTATTAAAAAAGAGATCGACATCTATTGTGGAAGCATTTCTTACAACATTAATATTACCAATTGCTTTTAGCGATTGTGCAGTATCATCCTTAATGCTAATATCTACATTGTAATTAGTGAGTGACTCGTTGCCTTTTATTTTTGCGTCAAAAGAACCCAAGAGGTAATTATTTACTTTAAAATCATCAATTGTAACTGACGAGTTTGGTAAATAAACCCCATCTTTTTGAAGAATATCGAGTTTTCCATTTACATTGCCTTCCATAGACAGGCTATCTATTGGTGGTGTTATTTTTGCTAAATCTACATCTTTAAAATTGAGCTTTATGTCTTTGTATGTTGAGTCTTTTAAAACACCTGCAAGTTTTATCTCTTCATTGTTATGGCTCATTACAAACTCATCTATACTGAAATTATTAAGAGATTTATCAAAAGTTATTTTGTTTAAATTATTTTGAAGTTCGTTTATAAACCATGTTTTGTTTTTAAATGTAATATCAGATTTTTTAAAACCAACAACAGATTGTTTATTTTCATTGATAGTATGATAAAAGCTTAAATTATAAATATCTTTATTCTCTTTGCCTCCTTTAAATTCAGAACGCATAAAAAGCGTGTCATTTAAAGTAACATTAATTAAATTAAACTTTGAAACATTGTAAAATTTAGTTTTAAGACTGTCTATGTCTATATAAGTATTAAATAATGGGTTCTTATTATCCACTCGCACTTCAATATCTTTTGCGAAGTAATCAAATAGTGTAATTTTAGGCGACTTGAATGTTAGTTTAAACCCCTTCTCGTCGCTCTCCACTCTACCCTTTATAAATGTGTTTTTACCAAGTATTAATTCTGGATAAAAAATTTCGACTATTTTATTATAAATCTTAAAATTAAAATCGATGTATTGATTGGTCTTAACCTTATGAGGTACGTAGTTTGTATATATACTTCCAACTGCATTCTCGAATAATTTATCAATGTCCTCAAAAAGGAAATTGCCACTTAAATGACCTTCAGTAATATCAGGTGAATTTACGTTAATATGTCTAATGCCATCGTCAGTAAATGTTGAAGTCAATTGAAAATCTTTGAAGAAATATTCATCATTTTCATTTTGGTAATACGTGTTTTTAAACGATATATTTCCGAAGGCATCATTAAAATTGGTTCCTTTCATTTTCATATCAACAATTCCTTTAAAAATTGAAGTGGTATTGTCTTTAGAAAAATTAAGAATCCTTAAGTCTGCTCGTTGAATATTCGCAACAAAATCGAAAGTATAAATGTCTTGAGAAAGGTCAGCCAAGCCGTCAAAATTAAACATGAAATTAATATCGTTTGAAACCAACTTACCATTAAATATATTGTCCTGTAAATTGCCAGAAGCAACAAGGTTTGAATAGGAATAACTATTGTATTCTATGAATTTAATTTCACCATTTAAATGTGTATTGATATTTTTTCTTGTAAAACCGGAACCATTAACATCCAAGTTCAAAGAAGTTCTTTTAAGTTTTGGGTTCTCTAAAAACGTTCCAATATTAAACTTATCAAAAATTACCTTTCCCTCGTAAGATGCATTATCAATATCATTAATATTGGTAAGTTTAAGATTAGAATTTATCAAGCCTAAATCTGTATCTATAGCTAGAACTGCATTAATTGTAGATGGTGTAATTTGAGAATTCCCAACAAGAGTAAAGTTACCTAAACGATCAAAAGAAGATGGTATAGCTTCACCTAAAACGTTGGGCAACAAGTCTTTTAAGTCTCTATAATTTGAAGATAAATCTCTAAAATCACCATTCATATAAAAATTGTTCTCCCTACTGTTGAATAAGTTTTTAAATAGAATATTCCCGTAAATTCTAGTTCTTCTGCTCGTATTTACACGAAGATTTTTTGCATAAAGATTATTCATTGTTCCAGAAAGATCAACAGTAATTCTTGCCTTTTGATTTTGGCCAAACTCATTATAAAACGTGTTTAACTCACTTAAAGCAATGTTAGAATCTTTAAAATTTGCTATTACTTGTACGCTATCTGTGAAAAATTGTAAATCTTCACGTTCATATTCAAATTTCACATCGCCTTTCAATTCTGAACTATTTGTTTTTATATCCAAGTTAGCAAAAGTCATGTCCTGCAACGTGTAAGCAAAATTAGTGGTCATGCTTTTCATTACAAGACCTCTACTGTCAATAAAGGCAAGAGTATTTATCCTTGCACTAACATCACTACCTTTGATCAAGAAATTGGTTGCATTGATATTTAAATCCTTAAAATGAAGTCCGTCCGTATTCTCTTTATTTTCGTCAGCTATTTTAAAAGTGCTGTCATATATAGAAACATCGCTTGAGGAGAACAAGAATCTGCTTTTTTCTTTTCGAGGATTATTATCTTCAAATTTGGCAACAAAAACATCAAGATTAGTGTCTTTAGT
>Ga0102947_1000118_pt1 | contig 28003 bp, 20 predicted proteins | sample SalPon2A_A_D2_MG_FD_78210 | JGI IMG/M metagenome (GOLD analysis project Ga0102947, IMG submission 78210) | Soil microbial communities from South San Francisco under conditions of wetland restoration - Salt Pond MetaG R2A_A_D2_MG | ecosystem: Environmental > Terrestrial > Soil > Wetlands | place... | reverse complement strand
TTCAGTCCGGTCATGGGGTTTCCTGTGATTATCCTTGAAAGCACTATGGTATCCAGAGTACCAATGATCCTCCATGATATGGTTTTGAGCAAATGTCTTTTGTGACTTTCCGGAATTGCAATTTTAAACCATACTCTTTCATGAAAATAGTATAAAACCATTTTAGTGACTACCTCTGAAAATCCAATTTTCAGTCCTGTAAAGGGATTCCCCGTTATCAGCCAGGACAACAGAATGGTATCCAGGGTGCCAACGGCCCGCCATGTGATCGTTTTGGCTAAATGTCTTTTATAAGTTACGTCACCCATTTATTTGCTTACAAGAAAGAAAGGATTCAGTAAATTTTCTTTATTGTAGGTCAATTCATCGGAGGTGTCGCCAACCGTCACATTCAGTCCCACGGCATTGCAAATGGCCTGTCCGGCGGCGGTATCCCATTCCATCGTCGGGGCAAAGCGGGGGTAGACATCCGCCTGGCCTTCAGCTACCAGACAAAATTTTAAAGAACTTCCTTTTGAAACAATTTCCACACGATCATATTTTTTATCCAGAGACGTAATAAAATCCTGGGTTTCCTGATTCATATGGGATCGGCTACCTACAACTCTGACGAGATCTGCAGCCACCTTTGCCGGTGAGATGCTGTCTTCATCCGCAAATAAACCGTTGGTTAACGCATGCCCGTCATCCAAAACCGTTTTATAGGCCTTCCCTTTCTCCACATCCCCATAGTATAATGCTCTGGCCACAGGGGCGTAAATGACCCCAAATATAGGGCATCCTTTGGTACATAGTGCAATATTGACCGTAAACTCCCCATTTCTCTTGATGAACTCCTTGGTGCCGTCCAGTGGGTCAACGATCCAGCAGCGGTCCCATTTTTGCCGGATTTTATAGTCCAATTGCTTGTTTTCCTCACTGATGATCGGAATATCGGTTTGGATGAGGTAATTGTTGATGCAGGTGTTCGCAGCCACATCGGCTTGGGTCAGAGGGGAGTGGTCCGATTTTTTTTCTACCGTTATCTCCGGTAAGTCATAGATTTCCAGGATTTTCTGCCCTGCTTCAATAGCTGCCTTGATCGACAATTCAAAAAGTTCTGTCATATTGTGTTCCATAAATTGATAGTTACCATGTACATAAACATTAAAATTGCTCTGGTTTAATCGAGCGTTGATTTTTTGGTTCAAATTGAAAATACAAAGGTTTCAATTAGGCCTGGACCTTGAAAATTCAATTATTGCCTTTAGGGCCAGGGTAAAAATAATTGAATTTTCGGCCTTTTGTTCTTACCCCATCCCTAAGGGGCGACAAAATGCCGAAAATTGGCATTTTCAGTTATAATAGCCATTTTAAACTAGACCCATTAAAATACCTTATTTTGATCTTCACACCTTCAGGAATATTTGTTTATCATATAATGAATGCCATACGGGATTGTTTAATATTCACCTAGATTCCTATCATTCGGACAAAGCTTTATGGATGGCCAAAAATACTAAAGCCTTCTCTAAAGGATAATATTAAATGCTAAGATGCTATATTTTCATTTGATCCCCGGCCGGTTTCGTAAGCTTTACCTGCTGGCCGAGGATCAAATCGTATTTTTCCGGTTTAATCTGCTGCATGCCCCCATCATGGTGAAATGTGATCTCACCAAAATACAGCTTTCCATCCACATCATACCAGTCGACCCTGACATAATCAAAGGGTTCCGCTAAAATTTCCGAAAGTGAAATCATTTTATCCAATGTTGCAGGCCTCTCCACATCCTCTTCGCTCGGATCAGTATACTTCCCATGGCCCTTTGGTGAGGACCACGCATAGGGTTCTCTTACCCAGGAAGTGGAATACCAGTTCCTGAAATGGTTATCCGTGCCCCGCCCAATATCTACCTGGACCATATGTACCCTGGCATTAAAACAGTGGAGTTTATAATCCAGGGGAATATTTCCCCCGGAATCCTGCAGCAGTTGTTCCACAATGATCCTGGGCTTAATATCCTTATACTGCCATTCCCTGGACCCCAGGTAATAATTTTTCTTTAACCGATTCTTTAATTGTTTTTGAATGAATGACCAATCGACGCTATGAAGGTCGGTTATAAATGTTCCACCCCCACTGTCATGGTTCGTTTTTATGATACAGGGAATTTTAGTCACATTTCCATCATGAATGTCTTTGGGATCTTCCGTATGATAGTATAAGGGCACCAGATACCCCTCTCCGATTTTTCCTTTTACGTATTCCCTGACAGCATATTTATCGGCGCATTGCGTATGTAATGCAGTTCTGTCGTACAATTTCAACCAGTTTATTTTTTCATTGAGGGTTTTTGGATTTTTTAACTCCAGTTTTTTACCCCGCTCCAGGCGATATCGCCATTTAACGAATACTTCGTCTGAGATCAAATACTTATTGATCCAGCGGTATAAAATCATCAGCAGTTTACCAAACCACGTCTTATAGTATATTTTTCTGAGAAAATCTAACATAGAAAAAGGTAAATGGTTGTTACACCCTGTATTCACTCACTACTTCTTTTGAACCCACCCGATCTTTAAATAGTTGATATCAACTAAAAAAAAGGCAACCATGATTCGTCCTGGCATAACAGGGGAATTAAGCGCCGTGCCAATATAAATCATCATTCCCCTTGCGCCAGAACTTTTTTTCCCCCTCCTGTGCGATTAAAAACCGGAGAGAAATCCCTGTATTACCCCTTTACCACCCTTCTCAGGTAATTCCATTAAGGTCTAAAATTAGTAAGTTGTACTTTCCGGCCTAATATTTCGTCCCATTTTTCGGGTTTGATCGGTTGCTTACCTCCGTCGTGATGAAAAGTAATTTCACCAAAGTACAGGACACCATCTACGTCATACCAGTCTATGCGGACATAGTCGAAGGGCGCAGCCAGAACCTCCGAAAGCGCAATCATTTTGCCAAGTGTCGCAGGTTGTGCTACATCATCATCACCCGGATCCGTGTATTTACCCTTTCCCTTGGGGGATGACCATCGATACGGTTCCCGCTCCCAGGCAGGGGAATACCAGTTCCTGTGATGGTTTTCTGTATCCCGTCCAATATCCACCTGTATCATATTTACCTTGCCGTTAAAACAGTGAAGTTTGTAATCCAGAGGGATATTCCCCCTGGAATCCTGCAACAATTTCTCTACGATGATCCGGGGTTTAATGTTCTTGTATTGCCATTCCTTGGATCCATAATAGTAATTTTTCCTTAGCCGCAGCCTCAGCTTTTCACGGACGGAATCCCAATCCACCCCTGTGAGGTCTTTAATAAAAATACCCCCGCTGCTGTCGTGGTTGGTCTTAATGATGCACGGAATGTTTTTGATGTTGCCGGGATTGATAGCATCGGGATCTTCACTATGGAAATACAGAGGGACCAGATACCCTTCCCCGATCCTGTCCTTTACATATTTACGTACGGCATATTTGTCTGCGCATTGCGTATGCAGGGGGGTCCTGTCGTACAATTTCAGCCAGTTGATCTTTTCATTTAGTGTTATTGGGTTCTTTAAATCCAGTTTTTTACCCATTTCTTTCCGATAGACCATTTTCAGGAAATATTTATCGGGCAGTAAATGCGTAGACGCCCAGTGAAATGTCATCCCAAGAAGTCTCCCAAGGTAGGTGTGGCGGTATATTTTTCTAAATATGTTCAATTGGGGAATAGTGTATTGGTTACTGGCTATTATCTTCTTTTAAAGCTAAATTTTTTAATTTCTTTTCTTTGTCTAATTCACGGATCTTTACATAAACGAACATGGTAATAAAAATGTTAAAAAATATATCAAAATATCCGTGGCCGGTCGTTAACGACAAAGCAATTACCGCAGTTAGGTAGAAATATTCGGAATATTCGTTAAAATAGATCAAAGTTTTTATCAGCAGATACACATAAATTCCAACGATGATTAGAAAGGGCAGTATCCCCGCTTCCCCAAGGACCATTAAATACGAATTATGCACCCCGATCCCGTATTTCTTGGATCTCAATTTATTATAACCATTGCCAAATATTGGATTATCCATAATGACGTCGGCATAGGTGGCCCAGGTTTCCGTCCTGGAATCCCTCGTTATGGTCGAGGTCTCTACCGGGCCCTCAGAGAAGATGCTTGTCAACGCGGAGAACCTGTCGGTGCTCAGGGCCAATCTCCCAGAAAATGCGAAGACAAGGATCAGGGCTATGGCACCAATGGCCGGGGCATAGATGTTTTTTTTATTGCGATAGATGGCCACCAGATTGATCATCAGCCAGATGACAATAAAGGTCCTTGAAAAAGTGAGGATTCCTCCTAACGTAAACAGCAGTTGCCCTCCCAGTCGCAACCGCTTATCAGCCATAGCGTATGAGAGCGCAAATCCTACGATGCATATGGCCCCTGCATAATTGGGATTGATGTAAAATCCACTGTACCTCCCGTAACTTGCACTCATAAATCTATTGGCCGCGGGAAAGGCCACTGCATTAATAATAATACTGACTGCTCCTACCAGTAGTAGTAGATAAATGTCTTTTTTAGAGGTTCGCTGCAGCACTTCCACGGAACATACCACAATAATCATAAACCGGACAAAATCCGTATAATAGGCCCTTTCCAATTCATCACTGAAATTGAAGCCCGCAAAAACATAAAATAATATGCCAAGATAGATAAACGGGAAAAGCAATTTGTGCTTGGGTTGAGCGAGAAAATAAAACAGCAGTAGTGACAATGAGGTAGCATAGCTCGTGACGGAACCCAGTGTGCTTCCCCAATAAAATGCCATGTAGGAGGGTAGATTCCAGAGGATTAATATCAATATGAGATACCTGAGTTTGTTCATAAAGGACCGTGGAAACAAATGGTGTTTAGATTAAGACGTCGGCATAAGGTTGTATTGTAATTTCCATTGACCGGTTGAAAAGTGTCCCGGACGTGTCAATTAAATATTTTATTTGTCATGACGGCGTAGCGGGTAATGAATGACGATAATGGCCCGGGGACAATTATAGTTTGCCGCGGACGTTGTATTTTTAAACCCTTCATTGCTAATAACAAAGGTAACATGAATATTTTATCCATTGTAATTTATTTTTCCCGCAGGCTCTACTTAAGATCCAGCAGAATAGCCAACAATAATAGGTGGAAAAAGAAGATTAAAGAAAAATTAAAGACAAAAGGATCGATAAAATTGACCAGTTCTCAAAAGAGGGAAATAAAAAAGTACTATAGCACAATCTACAATGGGAAAGTAAGTACACTGTGGCATCAATATTTCCTTAATTGTACGGGTGTTTTTGGGGTAGATTACCTTCCTGAAGATTTATTTTACGGAAAAATTGAGCCTAATCTTATAAGGAAGGAGTATTTTCCTGCACTCTCAGATAAAAATTTACTCGATGTTCTTTTTCCCAATGTCAAAAAACCGGAAACATTGGTTAAAAATATCAATGGGTTTTACTACGCAAATGGCCGGATCATAGATAAGACCGAAGTTCTGAAAATTTGCGATAACACGGGTTCCATGATCATTAAACCCACCCTCGATAGCGGGGGTGGCAAAAATGTGCGCTTATTTGAAAACCGGGGAGGAATCACTGACCAGGATAATTTGACCATGGATCAATTGCTCGCCGATTACAAGATGGATTTTATCATACAGGAAGTCATGGAGCAGCACCCAATGATGAGTGCCCTCAATGAAAGTTCCCTGAATACGTTTAGAGTCATGACTTACCTGTCGGGGAAAAATGTGATGGTTCTGTCCTCTCTTGTCAGAATTGGCCGCAAAGGAGCATTTACCGATAATTCCACGCAGGGAGGAGTTTCTTGCGGAATAACCAGTGATGGTAAATTTAAAGAGGTGGGGTATCATCTGAACACCGGGGATCGGATTTTGGAAACGGACGGTGGCCTGAAATTTAAAGGTCTGGTGCTTCCATTTACCGGGAAGGTATTGAATAAAGCAAAGGAGTTGCATATGTCTGCGCCTTATTTCAGGCTCATTTCCTGGGATCTGAGCGTTACACCTTCTGAAGAAGTCGCCTTAATTGAATACAATCTGAGGGGCCAGGACATTTCGTTCCATCAACTGGATAATGGTCCGGTTTTCGCCCCGCTCCTGCAGGATATCAAGCTCTGATTGCCGGCTTCGGGTATGTTATTCAGTGTTATTTACACGCCTTGCATCCCTTTCCTTATTGTGCAATTTATAGATGTAGAGGAACATAATGGTATTCTTGATCATGATGACGATGGTGGTACAAATTGCGATTCCCAGGACGCCGTAGTATTGCATGAGTATATAATCCAGGATGACATTTAAAACCATGGCAATCGTGGCGATATAGGCCATAATGGCGTTCTTGTTGATACTTGTCAGAAAATTCACCATGATCATCCCCGTAATGGAGAATGGCAGGTAGAGAAGAAACGCCTGCTGGATAGTGGACACGATCGCGGTATCTTCGGAGGTAAATTCCTTTCGTTCAAAAAATAGCTGAATCAGGGGTTCCGAAAGGATAACCCCAATGATCACCACCGAAATGGTTCCGAAAAAAACAAGTCGGAGCATTTTAAATAAATTGTGAAAGGTTCTCTCCCTGTTGTCCAGGATGGATTTGGAAAAATGCGGAAGTAAGACCGTCGAAATCGAGATAACCAGAAGCCCGCTTATAAAAGCAGGCAGTTTGCCGGCATAACTTAGGGCAGAAATAGAGCCCACGATCAATTGCGCCCCGAAAAACTTGTCCACTACAGAATTCATCCCGGTGGCCAGGCCCGAGAAGACTTTAGGGGGAACCTGTTTCAGCATGAGGCGGGCATTGGGATTCCTGAAATCGGGTTTGCCGAATTTTAAAATGTTCTTTTGGATGGCAAGCACTAACAAGAATAATAAAGTCAGGGCCGACCCCATCAAAGTTCCCATCGCCAACAACCGGCTACCCAGGGTACCGCTCATAAAAAGGATCAGGAAGATGATCACAATTGGAATGAATATTCCGGAGATGGAGGTATATCTGAATTCATTGTTGATATTGAGCAACCCTATGAGCAATGCCGAGAATCCCCATATGACAATGCATGGCAGCAGATAATTGAATTGAGTTTTGATAAGTTGGTAATACTCCGGGGTATGCCCGGGATAGAGCTCGTAGACATAGACGTCGGTTCCCAGATAGGCAATCAGCATAAAAAACAGGGAAACCAGTGCGGTCACGGTTAAGGCCATGCCCTGGAATGCAGCGATATTTCCCCCGGATTTCTCCTCAGCAATGTAGTTTGGTATAAATACATTGTTAAAGGACCCCAGGAAGACATTGCTGATAAATACCGGGATAAGGCTGGCAATAAAAAAGGTATCCAAAATCTCCGAAAGGCCGAAGGAGGCCGCAACCAACATTTCCTTATAGAATCCGAGGACCTTAAGGAAAAGCGTAATGCCCCCCACCATGACCATGTTTTGAACAACAGGTTTTTTTCTGAGGTTTAAGAGGATATATAAATATTTCTTTACCAAAATATGTATGGAAAACTTAACCGGAAACCCGCGTTAAAAGGGACTCCCATTCTTTAACTACTTTTTCAACCCTAAACCTGTCAGCCGATTTCCTGGCAGCCAGTCCGAACCGTATGCGTTCTTTTTCGTTTAACATAAGCTGTTGCAGCTTTTTCTCCAAAGCAGCCTGGTCATTTACCGGGATCAAATACCCATTTACGCCGTCCTCGATCAAATCTGAAGGCCCGGTAGGGCAGTTCGTTGAAACACAGGCCAATCCAAAATGCATCGCCTCCAATAAGGCGTTCGGAAAACCTTCGAAGATAGAGGTGAATGCAAAAATTTTACTTCCAAGATAATATCGCTCAATGTCCGTACTTTTACCCTTTAATTCAATGCAATCATTCATTTTGAGTTCGGCAATGAGCTCTTCCAGCCGTGATCTGTTATTTCCTTCCCCTACAATATGTAATTTCCAGCCCGATGGTTTCAATTGAGCAAAGGCCCTTATCAATAGGTCCTGGGCCTTCTGATCCGCGAGTCTTCCCACATTTAATACCACGTTTTGCCGCCCGCCAGCCACCGTACTGTTAAAATCAGGATTTATAGGGTTGGGAATAACCGCGATTTTCTCTTCTTTTATTTTAGGCAGATAGTACTCTTTAATCGCCTGGGTTTGCACCACCAGCATATTCGCCATGGGATATGTCAGCCTGCGAAGCCACTTCCATAAAGCAGGTACCTGCAGATCTTCTATCCCAGGGTAATTCCGCTCACTGATAATAATGGGAATTTTAGCCAACCTTGAAGCGATGATAGCCAGTATGTTTGTACTGGTGATAAAGGCGATACAGACATCCACCTTGTTTTTATTTAAATGTTTCCACATCATTTTTACAAGGCGATAGTTCTGCCTGATGGCCTGTAGAAAATTTGAACTCGGCGCAACTTCCTCGAGGCAATGAACGATCTTCACTTCCGGGTGAATGGGATAAAACGGGTCGCTTCTGGCATTCATAATGATAACGACATGATACTTTTTAACCAGTTCCCCGGTGAGAATGGACACTACCCGTTCAGCTCCCCCGGAGTTCAGGGATTGAATGACGAAAGCAATCGTTTTTCTGTTCATAAATTCAGGGCCATTTTTTGTAGCTATAACCTGCCATTTACCTGAACTGAAGTTAGCACCCCCTTAACATCGTAAAGTACACCATTGGTTTTCAAGGCGTGGGATAGATCCAAGGTCAAAAATTCTTTATGGGCAACCGCCAGGACGACTGCATCAAATTTTTCTGCGGGCATCTTTTTGGAAGTGACGATATTGTATTCATGGGCCACTTCCGTTGGTTCCGCCCAGGGATCATATATTTGAACGTTCGCACCGTAGCTTTTAAGATTATTGATCACGTCCACGGCTTTGGTATTGCGCACATCCGGGCAGTTTTCCTTAAATGTGATGCCCAATACCAATATGCTGGAACCCCGGACCTTGATGTCGTGTTGTACCATTAATTTTACGACCTCCGAGGCAACATACTTCCCCATCCCGTCATTCATGCGCCGTCCGGCAAGGATGATTTCGGGGTGGTACCCAAATTCCTGGGCCTTTTGTGCCAGATAGTACGGATCAACCCCGATACAATGTCCGCCGACAAGGCCGGGCTTAAACGGTAAAAAATTCCATTTTGTTCCCGCAGCGGTCAAAACATCATTGGTATCGATACCCATAAGGTTAAAGATCTTTGCCAGCTCGTTAACAAAGGCAATATTGATATCCCGCTGGGAATTTTCAATGACTTTGGCAGCTTCGGCCACCTTGATCGTGGGGGCCAAATGGGTTCCTGCAGATATTACAGATGCATAAAGCTGATCTACCTTTTTCCCAATTTCAGGCGTGGAGCCGGAGGTCACTTTGAGTATTTTTTCAACCGTATGTTCCTTATCGCCGGGGTTGATCCGTTCAGGGGAATAGCCTACAAAAAAGTCTTTGTTGAAAGTAAGGCCGCTGGTACGTTCCAGGACAGGCACACATTCGTCTTCGGTGACACCCGGGTAAACCGTTGATTCATAAATTACAATATCTCCCTTCTTCAGAACCCCGCCAACCGTTTCACTTGCCTTGTAGAGGGGTGTAAGAATGGGCCTGTTGGTCCGGTCCACCGGAGTGGGTACGGTAACGATAAAATAAGTACAGTTCCGGATATTTTCTAGTTCAGAGGTACAGAATAAACCGCAATCCATGTCGGGTGACTCCTTTAAGACCGCCTTCAGAAGGTCATCCTCAACTTCCAGGGTACTGTCCTTGCCAGCTTGCAATTCTTTGATTCTATGGCGATTAATATCGAAACCAATCACGTAAAACTTGGTTGCAAATAACCTGGCCAGGGGAAGTCCGACATACCCTAACCCAATGACCGCAATTTTCTTTTGATCCATGAAAGTAATTCTGATTATATTAAATTAAAAAAGGTACCAAAATAGTGAAGCAATGGTGTTTAAAGCAAATAATTTTATGGGCAAAGATGCCAAAAGCTTTTTAACCAACCTATTAATTTACCTAAATTGTAACTAAAATCGATAAAAGGAATCCTGCGCAAAATAAGGGCCTGTTTTCTGACCTATGCAATTGGTTTAAAGGGCATTATTGTCGTTGATCTCCTAAAAATGCCTTATTTCGGATAATTTAGGTCTTGTAAAAAACAGTCTTAACTTTGCGCAAGTCTTTTTAAATAATTCTATGAAAAATAGCAGGACCCTCGCTTTGGCATTTATCCTGATTCCGTTGTTCTCAATTTCTCAATCCAGAAATATCTCCTCGTATTCAGAAAATGCGAATATGGCAGTGATGTTTGCGATGAGGTCTCCCTATGATACGATCATCTTTGATAAAGGGGCAAGTCCCTGGATCCTTGGACCTATGAATATTAAAAATGTAAGGAATAAGGTAGTGATCCTGGAAGAAGGCGTTGAAATTAAAGCGAAGCCGGGGGCATTTCCTAAGACCGGTCATGCGCTTTTCCAGTTTATTGAATGCACTGATATAACCATCCTTGGAAACGGGGGGCTCATCCGTATGAACAAGGAGGAATACACCGACGGTGAATGGCGTCATGGGATTAGCCTGAGGGGGTGTAAAAATTTTACGATCCGGGATCTTACCGTCAGGGATACAGGAGGGGATGGCGTTTACCTGGATGGATGGGGGAAGGACATCCCCTATTCTGAGAACATTACCATAAAGGGCGTACATTCGATCAACAATAAAAGGCAGGGCTTAAGCATCATCAGTGCAAAGACCGTTCTTATTTCCGATTGTTTGTTTGCTGAAACGAAAGGGACCAATCCTGCCGCCGGCCTGGACATAGAGCCCGATCATCCAGACAACCAGATCGTTGATATCAGGATCAACCACTGCACGTTCAGGGATAATTATGGTACGGGGATAAAATTGGCACTGGCACAACTCAATTCTGATTCCAATCCAATATCGGTGCTGGTAGAGAATTGCGTGATTACAAATAACCATTCAGAGGACAATCCAAAATCTGCCGCAGAATTATTGATACACTCCAATAGCTATAGTCCCGTTAAAGGGGAGGTCGTCTTTAGGAAATGTGTCATTGAAAACTCCAAATGGGGCGTATTTTACAGCAGAAAAAGAGCAGATTCGTTTAGCGTAACTTTTATTGATTGCAGTGCAAAAAATATTTGTTCGGCAGGTACCTGGCCGCCCTTTTTTCTGGAAGTTCCCGACTATTATAAAAAAACAGGGGAAGTCGGCGGCTTCTTTTTTAAGAACTTCTATTTGTCCTATAAAACAGAGGTACCCTTATTGGTGGTACAGGGATCAAGAATCGGCACCCTTGAAGGCCTTAAAGACATTGGCGGGGATATTACTATTTCAGGGAATGACAATGAATTTTTCAGGTTTGTCAACTACGATCCCAAATTAAACAACAATGTAAACCTGGACATCACCCGCAAATACTAAGAGCAGCAGATGGTTAACGGACACAACCTATTCTAAATGTGCCAATGAACCGTGTTTTAACTTCCCTGATAATTGCGCCTGGCAAGATCTTAATTAATGTGCTGATAACTGATATTGACATTCACGTTTTGGGACGAATTATGTGATCCCGTAAACTCGGGAGGATTGTCATAGGGCTCCTTCACTGTAAACGTACCGGTAATATTCTTTAGTGTATGAGTACTTGGTGCGGCTACCCTCAGGAATGGCTGGTCGGTATTGTATTCCAGGTAAAAATTATCAAATTCAACCCCGCCTAACGTTGTGCCGGTACCAGCCTCCATGGCAATGGGAACCGTTCCGTTCTTTGCGACATTTTTAGCGATGCAATCCCTGAATATTGCCCGATAGGTGTCGGCAGATTTTTTGATAAAGATCCCCATCCGGTTGCTGCCGCTGATGGTGACCCGTTCGAAGAGCACCTGACCCCCAATATTACTGGATGTGTTGCCTGGATCCAGGTAAATTTCTGCCTTTGGTTTCGGGTTCGATGAAGAGACCGAATTATAGGCAAATTCGCTATCCTTTACCGTAACACTAATGGGAATGGACGAACTGTTCATTTTGTGGAGCGATACATGGAAGCCATTACTGTTGTTATTTTTAAATTCACAATTGATGAAATTAATATTGACCAGCCGATCCAGAGCGGAATCAGGCTCCAGTTGCACTCCGGTTTCGGGCCTGGTCCCCGAAGATCCCCTGAATTCCGAGTTGCGCACCCAAACGTTCTGTGCACTGATTATACTCATTCCTATCCTCCGGTGGTTTTCACACACAACATCTTCTATGGTGATATTTTCATTATAAGTACCTGAAGGAGATCCGGAAAGAATTATTCCATCACCGCCTGAATCCCGTATTGTAAAACCGCGGATTTCAAAATTCCGGGTATTGACAAGGCCAATGGTGTGCCTCCACTCACCGGAAGTATACTCACTCTTATTCATGCGCAGCGTAGCGCCATAGCCTTCAAGGACCACATCATTTCCACCGCTGAAGTGAAGCAGCTGGTCACTAACGCTCGGAAATGCTCCTGCTTTTGCCCTGAGAACAACACCGGGTTCAAAGATGATCGTTTTGTGGGACAGGCTGAAGAAAGTGATCGGCTCAACGATCCAATCGCTGCTTTGCTTATCGATTACGATGGTACTATTGTTGGACAGAATTGCGCTCTTAAAGGCGTCTGTAGCATTGCTGGAATTAAATCCAAAGGATGAAGCCAGTACTGCCCCCGGTGGAATATTGCCACCGCCACCACCGCTGCTGACGGCGTTAACGGTAATGGTCACCGTATCGGTATCGGTTAAGCCTTCTTCATCTGTAACCGTTAAGGTAACTTCATAAACCCCGGCATTGTCAAATGTACGGCTGGGATTCGCCTGGCCAGAAGCATCATTAGGAGTAAAATTCCATAAATGACTGGTGATCCCTTTATCATCTGAAGAACTGCTACTGCTGAATTGTACCTGTAAAGGAGCATCCCCGCTTAGCGGACTGGCCCCGGCTACTGCCACGGGAGCTTCATTTTCCGGTTGTGGCTCCGTTACGTTAATGGTCACGGAGGCCTTGTCCGTCAGGCCGTTTTCGTCGGTAACGGTCAGTTCCACGGCATAGGTACCTGCATCAGAAAAAGTATGACCAGGGTTCGCATTTGAGGAAGTACCGCCATCCTTGAAATTCCAGGAATAACCTGCCACTCCGTTGTCGTCGGTGGAATTACTGCCTGTAAAGGAGACCTGCAATGGTGCCTCTCCCGACAGGGGAGTGGCGCTGGCCTTGGCTACCGGTGCCTCATTGTCTTCGGCGTTCACGGTAATGGTCACCGTATCCGTATCGTTTAAACCTTCTGCATCCGTTACCGTTAAGGTCACTTCATAGCTTCCCACTTCAGAAAAAGTATGCGAAGGATTGCTACTGGTAGAAGTGGCTCCATCCTTGAAGTTCCAGGAATAGCCTGTTATATCGTTATCATCACTCGAATTGCTGCCGGTAAAAGACACCGTCAGGGGTGCCCCGCCACTAGACGGGCTGGCATCGGCAATGGAAATAGGTGGATTGTTTTCAGCAGGGTCGCCTTCGATGGTTCCCTCCTCACCGGTACTCGGTTCCTCTTCAGCAGCAGGTGCCGGTTCTTCCTCCACAATTACAATAGCCTCGGCATCTTCCGGGGCATTGTACGTCACTATTAATTTGGGTCCTATTTTAGACGGGTGTTCCTTGGATGCAATGGCCAGGTCGTTGCCCTGCTCATGTTCCAGGATCAAGGTGGTTTCCTCCGGTAATAAGTCGGATGCGCTCAGGGGTATTTCCTCCGTGGATCCGATCTTGTATTCCTTAATCAGATTACCCAGTATAATGTCGATATCCGGGGCTGTACCCTCCACCAGATTCGTTTCGGTCCATTCACTGGAAATGCCTTTATAAACATTGATGGTCCCGCTTCCCTCATCACCGTTTATTGTAAACTCCAGGGTAGCATCTGTTACATATCCCCCGATTTCGTCAATGGGACTAAGATCGAACAGCAAATAACTGGTTCTGTTATCCTCATCTAAACGGATGATCTGTTGATTGTATCCTTTACCACTTTGCACGTAGGCGTCCTCGGCTGGCCCGAACGTGGTAGTCCTGCTTTCAAAACCATCTTCTATGGCCCCTTCAGTTTCTTCAGGTACAGGTTCTTCTTCAGGCGTTTCTTCGGGTTGACTTTCTGGCTCCGGGTCCGCTTCCTCTTCCCCGGCCTGCTCTTCTTCTTCAGCCTGTTTGCGTTCTTCTATATTGGCAATAGGGTCATTTAAGATGGCGTCTGTTAAAATATCAATGTCCTTGCTACAGGAGTAAAAGAGAAGGAATCCAAAAATAAGCAGTATCATGACAGATACCTTAGTGGGGTGGGGTGTCATAAGTAGGGGTTACTTAACAGTCAATTGATCAGTTTTTTGGTTTGTCGACATTCAATGATAAATTAGAAGTTAACAGTAAATGATAAACTTTAATTTATCGGTAAAAATTGTGTTTAATTCGATGAAGCGCAGCAAATTAAGAAAACAATCCTGATTTTTCGATGAACTGCCACAATAATTTAAAAAACACAACGATATGCCCCCCGGACGATTGGGTTAATCAATTCATAAAAGTGTCCCGGGACTGCTCCTGGATGCCCTGGTATAACCGGCACTCCGAAGAGATCATTATGGCAAAGAATACGTTGAAACGCGGGATTTAGACGTTGAAAGGATACACTTTAACATCATTTTAAGAAAAAAATCGACGAACTGCATACTTTGTACTATTTTTCTGATACATATTGGCTCCGCCGTACAACAATTCACGAAGGCTGGCAACATAAATTTAAGGAAGGATTCCGAACATTGGCATGACGGAAAAGGGGAGGAGGTAAGCTGAAAACTAAAACACAAGTAGGCTCCAAAAACAATCACAACGTTTAACCAGTGCAATATTGGACCACTTTGCTAAACTAACGTGAAGAATGGATAAGCAATTTAGTGCCGAAAATCCTCTTACCCTAACCCTAAAGGGCAAGGATTTTCCCGATTCTGGTTATTTGACGAGGAATTTTTCCACCCTTTAGGGCTGGGGAACAGAAAAATTCGCTTGGTTTGCTTATTCATTATTCACGTTAAACTAATATCCTTTTTTAGAATCCAGTTCCGCATAAATGGCTAGCGCCCGGGCCATCAGATCCCTATCACAGTTTAGGTGGGCGTATTTTGATGGACTGTGCTTTTTGCCTGCGGCCATCACGGCATCCATCTTTAGCCTGGATCTGACGTGTTCAAAAACCGTATTGGGTTCTTCTATGAGATCCTCGAAAGAAACGAGAAGAAATTCCGTATCAAAATGATCCAGTAAATATTCATAGTAATTGATCCATACAGCGACCCAATAATTCAGTTCGTCATGCCCGTATTTTTCCCTGTATTGGGTAAAGCCTTCGGTGAGCAGGAACGGTTTGTGGCCCAGGCCAAACTCGTGATGCCCCAGATAGTTGAAATAATCGAGCACAAAAGGATCCTCCTTTTGATTTTCAGAAAAAGTCCCGTGCAATTTCATCAGAGAAGCGGCATGGGTCAGGGGCTCCCGGAAAAGGATAATGATCTTATGGTTCTCGATTTTCTTAAGCGCGGACAGTCTTAAAATATTGTTGTTGTTCTTGGATATGTACTTGTCTTTCTTTTTAGAATAGCAGATCAGGGCCACATAGGAACGGTATTTTACCAAGACTTTTTCATCGACTTTATGCGGAAGCATCCCTTCCTTTATATAGGAATCCCTTAAAAAAACCTTCCAGAAATACTCGTCAAATTCCTCGGGTGAATTTCCATCGATGATGATCCCATCCTTATGCGCTCTTTCATGTTTGGCGATTTTTAACTTCTTATTCCACAAATTCGGGGATAGCAGCATGGGCATGTTGGAGTATTGGAGGGATGCATACTCCCCTGTGCTGAATATTTTATTCATCAGTGCGGTAGTTCCGGACCTGGCCAGGCCGGTGATAAAGACGTATTCCCGGACTGGGTGTTCCTGTGCTTTTTTACCAAAAAGTATTTCCTCCATCTCCAGTGATGACCTGGAAAGGAAATAATTGGATAAGTAAAGTTTATGAAGATTTTTTTCTGCTCTTGAGTAACTTGACATATTGCTTTTTTACAACGATATAGAAGACAACGGCTATTACAGAGGTCAAAATACCCCACAGGCTATACAGCGCTTCCGAATGAAGGTTTGAAAAATATCGTTCGAGCAGGAATATGAGCATAAAAGGGGCTATAAACAACAGAATACTACCTATTAATTTCAGAAGATAAACCACCTGCTTCGAAATTTGCCGCATCAGGGCCTTTTGTTTCTCTTCATCTGTGATATCCTTAGCTGCCATGACCCGCAACTGGGTTTTGTAGGAATGGGTAAGGTTGCTCACAAGGGCTACTATTCCCAGATTATCAAAAATAAGGCAGGAAAGCACTGTAAGTATAAAAATTAAGAGATAGATCAATTACCCTTTTGTTATTTTACTCTTCAGGAAGTTAAAAAACCTTTTTAAGGGCAACCAGAAAATGGCCACCAGAAAAGCAAAGAAAGTTAGAAATATACCGGTAATCACTGCAATTATGCCGCCTCCAAGGCCAGGTCCTAGATATAAAAACATGGGCTAATTTTTTTAATAAATTATTCTGCTCCAGAAAAGACTTGAGATGTGCTCATCGTCTATTCGTTTAACGTATTCAATTTTCTTTTGGATAGAATCCCCTATGATGATTCTGCCATTATTGGTGTCCTCAATAAACACCTCCCCATTGGTTAAAATTTCGCACCTTCCCGAGGTATAGGTACGGATCCCCTCATTTTTCATTAACCTGTTATAGGGTGTTATGACAGAATCCTTTTCAAAATTATAAATATAAACGTCATTGTTGGCCCTTTTGTTGCTAAAAAAAAGATTCTCATCGGTCATTCTGGGATCAATGGTGCTCTCTTCGCGGATAACATCATTCCCGAAAACCACAATTTTATTATGGTCGAGGAAGTCAGCATCGTGTTGGTTGTACCAGGGTCCCTGCCGTAACCAAAGTATTTTATTTGTTGAGGGCCGGTATAGGAAAACTGCACTCAGGTTCCTGCAGGAAACCAGCAGATCGCCTTTTTTCCAAAATTCGGAATCTTCCAAAGCGGGTTGGATATCATTTAAATGGATCGGGTCGCTGATAAACTGACCTTTGCCCAGCAGCAACTTTTCATAACCATTCTCCAGCAAGATCTCCAGTACGGATTTATTAAAAAGAAGGTTGCCGTTCCCGGGGTCTATTCTGGTGATCGCATCATCTATCAATACCTCTTTATAGGCATCGTAGGCAACTGGCAGGAAATCATATTTTCCGGAGAGAAAAGGGCGTGAACATACAAACAGCTTCCCTTCATGGTCTTGTTCTATGGTATGGTGGTACCGCCTGTCTTTTTTTAACCACGTAATCCCATTATTGCTGTCGATCCTTGCCATTAAACTCGTAAGCTGGGAAGTGAAGATGAGGCTGCTGTCGGCGGCGAGAAAAGGGTGCAGGAAATACAGGTCACTACCCTCCTGCTGTTTTTGAGGATTCTCGGGATTATGGGACTCTCTATAAAGGGCCTGATTGTCGGGTTCCCATCGTTTTATCGTCTTCCCATTAGTTAAATCGATCAATTCCACTTTCTGACCAAATCGCATATCCTTATAAGAAACCAATAATTTCGGATATTCAGACTTCGCAACATTTTTTGCATACGATACTCCGCCCGGTTGTTCCGAGTTACTGAGCATAAACTCACCAGGTTGCAAACTTCTTTTGGCAAGGGAGGGAATCTCGGCCATAAACCGTACCGGTTTGGCAAGGACTCCCCACCGTTCATCGCTGTCATCATTTAAATAGATGTTTCTGACAAATGAGGACAACAATATGGAATAAAAGAATAATCCGGCCAACACAATAAAGGCGATCCTTATTTTTTTCATAGGGCAAATAACCAAAATTTCTTACTAATTCTTTATATATACCCGGAATATCTCGGTGTATTCCGACTTATTTTCGATCTATTGTTCCGGGGAGACGCCAGGCAACAGGTGCTTTCCAGGTTCATGTTAATTTATCCGGATAAAGCGTCTTTATTATCTTTCCAGATGTTCCCAGTACCAGGCTACCGCTTCCCGCAATCCAGTTTTCATATCAAATTTTGGATGGTACCCAAGGAGTGTTTTCGCCTTGTCAATGGAAGCCAGTGAATGTGGTACGTCCCCCGCACGTTCTTCACCATATATGGCGTTTACAGATTTGATTTCAGGATCAAATTCGGAGAGATAATCACGCAATAATTCCACCAATTCGTTTAATGTGGTCCGTTCCCCGTAGGCTACGTTGTAAACGGTATTTACAGCTTCCGGATTTGTGGTGACGATCGCCCTGATATTGGCTTCTATTACGTTGTCTATATAGGTAAAATCCCTTGAAAAACTTCCATCACCATTAATTCTGGGGGCATCGTGCCGAATTAACTGGAGCACAAATTTCGGGATGACCGCCGCATAGGCCCCATTGGGATCCTGGTGGCGTCCAAAGACATTAAAATAGCGCAATCCAACCGTTTCCATACCATAGGTTTTACCGAAAACATCCGCGTAGAGTTCATTGACGTATTTGGTGACGGCATAGGGGGATAAGGGTTTGCCAATTTTGTCTTCAATTTTTGGCAGGGATTCGGAGTCCCCGTACGTAGAGGAACTCGCAGCATATACAAAGCGTTTTACCGCAGCGTCCCGGGCTGCTACCAGCATATTTAAAAACCCCGAAACATTTACCTCATTGCTCGTAAGCGGATCATTGATGGATCGGGGCACCGAACCCAGGGCAGCCTGGTGAAGGACATAATCAGCTCCATCGCACGCTTCCATGCACGTTTTAAGATCCCTGATATCCCCTTCGATCAACTCAAAACCGGGAAGCCCTGCCAGGGGCATTACATTTTCTTTTTTCCCGGTGGCAAAATTATCCAGGCACCGTACGTTGTTTCCATTTTCCAACAAGGCCTTAACCAGGTTAGATCCTATAAAACCGGCTCCTCCCGTGACTAATACTTTATAGGAGGGGTCTAGATTTAAATTTTTGATTGTCATGTTTTGATGTGTGAATAGGTAGGATATTTCCTTGGGATTTCCTGTTTTATTTGAATTTTCTACTGCAAATTACGTCAAAATTCAGGGAACAATTTCTTTAATAGGTGTAATTGAAAAATATGCGCTGAAATGCTGTTAAAGATCATCATGCATACGATTTCTGAATTCTGTTGAACTTGCTTAAACCGGAACAGCGGGCAGTATCTTCCTGAACCCCCTGACGGCTCTGGAATATCGAATACAAGGCGATTACAACCGGAAGTGAAATTGCAAAATCTAAATCATTGAATACCATTTTTTAACCGGGAAGTTTGAGGTTGAGTCATTAATGTTCGGTGCCCGACACCTTCTGTGCCGCGATAAATTAAGTGCATATTTTGATCTGAAATGCCGATTGTCAGCTAAACGTTTGCCGCGGCTTTTTGTGATACACCCTTCCCATTTATGGGGTATATGCAATCGCTATGAAAGAGGTTTAATTCGCACTTTTTGCCGTGATGGCATAATAGGATTTATACCAGTTGATAAATTCCCGCACACCTTCAGTGATTGGTGTATTTGGTTTGTAACCATAATCAGTGATTAAATCGTCGACATTGGCCCAGGTTCTTTCAACATCCCCTGGTTGCATGGGCAACATCTCTCTGACAGCTTCTTTTTGAAGATTTTCTTCTATCGCCTCTATGAAATCCAGCAATTTCACCGAATTATTGTTGCCGATATTATATAGTTTGTACAGCCATTTATTTTCAAGTCGTTTTTCCAGGCCGCCCTCAATGACTCTGACGACACCTTCCACAATATCATCGATATAGGTAAAATCGCGCTCCATTTTACCGTAATTGAAAACCTTGATTGGCTCGTCTTTCAGGATGGCATCTGTAAACAGGAACATAGCCATATCCGGTCTGCCCCATGGCCCGTATACGGTAAAGAACCTAAGCCCTGTTGTCGGGAATTTATAGAGGTGACTGTACGTATGTGCCATCAATTCGTTGCTTTTTTTGGTCGCTGCGTAGAGGCTGACAGGGTTGTCTACAGGGTCGTCCACACTAAATGGAATTTTTTTATTGAGTCCATAAACGCTTGAACTGCTTGCGTAGACCAGGTGTTTGATATGGTGATGCCTGCAGCATTCCAGGAGGTTCAGGAATCCTACTATATTGCTATCGATATAGGCATCCGGATTTTCAAGACTGTACCGCACACCGGCCTGAGCCGCCAGACTGCATACAACGTCGAACTTTTCAGACTTAAATAACCCTGGCAATGCATCCCTGTCTTCAAGGTGCATTCTCACAAATGAAAATTGGCCTTCAAAAAGAGTGCTGTCGCATTTTTCAAGGAACCGTTCCGCACAATTTCGGGGGATACCAAGTTGTGCCAGACGGGCATATTTCAGGTTTGTATCGTAATAATCATTTATATTGTCCAGACCAACAACAAAATGCCCTTGCCGGGCAAGTTTAAGCGCAACATGGAAGCCGATAAAACCGGCCGCCCCGGTGATCAGAATTTTCATAGACTCAAAGTTAAAAGGGCTAATTCGGGGTTATTTTTCCCACAATGAGGACAAAATTATGAATTATAAAAAGACTAGTGCCTATTGGAAACCTATTTCTTCATTTAAATGCGTTTAACTGTATCATAATTTCGGTCAAACTATAAAAGCGGCCGCAATAGTATGCCAATTATCGGGGCAGGTTGTGACACAATTCCCTGTGAACGTATAATCCTTTCATTTTGACGAAATGTCCCCACAAATTTTTCGGCGTTTCCTTCTTATATTTACTTTTACAGCTTAGATTTGCCTGATATTTGCACCTTAATTGTGTAATGATATCTTCAATATATTGTATATTGGTATGTATTTAGTACTATTCTGATCTGTACAACTACCAATGCAGCGATGAAGGAATTTGAAGATGAAGGCTATAACCAGTACTTGAAAAAATTGCTGATCAATTGATAACCGCAACTAAAATATGGCTTTCTTCCCCACATATGGGAGGTACTGAACAGTCCTACGTCAAAGAAGCTTTTGATAGTAACTGGGTTGCACCATTGGGGCCAAACGTCACACTTTTTGAGCAAGCTATTGAAGCCTATATAGATGAGGATGTTTACGTGGCCGCGTTAAGCTCCGGAACTGCTGCTATCCATCTCGCACTTTCCCTATTAGGAGTTTCCAGGGGAGATGAAGTCCTCTGCCAGAGTTTTACATTTTCTGCCTCGGCGAATCCAATTTTATACCTGGGGGCGACCCCTGTTTTTGTGGATAGTGAGCCTACGACTTGGAATTTATCTCCGGAATTGCTAGAGAAGGCGATCCTGGACAGGATTTCCAACGGGAAAAAACCAAAAGCCATTATCGCGGTTCATCTATATGGCATGCCCTATATGGTGGATGAGATTCTGGCAATTTCAAGAAAATATCAGATCCCGGTGGTTGAAGACAGCGCTGAGGCTCTGGGCAGCAGGTACAATGACATTGCCTGCAGCAGTTTTGGAGATATTGGTATTTTATCCTTTAACGGAAATAAGATCATTACCACTTCCGGGGGCGGGGCCCTGGTGGCCAGGAATAAAAAATTCAAGGAGAAAGCGATCTTTTTGGCCACCCAGGCCAGGGATGATGCTCCTCATTACCAACACTCGCAGGTTGGCTATAATTATCGAATGAGCAATGTACTTGCAGGGATTGGACGGGGTCAAATGGAAGTTTTGGAAGACCGGGTAGCAGCCCGGAGAGGAAATTTCGAGTTTTATAAAAGCAGACTAGGTCACCTCCCTGAAATTGAATTTCCGGAGGAGGCGGCCGGATGCTATGCGAACCGATGGCTTACATGTATCCTTACGCCATCCATTGAGATAAGGGAAAAAATCCGCATGGCACTCTTGGAAGACGATATAGAATCCAGACCCCTGTGGAAGCCAATGCATTTACAACCTATATTTGAAGAATACCTGAGTTTTACCAATGGCACTTCAGAAGATCTGTTTTTACGGGGACTATGTTTGCCTAGTGGTTCTAATCTGAGCCGGGAAGATTTAGAGAGAATTGTTGCCCTAATCCTTAAATCTTTGCCCAATGATTAAAAACTATTTAATGAGCAATGCACACCGGTACGCCTCTAAATGGCTGATCCTTGGTATTGATGTATTTCTCATTTGTCTGTCCTTTGTTTTGTCCTATCTAATACGGTTCAACCTGACGTTGAATTTTGAAACGGACAACCTGCTGCTCCAATTACCCCTTGTTGCATCCATTGCATTCGTGGCATTCATAATGACCGGCTCCTACAAAGGGGTCGTACGTCATACGGGCGTAAGGGACGTTTATAACATCTTCAACGCCATATGCCTGTCGAGTATCATCACTATTTTCCTGGTTATTGTAAACAGGCAGTCCAGCTTCATGGACAATTTTACGATTCCGCTTTCCATAATTATCATCCATAGCCTTATTGGTTTCATTGTGCTTACCGCGTCCAGGTATGTCTTTAAGACACTTTATTACAATTTGGTAAAGAAATTCAAGATCACCAAGAACGTACTTATTTACGGTGCCGGTGAGTCGGGAATTTTAACGTATAACGCACTTACCAGCCATACAGCCAGTAATGCCAGGGTCGTCGGGTATGTGGATGACGACAACAAAAAAGTAGGGAAGAGCATAAACGGTGTTAAGGTCTATTCAAAAGGGGAACTGTCCGAGATTTTTCTCCTGAAGCGGGAAATAGAGGAAATCATTGTTTCCATCAACAATATCGACAACAACCGTCTGCGGGAAATTGTGGAAGGCCTGGTGGACTACAGGGTGCAGGTAAAGATTGTTCCCCCGGTTGAGGACTGGATCAATGGGGAACTTAAGGTTTCTCAGATAAAACAGGTTCAGATAGAGGATTTGTTGAACCGGGTCCCGATAAATATCAGGAAATCAAAGGTTTCTGATGAATTGAAGGAGCAGGTGATCATGGTGACGGGTGGTGCAGGCTCCATTGGAAGCGAGATCGTACGGCAGATTGCCACCTACGATTACAAGTCCCTTATCATCATTGACCAGGCGGAATCGGCTTTATATGACCTGCAGCAGGAACTCAAGCAAAATGGTTTTCATAATTTTATACCTATTGTTGGGGATATCCGGGATAAAAACCGGATGAATACCTTTTTTCAGGAATACAAACCCACGACCGTGTTCCACGCAGCGGCGTACAAGCATGTGCCCTTAATGGAATACAATGCTTACGAGGCCATTAAAGTCAACATTGCGGGAACCAAAATGCTGGTGGACCTCTCGCTGAACTATAACGTGGATAAATTTGTTTTTGTTTCCACGGACAAAGCAGTGAACCCCACCAATGTAATGGGCGCTACCAAGCGTATTGCAGAAATGTACATAAGCTGCATGCACCAGGAGAACAAAACCAAGTTTATCACCACGAGGTTTGGCAATGTTTTGGGATCCAACGGTTCCGTAATCCCGCTGTTTAAAAAGCAAATTCAGCACGGTGGCCCGCTCACGGTAACCCATAAGGATATTACGAGGTACTTCATGACCATACCCGAAGCCTCTCAGTTGGTATTGGAAGCTGCGGCCATGGGGCAGGGAGGGGAAATATTCATTTTCGACATGGGTAAATCCGTCCGGATTTTTGATCTGGCCAAGAACATGATCAAGCTTTCCGGATTGCGGTATCCCGAGGATATTGATATCAAAGTCACAGGCCTGCGTCCGGGAGAAAAATTGTACGAGGAATTATTGGCCAATGGAGAGAATACACTGCCTACCTACCATAAAAAGATAATGATCAGCAAGGTTCGTGAATTGAATTATGCAGAAGTGCGATCCAAGGTGGATGAACTCTGCGTATCTAATATGTTCTTTAACGGGGACACCGTTAAACTTATGAAAGAAATCGTACCTGAATACGTTTCCAACAATTCAGAATTTTGTAAACTGGACGACTCCCAAAATCCAATAGCTGATCCGAATGTCGTTAAGAAAGTATTCCAGTCGCAATAAATTATCTATACTTGCAAAAAATCATTATTTATGACCGGTACTAGAGTCCATTTTCGCCTATTTCCAATTGCTGTAGTAGCTTTTGCTTTTTTAGTCACATCCTGCGGATCCAAAGAGGATATCGTTTACTTCCAGGTTACCAGTAGTTTTGAAACTTTAGTTGACAAAAATAGTTTTGTCTCCAAATTCAAGGTGGATGACGTGGTAAGTATTTTCGTTTCCACGCTCGATGCCGAGGCCAGTGCCCCGTTTAATTTATTCAGGGGAGTTGCCCAGGGGGGGTATAACGCAGAACAGGTTGATTATTTAATTGACCAGGCCGGCGAAATTGATTTCCCGGTAATCGGTAAGGTTAAAATAGCCGGGCTTTCCCCGGAAGAAACCAGGGTTCTATTGCGTGACAGACTTTCTGAATATCTCAAAGATCCAATTATCAACATCCGATTGTTGAATTTCAGTGTTACGGTGCTGGGCCAGGTCAATAGGCCTGGGACTTATCCGGTAAACGGTGAGCGAATTTCAATTCTTGAGGCATTGGGAATGGCTGGGGACCTTACCATAAAGGGGCAGCGTAAAAATGTTATGGTGATCCGGGACTTTGATGGCACCAAAGTCTATACCCGAATCGATCTCACCAAAAAGGATGCACTGAATTCCCCCGTATACTATTTAACACAGAATGATGTAGTCTATGTGGAGCCCAACCAGTCTGCGGTAGCTTCCTCAACGCTGGATAGCAGGACAACCATTGCGATCTCCGTTGCATCCCTTATTATTACTTCAGGGATTATCCTTATTACCAGAAATTAGATTATCATAATTAAGATTTTGCATGAATTTGAATATAGGAGGCTCCGGTACAGAAAATTTTGATCTCAAGGAGATTGTTGGAGCGTATACCAAACATTGGAAATGGTTTTTGGTATCGGTCCTCATCTTCAGCTTTCTGGCCTATCTGCATTTGAGATATACGATTCCGAAATATGCCGCCCAGGCGAAAATTCAGATCGTCGACGAAAAATCGTCAAGCTCCGGTGTGGATCTTTTTTCAGAGCTAAATTTGTTTTCCGGAGGTGCAAACAAGGTAGAAGATGAAATGGAGATCATAAATTCCAGGTCAAATTTTATCGAGGTGGTCAGGGAGCTGAGACTCAATACCAAAATAATGATCCTGGGAAATATCATCGACCAGGAATTGTATTCAAATCCCCCGGTTAAGATCAATTTTATCGCCGCGGATTCGATCATCAACAAATCCACGTTTTCATTTTACCTGACCCTTTCTTCGTCCACTACCTTCGGTTATAGTGACCAAGAGGATAAACCGGTGAAGGTCTTTGCTTATGGAAAGAACATCCCTTCACCCATAGGCGACATGATCATTACACCTAATGTTGAAAACTTAAGCAATTACAGGGATAAAAGAATTAAGGTGGTTGTCACACCTATTACCCTGGTGGCTCAGGCTTATCAGGCTAAAATTAAGATTACCAACCCAAAGGAGTATTCCAATATCGTAAGTCTGCGTTTGGAAGATCCGATTAAGGAAAAGGCCAGGGATATCATAGATGCCCTGATCCGGATTTACAACAGGAATGCCATAAATGATAAAAAAGTCATTGCAGACCGTACATCCGAATTTATCAACGACCGGATCGCGGACATTTCCTCCAGTCTTTCAACAGTGGATCAATCCGCTGAAGATTTAAAAACAAGCAAGGGCCTTACGGACATTGCGTCTGAAGCAAACATCAATTTAAATGTGGGTGCAGCAAACAGACAGGAACTTGCCAACTTTAATACACAACTTCAAATCGCTGCCTCTATGCAGGACATCGTGGACCAGCAGGAAGGCTTTGATGTTCTACCCGGAAATATTGGTTTGAATGATCCTACCATTGCCAGCACTACCGCCCGGTATAATCAATTGGTTTTGGAAAGGCAACGGTTGCTTAAAAGTTCCACCGAAAAATCCCCGATTATCCAAAACCTCGATCAACAACTGCGTGGCCTGAAAAGAAGTATGCGATCCAGCCTTAACAGCACTGTGAACAATCTTGGAATGCAGGTAAATACATTGAGTAGCCAGCAGGCCATTATCAACTCTAAGATCTATTCCGCGCCTGGGAATGAGCGGGCGCTCAGGGACATTACCAGAAGGCAACAAACCACAGAATCCTTATACCTTTACCTCCTGCAGAAAAGGGAAGAGGCACAAATTGCGGTTGCTTCCCAGGCTCCGAAATCAAAAATCGTCGATAATGCGCATAATGCCAGTGAGTTTCCGGTGTCGCCAAAGAGAAAGATGGTGTACTTCGCGGCGCTGGTTTTTGGCCTTATATTACCGTTTACCATTATTTATGCCCATGACATGCTCGACAGCAAAGTGCATAATATGCATAGCCTTGAGCAGCTGACAAAGAATACGCCTGTCCTGGGGGAGATCCCTAAATTGTCAAAGACCGAGGAAAAGATTGTGGTCAAGGAAGATCGCTCCGTGTTGGCAGAGGCCTTGAGGATCCTAAGGACCAATTTGGACTACCTGATCAAAACCAAAAAAGGCATTGGAAAGAACAATGTGGTCTATGTAACCTCCAGCGTACCGGGCGAAGGAAAGACTTTTGTATCGACCAATCTGTCCATGATCCTGGCCAGCACAAGCAAAAAAGTATTGTTGATAGGAGCAGATATCAGAAATCCCAAGCTTTACACGTTCTTTATGGGGAATCAGATCGATAAACTCACAAAACCCAGTAGAAATAAAGATGCGGGTTTAACCGAATACATTTATGATGACAGTCTGCAATTAAAGGATATTGTCAATCCTATGCTGGTACATCACAATACCATCGATGTCATTTATTCAGGTAGGATACCGCCAAACCCTGCTGAATTGCTGATGAGTGACCGTTTGAAGAATTTGATGGGGCAGGTCTCCGAAATGTACGACTACGTCATCGTGGACACAGCTCCTTTAATGGTGGTCACGGACACCCTGCTGATAAGCGATTACGCCGACCACCTCATCTACGTCACCCGGGCCGGATTTACGGAGAAGAAAGCGGTGCAATACCCCATTAAGCTGAGGGATGAAGGGAAAATTAAAGGGTTGTCATTCGTGGTGAATGATGTGAAGTCGTCCAATCTTGGCTACGGTGGAAAATATGGTTATGGCTATGGAAAAACGCAGAAGAAATGGTGGAAATTATAAGAAGAGGTTGAGCCATGAGACCATCCTGGAGAAAGTAAATGAAAGCCCCCGGAATCCCGGGGGTTTTTAAAATTATTGATTTGAATTGTCAGCCGGAGAGAAAGTATAAAAGGTTTGACATTTCACAATTTCATTTTGCATTAAAGGCTATGACAAAGATCATTCCATTGAAATGAATTAATTCGTACCTTGCCTTTCCTGTTTTTTAAAAGGGAAATGGGAATTCTAAAAATTTTGTAGGAAATTTTCGTGCAATTCCACTGGATTTTAGATGAAATGCATCCTTTTATCAGGGAACGGTACTTTACCGACGATGCTTCGAATTTAAACGAAAAGCGGTAGGGTATTTACCTTCTCAGTTGTTATTAGGTTATCTTTGCCGTTGGGGTAAAACTTAATAATCTGGTAAAGGTAGAATCAAAGAATTGCTATATAACGTCTGAACTATGATCAAATTTAACCCTGCCTACTTCCGACTCCTTGTTGTGGGCTTTTTTCTAAGTTTATTTACGGGTTTTACAACCGATCTTACTGCACAGGTAAACTT
>Ga0102947_1000117_pt1 | contig 28668 bp, 22 predicted proteins | sample SalPon2A_A_D2_MG_FD_78210 | JGI IMG/M metagenome (GOLD analysis project Ga0102947, IMG submission 78210) | Soil microbial communities from South San Francisco under conditions of wetland restoration - Salt Pond MetaG R2A_A_D2_MG | ecosystem: Environmental > Terrestrial > Soil > Wetlands | place... | reverse complement strand
TTGGGTCGGGTACGCGGAGAACGGGCCGGGGCGGGGTGTCCGCTCCACAGCAGTTATGGGACTCTGGCCGGCGCGCTTTTGGTGGTGATTGAAAGGGGAGCGCGCCTGCGTCAGCCGAGGCTGGGACCGCTCAAAGCCTCCGAACGGGCTGGCCCGTCGCCTCGGCCGAGTACCCCTGTGCGGAAACCCAGCCCCGGCCCTCACCGAGTGGAGGAAATGAAAGCGCCCTATCCACCTCCGGCAGTGGCATAGCTTGTGAGCAGATCCCCGCCACAAGCTCTCAGTCCTTCAGCTCGGTGAGAGCTTCTAGGTGGGAGACAGACGGCTCGTCCCGACGCTCTGCCGCGATCGCCAGATCGCGTAGATCTTCCAAAAGGGCTTCGTACTCCTCGATGGGGAGGACAACCGCCTGTTTATCGCCCTTCTCGTCGGTGATGTAGCGCCAGCTCATTGGCATTCCACTGGCTCCCCGCGATGGGAAAAGGTCAGGTGGCCCGCTTCGCTTCGTGCTCGGCGATCAGCCGGGAAACCGCGGGAACCAACTCGTGCGGGATGGGCATCAAGGCGTGGTCCGGTTTGACCAAGGAGGCTTCGTGCTCGGCGGCAGCCTCCTCGTCGGACTGCGTCTCGTAATGATCGAGTACGTCCAGGACACGCTCTTCGCTCCAGCCTCGCGGATACTTCGTCTCGTCTTTCTTCATAGCGACCTGCTTCAGTCTGACCGAGGGCGATCCGTGACTCACGCCGGCCGGGAAACTGATCGGCAGGATTCGAAAGCACTTCTTCCACTTCCTCCTCGGTGACCCCATGCTTGTAGATGTGAGGTTCGCCGGTTTGTCGGTCGAGCAAGAAGCGCAGGTCCACATCTGTAAGTGTACCGCTTCCGTATCTTGGTACCGATCCATGGTGCTTCCGATTCGTCTCCCGCTGCTCCTTCAGAAGCTTCGACAACAGGACGGCAAGGATAGCCACACCTTCACCCCCGCCGTCCGGTTCCTCAGAGGGGACCAACCCAGAAATAGGGCTCCACCCGAGCCCTGACTCCGCAACCTCCACCGGCTGGTAACGTAAATGGTTGAGCGAATACCAGCTTCCCCGTGTCTGTTGTGCCTGGTGAATCGCCGACCTGTTCCCCACCCGAACATTCCATCTGGAGAGCCCTTGACCCTTCGATGCTGGAACCTTGTCCTTCCAATCTGTCTCCTGGCCGTGTTCCTCGCCGCTCCCGCCCTTGCCGACGTCTCCGGTCGGGTGATCTCCGGGACCTCCGGCCTGCCGGTGGAGCAGGCCCGGGTGGGGGTGGTGGGGGAGGAGGTTCACGGGTTCACCGATGGGCAGGGGCGGTTCGTGCTGCGTGGGGTGGAGTCGCCGGTGGACCTGGTGGTCAGTCATCCGCGTTACCGGCCGGAAACCCTGACCGTCAGCGATGCCGAGGGCGCGGTCGTGTCGCTGACGCCGAAGCAGGAGATCTTCGAGGTGATCAACGTCTCCGCCTCCCGCTCCCCCGCCGGCCAGGCGACGCCGCCGACGCTGGCCGCCAGCATCGTCCAACCCAATGACCAGGCGCTGGCACCGGCCACGCTGACCGACACGGTGCGCAACGTCGCCGGCGTGGCGGAGAACGGCCAGGGCGGCCTCTTCCAGGTGTACTCGATCCGCGGCATCTCTCGCCAACGGGTGCTGACCCTGGTCTCCGGCATGCAGATCAGCGGCGAGCGGCGGGCCGGGGTGGCCACGTCCTTCGTCGATCCGCTGCTGGCCGGCGACGTCGAGGTGGTGCGCGGGCCGGCCTCGACCTGGTACGGCTCGGGGGCGCTGGGCGGGGTGGTGGAGCTTTTCCCCCGGCGCTACGAGCGGCTCCACGTCGAGACCGGCTACTCCACCGTCGGCGACGAGCGCTTCGCCGGCCTCGGCTGGGGCGACGGCGCCTGGTCCGTGTCCCTGGCCCACCGCGAGAGCGATGACGCCGAAACGCCGGACGGCGAGCGCCTGTTCTCGCGCTACGAGCGCACCTCGGCCCTGGTACACCGGGTGTGGGGCGGCGCCGAGGAGGGGAAGAGCCGGGAGTGGGAGCTGCTGCTGCTGCCCAGCCTGACCACCGACGTTGGCAAGCCGAACCGCGACTTCCCCCAGCGCACCACCCTCTACCCTCGGGAGGAGCACCTGATGGCGAAGCTGGGGGTGACCACCGCCGGCGGCTCCCGCGCCTACCTCTGGGCCCACCCCCAGACCCTGACCACCGAGGGGCGGGAGGCGGGCGAACTGGAGCGGGTGGAGAACGAGAGCCTGGACTTAGGTTTAGACCTGCAACACGCCCTCGACCTGACGCCGTCCCTCTCGGCGCGCCTCGGCGCCGAGTACTACGGCCGCCACGGGGTCACCGCCTTCGAGCAGGACTTCGACGCCGCCGGCCAGCGGACCGGCACCCGCCGCAGCCTGAACGACGCCTCCCTGGACGAGGCCGCCGGCTACGGTTCCCTCCTCTGGCGCGTCCCCGGGGCGACGCTCTCGGCCGGCGGGCGCTACACCTGGCAGGGGCAGGAGAACGCCGGTTTCGACGACGTGGATGACACCGCCTGGAGCGGCTTCGTCGGCGCCGCCGTGCCGCTGCCCTGGGGCCTTCAGATCACCGGCAACGTCGGCACCGGCCTGCGCTTCCCGTCGCTGTCGGAGCGCTTCTTCACCGGCACCACCGGCCGCGGCGACGTCATCGCCAACCCCAACCTCGACCCGGAGCGCTCGGTTTCCGCCGACCTCGGGCTGTCCTGGTTCGGCACCACCCTCTACGTCGCCGGCCACGCCTTCCGCAACGACATCGACGACTACATCGAGCGCATCAGGCTGGCCTCTGGCGCCCGCACCTTCGTCAACCTGACCTCCGGCACCCTGGAGGGGGTGGAGATCGAGGGCACCTGGCAGCTCGCCGACGGCTGGAGCCTGTCCTTCGGCGGCCACTCCATCGACGGCGAGGACGAGGCCGGCCGGCCGCTGTCCGACGTGCCGCCGGACCGGGTGGACGCTACCCTCTCGGTAACCCCGCGGGCGGGTCTGGCGGACGGCCGCCTCGGCTTCCAGGTGCGGGCCGAAGCGCGGGACGGGGTGGACGACCCGGGCAGCGGCGAGGTGGCCATCGACGGCGCCTTCCTGGTCGAGGCCGGCGCCACCTGGCAGCTCACCGACGACCTGGACCTCTCCCTGCGCGGCACCAACCTCACCGACGAAACCTACCTGCCCACCGCCGACGACCTGGCGGTGCCGGCGCCGGGCCGCGGCGTCGGCATCTCCCTGGCGTGGACGCGGTGAGCCGGGGGCGGTGAGCGGAACCCCGATGTCCCACGACTCCAAGCCCCACGTCGCCATCGTCGGCGCCGGCCCGGTGGGCCTGGACGCGGCGCTGGCCGCCGCCGAGGCGGGACTGCCGTTCACCGTCTACGAAGGCGGCGCCCGCGTCGCTGACCACGTCCGGCGATGGGGCCACGTCCGCCTCTTCTCCCCCTGGGACGTCAACCTCTCCCCGCGCATGCGCCGCGCCCTGGCCGCCGCCGGCCGCCAGGCGCCGGAGGGCGACGCCTGCCCCACCGGCGAGGAGCTGCGCCGCGAAGCGCTGGTGCCGCTGGCGGAGCTTCCCGCGGTCGCCCCCAACCTGCGCCTCGCCAGTCGCGTCGAGGCCATCGGCCGGGCCGGCCTCCTGAAGCACGAGGAGATCGCCAGCGACACCCGGGCCGGGCGGCGGTTTCGCCTGCTGGTGTGCGACGCGGGGGAAGATGCCGGCCAGGACAACGGGAAGGCCGGCGCCGAGCGTTGGGAGGAGGCCGACCTGGTGCTCGACTGCACCGGCGTCTACGGCCGGCCCAACCGGCTCGGCGACGGCGGCATCCCGGCGCCGGGGGAGCGCCGGCACGACGACCGGATCGACCGCCACCTGCCCGACGTCTTCGCCGAGCGGGAGCGCTGGGCCGGCAAGACCGTCCTCGTCGCCGGCGCCGGCCACTCCGCCACCACCGCCCTGCGCGACCTCGCCCGCCTGGCGGAGGAGGAGCCGGGGACGAAGATCGTCTGGCTGCTGCGCCGGGTGCCGGACTGGGCGGCGGGCGAGGGCGCCGACCCGGAGCCCGACCCCCTCCCCGAGCGCGGCCGCCTGCGCGAGGACGCCCGGGCGCTCTACGCCGGCGCCTCGCCCGCCGTCCAGGTGGTGGTTGGCACCGTGCGCCGCGTGGCCTCGGACGGCAACGACCGCCTGGTCGTAGAGGTGCGGGACGGCGAAGGGGCGGGCGATGAGGCAAGCGGTGTGGCAGGCGGTGCGGCAGGCGGTGCGGCAAGTGGCGCGGCGAGTGGCTTGGCGGTGCGCGAGATCGTCGCCGACCGCATCCTCTCGCTGACCGGCTACGTCGGCGACCTGGCGCTCCACCGCCAGCTCCAGGTCCACACCTGCTACGCCACCGAGGGGCCGATGAAGCTCGCCGCGGCGCTGCTCGGCGCTGGCGACGGCGGCGCCGACTGCCTGGCCCAGGAGAGCCAGGGCGCCGACACCTTGCTCAACCCGGAGCCGGGGTTTTTCATCCTCGGCGCCAAGTCCTACGGCCGCAACTCGGCCTTCCTCATGCGCCTCGGCTACAGCCAGGTGGACGAGGTCTTCGCCCACCTGGCGGCGGGGGCGTCGCGGTAGGTCCACCCCTCCTTCGGTGTACCCTCGTGTCATGTCCCGCGTACGCCCCTTGACCGACACCGAGATCCGCATCCTGGGGGCTCTGCTCGAAAAGGAGCAGACCACCCCCAACGCCTACCCGCTGACCGTCAACGCCCTGCTCTCGGCGTGTAACCAGAAGACCAACCGGGAGCCGGTGACGGATCTCTCGGAAGGCGAGGTGTGGGAGGCCCTGGACGACCTGCGCGAGCACGTCCTGGTGTGGCGCAGCGAAGGCGCCCGCGCCGAGCGCTGGCAGCACCGGCTGGACCGCCGCTGGCGGCTGACGTCGTCCCGCAAGGCGGTGATGACACTGCTCCTACTGCGCGGCCCCCAGACCGCCGGCGAGCTGCGCACCCGCAGCGAGCGCATGCACAGCTTCGACGACGTGGACGAGGTGGAGGCGACCCTCCGGGACCTGGCCACCGCCCCGGACCCGCACTCCCACGAGGACGACGACCACCCCGGCGTGCTGGTGGCCGAGCTCCCCCAGCAGCCCGGACAGCGGGAGGCCCGTTGGGCCCACGCGGTGGGCGTGGGGGAGGCGGGCACGGGGTACGAGGAGGGGTACGAGGAGGAGGCGCCGGAGGAGACGGCTCCGCCACGGCAGGACCGGTCCACCCCGGCGTCGCCGGTGTCGTCGGCGGCCCCCGCGGCGACCGGCGCCGACCCGGAACTGGCGCAGCGGGTGGAGGCGCTGGAGCGGCTGGTGGAGTCGCTACGCCAGGACCTGGCGGACCTGCGGCGGGCGCTGGGGGCCTAACCCTACAGCCGGCTAATTGACCTTGCGGTTGCGCAGCTTGTCGCTCGCCTTGCCGGCGGCGTCGGCGACGGCGGCGTAGGGCAGCCAGATCGGGGCGCCGCGGAGGTTGACCGGCAGGTCGGGCTCGGACTCGCCCAGGCTGGAGATCTTGTCCCAACTGATCGGCCCCCGGGGCTCCCCCTCGTCGGCGTAGTACCAGACGGCGCTGCGGCTGGCCGCCTGCTCGGCCCAGTCGAGGACCGTGTTGACGGTCTTCTCCAATTCCGCCGGGCTGAGCGACCGCTTGCCCTGGCTGATCTGCTCCAGGAAGCGGGGCGAGGCGGCCAGCAGGCCGAGCAGCCGGCTGCGCAGCATCTCCGGCTTGTCCAGCTCGGCGGCCACCGAGGCCGAGTCCGGCTCCACTTCCCGGTCCGCCTGGCGGCTGAGGTCGGCCCCCTCGCTGAGTGCCGGTTGCTCACTCAGCGCCGGCTCCGCGGTCAACTGCGGCGTCGCGGTGAGCTTGGGCTCCTTCTTCGCCGGGTCGGTGGCCTTGAGGTCCTCACCCCGGGAGACCTCGTTACCGGATCCGTCCGCCGCGCCGGCCGGCGGGGGCTCCGCCGCCTCGTCGCCGTCCTCGCCGCCCGGTTGGGCTGAGGACCGGGCGCCGCGGTGGGACTCCCGGCCCGACTCCGCCCGGCGGGCGCGGGTGCCGCTGCCGCCGGTGCCGCCGGTAGCGGGCCGTCCGGAGCCACGACCGTCGCCAGAGCCACCGCCGGCACCTCCGCCAGCCCCGCCGCCAGACCCGCCGCCCTCGGGATCTTCCTCTTCCTCGTTGATCCGCCCCAGGTACTCGGGCAGCTCGACGCCGACGTTCTTGGTCAGCTCGTGGAGCGGCGGCAGGGAGCCCACCAGGCCGGCCAGGAAATCGGCGGTGGCCGTCTTGCCGTTGCCTTTGCCGTCGCGGCCACCCTCCCACACGGTGATCTTGTCGATCTTCAGGTTGGAGATCGCCTTGACCTGCTCCTCGACCAGCTTCGGGAGCTGATCGACCACCAGCAGCAGGGAGGCCAGCTCGGGCTGGCCCTGGGCGGCCCGCACCACGTCGTCGAAGCCCTTGGCCTTCTGCGACAGGATCGCCTGCTGGCCGTCGGCTTCCGCCTGCAACAGGGAGCGCAGGCCGTCGGCCTCGCCCTTCTTGGTGCGCCGCACGCGCTCCGCCTCGGCCTCGGCCAGGGTCTCGATCTCGCGCTTCTTGATCTCCGCCGGCACCACCACGTTGGCGTGCTGGGTGGCTTCCTCGCGGGCGGCGCGGCGGCGTTCCGCGGCCTCCTCGGCGGCGTAGGCTTCCTCCAGCGCCTTGGCCGACTCCACCTTCTCCGAGGCGGTGGCGGTGCGCTCCGCCTCGGCCTCCTGCTTGCGGCGGTTGGCGTTGGAGCGCGCCACCGTGATCTTGGCTTCGTTCTCACCTTCCACCGCCGTCGCCTGGGCGCTGGCCACCTCGACCCGCTGGTCGCGCTCCGCCGTGGCCGAGCCGATGGCGCCGTCGCGCTCCTTCTGGGCCACCTTGACCCGCGCTTCGTTGATCGCCCGCGCCGCGGCCTCCTGGCCCAGGGCGTCGATGTAGCCGGACTCATCGGTGATGTCCTGGATGTTGACGTTGATCAGCCGCAGGCCGACCTTCTTCAGCTCGCCCTCGACGCCGCTGGTGATGTTGTCGATCAGCTTGTCCCGGTCGGCGTTGATCTCCTCGATGGGCATGGTGGCCAGCACGACGCGCATCTGACCGAAGATGATGTCCCGGGCCAGCTCGGCGACCTGCTTCATCTGCATGCCCAGCAGGCGCTCGGCGGCGTTTTCCATCACCCCGGGCTCGGTGGAGATGCCAACGGTGAAGGTCGATGGTGTGTTGACCCGGATGTTCTGCAGCGACAGGGCGCCCTGCAGGTTGATGTCGATGGTCAGGGGGGTCAGGTCCAGGAAGGCGTAGTCCTGGAACAGCGGCACGATGAAGGAGGCGCCGCCGTGGTAGCAGTTGGCGGACTTGCCTTTGCCCGCCGTCTTACCGTAGACCACCAGGATGCGGTCCGAGGGGCAACGCTTGTAGCGCCGGGCGACGAGCAGAGCCGTGACGAACAGCGTCACGATGGCAACGAGTACCAGGATCAGAAAATCAAGGCCCATGTTCAGCTCTCTTTCGGGGGGTGAGTGTCTGAGGAGTCGGAGTCAGGCGAAGCGGGGGTGGGGGTGGATGGGGCGGCGCTCAGCGGCTCGACCACCAGGGTCTGTTGATCCAGGGTCTCGGTCACCCGCACCCGGGCGCGGTTGGGCAGCCGGTGGTCGGCCCGGCTGAACGCCTGGACCACGGCCAGGCGGCCCTGCACCAGGACCTCCACCTGCCCCGGCCCCTCCATGTTGGGCGGGATCGGCAGGTAGACGTTACCCACCTGGCCGATGGCGTTGGAGTAGTCCAGGGTGCCGGAGGCGCGCATGGCGTAGAGGCCGCGCATCAGGGCGACGACACTGGCCATCAGGAGGCCGCCGGTGGCCAACGCCACGCCGGTGGCGCCGACGACCGACAGGCCGCCCCGGATCGCCACCACCCCGCCCCAGCCGAAGCCGGCGAAAAACGCCGTCACCGAGCGCAGCGACAGGTAGCCGCCGAAGTCGTGGACCTCGGTGTCGAAGTCCATGTCGCCGTCGCCGTCGAAGCCGACCATGGTCAGCAGGAGTTGCAGCATCAACAGGGTCGATGCCGCGAAGGCGACGGCGTAATAAAACTGCAACGCCGCGCCGAGGGAGTTCCACCAGAGTTCCATCCACCCTCCCGGGTCGGAGTGATGCGTCGTGCGAAGTCTTCGTGGGAATGCTGGCGCCAGTCTACACCGACGCTACGGCCCCCACGCCCCTGCCTACGGCCCGGGTGCCGACGCTATTCCGGCGTCTGGATTGCCTTTTCGGGGGGAGGCATGGCCAACGGGGCCATCCCCCAGCCCGGTGCCGTAGCGGAACGAGTAGCGTCCCACCTCCTGCGCCCAGTAGCGCAGTTCCTTTTCGTCGACGTGGCCCCCTTTCGGCAGCAACTCGACCAGGGCGGCCCACTCGCGCCGGTTCGACTTGGACTGCATGACCTTGGCGAGGTTCCGGAAAGATCCCGCGACCTGCCCACGGACCGCCGCGGAGAGGAGCTCCCGTGCCTCCCGCGGACACCCCACGACCGCCGCCAGCAGGAGCAGGACGGGTCGGTACCGGGCCTTATCGTCAGTCTCCGGTGTACCCACCAGCGTGTCGAGTCGCCAGGACGGCTGGGAGGCCCGCAGCACCCGGTAGGCGTTGACGAACCGCTTGGCCGTGCGCGGTGAGCGGCGGATGACCGGCGCCAGCTTCTCGATGAAGGCAAGCTCGCGGCCGGTGAAGAGGAGACCCCGGGGGATGGCTTCGTCGGTGCCGAGGAGTTGCTTCTGGGCTTCATCGGCCGAGATGTCGGCACCGGCTTCCGAGCCGACCTCCGAAAAAGTGTCCTCCTCGTGGCCGATCCCTCCAGCCTCAGCGCTCGTCTCCGGTTCGTCGCTCTCTCCGTCGCTATCTCCCAGCTCCCCGCCCCTTCTCTTCCCAGCGGTCCCGACGCCGCCTCGGTCCGCCACGTCGTCGGCCGCATTGGCGGAAACGCCGGGTGGGGTGTCCAATAGCGCTTCGGTCCCATCTCCGTCTTCCTGCCCCTCGTCCTCCTCGGTATCGACCTCTCCCACCAGGTCCTTGAGCAGCCGCTTCGTCGCGGCTTCGGGCATCGGTTGCAGCCAGAGGGGCACCTGGAAGATCTTCTCCAGGTAGTCCTGGGGCTCGGCCCCGGGGCGGGAGTCGTTGTTTGCCTCAGCCTCGCCTTCACTGTTGTCCGCGGCGGACCACAGGTCGCTGTGGTGCTCCCGCAGCGCCTTTTCCACCCATCGGGCATCGACGCCGACCACCACCACGAACAGCGGCAGGGCGAGCAGCAGGTGGACCGCCTCCAGAACCTCCACCACCCGCTCGGCGCGGCAGCGGTCCAGGTCGTCGATGTAGAGGATGATGCGGTCGATGTGGGCACCGCGGACGCGGGCGGTGTAACCCTCGTCGGTCGTCTCGAGGAACACCTCGCGGGACTTGGCGCTCCCGGCAGCGTCTCCGGATGCTGACCGTATGGACCAGGAGCCGTCGCCTTGCAACGCGGTCAGAGTCGGCGTTTCGGGAAGGGTCACGCCGGCGTTCCGCAACGCATGGCGAAGCTCCTTCGGCACCGGGCCCGCTTCGAGCTCAACGGAAACCTCGGCCTTGCTCAGCCGGAAAGGGGTGTTCATCAGCTTTCCCAGCTCCTCGAAGTCCCGGCGTGCCAGGGCTGGTAGCCCCAGGTGCTTGCGGTAGTCGGAGCTCTCGGCGCGTTCGGCGAGGAAGCGGGACAGGCGGCGCACGGGGCTGGCCGTCTCCACCCGGGCCTGGAGCTCCATGACCCGGCGGCGCTGGTCCTCCAGCTCCTCCTCTGCACGGCCCACCGCCGCCTCGGCGGCCTCCAGCTTCATGCGCTCACCCTTGGGGACCTTGCCTTCCCGCACGGCCTTCTCCACCGCACCCAGGGCGCTCACCACACTGCCGGCCTTGCGAATGCCGGCACCGGCCCAGGTCATCAGCAACCCGGCTACAGCCAGGACTTCGCCGAACCGTTCGCTGAATCGGGAGAGGGTCTCAGGTAGGAATTCTGCGCCAAGTTGGAAGGCGACAAGGGTCAGGGCGCCGATCCCGAGTGCCACCGTTACGGCGGGCCAGCTTGCCAGCTCTCGCACTCCGGCGCGGCGGGCTGCCATCGACTCCAGGGTGTTCGCAACGCCGGTCTTGTGATCCCAAAGCTGTAGGCGAAGCCGGCTAAGCTCCTCACCGTGAAAGGTTTTCTCCAGTTCGGCCATCGAATGGGCAAGCTCCGAATCCTTTTCGGCGCCCGCTCGCAGTGCATCCCAGGCCGTTTTTGAAGCCCGAACCCAGTCATTCTCGCGCCTGTTCTGCCGTGCCCTGGCCTCGGCCAGCTCATCCTCCGCAAGCTTGAGCTGCTGCGCTGCGTTCCCTTGTCCCTGCTGGGCGGCGTCCAGGTTGAAGAGGAGCTTGCGCCACTCCTCGTTCTCGCCCTGGCCCGGGGGGCTGAAGTGGTGGTGGAGGCTCTCGAAGATGTGGGCCACCAGACTTGCCCACAACTCAGCCTCGGCGTAGTTCCAGGCGTTGAAGGGCACCTGCACGACGGAGGGGTGGAAGCCGCGCTCCAGGCCCCTGTCCTGGCGCCGGGAAGCATCCTCTGCCAGCGCCTCGATGCGCTGCTGCAGCTTGTGCATGAAGAACGACTTGCCCGAGCCCCAGTCACCGAAGAGGCCGATGGATAGCGGCGGCTCCAACTCGACCGAGGCCATCAGGGCCGCCAGTGCGTTGACGTGGCGGGTGATGCCCAGGCGGTCGGGTCCTTCGAAGCCCTCGGCCTGGAAGCCGGCGTAACGAACAGGAGCGGCGGGCAGGAGGAGCTGGCGCCAGCTTCCCAGGTCGTCGTCCGGATAGCGAGACTCCAGGTGGTCGAGAAACGGTGGGCGAAGCGCGGAGGGTAACGGGAAGACCTTCGACTCCACCGGGTCCTCACTCTGATGGAGGAGGAGAGCGCCGATCACATGCCGGATCCCGGCGGCCGGGCCTCCTCCCACCTTGCTCGCCAACTCCACGGCGCTCTCCAGGACGTGGCGGGCCTCCGGAGTGAGGTCGCCGGGAGAACCGGTCATGTTCTCCCACCGTTGTTTAACGAGGTTCGAGGACGCCTTCAAATTCGCTTTTGCGATCCTCATGAAGTCTGAGGGTAGCTCCTCCTTGGGGACCATCAGAACCAATAGCCCGAAGGCCGCGAACGGACCGCTTGAAGTCAAGACGTTTAGGACCTCATCATCCACATCCGGATAGGCGGCCACATCTGCGGGTGCCGCTTCCTCCGAATCCATCTCTTCCGCCCCGTAGAAAGAAACGGCTTCTGCTCTGGGAACCTTGGCCGTCTTCTTGGCCGTCTTCTTGGCCGCGTCGGTCGCTGGCGCTGAGGTCGCAACAAGCTGCTCTTCCATTACCTCCCGCGCCTCGTCCACCCGCAGGCCAGCGGCCATCAGCCGTTTCCGCAGGCGGCCCTCACCGCGGGAGGACAGGAGCATGTACAGCACGCCCGCGAAGTCCAAAGGGCGGTTGGCAAACCTGTCTCTGTAGACCGAGATCAGCGGAAGCCAGTGCCGAGGCCGGATCAGCACCTCGTCGGAGCCGAGTTCCGGGCGCGCCAGGGTGGAGGCGACCAGGTCGTAAATGCCAAGCTGCGAGGCCCAATCTTGGGATGAGAAACCGTGTCCGACTAAAACCTCGGCGCTGAGCGTGTCCATCGAGAGCAGCGCTGACAGGACCGAAGTTCGGCTGACGGTCCTCGACTGCGCATCCCCACCCTCGTGCCGGATCGCCTGCACAGAGTTGGACACGAGGGCAAGGTAAGCCCAGTCTGCGTCCGGCGACAGGGAGAGCCCCTGGCTCTCGAAAAGCGCATACAGGTGGTCTGGCTCCGGGGCCCTGGCCATCGGCTTCCTCCGATCTCTCGGCGGTGGTGGGCGCGCTCCCGCGATCAGCGGAGCGCGGCTTGTAGAGGATGTGGGAAGCTTACAGGACCGTCCGGAGCACGCCGTCCGCCTGGGTTGCCATGGGTGTTTCCCCCGCCCCGATTGAAATATCTCGCCGCCGCATCTAGTTGGCTGGGATGGACGCCACGCACAGAAACCACCACCGTGCCCGCCGTCCCCACACCATGCTCCCGAACTCCGCAGACCCCGTAGCCCACGGCGAGGCCCGTGCCCAGCGGAGCCGCGCCCGGCGCCGCTTCCAGGCGCTGGCGTCGCTGCCCGATGGCGAGATCGACCTCGCCGAGGGGGCGCTCTGGATCAGTGTCGAGGACAGTGCCGAAGACGGTGCCGAATCCCGCCTCGGCTGCGACGTCGATGCCCGGGTCGAGGCGGGCCTGGCCGAGCTGGACGCCCTGGCCGCCGAGCTCCGGCCCCGGCTGGAGGCGCTGCCCGCCGGCCCCGGGGCCGACCTCGCCCGGCTGGATGCCCTGCGCCACTTCCTGTTCGAGGAGAAGGGCTTCCGGGGCGACCGCGAGGAGTACCACCGGCCAGCCAACAGCTACCTCGACCGGGTGCTGGAGCGGCGCCGGGGCATCCCCATCACCCTCGCCGTGGTGATGATGGAGGTCGGCCGCCGGGTCGGGGTGCCGCTTCTGGGCGTCGGCTTCCCGTGCCACTTCCTGGTGCGCCACGCCCGCCATTTGGAGATCCTGCTGGACCCCTTCGCCGGCGGTCGCCTGGTGTCCATTGACGACTGCCGGCGCCTCCTCACCCAGGTGTGCGGCGGCCTGCCGTTCCACCCCCGCCTGCTGCGCCCGGTGAGCCACCGCTCGATGCTGCAGCGCATGCTCAACAACCTGCGGGCGATCCACGCCAGCCGGGGCGAGCCGTGCGAGCTGCTGAGGGTCCTCGACCGGCTGCTGCTGCTGACGCCGGACGACGCCGTGCGCCTGCGCGAGCGCGGCCTGCTGCGGCTGCGCTGCGGCGACATGTCGGGCCTGGAAGACCTGGCCCGCTACCTAGAGGTCGAGCCCGAGGCCCCGGACCGGGAGTCCCTGGGCCACCTGGTGGCCAGCGCCCACAGCCGCTTCGCCACGGTCCACTAGTCTCCCCCTTCCCGGCCTCCCCTCCCCGCGGATCCCTACCCCCGGCCCCTCCCGGTCGGCACTTTTCCGCCTCCCCAGTGCCGCCTCCACAGTGCCGCCTCCACAGCGCCGCCTCCGTGCCCTTCCACGCCGCCGTACCCGGCCCGCCTATGCCCGTCGTGCTATATTAAGCGGACCCGAAAGCATTAAGGCAGTAGAAGGCACCGAGCAGCGACCCGCCCCACGACGGGTTACGATCCGGCCGCGCCGTGCGACACCGGCGGCAGGCCCGACGACGAACGGAGGGGGAAGATGGTCCAATTCGCGCCTGTCCAGAGAATCGCCTGCCTGAGCTTGTACCTGGCACTGATCTTCAGCCTGACACCGAGCCTGGCCGCCCAGGACGAGGCGGCGGAGCCGCAGGAGCCGGTTCCCCAGGAGGAAGCGGCGGAGGACGCCGCGCCGGGGGATGACGACGAGGAAGAACTCGATCCGGAAGCGGTCGCCGCCGCCGAGGGCTTCTCCGAGGAGATCGTGGTCACCGGCAGCCGCGCCGAGCCGCGCTCGGCCACCCAGTCGATGGTGCCGGTGGACGTCATCACCGCCACCGACTTCCTGGACCAGGGAGATACCGACGTCAGCAACCTGCTGCGCACCCTGGCGCCCTCCTACAACGTCAACTCCCAGCCGATCAGTGACGCGGCCACGGTGGTGCGCCCCGCCAACCTGCGCAACCTCGCCCCGGACCACACCCTGGTGCTGGTCAACGGCAAGCGCCGCCACCGGGCGGCGGTGATCTACTGGTTGGGCAACGGTGTTGCCGACGGCGCCCAGGGGCCGGACATCTCGGCCATCCCGGCCATCGCCCTCAAACAGGTCGAGGTCCTGCGCGACGGCGCCTCGGCCCAGTACGGCTCCGACGCCATCGCTGGGGTGATGAACTTCATCCTCAAGGACAGCCCTTCCGGCGGCAGCGTCGAGCTGCGCGGCGGCCAGTTCGACGCCGGCGACGGCGAGGCGCTGTCGGTGGCCGCCAACCTCGGCTTGCCCATCGGCGAGTTCGGCTACTTCAACGTCAGCGCCGAGTACGGCAGCAGCGACCCCACCGACCGCTCGGTGCAGCGCGACGACGCGGCGGCGCTGATCGCCGCCGGCAACACCTTCGTCCGCGACCCGGCCCAGATCTGGGGCTCGCCGGCCATCGACGACGAGGCTAAGCTGTGGGTCAACTTCGGTCACCTGCTGGGGGGCGGCAGCCAGTTCTACGGCCACGCCAACTACGTCAACAAGACGGTCACCGGCGGCTTCTTCTTCAGAAACCCCAACACCCGCAGCGCCGTCTTCAGCGGCGACGGCGGCCAGACGCTGTTGATCGGTGACCTGGCCGACGCCCGGGACGGGGTGCTGGATGGCTCCGCCGGCTGCCCGACGGTGACCATCACCAACGACGTGCCCGACCCCGCGGCCCTGGCCGAGGTCTTCGCCAACCCGGACTGCTTCTCCTTCCAGGAGATCTTCCCCGGTGGCTTCACGCCCGAGTTCGGCGGCGAGCTGACCGATGGCGCCGTGGTGACCGGGTTCCGCGGTCAGACCGACGGTGGGCTGTCCTGGGACGCCAGCGTCGGCTACGGCACCAACGAGGTCGATTTCTTCATCTCCAACACGGTCAACGCCTCCCTCGGCCCGGCCACGCCCACCGAGTTCGACCCGGGCCTCTACTCCCAGGAGGAGCTGACGGTCAACTTTGACGTCTCCTACGCCTGGAACCCCCGCACCAACGTGGCGGCGGGCGTCGAGTGGCGCGACGAGACCTTCGAGATCGGCATCGGCCAGGTCGAGTCGTTCCAGATCGGGCCGCTGGCGGAGCAGGGGTTCAGCGCCGCCTCCAACGGTTTCCCCGGCTTCAGCGAGCTGGCCGCCGGCGAGTGGAGCCGCAGCAACTATGCGCTCTACGGCGACGTCGAGAGAAACAGCGGCGACGGCCGCTGGACCCTCGGCCTGGCGGTCCGCTTCGAGGACTTCGAGGACTTCGGCACGACCACCAACGGCAAGGTCTCGGGCCGCTACGCGGTGACCGACAACACCCAGGTCCGGGGCAGCGTCAGCACCGGCTTCCGTGCCCCGACGCCGGGCCAGTCCAACGCCTTCAACGTGTCGACGGAGTTCGACCTGCAACAGATGGAGCTGGTCAACAACGGCACCATCCCGTCGTCGTCCCGGGTCGCCCAACTGCGCGGCGGCAAGCCGCTGGAGGCGGAGGAGTCGGTGAACTACGCCCTCGGCGTGGTCTACGACCGGGGCCCCGTCACCTTCACCGCCGACTACTTCCAGATCGAGCTGTCGGACCGCCTCAGCCTGACCCAGAACTTCTCCCTGACCCAGACGGAGGTCGATGCCCTGCTGGCCGAGGGCATCACCAGCGCCGCCAACCTGCAGAACTTCCGCTTCTTCACCAACGACTTCGACACCGAGACCCGGGGGATCGACGTGGTCACCACCTACGTGCCCCGGTCCTGGGGCGGGCGCACCACCTTGAGCCTGCTGTTCAACCGCACCGAGACCGAGGTCACCGACTTCAACCCGGCGACCCTCGACGCGGTGCGCATCCGCGAACTCCAGGAGGCGCTGCCGGAGACCCGCTGGGTGGTCTCCGCCAACCATCGGCTGGGGCAGAACTGGCGCCTCCTCGGCCGGGGAAGCTACTACGGCGGCTGGTACGACTCGGAGGACGACCAGGTCTACAGCGGTGAGTACCTGTTCGACGCCGAGGTGGCCTACGACTTCAACCGCGACGTCACCTTCGTCGTCGGCGGCCAGAACATCTTGGACGAGGTGCCGGACGAGAACCGGGGCGCACGCTCCGGGGTCGGCAACCGCTACAGCCAGTACTCCCCCTTCGGCTTCAACGGGGCCTACTACTACGCCCGGGTGATCTACGACTTCAGCATGGCGCGGTCCGGCGGGGGCCGCTGAGGCCCCGGCCGGCCGCTCGCCAGGCTCAGGTCAGCACATGATCTGGGTGCCGCAGGCGCTGAGGTAGGTCACCCTCACCCACAGAGAATCGGTCTCGGTGACGCCGTTGTTGGTGGCCGACAGACCGAGGGTGTGGCTGTCCTGGGTGACGTAGGTCAGGTTCGGGCTGCAGAACGTCTTGCTGAAGCTGGTTCCCGAGCCGGCGGTGTTGCCGTCCCAGCTCCAGGAGTAGCTGTCGTAATGGGTGGGCGAGGCGGTCCAGGTCGCGGTCACGCAGTCGTTGTAGGGGACGTAGATGTGATCCGAACCTTGGATATCGACATGGGCGTGGGCCAGGCTGGGGAGGGCGAGGATGGTCAGCGCGAGGGCGCAGAGGAACAGGGCTTTACGCATGGGTGCTCCTTCCAGGTGGGCCGTTATCCGGGAAAGGCGGACTTCTTGGATGAGTCCGCGCTTACGTATTTTTATAATCGAGGGTAAGCGACTGGTCAAGGCGATGCGCCCGCTTGCGCGTACAATCCCCGGGTGTTGATCCTCGGAATCTCCGCCTTCTACCACGAGTCCGCGGCGGCCGCCTTCGCCGACGGCGTGCTGGTGGCGGCGGCGGCGGAAGAGCGGTTTTCCCGCGTCAAGCACGACGCGGCGCTGCCGGTGGAGGCGTTCCGGTTCTGCCTGGAACGGGCCGGCGCGACCCTCATCGATGTCGACGCCGTGGCCTACTACGAGTTTCCCGAGGTCAAGCTGGACCGCCAGCTCTGGGCGGCCCGGCCGGCGCAGGGGCGGGGCGGCGACGGTCTGCCGGACCTGGACGCGGCGGCGCCGGAGCGGGCGATCCGCGAGGGGTTGGGCTGGGAAGGGCCGATCCTCATCTTCCCTCACCACCTCTCCCACGCCGCCAGCGCCTACTACCTCTCCGGCTTCCCCGACGCCGCGGTGCTCACCGCCGACGGCGTCGGCGAGTGGGAGACGACGACCTACGGCCGCGGCGACGGCGACCACCTGGAGCTGTTGACCGGCGTCGACTTCCCCCACTCCCTGGGCCTCCTCTACTCCACCCTGACCTCCTACCTGGGCTTCCGGGTCAACTCCGGCGAGTACAAGGTGATGGGTCTGGCGCCCTACGGTGAGCCGCGCTTCGCCCGCCAGGTGGACCGCCTCCTGCGCTCTGCACCGGGCCCCGGCTTCGAGCTGGACATGGACTTCTTCGACTTCGTCGCCGGCAGCCGCATGTACTCGGCCGCGCTGGTGGAGCTGTTCGGGCGGCCGCCGCGACGCACGGACGAAGCGTTGGAAGATTTCCACGCCGACGTCGCCGCCAGCCTGCAACGGGCGCTGGAGGAGGTGCTGCTGGAGAAGGCCGAGTGGCTGGCCGGGGAGGTGGATTCTGAAAACCTGGCCATGGCCGGCGGCGTGGCGCTGAACTGCGTCGCCAACGGCCGCTTGCTGCGCCAGGGGCCGTTCCGCCGGCTGTTCGTGCAGCCGGCGGCGGGCGACGCCGGTGGCGCGGTGGGGGCGGCGGCGCTGGCCCACCGCCGCCTCGCCGGCTCGCGGCCGGCCACCGGGGCGCCCGGCGCGCCGCTGGCCAACGTCCGCCTCGGCCCGGCGTGGAGCGGCGACGAGGTGGCGGACCTGGTCGCCGCCACCGGCTTCGAGCACGAGGACTTCCGCCAGCGCCCCGGCGACCTCTACGACGCCGTGGCCCGGCGCCTGGTCGAGGGCCAGGTGGTGGGCTGGTTCCAGGGGCCGATGGAGTTCGGCCCCCGGGCGCTGGGCGGGCGCAGCATCCTGGCCGATCCCCGGGACCCGGAGATGCGCGACCAGGTCAACGCCCGGGTCAAGAAGCGGGAGGGCTTCCGCCCCTTCGCCCCGGCGGTCTTGGCGGAGCGGGCGGCGGAGCACTTCGCCCTGGACGCCGCCGCCGTCGCCCCGAGCCTGGAGCACCGCCCCTGCCGCTTCATGCTGGAGACCTGCCAGGTGCGCTCGCCGCTGGAACTGCCGGCGGTGACCCACGTCGATGGCTCGGCCCGCCCCCAGGTGGTGGGCCCGGAGGCGAGCCCCCGCTTCGCCGCCCTACTGGCCGCCTTCGAGCGGCTCACCGGTTGCCCGGTGCTGCTGAACACCTCGTTCAACGTCGCCGGCGAGCCCATCGTCGCCACCCCGGCGGACGCCCTGATGACCTTCGCCGTCGCCGGCCTGGACGCCCTGGTGCTGGAGGACTGCGTCCTCGACCGCCGCGCCCTGCCTGCGGACCTCGCCGAGCGGGTGGCGGCGTGGCGCGGCGGCCGGGGGGGCTCCGCCGCCCGCCGCCGGCCCGCCGGTGACCTCTACACCTTTGTCTGATGCCGCGGTGATGGGCCGGGCCGGGACAGGAGACGCTGGATGAGCGACGCGAAGACGGCCGAGCCGATCTCCATCTGGAGCCCGGTGGCGGGCGACGACGGCGACACCGTGTGGCGCCGCCCGCGGCCCACCGGCCTGGGGGACCACTACGCCCGCCGGCGGGAGATCCGGCGGCGGCCCGGCCCCGGGGTGCGCCGGGTCTGCTTCTTCGGCGAGTCGGCGGCGGCGGGCTACCTGTACGCGCCCCACCTGACGCCGGCCCAAGTGTTGGAGGCGAAGCTGCTGGAGGGGGAACTTGGCCGGCGGACACCAGCCGGGAAGCCTGCCGGGACGGTGGACACCTGGGAAGTCATCGACCTGGCCCGCACCAACGAGCGCTCCGCCAGCCTGGCGGAGACGGTGGAGGCCGCCGCCCAGCTCGCCCCCGACCACCTGGTGATCTTCACCGGCAACAACCCGAAGCTGCTCGATACGCCGGAGCTGTCACCCTACGCACCCTCCACCGCCGGCCGGCGGGAGCTGGCGGCGGCGCTGGCCGAGGGGGGCGCCGAGGGGATGGCCCGCCTCGCCCGCCGGCGCTGGGCCGGGGAGCTGGCCGGGGCGCTGGAGCGGGTCGCCGCCGTGGCCGGCGACCTCGGCGCCGGGGTCACCCTGGTGCTGCCCGAGGTGAACCTGGCCGACTGGCAGACCGCCGAGCCGCCGCTACGCCTGGCCGGCGACGGCGTCGCCCGCTGGTTCGCGCTGCTGGAGCGGGCCCGCCGGGCGCTGGCCGAGGCCGGATCCCGGCAAGCGGGGGACGCCGCCGCCCGGCAACGATCCCTGGAGGCCGCGGAGGCCGCCGCCTGGGAGATGGTGGGGCTCGACGGCGGCCTCTGCCCGACCCCGTTCCGCCTGCTGGCGGAGGCGCGGACGCTTGTCGGAGAAACCGCCGCCGAGTCGGCCCGCGACGCGGCCCTCTCCGAGCTGGAGGCGACCCACTACCCGCTCCTCGCCTGCCTCGCCGCCCCCCGGGCCGACGAAGTGGCGCGGCGGGTGCTGGCGGCGGCGTGCCGGCGCCACGGCTTCGCCGCCGTCGACCTGCGGCCCCTTTTTGCCGCCCACACCGGCTCGCCCCTGCCGGGCCGCCGCCTGTTCCTCGACTACTGCCACCTGACGTCGGAGGGGATCGGCGTCGCCATGGCGGCGGTGGCGGAGGCGATCGCCGGCCCGGGGGAGGGCGTCGCCGGAGCGGCCCGCCCCCCGGCTGTCTCCGCCGCCGCCGAGGCCACCGCCTGCCTGGGCGCCGCGGTGCACACGGCCCACCGCCACCTGCCGGTGACCGGCGGCGACGATCGGCTGAGTGACGAACCGCTGAGTGACGACCTGCTGGGTGACGACCTGCCGCACCGCGACCTGCTGACCTATTGGTGCCGGCGGGCGCTGGACCACGACCCCGAAGGCGCGGCGGCGGCGATGCTCGACCTGGCCTCGGCACGGCTGGCGGCACCCCCCGGGGGGCCGGCTCTCCCCGCCCTGCTCACCGCCGCCGAGGAGCGCAACCGGGCCCGCCCGGCGCCGCTGCTGTTGCAGCACGGCTGGCGCTGGCCCCACGTCGACGGCGACCTGTTGCGGGCCATGCACCGGGTGTTGGCGCAGCGGGGGCGGCGGGAGGCGTCGGCGATGGCCGACCTGGTGGCCCGGGCGGGGTCGGGCGCCGCCGAGGCGCTGGAGCTGGCCCACCCGCCGCGCTTCCTGGCGACTCCGGTGGCCCGGCCGCTGCCCGACGCCATGGCGGCGGAGGGGATGCCCCATCGCGCCTACCTGCGGGCGCTCTGGCCGCAGACCTCCTTCGACGTCCCCGACCCGGATGGGGCCTGGCGCCGGCTCCGCGTGGTCGCCCGGCGGCCCGCCGCGGCAATGGGGGCGGAGGAACCGAAGGATCTGGTCGCGGCGACGGTCACCCTGGACGGCCGCCGGGTCGGGAAGCTGCCGCTGACCGCCCGTTGGCAGGAGCACACGCTACGCCTGCCCGGGATCGCCCCGCGGCCAGCGGATCAGGGCCGGGACGCCCCGGCACTGGCGGGGCTGCGCCGCCTCACCATCTCCTGGCCACCCCCCGGCGACGCCGGCCCCGAGCCGATGGCCGGGGCCCTCCACCGCTTGCGGGCGGGCCTGGAGGCGGAGCTCCACGCCATCTTCGGCGAGTTGTTCTCGGTCCGCCTGCTGCGTTAACCCAATGCGCTACTTCGCGGGGTTCCAGGTCACCAGCACCAGGCGGGCCAGTTCGCTGGTCTCCGGGGCGTCGGGCTCCTGGCCCGCCGCAGGCCGGTGGGCGTAGTTGGGGGACAGGCGCACCGCGCAGTCGGTGCCCGCGGTCAGATCCACCTCCAGGTCGGAGCGGCCCAGGCCGGACAGGGTGGTCTCGGTGCCGTCGCAGGCGACCAGGACGTGGAGGGCCGGCTCGCCGTCCCCCGTGCCGCGGCCACCCGCACTGCTGTCCCCCGCACCAGCGCTTCCCACCTCTGGGCTGGTGGCGTCCTCACCGTCGCTGTTCTCACCCGGCTCAGCCCCGTCGGCGCCCGAGGCCGGGGCGACCGTGGCCGACACCCGGTCGAACCCCTCCGGAACGGGGTTGATCTCCAGGCTGATTCCCAAGGTTCCGTCCTCCGGCACCTCTGTGATCCGTAGCGTCGCGTCGGCCCCGACGTAGCGGAAGCCGAGGACCTGGCGGTCGGTGCCGGCCATCAGGGGGGACCAGTTGCCTTCGTACTCGAGTTTCGGCAGGTTTTCCGGCTGCGCCGCCGGCACCTCGACCTGGGCCACCGCGTACTCCCTCCGCCCGGCCTCCTCGCCGCCCTCCAGGGGCCAGCGCTGGTCCTCATCGTAGAGGCCGACGGTCAGGCGGTAGGTGCCCTCCGCCAGGGGCGGGCCGAGCATCGATTGGTAGAGCTCCAACGGATAGCGGATGTCGCTCCCGGCCCGCCACGTCTCGGGCAGCGGGTGGTCGAAGGTGCGCAGCACCTCCTTTTCGCCCTCCGGCAGCAGGTGAACGAACACCCGGGGCCGGGCGCTGGCGGCGTCCAGTCCCTCCTTCGGGCCCCACGCCAGCTCGACCTGCCGCGATCCTGGATAGGGCAGCGCCGTGGTGGCCGGCTCGACGGCGACGCTGCCCACCGGCGGCGCGGAGTCTCCGCAGCCGGTGGTCAGGACGGCCACCAGCGCCAGGGCGGCGAGGGCGGTGAAGGCGGTTCGGGGAAGCGGGGAGGGACGCTGGGGGTAGGTGGGTCGCGGCATGGGGAGAGTTTAGCAAGCGGCGGCGGGGTCGCGGGTATCATCGGGGTGATGACGACCGAGACACCCAGCACCGTGGCCGCCCGCTACCAGGAGATCCTGCGACGCATTGCCGACGCCGCGCAGCGTGCCGGCCGCGAGCCGGGGGAGATCACCCTGGTCGGCGCCTCCAAGTCCCAGCCCGTCGAGCGACTGGTGGCGGCGGTGGAGGCGGGCCTGCGCGTCTTCGGCGAGAACCGGGTGCAGGAGGGAGAGGCCCACCGCGCCGCCGTCGAGGCGGCGCTGGGCGAGGAGCGGCTGGCCGAGCTTTCGCCGCGCCTCCAGTGGCACCTCATCGGCCCGCTGCAATCGAACAAGGCGAAGCGCGCCGCGGCGACCTTCGAAGCCTTCCACGCGCTGGCCCGGCTGAAGATCGGTCGTCACCTGGACCGCCACCTGGGCGACCTGCTGGAGGCCGGCGAGCTTGCCGCCGACGACCTGCCCCGCCCCGCCTGGATCGAGGTCAACATCGGCGGCGAGGCATCCAAGCACGGCTTCTCCCCGGACGGGCTGGCCGAGACGGTGCGCCCGCTGGCGGACCTCACGAACCTGCGGCCGGTGGGTATCATGGTGATTCCGCCGTTCGAGTCCGAGGGCGGCACCGAGGCCGAGACCCGGCGCTGGTTCCGCCGCGCCCGGGATCTGCGCGACGAGCTGGCGGCGCGGCCCGAGTGGGAGGGCTTCCCCGGCCTGCTGTCGATGGGGATGAGCGACGACTTCGAGATCGCCGTCGAGGAGGGATCCACCCACGTCCGGGTGGGCAGCTCTCTGTTCGGCCCCCGGGGCTGAGCGCCGGGTGCCGCCACCCCCGGCCTGCCTCTCGCCGTAACCCCCCTTGGTCAAAGAGGAAATTAATATCCTCATCCTGCTATAATCCCCTCCCCCCGCCGGCCGCACCGCCTCGAGCGGTGGTCGCGGCACGGCGAGGCACTCGACGAGAGCCCGGGAGAGACCCCATGGCGCTGACGCCCCTAGACATCCAAAAGACCCGTTTCGCGCAGAAGATGCGCGGCTACGACCCCCGGGAGGTGGACGACTTCCTGGAGCTGGTGGCGGAGGAGCTGGCCAGCCGGCTGGGGAAGATCGAGAGCCTGGAGCAGGAGGTGCGCTACTACCGGCAGCGGGTCGAGGAGGGGGAGCGCCGGGAGCACCAACTCCAGGAGACCCTGGTGCGCGCCCAGAAGGTGGCCGACGAGATCACCGAGGGTGCCGAGCGGGAAGCCCGGGTGATGATGCGGGAGGCGGAGCTCAGCGGCGACCGCCTGGTGCAGCAGGCCACCGAGCAGGCCTCGCGCATCGAGTCCCGCATCGACGAGCTGCGGCTGCGCCGCCGGGAGATGCTGCTGCGCTTCCGCAACACCGTGGACTTCTTCAACCGGGTGTTGGAGGAGGAGGCCCGGGACGAAGAGGAAAACGCCATCGTGCGCACCCTGCCGCGCAAGAAGCGCGAGGCGTGAGCCAGGCCCCCGGGGGTGGAGACGCCCTCCGCGTCGCCCGCCTGCTGGAGGAGGGGAGCGGCGATGAGCTGCGCCAACTGGTGGCAGACCTCGGGGAGGGCGATCCCGGGGAGGGCGACGCCGAGGCGGTGCTGGCCTCATGGCTGGCTCAGCGCGGCGGCCGGGAGCTGACCCGGCGCAGCCGCGCCTTCTGGGAGTTGGTGCTGGCGGTCCCCGCCGGCCCGTCCCACCCGCTGGCCGAGGAGCTCTGGCCGCTGGCTTGACCGGCCCAGCCGGCCGGCACGGCCGACACGACCGGCCCCGGGGTGATACAAACCCCCCGATGGAACCGCTACCCCAACCCCCCGAGATCGCCGCCTCCGAGGTCGGCTCCCTCGCCCCGGAAGCCCGGGGCGCCCTGCGCCTGTTGGCCGGCCGCCTCTGGATGGACGACTTCTACCTCGCCGGCTCCGCCGCCCTGGCCCTCTACGTCGGCCACCGCACGGTGCGCGGGCTCGACTTCATGGCGCCGGCCAACCGCCTGCGCAGCCCCCACCGCCGGGATCTTCTGGCCCACCTGCTGGAGGCGGACCCGGACCTCAAGGTGGAGACCGCCCGGGACGGCTTCCTCCACACCCGCACCGGCGAGGGCACGCCGGTGCGCTTCTTCTACTACCCCTACCCGCTGGTGGCGCCGCTGGAACCGGTGCGGCCGGTGGCGTCCTCGGACGGGGCGGGTGACGGGGAGAGCGGCGGCGAGGCGGGCAGCGTTGAGGGGGCCAGTGTCGAGCCGGGCAGTGTCGAACCAGGCACTGTCGAACCGGGCAGTGTCGAGGTCGCCTCGCCGCTGGACCTGGCTCTGATGAAGGTGGCGGCGATCATCAGCCGCGGCACCCGGCGCGACTTCGCCGACCTGGTGCTCCTCACCCGGGAGGTGCCCCTTTCCACCGTCCTCACCTGGTCGCCGGAGAAGTTCGGCCACGTGCGGGACTTCCCGTTGCAGGCGTTGAAAGGGATGGCCGACCTGGAGCAGGCGGCGGACACGGCGATGCCGGAGGTCACCCCGCCCCTTTCCTGGGCCGACGTCGAGCGCTGGGTGGAGGATGAGGTGCGCCCCCTGGCCCGCCGCCACGTCGGGCTGGGGGGCTAGCCCGGGCTGGGGAGTTGGAGGGGGCTGGGGCGGCTACTTCAGCTCGGCGGAGCGGGTGCGGACTTTCTCCACCACCATCTCCACGAACTCGTCCGCCGCCATGCCGTTTTGCCGCGAGCCGTCGCGGCGGCGTAGCGCCACCGTGCCGTTTTCCACCTCGCGGTCGCCGACCACCGCCATGTAGGGGATCTTCATGAGCTGGGCTTCCCGGATCTTGGCGTTCATGCGGTCGTCGGAGACGTCCGCCTCGGCGCGGATGCCGTGGGCCTTGAGATCCGCCACCAGCTTCTCGGCGTACTCGTTGTGGTCGTCGGTGATCGGCACCAGCCGCACCTGGCGCGGCGCCAGCCAGGGCGGGAAGGCGCCGGCGTAGTGCTCGATCAAAAAGCCCACCAGCCGCTCGTGGGTCGACAGCGGCGCCCGGTGGATGCAGAGCGGCGTCTTCTCGCTGCCGTCGCTGGCCACGTAGGCGAGCTCGAAGCGCGCCGGCTGGGCGAAATCGACCTGGTTGGTGGCCAGCGTGAACTCCCGGCCGATGGCGCTCTCGATCTGGACGTCGATCTTGGGGCCGTAGAAGGCGGCCTCGTCGGCCACCTCGACGAAGGGGACGTCGCCCTCCTCCAGCACCCGGCGCACCATGTCCTCAGTCTTGACCCACAGCTCCTCGTTGTCGACGTACTTCTTGCCCAGTCCGCGCTTGTGGTGGGTCGAAAGGCGCATCTGGTAGTGCTCGATGCCGAACAGGCGGAAGTACTCCAGGTACATCTCGATCACCGCCAGGAACTCCTCGGCGAACTGCTCCTCGGCGCAGTAGATGTGGGCGTCGTTCATCTGCAGCGAGCGCACCCGCATGAGGCCGAATAGCTCGCCCGACTTCTCGTAGCGGTAGCAGGTGCCGTACTCAGCCAGGCGCAGCGGCAGGTCGCGGTAGCTCCTCTGCAGCGAGCCGAAGATCTTGTGGTGGAACGGGCAGTTCATCGGCTTGACGTAGTAGGTCACGCCGTCGAGCTCCATGGGCGGGTACATGCTGTCGGCGTAGTACGGCAGGTGGCCGCTCCTGATGAACAGATCCTCCTTCGACAGGTGGGGGGTGCGCACCCGGTCGTAGCCGGCCTTGTCTTCCATCTCCTCGGCCAGCTTCTCAAGCTCCCGGATCATCACCGTGCCGGCGGGTTGCCACAGCGGCAGGCCGGGGCCGACCTCCTCGTCGAAGGTGAAAAGCTCCAGCTCCTTGCCCAGCTTGCGGTGGTCCCGGGCCTTGGCCTCCTCCAGCAGGTCCAGGTGGCGCTTGAGCTGCTTCTTGTTGGTCCACGCCGTGCCGTAGATGCGCTGCAGCATCGGGTTCTCCTCGTCGCCGCGCCAGTAGGCGCCGGCGATGGAAAGGAGCTTCACCGCCTCCATCGAGATCTTGCCGGTGTGCTCGACGTGGGGCCCCTTGCACAGGTCCTCGAAGCTGTCCTGGCGGTAGGTGGTGATCGGCGTCGGCTCGTCCACCTCCTCGCCCATCTCGTCCACCTGGCCCTGGCGCAGTCCGGCAATCAGCTCCGCCTTGTACGGCTGGTCGGCGAACATCTCCTCCGCCTCCTCGCCGGAGACCTCCCGGTACTCGAACGGGTGTTGGCCGCCGATGATCTTGCGCATCCGCGCCTCGATCTCCTCCAGGTCCTCGTTGGAGAAGGTCCGCGGCTTGCCCTCCTCGTCGGTCCCCAGGTCGAAGTCGTAATAGAAGCCGGTGGAGGTCGGCGGCCCGATCCCCAACTTGGCCTCCGGGTACAACTGCAACACCGCCTGGGCCATGACGTGGGCGGCGGAGTGGCGGATCTTGTACAACTTGTCCTGGGGCAGCTCGCTGGACTTCATGGTGGGGCTCCGGAAATAGGGGGAACTGGCGGCGACGACCGTCGCCGTAACGGACCTTCAATGCTAACAGTTGATCCGGGCAATGGGGCAGCGTGGGGCGGAGAAGCGAATCAACGCGGTTTGACTGGCGCTAACCAAGCGTAGCTGTGCCGGGAGCGCCAGGCCGGTGCAAACGCCGCTACCTCGGGAGGAATGGTCGGGGGAGAGCTGACGCGCATGTCTCTCGGGCCGCAGGTGTCGTACCATGCCGCCATGGCCGACCCGCTGAATGCCGACCTGCTGATCCACGACCTCGCCGAAATCGCCACCCCCCGGGGCACCACCTCCCGCGCCGGCGCCGAGCAGCGCCGGGTGGAGCGCCGCCGCGCCGCCGACTCCGCCGACGGCAGCCTGGAAGTCCTGTGCCGGGACGGGCGCATCCTCTTCATCGGCACCGAGGCCGAGCGCCGGGAGCGCTTCGGCGGCCTGCACGAGGCCCACCGCCTGGACGGCGCCGGCGGCACCCTGGTGCCGGGCCTGGTCGACCCCCACACCCACCTGCCCTGGGCCGGCAGCCGGGAGGAGGAGTTCGCCCGCCGGCTCGAGGGCGCCACCTACCAGGAGATCGCCGCCGAGGGGGGCGGCATCCTCGCCACCGTCGCCGCCACCCGGGAGGCCGGAGAGGAGACCCTGGCGGACCGGGTGGTGGACCGCATGGACCGCATGCTGATCCACGGCACCACCACCGCCGAGGCGAAGAGCGGCTACGGGCTGACCCTGGACGACGAGCTGAAGCAGTTGCGGGCGATCCGCCGGGCCGGCGAGGGCCACCCGCTGGACCTGGTGCCGACCCTGCTGGCCGCTCACGAGGTGCCGCCGGAGCACCGCGGCGAGCGCGAGCGCTACATCGACCTGGTGTGCGACGAGATCGTGCCGGCGGCGGCGGAGGCGGGGCTGGCCCGCTTCTGCGATGTCTTCTGCGAGGAGGGGGTGTTCACCGCCGCCGAGTCACGCCGCGTGCTGGAGGCCGGCGTCGCCCACGGCCTGGCGCCGCGGCTCCACGCCGACGAGTTCGTCGATTCCGGCGGCGCCGAACTGGCCGCCGAGCTGGGGGCGCTGTCGGCGGACCACCTGATCGCCGTGTCCGACGCCGGCATCGAGGCGTTGGCCGGCAGCGGGGTGACGGCTGTGCTCCTCCCCGGCACCAGCTTCTTCCTGATGAAGCACACCTACGCCCCGGCCCGGCGCCTGGTGGAGGCCGGCGTGCCGGTGGCCCTGGCGTCGGACTGCAACCCCGGCTCGTCGTTCACCGAGTCGCTGCCCATGGTCTTCACCCTGGCGGTCTTCGAGCTCGGCCTGACCATCGAGGAGGCTTTGTGCGCCGCCACCCTGAACGCCGCCTGCTGCCTCGGCCTGGGCGAGGAGATCGGCTCGGTGGAAGCCGGCAAGCGGGCCGACCTGGTGCTCCTGGACGCCCCCAACCTCCTCCACATGGCCTACCACTACGGCGTCAACCCGGTGCGCGCCGTGGTCAAGGGGGGCGAGGTGGTCCACAAAGCCCTTTCAGGCCCCACCCCGCCTGCCCACGGCCCCGAGGCCGGCAGTGGACCTGCGTCGGGCGGTGGCGACCGGTTGTTCGTCCAGACTTCCGGGGTGCGGAGGGAGTGAGGGCTGGTCAGGACCGGAGGACGGTGAAGGCGGGGTGCCTTTGCAAGGCCTTGTCGAAGGTGAAGGTGGTGCGGGCACCCAGGCCGGACGCTGCTTCTCCCAGAAGATAGTCGGAGAGGTCGCCTTTCCCCTGGGAGTAGGCGTCCAGTGCTCGCTGAAGGCGGGAGAAGCTCTCGGGTTGGAAGAGCGGCTCCGCCATCAGTGTCTGGACCGCATTCAGGATCTTCCGTCTGGGGACGTTGAACACCGAGCCGAGCACCCACTCGAGCTCACAGAGAACCACGTCGGTCAACAGGCATTCCTCCTGCTGAGCCTCCGCCTCTTCAATCACCCGCGCCACCCTCTTCATTTGAGCGGGGTCGTCCTTCATCACCAAGCGAACGACCAGGTTGGTGTCGAGAGAGATCACTTACGGGACCGGCCGTACTTCTCCGCGGCGCGACGGCGAATCGCCTGGTTCATCTCTTCGACCGTGGGAGGGGGATCCACGGCGTACTCCTTCAGAATCCCGGAAACCCGATCCAGCACGGAGGACGAGCGGCGGGACACCTTGAGCGTCCCGTCCTCGCCGAGACGGAAGTCCAGGACGTCGCCCGCCTGCAGACCCATGCGATCCCGTACCTGTTTGGGGATGGTGATCTGTCCTTTGGAAGTCAAGGTGCTGGTAGTCATGTCATTCTCCTTACGAATCGACCATACATCAGTCAAGGGTAAGGAGGCCAGCGGCGTGCTCCCTGTGTGGCTTGGGGGACAACCGTTAGGACCGGTGGGCCGGGCTAGATCTCCACCTCCGGCGTCTCG